>Ga0194132_10001488_pt1 | contig 47199 bp, 51 predicted proteins | sample TA2KigOf80mmetaG_FD_148612 | JGI IMG/M metagenome (GOLD analysis project Ga0194132, IMG submission 148612) | Freshwater microbial communities from Lake Tanganyika, Tanzania - TA2015054 Kigoma Offshore 80m | ecosystem: Environmental > Aquatic > Freshwater > Lake | place: Tanzania: Lake...
TCACCCGTCACCAGCTCCATGCCCGGTCACTCCGATCACCTGCAACGTATTGAATCTTATATCATAATTGGCCGCTTTCGTCACGAATTGGTGCGGCCATCTGGGAAATGCGGGACAACACCATCGAGCTGATGATTTGCGAAGCAACTAGATGGGGAGAGAAACTTGGGCGTGCGTGTCGAACCGCGGATTTTGTGCAAAACGATAGAGTCACAGTCCCGGAGTGGGGCGACTAAGGACGGCATGATCAAGAGGAAAAGGGCACATTCATCTTTTCCGCCTGCACGAGAGAGAAAAGAGAGAAAAGGGGACATTCATCTTTTCCGACCGCGGCAGGGCCGCGAAACGTCCGTCACGCATGCGCCTCGCCAACGACGCGGACGCGACCACGCCGCCGGCTGCGCGGTTTTTCCCTGACCGTGATCTCCACGTCCTGGCCGAGCGCGGTCAGCAAGCGCATCAGCCGCCCGCTTGAGACATTCGCCAACCGTCCGTTGAGCAGCGCCGACACCTTGGGGTGATCGATGCCCATGCGCGCAGCGGCGGCGGCCTGGGTCAGGCGCTGCCGCCTGATCGCGTCGCGGATGATGCCGGCGAGCTGCACCTTGGTCAGCTCCTCCTCGGGCTCGGGCAGGCCCATGTCGGCAAAGACGTTGCCGCTGCCGGCTGTCACGGTGATCTCGGCAGCCCGCTTCTTGACCACTGCCCGCGGTCCTCTCTTGCCTGTTCGAGACGTCGTCCAGCTACGCGACGCGCAGGCGGTCGCGCTGCGCGTAGGGATCGATCTCCACGACGAGCTTGCCGACCGTGGCGCGCGGCGCCTTGCGCCGGCCGACCGCGGTCATGGCGACGAAGCCCGCCGCCTGGAGCTTGGCCAGCGTGCGCGTGAGGTTGGGCTGGGCGCGGCCGGTCATGCGCGCGAGATCGGCGACCGAGCGCGGCCGGCGCCGGCGGATGACGGCGAGCAGCGCGCGGTTCTCGGGCGTCAGCAGCCGCACGACCGCCGCGACCGAGCTGAAGCTGGGCCGAGCGGCGTCCGCGGGCGCGGCGCGCTCGCCGCGCGCCACCGCCTTCATCTCGTCGCGCAGCGACCGCAGGCTTCGAATGCGGGGTCCGGTCATTTCGGCTTCTCCTCGATGCTGACGACGGTGGCGCCAATTCCTCTTTCGCCCAGGACCCGCTCGACCTCGTCGAAGAAGTCGTCGAGCAGCGCCGCGGCATCCGTGAACCTGTAGGGCCGGCCCGGATCGCTCCCGGTCCGATGCCAGTGATCGGCCGTCCTCGGCCGTCGCTTGAACCGCGCGGCGCCCAACTGCAATCCGGGGTGCCGGCACGGCGTGCGCGTTGTCGAACCCGATCAGCCGCGCGCCGCCCGGCGCGTGCAGCGTGAACGAATGGGCCAGACCGTGCGGCTGACCTGCATGGGGCTCGACCCGCCTGATCTCGAACTTGATCCAATAGCCCTGCTCGAGGTGGTGGACACGGCCGTCGAACGCCAGCAGGAACGCGAGGCCATGATCCGTCGCGGGGCGCCTGACCATATCATATCATCGCATGATATAGACGACTCGGCCGGCGATCAAGGTGCGTCGCAGCTCACGGCCCGCAGCATTTCTTGAACTTCCTGCCCGAGCCGCAGGGGCAGGGCTCGTTGCGGCCGACCTTCGGCGGGAGGCGGCCGGCGGCCATGGCGGCATCGAGGCGCGGGCCGCCGGCTCGCGCGGCACTGCGCTTTCGCCAGAACGCGGCGATCTCCAGGATGGCCGAGGGGATCAGCTTGGGCGCCTCCATCACGAAGCCCTCGGCGCGCGCATCCTCCTCGAACAGCGAGTCCAGATCCGCGTCGCTGGTCAGCGCGAGGATGGGGAAGACACTCATGACATGCTTCTTGGAATTGAGCAGCGGCGCCCATTCGTCCCAGCGCAGCTTCATGGCCGCCCGGAAACCGTCCGCCCATTCGTCGGCGAACAGGTCGCCATCCGCGGTTTCCCACACGACCGGCGCCGGGGCGCCCTTGCCCACCAGGTGCTGGATCGCCTCGTAGCGGCCGAGGATGCCGGCCAGGATGCGCTGTTTCTCCGCCTCGTTGGCGAAGCCGGGCTCCGCGCCGCCCCAGACGACCGGCAGCCATTCGCCGGGCATGATGCGCGACGGCCCGATCGCCAGGCCGGTCAGGAAGCCGTCCAGGCCGGACAGCGTCATGCAGTCCGGCGGCGATCGGTCGGAGCGCAGGTAGTCGTCCAATTGGTCCAATGCGAGGTCGGCGGCGGCAACGTCCGACGGCGCGTGCGGATCGCTCATGGGGCCAGTCTGGCAGGTGGCGGGATTCGGTGCCAGAGCACCGGCGGGAGCCAGCGGCGCCGTTCGGTCGAGCACAGCTCGACCTTTCGGCGCGGGCGCTGGGGGCCCGCGGCGCCTTTCGGTCGAGCAGAGCTCGACCTTTCGGCGCGGGCGCTGGCGGGGCCAGCGCCCTAAATAACAAAGTTTGACATTATTGAGTGCTCTGCCCATCTTGAACCAAAGACTGGCAGGCAAGCCCATGAACGTCTCGCTCACACCAACCCTGGAGAAGTTCGTCCGACGCAAGGTCGCTTCGGGGCTTTACAACAACGCCAGCGAAGTCGTTCGCGACGGCCTGCGCCTGCTCGCCGAACGCGAGGCTGCAGCGGCGCGTCCTGCGGCCCCGCCGCAAAAGCACGAGGTGCGCGCCGCTCTGGCCCGGCGGGAAAAGGAGCTGCGCGCCAAGGGCGTCAGGTCGCTGGCGCTGTTCGGGTCCGTGTTGCGCGGCGATGCCGGGGCCGGCAGCGACGTCGACGTGCTGATCGGTGTCGACCCCAAGGCGCGGTTGAGCCTGGTCGGACTCGTCTCGATCAAGAACCTGCTGGAGGAGCGCCTCGGCCGGCCGGTCGACGTGGTGACGCGCGACGGCATCGATCCCGCCATCCGCGATGCCGTCTTCCGGGAGGCCGAGCGCGTGTTTTGACGAGCAAGCGCGCCAGCGTCCCGGCCGACCACATTCTCGACGCGATCCGCAACATCGAGGCCGATCTCGCCGGCCTCGACGCGGAAAGCTTCGCCAGGGACCGGCGCGCCGTGCAGCTCGTCGAGCGCAATCTGGAGATCATATCCGAGGCGAGCCGGCGCCTGCCTTCGGAGCAAAAAGACAGAGAGAAGGTCGTTCCATGGGCGGCGATCGCCGGCATCGGCAACGTGGAAAAGGGGACATTCATCTTTTCTGCACATTTGGGCTGACTCCACGAAAATGATGAATGTCCCCTTTTTCCCCCGCTTTGAGATAGCGCGGCGGCTTCATGCCGTAGCCGACGCCGCCGGGGGTGCCGGTGGCGATCACGTCGCCGGGCTCCAGCGTCATGAAGCGGCTGATGTAGCTGACCAGGAACCTGATCGGAAAGATCATAAAACGCGTGTTGCTGTTCTGCACACGGCTGCCGTCGACCTCGAGCCAGATGTCGAGCGTCTGCGGATCGGGGATCTCGTCGCGCGTGACGAGCCATGGGCCGAGCGGAAAAGGGGGCATTCATCTTTTCTGCACATTCGGGCTGACTCCACGAAAATGATGAATGTCCCCTTTTTCCGAAAATGATACATGTCCCCTTTTTCCCCGAAGGGAAGGAAACGCCTGACCGCAAGGGCCCCCACCCCTTCGAACCGCTTCGCGGTTCGAACTCCCCCGTGCTTCGCACGAGGGAGGGAGTCTCACTCTCGCCCGCGACCTCCTGCCTCTCTTGCCGGCACCTTGGTCCTGTCGTAACTGACAAATCATGCCTCGCTCTGCTGTGACGCTCAGGAGCTTCCCACCGGTCGTGTCTGCGCGATCGCGGATTCTCGTGCTCGGCACGATGCCGGGCGACGCCTCGCTCAAGGCGGGGCAGTACTACGCGCATCCGCGCAACGCGTTCTGGCCGATCATGGGCGAGCTGTTCGGCGCGCATCGCGAGGTACCCTACGAGCGAAGGCTTGCCCTGCTCGATGAGGCCGGCGTGGCGCTGTGGGATTCGCTGCATAGCTGCGTCCGGCCCGGCAGCCTCGATGCCGCGATCACGAATGCGACGGCCAACGACTTCGCAGAGCTGTTCGCGCGGTTCCCGAAGATCTCGTCGGTGTTCTTCAACGGGTCGACGTCGGAGGCGCTGTTCCGCCGGCATGTGCTGCCGAAGCTGGGAGATATCCCGTATTCCCTCACGCGCTTGCCGTCGACCAGCCCGGCCAATGCGCGGCTGAGCCTGGCGGAGAAGCTGACTCTGTGGCGCGTGATTGTGGGGTGACGTTCCTCACGTCCTCTAGCGCTTCCCCCCCGCTCGCTTCGCTCGCACCCTCTCCCCCAAGGAGAGGGTTTCTTCCTCTGCTTGGTTCCTCAGTTCCCTCTCGCCCCGCAACAGGCGCGCGAGGTTATCCACAGCATGACACGCCTAGACAGTTTGCGGGCATCTACAAACGCCGCGCACCGAAGCCGGCGTCTGGCGTGAGGCAGAAAAACCGGCATCGCGTGCGCCTGACAAGAATATCGGTTTGAATTACCGTGCCTCGATGGAGCTACTGGCGCACGCGCGGATCGTCATGTGGGAGGGCGGCGCGCTATGGCTGATCGACGCGACGCCGCCGGCGACGCGCAAGACGAGACAGACGGACCTGCACGCCCACCATGCCATCCAGGTGGCCATGGGATTGGGCGGCCGGTTCCAGCTTGCCACGCCGGATCTGCACGTCGCGGGAGACGCGGTCGCCGTCGCGCCGGACGCAGGTCACACATTCGCGGCCGAGGGCCTCATCGCCCTGCTTTTCATTGAGCCCGAGAGCCGCCAGGGCCGGGCAATCGCTGCGCGGCTGTTCGGCGGCGGGTCCCTGGTGGCGATCCCGCCGGGCTTGCTGGGAAACTTTCGCGAACGGATCGCGGTGGCGTTTCACGGGAAGGGCAGAAACGACGCTGCCCTGGCCGACCTCGGCCGGGCCCTGATCGGCCATCTGGCGGGAGACGCGAGGGCGGATGTTCCCGACCTGCGCATCCGCAAGGTCATCGCCTGGGCCGGGAAGCAGCTCGACGAGCCGGTCAGCCTGTCCGATGCCGCGCCGATCGCCGGTCTCTCCGCCGGTCGTCTGCGTCACCTGTTCGTGCAGCAGACCGGCCTGCCGTTCAAAACCTACCTGCTGTGGCTGCGTCTGACGCGGGCGGTCGCGTGCTTCGCCGCCGGGAAATCCCTCACGGACGCGGCCCACGACGCCGGCTTTTCCGATTCCGCGCATCTCAGCCGCACCTTCCGGCGGATGTTCGGCGTCACTCCCGCCTCGCTGCGCATGACGTAGCCCCTACGTTCAAGTGCCCCGCGCCGGGGCGGGCTAAAGATCAGTCCTCCGCAACCGGAAACCCAGGAGGTTCCCATGACTGATCGATGCACATGCCAGCCCTGCGCCTGCGCCCCGGAAACCCGCTGCTGCGCCACAAAGGGCCGTGCTGCGACGCCGGCTGCGTCAAGGTGCGCCTGCGGGACCGGCTGCGGCTGCGGTTGCGGCCCCGACTGCGCCTGCGCGCCGCAAGCCCCCGTCGCATCCGTTTGATGCCAGCCCGACGCGTCCCCGGGCCAGACCGGCCCGGCGACGCAATGGAGAATGAACATGGAAGTTCTTGTCGGTGTCACTCTGGCGCTGGGCGTCGGGCTCTTCACGACCGTCGCCGGGTTCGACCGCGATCGTTCGCTCTACCCGGTCATACTCGTGGTGATCGCGTCCTATTATGAGTTGTTCGCGGTGATCGGCGGCGGCGCGGCTCTGGCATGGGAAACCGCCGTGTTTGCCGCCTTTGTCCTCGCCGCGGTTGCGGGCTTTGCCACCAATCTCTGGATCGTGGTCGCGGCCCTGGTGGGACACGGGTTGTTCGATTGGCATCATGGTCATCTGATCGACAATGCGGGCGTCCCGGAATGGTGGCCGATGTGGTGCCTGAGCTATGACATGGCGGCCGGGGCCTACCTCGCCTGGCGGCTGCTGTCCCGGAAGATCGACGCGACGAACCCGTCGAGCTTCGCCAGTTCGAGCTTTGGCAGCCGGATCCGCGCCTCTGTCGAGGCGGAGCTGGCCGCGGCCAAGGCCGCCGCGCTCGGCGGCGATCCCGGCAATGCCTTCCGTCACCTGGAGCGCGCCCATGTCTTGGGGCAAGGGTCGACGGTGCAGCATGTCCGCGTGCACGTGGCCATGCTGATGTGGGGCATCCGCCACCGCGATCGGCGCGAAGTGATCGGCCAGGTCGGGCGCGCGATCGGGGCCGCCGCGGGCACATGGGCCGGACTCGTGCCCCGTGGCAACACCGGCGGATCGAATGTCAGCGGCTTCCGATCGATGACGATCCCCGACGACCTCGCCGGCCAGATCGCGGCGGCGCATCAGACGGAATGACGGCGACAGCGGAATTGCAGTGACATGTAACTGGGAATTGAATTGCGGTGACAGGGAATTGCGGTGACAGTGCACTTAATTCCTCTTGCACGAATTACAATTGCGGTGACAGTGCATTCGCAGAGGGCGCGACTGTCTTCGATTGCTCCAATTAAGTGCACTGTCACCGTCATTGCTTGCGCGAATTGCGGTGACTGTGCATTCGCAGAAGGCGCGACTATCTTCGATTGCTCCAATTAAGTGCACTGTCACCGTAATTCCAGGAATTGCGGTGACAGTGCATTCGCAGAGGGCGCGCTGTCTTCGATTGCTCCAATTAAGTGCACTGTCACCGTATTTCAATTAAGTGCACTGTCACCGTAATTGCGGACGCGGGCAGCTCAGCGCGCGTCCGGCCGCGCCGCGTAGCGCTGGCGAAGCCGGCGTCAGACCACCTGGTTTCTGAGCTCGCCCTCGCCCCGCCACAGCCGCGCGAGGTTGTCGAGCAGCACGTCGACGACATTGTCCTCGTATTTCTGCGTCTCGCCGGCGGTGTGCGGCGTGAGAATGACGTGCGGCATGCTCCAGAGCGACGAGGTCGGCGCCAGCGGCTCCTCGGCGGTCACGTCGATGCCGGCGCCGGCGATGCGGTTCTGCGACAGCGCCTGGACCAGCGCCGGCTCGTCGACCACCTTACCGCGCGCGACGTTGACGAGATAGGCGCTGGGCTTCATCAGGCCGAGCTCCTTGGCCCCGATCAGCCTCTCGGTCTCCGGCGTCAACGGGCAACACAAGGCGACGATGTCGGCCTGGGGCAGCGCCTGGGAGAGCGCCTTGATGCCGTGCACCTCGTCGGCATGGCCCTTGCCCTTGGCCGGATCGCTGCGCAAGCCGATCACGCGCATGTCGAGCGCCTTGCAGAGATGCGCGAGCCGGTCGCCGATGCCGCCGAGGCCCACGATCGCGATCGTCTTGCCGCCGAGCTCGTCCTCGCGCGCGCCGATGTCGCTGATCATGCCGCGCCAGTGGCGCTTCATCTGGTTGTCGCGCGCCTCGCCGAGGCGGCGCGTCAGCGCGAGGATCAGGCCCAGCGCATGCTCGGAGACCGCGCGCACATTGACGCCGCGCGCGCTCGCCAGACGCACGCCCCTCGCCTTGAGCTTGTCCTTGGGAAACTGGTCGGTGCCGGCGCCGACCGACTGCACGAAGCCGAGGCGCGGCGACCTCGCCAGCGCGTCGTCGTGCCACATCATCGAGCAGACCAGCACATCGGCCTCGCCGATGCGGGCCAGCATGTCGTCGCGGTTCCAGACCTGGAAGTGCTGCACGCCGGTGTTGCGCAGCGCGAAGCGCGCGGCGAGCTGGTAGGCGACATGGGCGAAGCAGACGGTGGTTTTTTCTTTGGGCGGAAAGGAGGGCATGGGGTCTCGCGGCAGAGATGAGGTGGGATGGGGAGATTAGCGGAGTCTCTGACGAGGTTGAACCCTGTGCTCGTCCTCCCTCTTCTTCTCCTCGCCCCAATCCACAATCATCACGTCTCGCCCACCGGGGGGCGAGAAGATTTCTCTTCATGACGGGGGGAGCTGGGTTGCTCTATGCAACCGCGCGATTCGGATACCGCCTTTTGATCGCCGCGATCGTGGCGCGGACGACGAAGTCGAGACGGTGCACGAGGGCGGCCGCTTCCTCGGCGATGGGCAGGCGCTCGGCGCCTGCGGTGCGCGTCGCGCGTTCGGCGATGGCGACGAGATGGCGCAGCTCGCGCGCGAGGCGCGCGCCGCCGAGTTGCGCGGCGGGCTCGGCCAGCGCGTGGGATTCGTGCCGGAGCTGGGTCCACGCGCCGCGCTTCACCTGGCTGTCGAGGCGCGGCAACAGCTCGGTGAGCTCGGCAACCAGGATGCGGGCCAGCTCGACGACCTTGCCGCGGCCGACCTCCTGCTCCAGGCGGGTCAGCGACGCGGCGTCGAGCAGCGCGGGCTCGCCCGCCCCCATCTGGTCCATGGCGGGTGCGGGATCGACGACGGAAGCTTCGGCTGACCGGCCTGCCGCGCGCTCGCCCTCGGCTTCAGCGACGGCGACGGTATTGGCGTGGCTCGCGACCGGCAGCGTGAGCGAGAACCAGGGCGCGATGCGGCGCGCGCCGGAAGCGGCGACGCCGATCTCGCCGCCCATGGCGGCGACGAGGCGCCTGGAAATGTCGATGCCGATCGCGGCCGCACCCCAGCGCTCGCGCAGTGCAGCGTCGCTGGCGGAATCGACCGCCGCATCCGCCCCATCGCGCCGTGCCGGCCCGCGCGACAGCATGCGCGCCACCGCGTCAGCCGACACGTCGGACGAGCTGTTCTCGACCGTGACGCGCAGCACGACGCGCTCGATGACGGATTCCTCGGGCTTCGCCGTCAAGGACGGCAAGGTCGCGAAGGCGAGACGCATCGCGATCGAGCCCTGGTCGGCAAAGGCGACGGCGTTGCCGAGGAGGTGCAGCATCACCTGCTTGATGCGCTCGGCGTCGCCCAGCACGGGCACCGGCGCATTGCCGACCAGCTCGAGCGCGAGGCTCAAGCCCTTGGCGCGCGCGGCGTTGGAATGGAGCGCCAGGCAATCGCGCGCGATCAACGGCAGATCGACGCGGCCGATGCTGAGCGCCGGCGGCTCGGCCTCCATGCGTGCGAGCTCGAGCACGTCGGCGATGATGGCGTGCACCGCGCCCGCGGTGTGACGCACGGAATCCGCACAGGCGCGCAGCTTGGGATCGGCCGCGCCGTCGGTGAGCAGCTCGGCGAAGCCGATGATGGCGTTCATCGGCGTGCGGATCTCGTTGCTCAGGAGCGCCAGGTACTCGTCCTTGGCCTTGCCGGCCGCCTCGGCGACCGCCTTGGCCGCGGCGAGCTCGGCGCGCTGACGTTCGCCGCGCTCGAGCGCCCGGGCGAGTGCGGCCGTGCCGGCGAGCAGCGCGATCAGCACCAGAACGGTCGCCGGGCCGACAGTCCACAGGCTGGCGCGCCACGATGCCAGCACATCGGTTTCGGCGAAGCTGACCGCGCTGACGAGCGGCAGCAGCGGCACGCGCTGAAATCCCACGATGCGGCGCACGCCGGCGAAGGCGGTGTTGCCGATGAAGGCGCCCTCGGGCGATTGCGCCAGGTGCAGCGCGAAGAGCGGTCCCTGGGCGAAGTTGCGACCGATGTTCACGTCCGTGTCGTGCGAGCGGAACATCATCGTGCCGTCGCGATGAAAGATGGTGACCAGAACCTTGGCGTCGAGCTCGACCGCGCCATAGGCGGCGGCGAAATAGTCGGTGCGGATCGTCGCCTGCACGGTGCCGGCGAAACGGCCATCGGCGCCGTCGACGCGGCGCATCACGTTGATCAGCCATTGTCCGCTATGGGCGCCGCCGGGCGCCGCGCGGAACGGGCGGCCGATGAACAGGCCGGACCCCGCAGCCGGGTCCGATGCCACGGTGCGCGCGCGGATGCGGCCGATCTGGAAAAGGTCCTGGGCCGCGGCGTCGAGCGGCGCGGGATCGACGCGGCCGGCCGACGCGACGACGCGGCCGTCGCAGTCGATCCAGGCGATGCCGGCCATGACCGGTCCGCTGTTCAGGATGGTGCGCAGGAACTCGTGCGCGATCTGGGAGGCGATCTGGGGCGAGCCGGATCGGCCGTCACCGGACCGGGGCGCGAGATGCTGCTCGTAGCGCTCGCCGGCGGCGCGCAGCATGTGGTCGATCGATTCGAAGGTGCGCGCGACATGCTCGGCCGTCAGCTTGGTCAACAGGCGGGCGCGCAGGCTGGCGCCTTCGATCGCGACCGCGTGGCGGCGCTGGAAGTCCCAGACGACGGTGAGCGCGACCACCAGCGCGAGCAGGATGCCGGCGAGCCAGACCGTGCGGCTGAGCGGCCAGAGCTTGTGCCGGCGCGCCAGCCGGAGTGCGTCGCCGGCCCGTCGGTGGCGCGACTGGGAGGCAAAAAACGCCATGATCAGAAGGGCTTCCCTTGTCCCGTGGCCCACCGGACTGGAGCTCCAGGGCGGGCGATGCTCGTCAGACTAAAGGGCAGGGATTAATGGGCCGTTAATGGCGAAATGAATCGGGGTCGGAGTCCATTTACAAGGTAAAGGACTCCGACCCCAATTGCGGATTGCTACTGCGCGAGCTTGAGGGCGTCGGCGAGCTTTTTCATCGAGTCGGCGTGCTTGCCGGCCTTGTGGTCGGCTTCGCCTTCGGCGCGCAGCTTCATGACTTGCGCCTTCTTGTCGGCGGACAGGCCGGTGTTCTTGGCCAGCGCCGCATCGACCTTCTGCATATCCATCGGGCAGCTTCCGGCCAGGGCCGGACCCGCCAGCAGCGCCACGACGGCGCCCGCGATCAGAATTCGGGCCATCAGCATTCGGGTGAACATGGGATACTCCCTGCCTGTTGTCGTTGCATCATCGTGGTGAACGCCTGACGCCGGCCATTCATTCCCGGCGCCCACAGATGCTACCCCTCGCCCCCTGGCGGGGGCGATAAGAATTCTCGAGAATGGGCGAGAGAATTGCGGAGGGAGACTGGCATGGCCCTGCATTTCAGCGTGGAGGAGTTCGAGGCGCGCCAGCGCGAGGCGTGCCGCAGGATGGCGGCCGAGCAGCTCGACGGGCTGCTGATCTTCCGCCAGGAGAGCATGTACTACCTGACCGGCTACGACACGAGCGGGTACAGCATGTTCCAGGCCATGTATCTGGGCGCCGACGGATCCCTGGCGCTGATGACGCGCACCGCCGACCAGCGCCAGAGCCGCATCACCTCGGTCATCCGCGACATCCGCATCTGGATCGACAAGGCGGGCGCCAACCCGGCCGAGCAGGTGCGCGATATGCTCGAGAGCTACGGTTGTCGCGGCAAGCGGCTCGGCGTCGAGTACCACGCCTATGGGCTGACCGCGCAGCGCGGCCGGATGGTCGACGCGGCGCTCGCGGGCTTCTGCACATTGGTCGACGGCTCCGACGTGATCCGCGTGCAGCGCCTGGTCAAGAGCCCGGCCGAGCTTGCCTATATGCGCCGCGCCGGCGAGCTCGCCGACGGCGCCTTTGCGATCACGTGCCAGCGCACCGTCAAGGGTGCGAATGTCGGCGCCATCTATGGCGCGATGATCGACAGCATCATGGCGGGCGACGGCGATCCCTCGGCGAGCCGCTGGCCGATGGGTGCGGGATCCGAGGCGATGATGGTGCGCTACCACACGGGCCACGGCACGGTTGGCGCCAACGACCAGGTGCAGTTCGAATTCGCGGCGTCCTACCGTCACTATCACGTCGCCGCGATGAACGTGATCCTGACCGGCAAGCCCGATCCCAAGCATCTCGACATGTTCAAGGCCTGCGCCGAAGCGCTCGACGCATGCCTCGACACGCTGAGGCCCGGCCGGACCGTCGGCCAGGTGTTCGACGCGCACACCAATACCTTCAAGCGGCTCGGCTATGGCGAGCACTGCCTCGCCGCCTGCGGCTACACCATGGGGGCGACCTACCCGCCGACCTGGATGGACTGGCCGATGATCTATGCCGGCAATCCCGACGTGCTGGCCAAGGACATGGTGTTCTTCGTGCACATGATCCTGCTCGACAGCACGACCGGACTGGCGATGTCCTTGGGCGAGACTGCGATCGTGACGGACGGGCCGTGCGAGCGCATCAGCCACATGTCTCGCCAGCCGGTGATCAACGGGTAGGAGCCGCTCAACGGGAGCGACCGAACGCGCGAAGACGCGAAGGCATCCAACGGCGCGGCTTGACTGATTTCCGTACAGTCCGTACAGTTGAGCGCATGGCCAAGGTCCGGCGCAAGGGCGTTGAAGAGGCACGCAGCCAACTGCCGGCATTGCTGGCGGAGGCGGAGAAAGGCCGTGCAACCATCATCACGCGCCATGGCCGCTCGGTCGCCGCATTGGTGCCGATCGCGTCCGTCACAGCGACCCAGCGGCCGCTGACCGGCCTCATCGGCTCGGGCCGCGGATTGTGGGGGCGAAACAGCACTCAGACGATCCGGCGGCTGCGCAGGGAATGGAGCCGCTAGACACCGCCCGCCTGGACGCGGGATCGCTGCTGCTCGTCGACAGCGCCCCGATCATCTACGTGCTGGAGAGCCACGCCCGCCTGGCCGCGCGCTTTGCGCCGCTCTTCGATCGTCATCGCGACGGCGAACTGGCGTTTGCGGTCACCACCATCACCATCGCGGAAGTTCTTTCCGGGCCGCTTCGGGCTGGCGACGAAGCGCTTGCGAAGCGTTTCCGCAGTGTCCTGGAATCCTGGCAGGTCGTGGATCTGACGGCGGATATTGCCGAGAGCGCGGCGCGGCTGCACGCAAGTCTCAAGCTCAAACTGGCCGATGCCATTCAGGCCGCCAGCGCGATCTCGGTCAATGCCGACGCCCTGGTGACGCACGATCGCGACTTCTCTCGTCTGAGGGCCATGCGCGTGCTTGTCTAGCTAGAGCCTATTCCGTTCTCCTCCGTTTTGCGTACAGGGGCGCGGCATGACGCGCCCGCAACGGCCTATCCCGCCTCGCCTGCTGCCGACGTCTCGAGCCGGCCGGGCGCAGCATGCTGCGCCCCTACAAAAAGGAATGGATTCGCTACATCCGCATGCGCCGGCCCGCGGGATCATGCGGCGACGGTTCGATCACCGTGGTCTTGCACGCGACCCCGACGACATGGACCGACAGCTTCGTTCCGGGCCTGGCCAGCTCCTTGTCGACCAGCGCCATGGCCAGGCTCTTGCCGAGGCAGTGGCCATAGGCCCCCGACGTCACATAGCCGACACGCCGCCCATCCTGCCAGACCGGCTCGTAACCCGAGGCATCGGCATCCATCGCTTCGATGTCGAGCGTGACCAGGCGCCGACCCGAGCTGGCGGCGCCCGAGCTGCTGCCGGATGAGCCGGCATCGCGTTCCCTCAGCGCGGCATCGCGTCCGACGAAGTTCGGCTTGTCGAAGGCGATCCAGCGGTCGAGGCCGGTCATGCCGGCCGTGTAGGCCTGGGTGAACTCGCGCGACCAGATGCCGAAGGATTTCTCGATCCGCATGCTGAGCAGCGCGTTGTAGCCGTATTCGTGCATGCCAAAGTCCGCACCCGCCCGCTTCAGCGTGCGGTAGAGCGTCAGATGCGCCGCGGCCGGCACGTTGATCTCGTAGCCGAGCTCGCCCACGACCGAGAGCCGGCCGACCCTCGCCCGGCACATGCCGATGTCCATGTCGCGGCACGCCATGAAGCGGAACGCGGCGTTCGAGACGTCGGCATTGCGCACCACCGCCTCGAGCACGTCGCGCGATTTCGGACCGGAGAGCGAGAAACCCACCCATTCGTCGGAGATGTCGCGCACCGACACCCCGTCCTCAAGCTGGCTCAGGAACCAGCGCATGTGCCACTGGCGCAGATAATATGACCCCATGATCCACCAGGTCCCGTCGCCCCAGTTGAACAGGGTGAGGTCGCCCTTGAGCTTTCCGGTCGGCGACAGCATGGGGGCGAGCGCGGCTCGCCCCGGCCCTGGAAGTTTCGATGCCATGACGCGATCGAGCCAGGCCCGTGCCTGCGGGCCTTTGACCTCGTAGCGGGAGAAGCCGGAAATATCGAGAAGGCCGACACAAGCGCGCGTCAGCCGGCATTCATGGCCGACGATGTCATGGGCGTTCGAGCGCCTGAGGGTCGGCTTCTCCTCGAAATCCTTCGAAGGCGCGAAGTAGATCGGCACCTCGAGGCCCCAGCTGACACCCCAGCGACAGCCGTTCTGGGTCATCGCCTCGTAGCTGGGCGCGGTCTTGAGCGGGCGGCCGGCGGGAAGCTGCTCGTTGGGATAGCTCATGACGAAACGCCGCGAATAGAACTGGCCGGTCATCTGCCGGAGATACTCGCGGTTCGACGCGAAGTCGCCGTAGCGCGCGATGTCCATGCCGTAGATGTCGGCGCTGGGTTCGCCCTCGATCATCCATTGCGCCAGGCTCAGGCCGACGCCGCCGCCCTGGAGAAAGCCGGCCATGACCCCGCACGCGGCCCAGTAGTTCCGCACACCCGCAACGGGCCCCACCAGCGGATTTCCGTCGGGCGTGAAGGTGAAGGAGCCATTGACCCATTTCTTGATGCCGGTGTGCTGCAGGCATGGGTAGCGCCGGAACCCCTTCTCCAGCTCGGGCGCGATGCGGTCGATGTCCTCCTGGTTGAGCTCGATACCGTAATCCCAGGGCGCTCCTTCCATGTTCCAATGCTTGAAGTTGGTCTCGTAGATGCCGAGCAGCAGGCCCTTGCCTTCCTGCCGCATGTAGGTGAAGCCCTCGAGGTCGATGACGAAAGGAAGCTCGCCTTTCATCGCCGCCACTTCGGGAATCGTCTCGGTGACGAGGTAGTGGTGCTCCATCGGCGTCACGGGCAGATCGAGTCCCGCCATGACGCCCACGCGCTTGGCCCACAGGCCGGCGCAGTTGACGACATGCTCGGCCATGATCGTGCCCTGCTCGGTGACCACCTCCCAGGACCCGTCGGGCCGGGCATGCAGCTCGACCACGCGGTTGTGCTCGAAGATCTGCGCGCCGCGCTTCTTCGCCGCTCCGGCATAGGCATAAACGGCGCCATAGGTATCGAGATAGCCTTCGTTCACGTCGTAGAGGCCGCCCAGCACATCGGCGACGTCGGCGATCGGGCATAGCGCCCGGATCTCCTCGGGCGTCACCAGGCGGGCGGTCTCGATGCCCATGGTCTGAAACACCCGGTAGGCTGCCTTGAGCCACTCCCAGCGCTCCGGCGCGCTCGCCACATTGACGCCGCCGGTCATGTGCAATCCGACATCCTGGCCGGATTCCGCCTGGATCTCCTTGTAGAGCTTGATGGTGTAGTCCTGCAGCGCGGCGATGTTGGGGTCGGCGTTGAGCGCATGGAAGCCGCCGGCCGCATGCCAGCTCGACCCCGAGGTCAGCACATTGCGCTCGACCAGCGCGATGTCGGTCCAACCCAGCTTCGCCAGGTGGTACAGGACCGAACAACCGACAACGCCGCCGCCGATGACGACGACCCGATAGTGCGACTTCATCGTCGCGTTCCCCCAGCTCAGGACGAGCGTCCGGACAATTTATCAAAACGCCGCATACACGCCATGGAGATCAAGGCGACTCGCACCACGCGGCAACCCTCTCCTGGGGGAGAGGGAGGGCCCCGTTGCGCAGCAACGGGAGGGTGAGGGGAAGCGCCCAATGATGCGGGGGACCTAGACCGGGAGCGTTACCATCTTCATTTAGCGCTTCCCCTCACCCTACCCTCTCCCCCAAGGAGAGGGTAAAGAACGAGCGCTGCCGCTCGCCTACATCCGCCGGGCGATCCGCGGATCGAGGGTGTCGCGCAATCCGTCGCCGACAAGGTTGATGGCGAGCACCGTGACGGCGAGCATGACGCCGGGGAAGAAGATGATCCAGGGCGCGAGCTGGAAGAAGGTGCGGCCGAGCGAGATCACATTGCCCCAGCTCGGGATCTCGGGCGGCGTGCCGGCGCCGAGGAAGGACAGGCCGGCCTCGATCAGGATGGCCGACGAGCAGACATATGTGGCCTGCACGATCAGCGGCGCGAAGGTCGAGGGCAGGATGTGCCTGACCATAATGGTGCGCGCGCGCGTGCCGCTGGCGATCGCCGCCTCGATATAGGGCTGGCCGCGCACCGACAAGACGACGCTGCGCACCAGGCGCGTGACCCTGGGTATCTCGGGGATCGAGATCGCGATGATGACGATCAGCAGACTCGCCTTCATCAGCGTGATCAGCGCGATCGCGAGCAGGATCGCGGGGATCGCCATCATGCCGTCCATCACGCGCATCGCCGTGTCGTCGACCGCGCGGTAGTAGCCGCACAGCACGCCGATGACCAGGCCAATGGCGGTTGCGATCACCGCCACGCTGATGCCGACGATGAGCGACACGCGGGCGCCGTAGACGACGCGGCTGTAGACGTCGCGGCCGAACTGGTCGGTGCCGAACCAGAAGGTCTCGGACGGCTTCTTGAGCCGGTTGAGCGGATCGAAGCCGAGCGGGTCGTCGGCGATCAACGGCGCAATCACCGCCAGCACCGCAAGGGCGACCAGGATCGCGACGCCGATGACGATCGTCGGGTTGCGCCGGATCCAGTCCCAGGCGCCGGACTTGGCAGGCGCGGCAACGTCGGCGGCGGTGGCGGTGGCGGTCATGTTCGGCTTCCTTCCTCCCTCGCGCTCCGCGCGGGGGAGGGAGTGTGTCCACTGGGTGCCGAGGCAGCGCTTGCCATGGTCAATACCGGATGCGCGGATCGAGGAAGGTGTAGCTGATGTCGATCATGAGATTGACCAGCACCTTGACGCCGGCGAACAGGATGATCAGGCCCTGGATGATCGGGTAGTCGCGCTTGAGGATGGCGTCGACCGTCAGGCGCCCGAGGCCGGGGATGTTGAACACGGTCTCGGTGATGACCACGCCGGAGATGAGCAGGGCGAGGCCGATGCCGATCACGGTCACGATCGGCACGGCCGCGTTTTTCAGCGCGTGGCGCAGCAGCACGGCCGGCGTGGCGACACCCTTGGCGTGGGCCGTGCGGATGTAGTCCTCGGACAGCACCTCGAGCATGCTGGCGCGCGCGATGCGCGCGATCAGCGCCATGTAGACCATGCCCAGCGCGAAGGCCGGCAGCACGATCGAGCGCGCGGTCTGGCCGATGCCCTGCGACAGCGGCCGGTAGCCCTGGACCGGCAGCCAGCGCAGCTCGATCGCGAAGATGTAGATGAGCAGATATCCGACCAGGAACACCGGCACGGCGAATCCCAGCACCGAAAAGCCCATGACGACCCGGTCGACCACCGTGCGCACCTTCCAGGCCGCGATCACGCCCATCGGCACGGCGAAGACGATGGCGACGACCAGCGTCGAGATCGCCAGCACGACCGAGGGCTCGAGCCGCTGCTTGACCAGGGTCGTGACCGGCAGGTTCGAGAAAATCGAGGTGCCGAGATCGCCGCGCAGCAGGTTCCAGACATAGATGGCGAACTGCTCGTAGATCGGCCGGTCGAGGCCGAGCTTGGCGCGCACGCCCTCGACCTCGGCGGGCGAGGCGTCGTCGCCGGCGATCACGGCCGCCGGATCGCCCGGCGTCAGGTGCAGCAGGAAGAAGACGAAGAGCGCCACCACGATCATCACGGGGATGGTCGCGAGCAGCCGGCGGATGATGTAGGCGGTCATGCGTGGTCGAAGGTCAACGAGGCATCAGAAGATGCCTCATGGTGAGCCCCGGGCTTCGCCCGCGGCTCACCACGAGGGTCACTTCGAGCGCGAGCGGCCTGTCGTCTACTTCTTCTCGATGTTCCACATCGGCGGCACCGAGGGAACCGAGAGCACGCCCTTGATCTTGTCCGAGCGGTAGGCGACCGGGTTCACCCATTGGCCGAAGGTGATGTAGGGCACCTGCTCGTAGGCGCGCTTGCTGATCTCGACCGCGATCTTCTTGCGCGTGTCGGTGTCGGCCGCGAAGGCCCAATCCTTGCGCAACTGCTCGAACTTGGCGTCGCACGGCCAGCCGAACCACGCCTTCTCGCAGCCCATGCCGAGCGAGGTGTGCGTGAACGGGCTCGACGAGGTGAGCACGGTCGTGCCGGTGATGAAGATGTTCCAGCCGCCCTGCGCCGGCGGCTCCTTCTTGGCGCGGCGCGCCACCACCGAGCCCCAGTCCATCGCGGCGACATCGAGCTTGAGGAAGCCCGCGCGGCGCAGCTGCTGGATCATCACGAGATTGGCCGGGTTGATGTACTGGTGGTCTGTCGCGTGCAGGATGGTGATCGGCTCGCCCTTGTAGCCGGCCTCCTTGAACAGCTCCTCGGCCTTCTTGATGTCCTTCTTGCCCTTGTAGGCCTCGCTGCCGGCATCGGTCTCCATCGGCACCTTGCAGCCGAGATAGGAGTAGCAGACGTGCTGCAGCTTGGGGTTGGCCGCGATGGTGTTGAGATAGTCGGCGTTGTTGATGAGATAGAGCATGGCCTGCCGCGCCTTCACATTGTTGAAGGGCGGGTGCAGGTGGTTGAGCTGGAGGATGCCCATCGTGCCCATGGCGGGATGCTGGGCGATCTCGATGCCCGGCGTCTGCTCGAGCATGGGCAGGAAGTCGACGGCCGGGTTCTCCAGATAGTCGATCTCGCCGGCGACCAGCGCCGCCTGCGCGGTCTGCGGGTCGGACAGCCAGATGTATTCGACGCGGTCGACCTTGACGACCTTGCCGCCGGCATGGCCCGAGGCCGGCTCGTTGCGCGGCACGTAGTCCTTGAACTTGACGTAGACGGTCTTGCTGCCGGGCACCCACTCGTCGCGCTTGAAGGCGAACGGCCCCGAGCCGACCACCTCCTGGATCTGCTGGAAGGGATCAACCATCGCCTCCTTCTCGCGCATCACGAAGGGGATGCTGGTGCCGGTCTTGGCCAGCGTGTCGATCAGCAGGCCGAACGGCTCCTTCAGCACCCATTCGAAGGTCTTGTCGTCCTTGGCGCTGAGCGAGGCCGTGTAGTCCATGAGCTGCTTGCCCGCGCCGTCGCGCTTGCCCCAGCGGTTCATGGAGGCGACGACGTCCTTCGACGTCACGTTCGTGCCGTCGTGGAATTTGAGGCCGTCGCGCAGCTTGAACGTGTAGGTCTTGCGGTCGTTGCTGACGACCCAGCTCTCGACCATCTGCGGCTTTGGATTGAGGTCGAAGTCGCTGGAGAACAGCGTGTCGTAGACCATCAGCCCGTGGATGCCGGCGATCGTCTGGGTCGTCCAGAACGGATCGAGCGTGCGCACATCGGCATGCATGGTGACGCGCAGCGTCTTGTCCTGCGCGCACGCAGGCGTGGCGGCGATTCCGGCCAGCAGTGCCGCCGAGCACACGGCGCCCAGCAATGCCTTGGTCATCGATGACGTCATTTGTGCCTCCCCTGTGGTCCCGTCTCATTGGAAGGGACAGCGCTTTATACCGCCGGGGGCACTGCCGGCACAACCGAGGATCCACGCCCGCGGGGCATGCGGTCCCGGGCTTCCGCGCCGACCCACCCTATGGTATCGGTACCATTCAGCACGAAATTCAGGAACGAACGCATTGAGCATCAGGAAGGTCGCCGACCTCGCCGGCGTGGCGCCGATCACGGTCAGCCGCGTCATCAACACGCCGGACAAGGTGAAAACCGACACCCGCGAACGCGTCCAGCGCGCGATCGACCGGCTCAACTACGTGCCCAACCTGGCGGCCTCGACGCTGTCCTCCAAGCGCAGCCGCATCGTCGCGATCCTGGTGCCGATGCTGAGCAATCCGATGTTCTCCGACGTCATCCAGGGCCTGGCCGACGTGCTGCGCGCCGAGGACTATCACCTGATCATCGGCGACACGCGCTACTCCCAGGCCACCGAGTCGACGCTTGCCATGGAGATGCTGGGCCGCCTGCCCGAAGCGATGGTGCTGACCGGGCCGATCGGCGACGAGCGTGTGCGGCGCCTCTTGGCGCGCGCCGGCATCACGGTGGTGCAGATCTGGGACCTACAGCCCTCGGGCACGATCGACTCGGCCGTCGGCTTCAACAATTACGCGGCCGCCCATGCCATGGCGCGCCACCTGGTCGAGGCCGGCTACAAGCGGATCGGCTTCATGGCCATGGTCGGCGACGAGCGCGCCAAGGAGCGCCGCTGCGCGCTCGCCGCCTATCTCGCCGAGCGCGGCATGGCGCCGACCTTCGAGGCCTTGCCGCCGCGCTTCGACCTGATGTACGACCCGTCGAGCGACTTCGTGCGCCTGATCGACCAGCATCCCGAGACGGACGCGGTGTTCTGCGCCAGCGATATGCTGGCCCATCTCGCGGTTTTCGCGTGCCAGCGCCGCGGCTGGGCGGTGCCCGGGCGCCTCGCCCTCGCCGGCTTCGGCGACCTGCCGCTTTCGGCCAAGACCGTGCCGACTCTGACCACGATCCGCGTCAACCAGTACGAGATCGGAAGGCGCGCCGGCGAGATCATCATCAACCGCGCGCGCAGCGGCCGCCGCCGCCCCGACATCCAGGACCTGGGATTCGAGATCGTGCGCCGCGAGAGCACGTGAGCTTTCTTCCTCCGCCCTCGCACGAGGTGCGGGGGAGGACCGCGGCGGGGGCACGGCGCGGCGAACCCAAGAGCCGCCACCCTGCCCTCCCCCCCGCTGCGCGCGAGGAAGCGTAGATTCGTCGCTTGATTTCCCCAAATGGTACCGCTACCATTTTCGCCAAGGGCGACGGCAAGGAGCCCGGAGGGAGGATGGCATGGCACGATCGACAGCGAAATCCGCGCGCGCGAAGACCAAGCCCGCGGCAAGTCGGGGCACGCGGCGCGCCGCCGCCAAGCAGCGCACGATTGCCCGAAAGGTAAAGCCGGCGCGCAAGACCGCACGCAAGGCGGTGGCGCGCGCGGCATCCGGCGCCTTCGGCAAGGGGCGCTTCCATGTCAGCCATGAACGCACGGCCTATTGGGATCCGGGGTTGCGCAGCTATTTCGAGTATCGCGATCTGGGCATGGTCGCGCTCACCGGCGGGCGGCTGCGCGCCCACGTCATCCGGCCGTCGCAGCCCTGCGACAAGCCGGGCGACCTGCACTACCACAACCTCGAATTCCAGATGGTCTACGTGCTCAAGGGCTGGGCGCGCGTCAACTTCGAGGGGCTGGGCGAGATCCGTTTCGAGGCCGGCTCGTGCATGTACCAGGAGCCGGGCATCCACCACCGCGTCGTCGAGTATTCCGACGACTACACCGTGATCGAGATCACGGTGCCCGCCGATTTCGAGACCGTCAGCGTCGCGCCGTGAGGCGCCAATCCCCAAGCCACCACGACAACCCAGGGAGGACAGACATGACCAGTAAAATCGCGCGCCGCAGCCTGCTGGCCGGCACCGCCGCCGTCGCGGGCCTCACCACGATCTACGGGCCCTGGCGCCACAACCGCGTCTTGGCACAGTCGAGCAAGCCGATCCTGATCGGGCTCACCCACGACGCGAGCGGCCAGTTCGCCAATTCGGGCCAGGACGAGCAGCGCGGCACGATCATGGCAATCGAGGAGATCAACGCCAAGGGCGGCGTGCTCGGCCGCAAGCTGACCTACATCGTCGCCGACACCGAGACGACGCCGGCGACCGCGACCCGCGTCGCCGAGCGCATGGTCAACCGCAACGAGGTCGCCTTCATCGTCGGCGCGATCCAGTCCGGTGTGGCCAACGCGATCGGCCAGGTCGCGCAGAAATACGGCGTCGTCTACTTCAACACCAACTCGAGCTCGCCGACCGAGGCGGGCAAGGACTGCCAGCGCGTCAAGTTCGTGTGGGACGGCACCGGCGCCAACTTCGCCAACGCGGCTGCCGCCAACGCGGTCAAGACCTTCGGCAAGAAGTGGCTCTTGCTGACCAACGATTATGTCTGGGGCCACAATACGTCCAAGGCGACGCGCGAGACGGCGGTCAAGTTCGGTGCGGAGATGATGGACGAGATCCTGGTGCCGGTCGGCACGCGCGACTTCTCGCCGATCCTGCTCAAGGTGCAGCAGGCCAAGCCCGACGTGATCGCGGCCGCGGTCGGCGGCGACGACTTCAAGGTCATGCGCCAGCAGGTCGTCGACATGAAGCTCGACCGCAAGCCGGCCTGGCTCAACAACCAGCAGGACTGGCCCGACGTCTACGGCCTCGGCATCGAGGCGGTGTTCGGCGTGTTCGGCACGACCTGGTACCACAAGCTCGACCTGCCCGGCGTCGCCGACCTGGTGAAACGCTACCAGGCGCGCTGGCCCGACACGCGCATCGATGTGCCCGGCAACGTCTTCTACAACGGCTACATGGCGATGCACGAGCTCGCCAAGGCGATCGAGCGCGCCGGCAGCACCAACAACCACAAAGTCATCCGGTCGCTCGAGGGCCACAAGATGGCGGCGCGCGACCGCATGCAGCATCACGACGCCTATATCGACCCGGTGTCGCACCATGTGCAGCAGACCATCTACATGGCCACCGGCAACGACAAGCCCGTCGACAAGACCGACTACTTCAAGATCCTGAGCTCGGTCGGCCCCGACGACGCCAAGGACGCCAACGAAGCGCGCGATTGCAAGCTGCCGGGATTCGACAAGACGCCGACCTACGAGATGTAGGGCGGAATCCTTCCTCCCTCGCGCGATAGCGCGGGGGAGGATTGAGGAGGGGGCCCGAAGAGGTCGGCGACCGACCGCAAGGGCCCCCACCCCGACCCTCCCCCGCCTTGCGGCGAGGGGGGAGATTTAAGAGCACCGATGGACTCCCTCCTCTTCCTCCTGCCGCATCTCTTGAACGGCCTTGCGCTGGGCCTCTTGTTCGCGCTGATCGCGCTGGGCTTCATGCTGATCATCGGCGTGATGGAGGTGATCAACCTCGCGCACGGCTCGCTGTTCGCGCTCGGCGCCTATGCCGCGCTCGCGCTGATGACGCCGGATGGCGGGCTGCCGCCGGCCATGGTGGCGCTCTTCCAGGCGCTGCCGCTCGCCTGGCGCTACGCGGCGGCGCTGGTGCTGGCGCCGCTTGCCGTCGCCATCGTCGGCATGGGTCTCGAACTCTGCCTGCGCCGCACCTATGGGCGCGATCCGCTCTACGGGCTCCTGCTCACTTTCGGCGCCGCTCTCGTGATCGAAGAGCTGATCCGGCTCGCCTGGGGCCCGACCGAGCGCTTCATCCCGATGCCCCAGGGCATCACCGGCGGCGTCATGCTGGGCGAGTTGATCTACTCCAAGTACCGCATGTTCGCCGCCCTCTTCGCCATCGCGATGATCGCGCTGCTCTGGCTCTTCCTCGAGCGCACGCCCTATGGCGCGATCATCAAGGCAGGCGCCCATGACAGCGAGATGGTCGGCGCCCTCGGCGTCAACCTGCCGCGCCTGCGCCTCTTCGTCTTCGGCTTCGGCTCGCTGCTCGCCGCCATCGCCGGCATCGTCATGGTGCCGATCTGGGGCATCCGGCCCCATGTCGGCGTCGACGCGGTGGTGCCGGCCTTCGTCATCATCGTGCTGGGCGGGGTCGGCAGCTTCTGGGGCGCCGTCATTGCCGGCCTGCTGGTCGGCATGGTGGTCGGGCTGACCGGCGCCTTTGCAACCGACTGGTCGCTCATCTCCATGTACATGCTGCTGATCCTGGTCGTGACCTTCCGTGCGCGCGGCCTGCTCGGCAAGAAAAGCATCCTGGAGGCCTAGCGTGGACCGCCTTCAGGCCTGGACGCCGCCTGCCATGCTGATCGCGTTCGCGGTGTTCGGCTCACTACCCTTCTGGATCACCGAAATCGGGCTCTACCATTATCTCGGCGTCGAGATCCTGATCTGGTGCATCTATGAGCTGGGCTTCAATCTCCTGCTCGGCTATGCCGGCCTGCCGTCCTTCGGGCACGGCGCCTATTTCGGCATCGGCGCCTATGCCTTCGGCCTGACCCAGTTCAACCTGTGGCCCAATCTCTGGGTCTGCCTCGCCGCCGCCATCCTCGCCGCCACGCTGTTCGGCGCGGTCGTCGCCTGCTTCATCTCGCATCGGCGCGGCATCTATTTCGCGCTGATGACGATTGCCTTCGGCCAGATGTTCTTCTTCATCGCGAGCAAGTGGACGAGCGTCACCAAGGGCGAGGACGGGCTCCTCAACATCGCACGCCTGCCGGTCGAACTCGGTTTCGCCGCCTATCCGATCCAGCGCAACGCCGCCTTCTACTGGTTCGTGTTCGCCTGCTTCGTCGTCGTCGCCGTACTGCTCTGGCGCATCGTCAACTCGCCCTTCGGCAAGGTGATCCAGGCGATCAAGCAGAACGAGCTGCGCATGTCGTTCCTGGGCTACCGCGTCGAGCTCTACAAGGGCGCGGCCTTCGTCTTGTCCTGCGCCTTCTCGGGCTTCGCCGGCGCGCTCTTCGCGATGGCGCAGGGCGGCGCCTTCGTGCAGGTGATGAACCTGCAATGGTCGGGCGTGATCGTGCTGATGACGCTGATCGGCGGCGGCCTGGTCAGCTTCTGGGGGCCGGTGCTCGGCACCATCCTCTACTTCGTGGCGCGCGACCTGCTCGGCGCCTACACGGCAACCTGGCTGCTCTGGTTCGGCTTGATGTTCATGCTCGTGGTCATGTTCAAGCCCGAGGGATTGGCCGGGCTGTGGCGCGATCTCCGCCGCCGCGGCGCCACCAGGACGAATGCGGCGAAGGCCGGGGCGCAACCCTCGGCGCTGCTGGCCTTGCTGCGCGCGCGGTGACGGCGATGCATCCGCCCGGAGCCCCCCTGCTTGAGACCCCCATGCTCGAAGCCCGGGGTCTGCACATGCGCTTCGGCGACCTCGTCGTGCTCGAGGACATCACGCTTGGATTCCCCGAGGGACGCCTGAGCGGCATCATGGGGCCGAACGGCGCCGGCAAGACGACCTGCTTCAACGTGCTGACCGGCCGCTACAAGCCCGTGCGCGGAAGCATCACCTTGCGCGGCGAGGACATCACGGGCCTGGCGCCTCACGCGATTGCGCGCAAAGGCGTGTCGCGCTCCTTCCAGCTCATGAACCTGTTCAACGAATTCAGCGCCGAGGAGAATGTGCTCGTCGCGCTGCCCGACATGCGCCGGCGCGGCTTCGACATGCTGAGCCGGCGCGGCAGCGACGCCACGGTGCGCGGGCGGGCGCGCCAGGCGCTCGACCGCGTCGGCCTTGCCGACAAGGCAGACATGCCCGCACGCGACCTCTCCTATGGCGAGCGCCGCGCGCTCGAGATCGCGGTGGCGCTCGCGACAGAACCGTCCGTGCTGTTCCTCGACGAGCCGACCTCCGGCCTCGGCACCGACGGCACGGAGCGCCTCGCCGAATTGATCGGCCGCCTCAAGGGCCAGCTCACCATGGTCATGATCGAGCACGACATGGCCTTCCTGTTCGGTCTCGCCGATCGCATCGCGGTCATTCACTGGGGCCAGGTGATCGCCCAGGGCACGCCCGAGGAGCTGCGCCGCAATCCCTGGGTCGAGAACTCCAACCTCGGCAAGCTCCGATGACGAGGTTGAGATGATCTTGGCGCTCGACGCCATCGACACCTACTACGGCGAGAGCCAGGCGCTGTTCGGGGTGTCGCTCGAGGTCGCGGCGGGCGAGGTGGTCGCGCTGCTCGGCCCCAACGGCGCCGGCAAGACGACGACGCTCCGCTCGATCCTCGGCCTGACGCGCGCGCGGCGCGGCTCGCTCCACTTCGACGGCAAGGACATCCGCGCCTGGCCGACGCACCGCATCGCCCAGGCCGGCATCGGCTGGGTCCCCGACGACCGCCGCCTCTGCCCGACCCTGACCGTGGCGCGCAACCTGTCGATCGCGCTCAAGCGTTCGCGCTTCCGCCCGTGGTCGATGAAGGAGGTGTGCCAGATCTTCACGCCGCTCGAGCATCTGATGGAGCGTGACGCCGAGAATCTCTCGGGCGGCGAGATGCAGATGGTGGCGATTGCGCGCGCTCTGTTGAGCTCGCCCGGCCTCGTCCTGCTCGACGAGCCGAGCCAGGGCCTCGCCCCCAAGATCGTCCAGGACGTGCTCGCGACCATCAACCGGCTGCGCGACGAGGGCATCGCCGTGCTGATCGTCGAGCAGAATCCCGATACCGCGCTCGCCGTGGCGAGCCGCGCCTATATCCTCGATCTGGGACGCATCGTCTGGTCGGGCACGACGGCGGCCCTGAGCGCCGACGCCGCCCTGCGCCGCCGGCTGGTGGGGACCTGATATGGCTGCGCCGCTGCTCGCCCTCGAAGGTCTGGCCAAGACCTATCGGCGCGGCCTCATCAAGCCGCGCGTGACCTTCTCGCTCCACGCCGATTTCGCGATTGCCGAGCCCGCCATCATCGGCGTGGTCGGACCCAATGGCGCCGGCAAGACCACGCTCTTCGAGATGATCGCCGGCAGCAACCTGCCGAGCGAGGGCCGCGTGCTGGTCCAGGGCACCGACATTCACAAGGTGCGCTACCGCGAGCGCGACCGGCTGGCGATTCACTATCACCAATCCTACCAGGTACGCCGCATGAAGCGCACGGTGCCGTCCTTCATGCTGGAAACGGCCGGGTCCGACTATCCGCTCGTGCATCTGTTCGACGAGCCGCAGTTCAACGTGCAGGACGGCTATATCGGCTTCATGCTCGATTTCTTCCGGGCGCTCCGCGCGCGCGGGCGGCTGGTCGTGGTCTGCCTGCACCCGACCGCGCGCTATCACCTGGAAATCCTCAAGGAGATCTGCGAGCGCTACCTCTTCGTCGCCGGCGGCAGCGTTGCAGAATTGGCGGACTTCCGCGCGCTCGCCGCCGACGAGCGCGTGCGCCAGTATTTCGGCGCCGACATGGTGCGCATGGCGGAGAGCGTGGCGTAAAGTGCTCGTCTATCCCCGCTACTTTTGACCCTCCTCGCTCCGCCAGGCGGAAAGGGACAAAACTCCTCCTTTGCGCACTTGAACGGGTTCTCCTATTGACGGCCCCACCCTCTCCACCCTTTGATCGATGCACGCGACGCGGGGGGAGACGACATGGCGGACGATGATCTTGCCTATACGCCGGCGACCGAGCTGGTCGAGCTGATCAAGGCGAAGAAGCTGTCGCCGGTAGAGCTGATGACCGCGACGGTCGCCCGCGCCGAGCGGCTCAACGCGCGGCTCAACGCCATCTGCACCCCGACCTACGACGCCGCCATGGACGCTGCGCGGCGCGCCGAGGACGACGTGATGACGGGCCGGCGCCTCGGACCGCTGCACGGCGTGCCGACCTCGATCAAGGACCTCGCCTTCACGCGCGGCGTGCGCACCATGTCGGGCTCCTTCATCTGGAAGGACCGCGTGCCCGATTTCGACGCGCCGTTCGTGGAGCGCCTGCGCGACGCGGGTGCGATCTCGCTCGGCAAGACGACCACGCCGGAGCGCGGCTGGAAGGGCAATGGCGACAGCCCGGTCACGGGCATCTCGCACAATCCGTGGAAGCACGGCACGAATGCCGGCGGGTCGAGCACGGGCGCCGCGATCTGCGCGGCTTCCGGCATCGGCCCGATCCACCAGGGCTCGGACGGTGCCGGCTCGGTGCGCATGCCCGCCGCCTTTTGCGGCATCTACGGCCTCAAGCCCTCGTTCGGGCGGGTCGCCTATCATCCGATCCCGACCAATGGCTTCGTCTCCCATGTCGGGCCGATGACGCGCACGGTCGCCGACGCGGCGCTCATGCTCAAGGTCATGGCCGGACCCGACGATCGCGACATCGCGAGCCTCGAGGCGCCGCCCGAGGACTATCCGGCGCGGCTCGAGGAAAGCATCTCCGGTCTCAAGATCGCCTACAGCCCCGATCTCGGCTACCTCAAGGTCGACGCCGAGGTCGCTGAGCCGGTGCGCAAGGCCGCCCTCGCCTTCCAGGAGCTCGGCGTCCATGTCGAAGAGGTCGACCCGGGCTGGGGCGACCCGATCGAAATGGAGCATTGCCTCTACACGGCCAACATGGCCGGCGGCCTCGTCGACCTGCTCGACCAGTGGGCCGACAAGATGGACCCCGGCCTCGTCGCCATGGCGCGCCACGGCATGACCTATAGCGCAGCGACCTATGTCGCCATGCAGGCGCGCCGCATGTCCTATTACGACAAGCTGCGCGAATTCTTCGAACGCTGGGACATCCTGCTGACGCCGGCGCTATCGGTCGCGGCCTTCGACAACACGAAGCTGATCCCCGCCCATTGGGAGCAGCATCCGTGGGACTGGTTCCGCTGGGCGGGCTTCTCCTATCCCTTCAACCTGACTTGGTTCCCCGCCGCGACCTGCCCGTGCGGCTTCACACCGGCCGGCCTGCCGGTCGGTCTGCAGATCGTCGCCGGTCGCTTCCGCGATCTGCGCGTGCTGCAGGCAAGCCGCGCATTCGAGCGCATCCGGCCGTGGGCGGCGGCAAGGCCCAAGCTGGAGCAGGCATGACCGCACCAGCTCGTGATTGACCCTGTTTCGTCGAAGTGTCACTTGCTTCGATGTCGTCATTTTTCTTGGATGTCATGTCATGCGCGCAAAGGCGAGGATCAACAAGCAGGGCCGCTTGGTCATTCCGGCGGCATGCCGGGAAGCTGCAGGGATCAGACCCGGCGACGACGTGGTGATCGAGGCGATCGGCCAGGGAGAGCTGCGGCTGCGCACCAAGCAGCAGGCCATCCGCAGTGCACAGAGCATCGTCGCGCGCCGCCTGCCTGGGAAACGCGATCTCGTCGCCGAGCTGATCGCGGAGCGGCGCAAGGCAGCGGCGGTTGAGTAGACAAGAATTCGTCGCCGATGCGTGGGCGGTGATTGCGCTTCTGACCGGCGAGGCATTCTCGAAGTTCGATCCTGAGCACCTCGTCGGCGCCTGGATCAGCGCAGTCAACCTATCGGGGGTGCTGACCAAGCTCTGCTCGGCCGGCCACGCCGACGACGAGGCCGACGCGGCGATCAACGCGCTCGACCTCCAAATCGCACCTTTCGACCAAGCGCAGGCGCGTGCAACAGCACGCCTTTGGCGCAAGACGAAATCCGCCAGGCTGTCGCTCACCGACCGCGCCTGCCTTGCTCTCGGGCGGCACCTGGGCGCCCGCGTCATCACCGCGGACCGGGCGCGGGGTCGCGTGGATGTAGGAGCCGAAATCGTTCTGATCCGCTAAGAACAGGTGACATTGGCATGAACATCTACGTCTCGAACAGCGGCAGCCAGACCATCCAGGTCTTTCGGATGGGCCGGTTCAAGGCGCTCGAGCCCGTTCAGGAGATCGCGGTGCCGGGCGAGGCGCCGCCGGGCAACCTGAGCCTGCCAATCGCGGTCAGCCCCAACCGCCGCTACCTCTATGCCGCGGTGCGCACGCCGGGCTTTCCGGTCTCGAGCTTCGCCATCGAGCCGGGGACCGGGCGCCTCTCCCCGCTCGGCACGGCGCATCTCGTCGACAGCATGTGCGCGATCGCAACGGACCGCAGCGGCCGCTACCTGCTGAGCGCCAGCTACGGCGGGTCGGTGGTCTCGGTCAACACCATCGACCCGCTGGGCCTGGTGCGCGAGCCGGCGCTGCAGGTGCTGCCGACGCCGCCCAAGGCTCATTGCGTGCGGATCGACCGCGACAATCGCTTTGCCTATGCCGCCAGCCTCGGCGGCGATCAGATCCTGCACTACCGCTTCGATGCGGCGAGGGGGCGCCTGACACCAGCGAGCCCGCCCTCGATCGCCACGGCCCAGGGCGCCGGGCCGCGCCATCTGGCTTTCCATCCCCAATGGCCTTTCCTCTACATGGTCGGCGAGCTCAACGGCACGCTGGGCGCCTATCGGATCGATGTCGCCTCCGGCGCACTCGCCGAGATCACGACACTCGGCATCTTGCCCGCGGGCTTCGCCGGAACGCCGAGCGCCGCCGATATCCATCTGACGCCGGACGGACGCTTCCTCTACACGAGCGAGCGCGCGTCCAACACGCTCGCCGGCTTCCGCATCGACCCGTCGACCGGCAAGCCGTCTCCGATCGGCCATTGGGCGACCGAGAAGCACCCGCGCGGCTTCGCCATCGATCCCGCGGGCGGGCACCTGGCGGCGGCGGGCATGCACGCGGATCGGCTCGCGGTCTATGCGATCGATCAGGCGACCGGCGCGCTCACGCAGACCGCCTCCGTGCCAACCGGCCACCTGCCCAATTGGGTCGAGATCATCGAGCCGGCCGCGGATGCAAGCCCGGTCTGAACTGTCATGTCCGCGCTGCCCTTGAAAGGTCCGACGGCAACACCTATCTCTCCCGCGATTGGGTCCGGGCCCCTCTGGCGGTCCCCGAATCGGACCGCGATGTCGGACTCTCACCTGCGCCCGAGCTGTTGGCTCGGCCGCATCTGGGAGGTCCGATGGCTACGTCGATCTGGCTGTGGCTCGGTTTCAACCTCGCCGTCCTGATCCTGCTGGCGCTCGATCTCGGCGTCTTCAACCGCAAACAGCGTGAAATCGACGTCACCCGGGCACTCTGGCTGAGCGCGTTCTATGTCGTGCTTGCGCTGGCGTTCAACGCCGGCGTCTTCCATTACCGTGGCGTCGAGGCGGGCTACGAGTTCCTGACCGGCTACTTGATCGAGAAGAGCCTCAGCCTCGACAACATCTTCGTCATTGCGCTGATCTTCGCGCACTTCGCGGTCCCGCTGCAGTACCAGCACCGCGTGCTGTTCTGGGGCATCCTCGGCGCGCTCGTCATGCGCGCCACGCTGATTGTCCTCGGCGCGTCGCTTCTCGAGAACTTCCACTGGATCGTGTTCCTGTTCGGCGGCTTCCTCGTCGCAACCGGCGTCAAGATGCTGGTCGCGGCCGGAACGCGCCCCGACCTCGCCAACAATGCCATCCTGCGCCTGGCGCGCCGCCACCTGCGCGTCACACCCGACTATCATGCCGAGCGCTTCGTGGTGCGCCGCGACGGCCGGCTGTGGGCGACGCCGCTGCTGCTCGCCCTCGTGCTGGTCGAGGTGACCGACCTGGTCTTCGCCATCGACTCGATCCCCGCGATCTTCGCGGTCACCCAGGATCCCTTCCTGGTCTATACCGCCAACGTCTTCGCCATCCTCGGCCTGCGCGCTCTCTACTTCGCACTCGCCGGTATCGTGACGCGGTTCCACTACCTCAAGTACGGCCTCTCTCTCGTGCTCGTGGTGATCGGCACGAAGATGATCCTGAACGGCATCCTCGGCGAGAAGGTCGTGCCGACCGAGGCCGCCCTCGTCATTACTGCCCTGCTGGTGGCGGGCTCGATGGCCCTGTCATGGCTGCGCCCAGCGGATCCGTCCGCGGCGGCCACCGGCTGGGTGCCCGGCAGCAAGCCAGAAGAAGCTTCCCGCAAGCCCTGATTGGAGGCCGATATGCAGTGCCCCGTTGACAAGATCGACCTGGTCATGACCGACCGCCAGGGCATCGAGATCGACTATTGCCCGAAATGCCGCGGCGTCTGGCTCGATCGCGGAGAGCTCGACAAGCTCATCGAGCGGTCCGTGCCGACTGCGACGCCGCCGGCTGCGACGCCGCCGACTCCGACCCAGCACGGCCCCCATTCCGCGCCAGTCCAGACCTATCGGAAAAAGAAGGAGTCGTTTCTGAGCGAGCTGTTCGACTTTTAGACGCTCCGAAGCGAAGCGTTGGCCTGAAGCGGGAGTGAGGGAACGACCAGACGGATCAGCGCATCGACGGCCACGGCCCACCGCCCCTTCGGCCGCACCAGGAGCGGGTTGACGTCGAGCTCGACGAGGCGCGTCCTTCGGCGAGCGCATAGGATTGCACCGCGAGGATCGCGTCGACGGCCGCGAAAACGTCGCCCGCCGGCGGGCCGCGATAGCCTCGAAGCAGCGCCGACACCTTGAGCGCGGCGAGCGCCGTTTCGATCTCGCCGCGGCCCGCGGGCAGCATCAGGACACGCCGGTCGCCGACCAGCTCGTTCAGAACGCCGCCAGCACCGACGACGAGGTGAAAACCGAGGACGGGATCGCGGCCGACACCGATGATCAGCTCGGCGACTGCGTCGGTCACCATGGTGTCGACGACGAGAAGCTGCTCCTGGCTGAGGCCGAAATCCATCAGCGGTTCGGCATCGCGATACGGCGGCCGGCGGCTTCGGGCCGCGGCAGAGCGGCGTGGAGCCCGGCCAGCTCCTTGATGCGGGCCAGCACATCGGGCCGCGCGGCGCAGGCGCGGCCTTCCTTGGCATTCACATGCAAGAACATCTGCTCGGCGCTCGCCAGGACGCTGTCATCCGCGGTCTTGTGCAGACTATGAAACAGGTGCATGCGCTTGTCGTCAGCGCCGAGCACCTGGGTCGTGACGTGAATCGGCTCGCCCTCGTGCACCTCGCGGCGGTGCATGATGTGCGTCTCGACCGTGTAGTAGCTCATGCCCGCCTGCAGATAGGCGGCGTCGATACCGACATGGCGCATGGTGGCGTCGGTCGCGTCGCCGAACACCTGGAGATAGCGGCTCTCGGCCATGTGGCCGTTGTAGTCGACCCAGGCCGGATCGACCCGCGTGCGGATCAGGCAGAGCGGCTCGCCCGGCTTGGCGGAGGGCGCCGCGGTCGCGCCGGCGAACTTGAAGAGGCGCTCCTCGAAGGATTTGAGCGTGGCACCCGCGCCGAAATCATGGCCACGCAGCGCCTGGAAGATCGAGACTAGGCAATCGTCGCGCTTGCGCTCGAGCTCGCGGATCGAAGCCGTGCCGGCCTGGGCGTCCGACTGGGCGACGATCTTCTCGAGCAGCGCCTCGTCGAGATCCGGCACCTCCATCAGCTTGGTCCACGGCCACTTCAGCGTCGGTCCGAACTGCGCCATGAAGTGGCGCATGCCTGGCTCGCCGCCGGCGATGCGGTAGACGAGGAAGGTGCCCATGAAGGCCCAGCGCAGTCCCGGGCCGAAGCGCACGGCGTCGTCGATCTCGGCGGCCGTCGCGACATCGTCATGGATGAGCCAGAGCGCCTCGCGCCACAGCGCCTCCATCAGCCGGTCGGCGATGAAGCCGTCGATCTCCTTGCGCACATGAAGCGGGTGCATGCCGATCGCGCGGTAGAATTCCATCGCGCGCTGCTTGGTCGCGTCGCTCGTCTTGTCGCCGCCGCATACCTCGACCAGCGGCATGAGATAGACGGGATTGAACGGATGGCCGACGACGAAGCGCTCGGGACGCACCATGCCTGACTGCAGCCGCGAGGGCAGCAAGCCCGAAGTCGACGACGCGATGATCACGTCCGGCCGCGCCACCTTGTCGGCGCGGGCCAGCAGCGGGATCTTGACCTCCTCGTTCTCGGGCAGGCTTTCCTGGATGAAGTCGGCGCACGCCGCCGCTTCCTCGATGCTGCGCACGACGCGGATGGTGCCGATGTCGGTCAGCGGCGCCAGCGTCATCCTGGCATAGGCGCGGCGCGCATTGGCCATGACCTCGCCAACCTTGCGTTCCGCCTCGGGGTCGAGATCGCAGATCACGGCATCGTGGCCGGTCAACGCCGCGCGCGCGGCCCAGCCGGCGCCGATGACGCCGCCGCCCAGGAGGCCGATGGTCTTGATGGTGGTCATCCCCGCTTCACCAGCTTTAGCTTCTTGCGCACTTCCTGAGGCTCGAGCAGGCGAACGTTCATGGCGCGCAGGATGTTGACGGCGCGTTCGACGAGCTGCGCGTTGGTCGCCATCACTCCCTTGGAAAGGTAGATGTTGTCCTCGAGCCCGACGCGGACATTGCCGCCGGCGATCGCGGCCATGGCAACGAAGGGGAGCTGCATGCGGCTGATCGAGAAGCCGGAGAAGATGGCGCCCGGCGGCAGCGCGTGGACCATGGCCATGAAGGTGCTGGGATCGTCCGGCGCGCCATAGGGAATGCCCATGCAGAGCTGGATCATGACCGGATCGTCGATCAGCCCCTCGCGGATCAGGTCCTTGACCATGACGAGATGGCCCGTGTCGAACACCTCGAGCTCGGGACGGATGCCGAGCGACTGCACGCGCTTGGCCATGGCGCGCAGCGCGTCGGGCGTGTTGACCATGACATAGTCGCCGCCGGCAGCGAAATTCATCGAGCCGCAGTCGAGCGTGCAGATCTCCGGCAGGAGCTGCTCGACATGGGCGAGACGCTCGGTGGCCCCGGCCATGTCAGTGCCGTTGCCGACCGGCAGCGGCCGCTCGACACCGCCGAAGACGAGATCGCCGCCCATGCCGGCGGTGAGATTGATCACGACATCGGTGCCCGAGGAGCGGATGCGCTCGACCACCTCGGCATAGAGCTTGGGATCGCGCGCCCCCTTCCCCGTCTGGGGATCGCGCACATGGATGTGCGCGATGGCCGCACCGGCCTTGGCCGCGTCTATTGCCGAAGCCGCGATCTGCTCCGGCGTCACCGGCACCTTGTCGGACTTGCCTGTCGTGTCGCCCGCGCCGGTGACGGCGCAGGTGATGAATACGTCCCAGTTCATTCCTCTTACTCCCTCCCTCGCCGCAGGCGGGGGAGGGTTGGGGTGGGGGCCGTTGCGGCACGGCACTCACAACCCTTCGGGCCCCCACCTCGATCCTCCCCCGCGCTTCGCGCAAGGGAGGAAGACTCTACCCCGGCCATCTCTGACTTACCCTCGAAGTTCGCCTTGCGCTTCTCGGCGAAGGCTCGCACGCCCTCCTTGGCGTCTCCCGAGCGGATCGCCTTGTCGTAGGTCGGCAGTGTGCCGCTGCGGATGATGTCGAAACCTTCGCGCATACTCTTGCCCTCCATGGCGCGCAGCGACTCCTTGAGCGCCTGGATGGTCAGCGGCGCGCCGCCGGCGATGCGCTCGGCCCAGTCGCGCGCGGTCGCCATGAGCTGGTCCTTGGGCACGACCGCGTTGACCAGGCCGAAGCGCGCTGCGCCGTCCGCCTTCATGCGTCGTGCCAACAGAAGAAACTCGACCGCGATGTTGTAGGGCAGCCGGCGCGGCAGGCGCTGGATGCCCGCCCGAGTCCGGCAAGATGCCGAGCGGCAGCTCAAGCATGGCGAACTCGGCAGGCTCGGCCGCGATCAGCAGATCGCATGCGAGCGCGAGCTCGAAGCCGCCGCCGAGCGCATGGCCGTTGATCGCGGTAATCACCGGCTTGTTCAGATCCCACAATTCGGTCAGGCCGGCGAAGCGGCCGGGCCCATAGTCGATCTCCCACCATTTGCCGGCCTCCTCGCCCTCATGCGCGGCCTTGAGGTCCCAGCCGGCGGAGAAGATGCGGTCGCCCGCCCCGGTGACGATGCCGACGCGCAGCTCCGGATCGTCGCGCAGCAGCACGAAGGCGCGGCCGAGCGCGCGGCTCGCCTCGGTATCGATCGCGTTGACCTTGGGCCGGTCGAGCGTCACTTCGAGCACGTGGCCGCGCCGCTCGACGCGCATTGGGCTGGTCATGCCATCCTCGCCAAACCCCGCCCCTTTGCCAAACTCCGACCGGGCACCGGAAGGTGATGATGCCGCCGCCCCGATCGGGCGTTCTGGCCTGCGCGCGACCCGGGCTGGCCAGAATGCACCGGCCGGCCTTGTACTTCCAGGGGCCAAGCTCGGCCAGGGCGGACGACGCCGTCGGGTCAGCCCCCCTTGTCGGTCGGCGACCCGGTCGCGTGTCGGCCGCTGCGCCATTCCGTCACGACGGTGACGAGGCCGCCGAGCATGATAAAGCCCGCGCCGACGAAGACGGCGACCCGGGGAACGTCACCCCAGATCACGAAGGAGAAGAAGAAGGACCAGAGCAGCGTCGTGTACTCGAAGGGCGCCATCAGCGACGGCGGCCCGTAGCGGTAGCCCTCGAACAGAAAATTCTGTGCGCCGAAACCGACCATGCCCAGCGCGAACATGGGGATCAACACCGGCCAGGGCGGCGTGATCCAGAAAAAGATGGCCGGTCCGATGCTGCCCAGCACGAAGACGACGCTGTTGCTCAAAAGCTGCACGTCAGTCGTCTCGACCAAGCTGATCTTGCGCAGCAGGATGCTCGAATAGCCCCACACCATCGCCGAGGTGAGTGCCAGCGCCGCTGCCGGGCTGACGCCGTCGATGCCGGGATTGCAGGCGATGACAATGCCGGTGAAACCGATCGCGGCGGCGACCCAACGTTGCGTCGACACGCGCTCCTTGAGCAGCCAGCCGGACAGAGCGATGGCGAGCAGCGGACCCGCGAAATAATAGGTCACCAACTCGGCGAGCGGCAGGTCGCGCGCGGCCGTGTAGTAACCGATCCATGCCGTCAGCAGCACGATGCTGCGCCACACCACCAACTTGATGTACGGTGAGCCGGCGGTGCGACGGATCAAACTGGTTCCGCCCGTCCCGACCGCAAGCGAAAGCGTCATCAGGCTGCGAATGAACAGGACCTGCCAGACCGCATAGATTTCGACGAACCACTTGGTCGCCGCGTCCTGGATCGAGAACAGCGCGTAGCCGATGAAGGCAAGAACGCAGCCGACCAGGCCAAGAGAGGGCAACCGCGCCGACAACGAGCGCACGATGTGCTCGGTAATTGTCACAAGGGTCTCGGCCTGAAGGCGTAGCAGCGTGGGGGCGAAGAATCAGCGCCGAGGATTCATAACACTTCCCGGTGCCAACGACCCATGAATTGAGTTATCGCCCCTCAATACAAGCGCGGCCGCGCTAGCGGCTGACGTAGCGCAGGATGGTTTCGATCGTGATCCGGCGGCGCGCGGCGAGCACGGCCGGCGAGGACATGTCGCGCTTGAAGATCGTCGAGAAGGTGAAGCGGTTCGACACGTTGAAGAAGCAGAGCGCACTGATCGACATGTGCAGGTCGAGCGGATCCAGTCCCTCGCGAAACGCGCCGGAGCGGACGCCGCGCTCGTAGATGCCGCGCAGCGCGTCGATGGCCGTCACGTTCAGGCGCTGGATCATCTTCGACTTCGCCAGGTACTTCCCCTCGTGGATGTTCTCAGTCATCACCAGGCGGGCGAAATCGGGATGGGCGAGGTGGTAGTCGAAGGTCGAGCGGACGATTTGCGCCAGCCCGTCGGCCGGTGACAGGCGCTCGAGGTCGAGCGCGCTCTCCGTGTGGCGGATGTGCGCATAGGCCTCCTCGAGCACCTTGAGATAGAGCCCCTCCTTGCTGCCGAAGTAGTAGTAGATCATCCGCTTGCTGGTACGCGTGCGGTCGGCGATCTCGTCGATGCGTGCGCCGCTGAGGCCCTTGGCGGCGAACTCGCCGGTCGCGGCCGCGACGATGTCCTGCCTGGTTTTCTCGGGATCGTTCGTGCGCGGCGGTCGTCCGAGGTTGCGTCGCCGGCGCGGTGTCGCGGGTTGCAGGCTCATGTCCCGTGCTTTTGCGTGGTGCGGCCGTTCCTGTCAACGCCCGTGCGGGGGCCGCGCGGCACCCGCATTGACAAACTAACTGTTTCGTACATTATCGCCGTGTGGCCATAAGAATCCAAGGAGGAAACGCCATGAGCCAGATCACCCGTCGCTCCGTATTGTCAGCCGGCGTCGCCACCGCGGCCATGGCCGGCGTGGCCGGTGCGTTTGCCCAGGCGGCCCTTGCCCAGGCAAAGCCGAAACTGCGCTGCGCCGCGGTCTTCACCGATCAGGACATCCGGGCCGAAGCGTTCCGCGCATTCGGCAAGGAAATCGGCGACATGTTCGATTTCGAGGCGTTCTTCGGCGGCACGCTGTTCAAGCAAGGCACCGAGTTGGTCGCCATGCAGCGCGGCAACCTGGAGATGGCGAACATCGCTCCCCAGGATATCTCCAAGCAGATCCCGGCCTGGTCGATCCTGACCGCCGCCTACCTGTTCCGCGATGCCGATCACCTGCAGAAGACCTTCAACGGCCCAATCGGCACCGAGTTCAAGAAGATGGCGCGTGACCAGCTCGGCGTTCACATCCTGACGCCGGTCTATTTCGGCACGCGCCAGGTCAATCTGCGGGGAACCAAGAAGGTCAACACGCCGGCTGATATGGCGGGCGTCAAGCTGCGCATGCCGCCCGGCGAAGCCTGGCAGCTCCTCGGCGAGTCGATGGGCGCGAACCCGACGCCGGTGGCCTTTGCCGAGCTCTATACCGCGCTGCAGTCGGGCGCGGTCGACGGCCAGGACAATCCGCTGCCGACGAGCCGCACCATGAAATTCCACGAGGTGACCAAGCAGTTCGTGCTGACGAACCACCTGGTCGGCTATGACGTGTTCTCGGTTGCGGCCAAGACCTGGGACGGCATGAAGCCGGATCAGCAGGCGAAGTTCCAGGCCGCGGCCGAAAAGGCGATCGCCGGCAGCACCGCCAAGCACCTGGCGCAAGAGAAGGAAATGGTCGACTACTTCAAGTCGCAGGGACTTGAGGTCTATAGCCCCAATGTCGATGCCTTCCGCGACAGCGCACAGAAGAAATACCTCGCATCGGCCCTGGCCAAGGACTGGCCGGCCGGCATGCTGGATCGCATCAACGCAGTCCGCTAGGCAGAGCACTTGCCGGAGCCGGCCGGTCATCGGGTGGTGACCGGCCGGCCGGCCGGCCTGATAACATCAGCGCCATGATTCCGGCCCTGGTCGCCGCAGGACGGTGGCTGCGCCGTCGCGCCGAGAACATCGCCGCGGCGCTGCTTGCGACCATGTTCATCGCGTTCCTGGTCCAAATCGTCTTTCGCTACATCTTCAACTGGCCATCAGGCTGGGCATTTGAGCTCAGCATCGTGTGCTGGCTGTGGGGCGTGCTGTTCGGCGCGGCCTTCATCGTCGATGAGAAGGACGAGATCCGCTTCGACGTCATCTATGGCGCCATCCCGCCGACCGCTCGGCGCGTAATCGCCGTGGTCACGGGCATCGCCATGCTGGCCATCTATGGCATGTCGCTGCCCGCGGTCGCCGACTACGTGGCGTTCATGAAGGTCGAACGCACGGCCTATCTCAAGATCCCGTTCAATTGGCTGTACTCGATCTACGTCGTCTTCGCGGTCGCCGTTCTGGTGCGCTATGCCGTGCTGGTATGGCGCGCGATCAGTCGAGGCGCGGCCCCATCGGCCGGCGCCGGCGACGCACGCGGCCGATGAACCTCGCCAGCCCCTTCGCGCTGACGGTCTGGGCGCTGATCGCGTTGTCCCTGCTCGGACTGCCGATCGGCCACGCCATGATCGCCGCATCGATCCTCTACCTGCTCCTGGCAGGCCAGGATATGGGCCTGGCGGCCGAGCAGCTGCTCAACGGCCTCTACAACAGCTACGTGCTGCTCGCCGTGCCACTGTTCCTGTTCGCGGCCGAGCTGATGAGCATCGGCAGCATGTCGGACCGCCTCCTGCGCTTCTGCAACGCGCTGGTCGGACGATTCCGCGGCGGCCTCGCCCATGTCAACATCGTGCAGAGCGTGATCTTCGCGGGCATCTCGGGATCCGCGATCGCCGACGTGGCCGGAACTGGCCGCGTCATCATCGACATGATGACGCGGAACGGCCGCTACACCGCAAGCTTCGCTGCCGCCGTCACTGCGGCTTCAGCCGTGATCGGCCCGATCATTCCGCCGTCGATCCCGATGGTGCTCTACGCCCTCGTCGCCGACGCATCGATCGGATACCTGTTCCTGGGCGGTGTCATTCCCGGCCTGCTCATGGCCGCCGCGCAGATGGCCGTCATCGCCTTGCAGGCCAGCAAGCGCAACTTCCCGGTCGAGGAAAAGGTGCCGCTGCGCGAATGGCCGAAGCTCACCGTCGAGGCGTTTCCAGCGCTCATGATGCCGGTCATCCTGCTCGGCGGTATTCGCATCGGCGTGACGACGCCGACCGAAGCGGCCGCGGTCGCTGCGGCCTATGCCTATCTCATCTCGCTCTTCCTCTATCGCAGCATCACGGCGCGGCAGACCTATATCGCGGTGCTCGCCAGCGCGCGCTCGACGGCGTCGATCGGCATGCTGATCGCCGGCGCGCTCGCCTTCAACTACGTGGTCACCATCGAGAACATCCCGCAGGCGGTGAAAGCCGTCCTCAGCGCCTACGATCTCTCGCAGACGACGTTCCTCATCGCGGTCAACATCATCCTGCTGGTCCTCGGCTGCCTCCTGGAGGGCAGCACCATCCTGCTGGTCATCGTGCCGATCTTCGTGCCGACCGCGCAGGCGCTCGGCATCGACCTCGTGCACTTCGGCGTGGTCGTGGTGTTCAACATCATGATCGGCCTGGCGACCCCGCCCTATGGCCTGCTGCTGTTCATCGTCGCGCGGATTTCCGAAACTCCGCTCGCGTCGATCGTCCGGGACACCCTGCCCTTCGTCTGGGCCATGATCGTCGCCCTGATCATCATCACCTTCGTGCCGGACACGGTGCTGTGGATCCCGCGCATGTCGGGCTACCAGGGCTGATGCGATGCCGGAACGGGATGGCATGCCATGAAACGGCGGGCGCTGCTCGGCTTGATCGGCTCGAGCATCGGCCGATCCATCTCGCCCGCCATGCACGAGGCGGCCGGGGCGGCTCTGGGCATTGATGTCCGCTACCATCTGATCGATACGCAAGAGCTCAGCTTCGGGCTGGAAGACTTGCCGCACATGCTCGACGGTGTCCGCCGACTGGGCTTTGCCGGCGTCAATGTCACGCATCCGTTCAAGGAAGCGGTCGCGGCCTACCTTGATGGACTGGAAGGCGCCGCGCGCATCGTCGGTTCGGTCAACACGATCGTCGTGCGCAATGGCCGCCTGATCGGCAACAACACCGACCACTCCGGGTTCCTCGCCGGCTGGCGCAGAGTGTTCGGCGACCGCAAGCCGGGCCGCGTGGCGCTCGTCGGCGCGGGCGGAGTCGGTCGTGCCATGGCCCACGGCCTCGCAGCACTCGGCTGCGAGAAATTGCGGGTCTTCGACCTGAAACCGGAGCGGGCGGCGGCCTTGGTGCAGCACCTGCGGATCGCACATCCGGACCTTGCAGCCACGCTGGCCAACGACATGATGACGGCATTGGCCGATTGCGACGGAATCGTCAACGCGACGCCGATCGGCAGCTTCGCCTATCCGGGCCTGCCGGTTCCAGGCGAAGGACTCGCCGGCCGCGCCTGGGCGGCCGACGCCGTCTACACGCCGCTCGAAACCCGCTTCGTCGCCGCCGCAAGAGGCGCCAGGCTCGCGGTCCTGACCGGCCAGGAGCTGGCGATCGGACAGGCGGTCGACGCCTTTGCCTGCTTCTTCGGCCAGCCGGCGCCGGCCGAAATCATGCGGGCCACCTTCGAGCGCGAGCTTCGCCGCGGCGAGAGCGGTCTCGAAGTCGCTTCCGGTCGATGACGATGCCGGACGCCGGATTCCTGCTGATCTGGAGCGACATCGATGAAGCGGCCGAAACCGACTATCTCCACTGGCTGATGCGCGAGCACACGACGGAACGCCTCGCCACGGAAGGCTTCATCGCGGTGCGCGTGTTCCGCTCGCTCGTCGCGAATCCTCGTCGATACCTCATCAACTATGAGCTCGGATCCGCGGCGGCGATAAGCAGCCCCGACTATGTCAGCAAGTTGAACAATCCCACGCCGTGGACGCGGCGGATCATGCCGCAGCTTCGGAATTTCATCCGCGGCGGCGGGAGCGTCGCCTGCTCGGCCGGCCTCGGCCGGGGCGGCTATGTCGCGGCCTTGCCCTGCGCCGCGCTCGTTCGGGCCGATGACGTGCGTCTGGTGGAGGCGCTTGCGAGATGCGACCGCATTGCGGCCGTGCGCCTCTACGAGACCGATCGAGCCCGGACGTCGATCCGCACGACCGAGAAGGAAACGCGCGGCATGGGTCGAGGAGCCGACGATCAGTCCTTCGCCTGCGTCCTGCTCATCGAAGGCAGCGATGCCGACGCGGTACGCGCGGCGCACGCGCGACTGCCCGGCCTTAGTCCCGACAGCGCGTTCGAGAAGGACGCCGACCCGGCGATCTATGGAGCTGTCTTCGCGCTCGACAAGCGGATGCTGCCCTAGACCTCGAGGCAGGACCTACTTCGCGCCGGCGGGCGCCGGAAACCTGCCGACCCAGAACTCGGCGATCTCGCGTCGGCGCGCCAACCAGATACGGTCGCCGAGCTCGGCCAGCCGCTCGAACAGGCGCTCGATCGCCCAGAAGCGCGCCGGCCGTCCGCAGATTCGCAGATGCAGGCCAATGTTGAGCAGCCGCGTCCGACCGCGCTCCGCCTCGGCGAGCAGCAGATCGAGCGCGCAATTGAGATAGTCGAGAAACTCGCGCGCGCCGGCGAATCCATTGGGGTGATAGAACTTCATATCGTTGGTATCGAGCGCATAGGGCACGACGAGGATCGGCCGGGACGGGCTCGTGTCCCAATAGGGCAGATCGTCGTCCCAGCCGTTGGAATCGTAGAGAAAGCCCAATTCGGCGAGCAACGCGCGCGTATGCAGGCTCTGCGAGCCGCGACACATGAAGCCGAGCGGCCGCACACCGGTCGCGGCTTCAATGACGTCCCGGGTCTTGACGATGTCCGCGCGCTCGACCTTCGGATTGTCGTAGCCGACATGGGCCGTCCAGCGCCAGCCATGGACGGCCGGCTCATGGCCGCGCGCGATACAGGCGCGCGCAAGCTGGGGCGTGCGCTCGACGGCCCGACCGCACATGAGAAACGTCGCGGGCAGCTCGTGGCGGTCGAGCGCATCGAGGAAGCGCGGCAAGCCGGCGCGCATGCCATAGGCGAACAGCTCCTCCATGCCCAGATCGCGCACGCCGGCAGGCACGATGCTGGTCACCTCGCCGATGCGCTCATTGTGCGGGTCGCCATTCTCGATGGTGAGCTCCGCACCCTCCTCGTAGTTGACGTTGATCGAGACGGCGAGCCGCGCGCCGTTCGGCCACTGCGGCGCGGGCTGATCGAGCCCGTATCCGACGAGATCGCGCTGGCGCATGGCAAAAGCTCCGTCCGGTTCCGCTGCCAAGATACCTGTCTCACCCTGAAGCTGTCGAAGGGTGAGGATCTGCCCACCCACTGGCGCGGACCCGTCGCCTCAATTAACCTTGAGTCAAACAGGGATCGTCGACCGTCGGGGTCGGACAGAAGAAGGAGACTTGCGCCATGAGCAGCATCACCAGGCTGAGCCGCCGCCGCTTCGCGCAGCTGACCGCGGCCGCGGCGGCATTCACGGCGGCACCCGCCATCGTCAAGGCGCAGGGTGCGCGCGAACTCGTCATCATCTCCTATCCCGGCAAGCTGCAGGAGCCGCATCGCTGGCTCGCCGACCAGATGGAGAAGCGCCATGCCGGGCTCAAGATCCGCCTGGCGCCGTCGGACAGCCAGGACATCGTCGCGCAGATCAAGGCGGCACAAGGCCATTCGCCGTTCGACGCCATGCCGAACGACGAGCCGCCGCACCTGATCGGCATCAAGGAAGGCTATATCCAGAAGCGCAGCGACGCGGGCCTCAAGAATCTCGGCAGCGTCTATCCCGAGCTGCTGGCCAAGAGCGACGGTTACGGCATCCCCGCGACCTATTCGCTGGTCGGCATCGCCTACAACTCCTCGGTCATCAAGAACCCGCCGGAGAGCTGGGCCGATCTGTGGAAGCCGGAGTTCAAGGGCAAGGTCGGCATCGCGCGCACCTCGTCGAACCTCGGCCTCGCCACGCTGTGCATCGCCGCCAAATCGTTCGGCGGCTCGGAGAGCAATCTCGCGGTCGGCTGGGACCGCCTCAAGATGCTCGAAGGCAAGGCGGCGCGCTCGCCCGCCATCCTGACCCAGATGCTGGAACGCGAGGAGATCGCGATCGCGCCCCTGTGGAACAACAACACGGCTGCCGCTGCCGAAAAAGGATTGCCGATCAAGTTCGTCATGCCCAAGCCCGGCGCGATCGCCATTCTTTCCTTCTTCTCCGCAATCACCAACACGCGCCATCCCGAGCTGGTCAACGAATGGCTCGACGGCATTCTCAGCGCCGAGTATCAGGCGAAAGCCGCCGACGCGCCCTACTTCTTCGGCCCGACCGTCAAGGGCGTCACGGTGCCCGCAGCGGCGCGACCCTACACGCCCTCGACGCCGCAGGAGGTTTTGGCGCTGCAGACCATCGACTGGAACAAGATCGTCCCGGTACGCGGCCAGCTCGTCGAGCAGTTCGATCGTACGTTTGCGATGTAGAGTTTGGAAACCCGGATTCGGCACATCGACCGCTCCTCGCCCTGCACTCTCCCTCGTTGGAGGCGAGTGTGACGCTACGAACTCCCTCACCCCGACTTCGGGGAGAGGGTCGGGGTGAGGGGTCTTGAAGCGCAGCGAACTTGTCCGAGCCAGCAAAGACCACTCTTCCCCCCATGCGCGCGGACATCGCGCGCCAGCCCGATGTGCTGACAGCGCGCGCAGTACGTGCCGGCGAGTTTGCGGCGGCCGGCGCGAAGTACATCGCGCCCGGCCCCGGCGGCCGCGTGATCGTGTCGGGCTGCGGCGACGGCATCTTCGCGGCGCTCGCGGCATCGGCGTTCGCGCGCGCTCGCGGCTTAGACTGGCGTTCGGTCGGCGTGCTCGAGCTGACGCTGGACACGCCTCGCCTGACCAAGGCCGACCGCGTGATCTGCATCTCCATGTCGGGCAATGTCGACCGCACGGTCGAGGCGGCGCGCGCTGCCGAGGCGGCCGGCGCGCCGCTGCTGGCGCTCGTCAATGGCGGCGGCGGGCGGCTCGGTGAGATCGCCGCGGCCAAGCTGTCGCTCGATCTGCCCGATGTTGCGCCTTTCCTGTGCGGTACGGCGAGCTACACGGCGACAGTCGCGGCACTCCAGACAATCGCGGCGGGAGCAGCCGGGCGATCCGGCGATGCCGGCACCGTGGCGGCGGCACGCGATGCGCAGGCGAAGGCGCTTGCTGCTGCCGAGAACCTTCTGCCCGCTGTCGTCGCGCGCGTGCCTGCCAGCGTGCGCCTGCTGTCGGCTGGCGCCGAGCTCGGCACGGCGCAGTACGGCGCAGCGAAGCTGGTCGAGCTGACGCGCATTCCCGCCTGGTCGGCCGATCTCGAGGAGTTCGCGCACAGCCAATACTGGGCGATGCCGACCGACAGTCTCGTGGTCGTCATTGCCGCCGACGCCACACTCGCGCGCTATGCCAGCGAATCGTGCGAGGCGCTGGGTGAGTTGGGCGTCGCAACGCTCGCCATCGACACCGCGGCAACGCCGGTGGCGGCCGCGCGCTTTCGCGTGACTTTGCCCGCGCTGGCGCCGGAGCTGGCGCCGCTGGCCACCGCGTTGCCGCTCCAGCTCCTGGCCTACCACCTGGCCGAGGCGACCGGTCTCGATCCGAATACGCGCATGCATCTCAAGGGCGATGAGCTGCGCTTCCGCGTCAGCCGAAAGCTGACGCGGCGCTCGCTGATCGGCACAGGTCATTGATGCCGCGGGTTGCCGCCATCGGCTACCTTTCCATCGACACGATCGAGGCCGATGGCAAACGGCATGCCGGCGTGCCGGGTGGCGCTGCACTCTATGCCGCGCTCGGCGCCCGCGCGGCCGGCGCCGACGCGACGTTGATCGTCGCTGCCGGCGAGGATTGGTCGGCGACATGGTTCGATCGATTGATCGCACTCGGCATCGACGTCGTCGTCGAATGGCGACCCGGTCCGACTCGGCGCGCGCGACTTGCCTACATGGCCGACACGCGACAATCCAATCACCACGCCGACGATGCGTGGTGGCAGCGAACGGCAGCGCTCGCCCCCGCATTACCTATGTCGATCGGCGCTGACGTTCTCGTCGCCGGACCAATGGCCGCAACGACGCTCGCGAGCGCGATCACTTTGGCGGAGCGCGAGGGCGTGCCCGTCGTGTGCGATACGAGCGAGGCTTTTGCCGGCCGCCAGGCATCCGCTTTGCTCGCTCTCTTGCCGCGCATCAACACCTTCGCGCCAAGCCGCGAGGAAACCAGCCTGATCATGCCGGGCCTGTCAGACGACGATGCGGCACTCGGCCTCGCCACCCGCGGTTGCCGGGTCTTACAGAAGCGCGGGCCCGATGGCGCGCTCGCCGTCGATGGCAGTGATGTCGCGACCATCGCCGCGCCGCCCACCAGGGTGGTCGATGCAACGGGTGCCGGCGACGCGACGGTGGGGGCGCTTGCGGCGGCTTTGGCACAGGACGAGCCCTTCTTTGCCGCGGCCGAGGCGGCGCTCGGCATCGGGGCGCGCACGGTGAGCGCCATCGGGCCGGTGGCGCTCGGTCTCGACTTCGCACGAGCTTCCTGATGGCCCATATCGAGATCCAGGGCGTCGCGAAGAGCTTCGGCGCGCTCCACGTGCTGCAGGACTGCACGCTCAGCGTCGACAAGGGCACGGTGCTGACGCTGCTCGGCCCGTCGGGTTGCGGCAAGACCACGCTGCTGCGCGTGCTCGCCGGCTTCGCCGAGCCGGATGCCGGACGCGTCCATGTCGGCGGCGTCGACATCACGGACACGGCGCCGAGCCGGCGCCAGGTCGGCTTCGTGTTCCAGAACTATGCGCTGTTTCCGCATCTGACGGTGGCCGGCAACGTCGCCTATGGGCTCAAGGTCCGGCGCGTCGGTCGCGCGGCGATCAGAGAGCGTGTGTCACGTGCGCTCGACCTGGTCTCGCTCGCCGGCCTCGACGATCGCTACCCGGCGCAGCTCTCGGGAGGCCAGCAGCAGCGCGTCGCCATCACGCGCGCGCTCGTGCTCGAGCCGCAGGTGCTACTGCTCGACGAGCCGTTCAACGCGCTCGACCTCAAGCTGCGCCAAGCCATGCAGATCGAGCTGCGCAAGCTGATCGGCCGCGTCGGCATCACCTCGATCTTCGTCACCCACGACCAGGGCGAGGCGATGACCTTGTCCGATACGGTCGCGGTCATGCGCGCGGGACGGATCGAACAGCTCGGGCGGCCGCTCGAGATCTACGACCGGCCGGCAACCGAGTTCGTCGCCACCTTCATCGGTCGCGCCAATGTGCTGCCGGCCCGTGCACACGGCGGCATCATCGAGGGCATGCCCGACCTCGACGCGCGCGGCAACGAGGGTGAAGTGGCGCTGGTCGTGCGACCGGAGAATCTGGCGCTCGCCGACGGCGCGGGCCCGGGCTGGAGCGGCCGCGTCGCCTTCGCGAGCGCGATCGGCCCGACCGTCGAGTACGAGATCGATATCGGCGCAGCCGAGCCGCTGCGCGTCGCCGCTCAGCGCCGCGCCGGTGAAACGTTGCTGGCGGCCGGCGCCACCATGCACGCGACGATCATCGAGCCCAGCGCGTGCATCGTGCTGCCGCGCTAAGCCGCTTGTAGCGGCGCATCCGGCACCCTGCCCTCCTGCACGCCATGGCAGGCGACGAGCGCGCCTTCGGGTGTCGGCAGCGGCTCGGGCCGCTCGGCCTTGCAGCGCTCGTTGGCGAACGGGCAGCGCGGATGGAAGG
>Ga0194132_10001490_pt1 | contig 47143 bp, 46 predicted proteins | sample TA2KigOf80mmetaG_FD_148612 | JGI IMG/M metagenome (GOLD analysis project Ga0194132, IMG submission 148612) | Freshwater microbial communities from Lake Tanganyika, Tanzania - TA2015054 Kigoma Offshore 80m | ecosystem: Environmental > Aquatic > Freshwater > Lake | place: Tanzania: Lake...
GAACACGAAGATCCTCGGATAGCGGAACTCCCATGCCCGCTGGCCTCCTCCTCCAGCAAGCATCTTGAATCACATCGCGACAGGCTTGGGAATCCCCGTCGATTCAGACAGATCGGAAAATGCTCTAAATCAAGGTTCCCTGCTCGGCCGCCGTCTTCGCCGGCTTTCGCTTCGTCGCTTCGCCATCGATCGTTGCCGTACGCTCGCCATCGGCGAAGCGAAGGCTGATCTTCTCGCCCGGCTTGAGCGCCGCGGCCTCGGCCACCGGCGCACCAGCCTTGTCGCGGACCAGCACGAACCCGCGCTCCAGAACACGCTCGTAGGAGTAGCTGTCGAGAAGCTTGCCGAGACGACCAAGGTCGGTGGCTGCCTTGTCGGTCACCTGCTCGCCACAACGAGCAAGCCGCCGGCCGAGATCGACCGACCGCCGGCCTCCTTCCGTGATCGAGGCCAGGATCGGTCCAGGCTTCAAGTGCAGAGCTGCGCGTTCAAGCCGGCGTTCGCGCTCGACGTGCGCACTCCCTTCGACCACGACGAGTCGGTGCAGGAGGATTTCGAGGCGATGGCACGCGCCCAGCACCATCTCGCGCGGGCTCAGTAGCCGGGCGCTGAGGCTCTCCACCTGCATTTCGCGGTCGCGGATCAGCCGCGGCAACGCCAGACGCAGCCGCTCGGTGCGGTCGTCGAGACGCTGGGCCGCGGCACCGAGAAGCTGGGCAGGATCGCCGAGGCCGCGGCCCAGGCTCTTCAGGTGTTTCTCCTGGTCGTCGAGGCTGCGCTGCATGCCGCCCGCGAGCCGGGCACCGAGATCGGCAAGGCGAATCGCGAGCTCGGCGCGGACCGGAACCGCACGCTCCGCCGCTGCCGTCGGCGTCGGCGCGCGCCAGTCGGACGCGAAGTCGATCAGCGTCGTATCGGTCTCATGCCCAACGGCGGAGATCAGCGGGATCTCGGAAGCGGCGGCGGCGCGCACCACCGATTCCTCGTTGAAGGCCATCAGGTCTTCGAGCGAACCGCCGCCACGAGCGACGATCAGGAGGTCCGGGCGCGGGATCGGGCCGCCGGCCTCGATCCGGTTGAAGCCCTGGATCGCTGCCGTCACCTGCTGGGCCGCGCCCTCGCCCTGCACCAGCACCGGCCAGACCAGTACGTGACGCGGGAAGCGGTCGGAGAGGCGGTGCAGAATGTCGCGAATCACCGCGCCGGTCGGCGAGGTGACGACCCCGATCACCGTGGGCAGGGCCGGGATCGGCCGCTTCCGCTCGGCATCGAACAGGCCCTCGGCAGCCAGCCGCTTGCGCCGATCCTCGATGAGCTTGAGAAGCGCGCCTTCGCCGGCGAGCTCCATCTGCTCGATCACCATCTGGTACTTGGAACGGCCGGGATAGGTGGTCAACTTGCCGAGGCAGATGACCTCCATGCCGTCCTCGGGCTTAACCCCGAGCCGGGCCGCCGTGCCCTTCCAGCAGACGGCGTCGAGAACGGCATCGGCATCCTTGAGCGCCAGATAGAGATGGCCCGAGGCGGCACGCTTGAAGCCCGAGATCTCGCCCCGCACACGCACGCGATCGAAAGCCTGCTCGACCGTGCGCTTCAGCGCGAAGGAGAGCTCGGAAACCGAGAATTCCGGCAGGTTATGAGTCGTCTCCGACATGCCCCGATGATATAGGACGCGCACCTCGGGCGGGAGGGAGTGAGGCATGCGTATCCTGGTCGTCGGCAGCGGCGGACGCGAGCATGCGCTGTGCTGGAAGCTGGCCTCGTCGCCGCTCTGCGACGCGCTTTTCTGCGCCCCCGGCAATGCCGGAATCGCCGCTGAAGCCACCTGCGTGCCGGTCGCGGCGATCGACCTCGACGGCATCGTGGCTCTCGCCAAGAAAGAGCGAATCGACTTCGTCGTCGTCGGCCCTGAGGACCCGCTCTGCCTCGGCATGGTCGACCGGCTGGAGGCCGAGGGCATCCGCGCCTTCGGACCGAGCAAGGCAGCCGCCGAGCTCGAAGGTTCCAAAGGCTTCATGAAGGACCTGATGCGGAGCGCCGGCGTGCCCACGGCCGCCTATCAGCGCTTCACCGATGCCGAATCGGCGCGCGCCTATGTGCGCAGGCAGGGCGCGCCGATCGTGGTCAAGGCGGACGGCCTCGCCGCCGGCAAAGGCGTGGTCGTGGCATCCACGGTCGAAGAGGCACTCGACGCCGTCGACCAGATCCTCGGCAAGCGGCGCTTCGGCGCAGCTGGCGCCGAGCTCGTCATCGAGGAGTTCCTCGACGGCGAGGAGGCGAGCCTCTTCGCCCTCTGCGACGGCAAGACCGCGCTGCTCCTCGGCGTCGCCCAGGACCACAAGCGCGTCTTCGACGGAGACAAGGGGCCGAATACCGGCGGCATGGGCGCCTACATGCCGGCGCCGATCCTCGATGACGCCGGCGCGCGCGGCGTCATGCGCGACTTCATCGAGCCGACGCTGAAGGCGATGGCGGCGGCCGGGCGGCCCTTCACCGGCATCCTCTATGCCGGGCTCATGGTCGGAAAGAACGGCCCGAAGCTGCTCGAATACAATGTCCGTTTCGGCGACCCCGAAACCCAGGTTCTGATGATGCGGCTGCGCTCCGACCTGCTGCCGGCGCTGATCGCCGCCCGCGACGGGGAGTTGGATCAGGTCGATCTTCGTTGGCATGCCGACACCGCGATCACCGTCGTCATGGCCGCCCGCGGTTACCCCGAGGCCCCGGAGAAGGGCTCCGAGATCCGTAACCTCGACGCCGCCGGCAAGGAGCAGGGCGTGGTGATCTTCCATGCCGGCACCAAGCCTGTCGACGGGCGCATCATCGCCAATGGCGGCCGCGTGCTCTGCGTCAGCGCCGTCGGCACCGACCTGAAGCAAGCGCGCGAGCGCGCCTACCGGGCCGTGAGCGCCGTCGACTGGCCGGAAGGCATCTACCGGACCGACATCGCCGCCCGCGCGCTTCCGCGCTAGCGCCGCTCTCGGAAGAAGCGCCTCAGGAGCTCGCCGGCGCGCGTCTCGTCGATGCCGCCGACCAGCTCCGGCCTGTGGTGGCAGGTCGGATGGTCGAAGACGCGGGCGCCATGCTCGACGCCGCCGCCCTTCGGGTCATAGGCACCGAAATGGACGCGGCGGAGTCGCGCGAGCGCGATCGCCTGCGCGCACATGGCGCAAGGCTCCAGCGTCACATAGAGATCGCAGTCGGGCAGCACTTTCTCGCCGCGACGTGCCGCAGCAGCGCGGATCGCCAGCATCTCGGCGTGAGCGGTCGGATCCTTGATCTCCTCGACCCGGTTGCCTGCCGCGGCGAGCACGGCGCCAGCCGCATCGACGATGACGGCGCCGATCGGCACCTCGCCGCGGGCGGCGGCGGCCTCGGCTTCGGCGAAGGCGAGCTGCATGGGGGACGGCGACGGCATGGGCGCATCATTGCATCAGGGCCGACCGGGCGCCTATACCCTGAAGCACCATGGCCAAGACCGCAGACAAGGAACGCATCGCCAAGCGCATCGCCCGCGCCGGCCTCGCCTCGCGCCGGGATGCCGAGCGGCTGATCCTGTTCGGCCGCGTCAAGCTCAACGGCGAGACCCTGACGACACCGGCCGTCACGGTCGGCCCCGACGACGTCATCCTGGTCGACGACAAGCCGCTGCCCGACATCCAGCCGCCGCGACTCTGGCGCTACCACAAGGCCAAGAGCGTGATGACCACGCACCGCGATCCGGAAGGCCGCCCGACGCTGTTCGACGCGCTCCCCCCGGGTATGCCGCGCGTGATCTCGGTCGGACGGCTCGACTACAACTCGGAAGGTCTCATCCTCCTGACCAATGACGGCGGGATCGCCCGCAAGATGGAGCTGCCGGAGACCGGCTGGACTCGGCGCTATCGCGTGCGCGTCCATGGCCGCGTCGACCCGGCGCGGCTCGCCGATCTCGCCAAGGGCGTGACGGTCGAAGGCGTGCGCTACGGGCCGATCGAGGCGGCGCTCGACCGCGAACAAGGCACCAATGCCTGGCTCACGCTGGCCCTCAAGGAAGGCAAGAACCGCGAGGTGCGTCGCGTCATGGAGTATCTGGGATTGCCGGTGACGCGTTTGATCCGCGTCGCCTATGGGCCCTTCCAGCTGGGCCAGCTGCAGCCCGGCGAGATCGACGAGGTCCCGAAGAAGGTGATGCGCGACCAGTTGGGGTTGCCGGGACCGAAGCCGGCGGCAGACAAGCCGGCCGCCAGGCCCGCGCCCAAGCGCGATGCGCGTCGTCGGCGGTAGCCTCCGGCGCCGGGCGCTGGTGGCGCCTGAGGGCCGCGACGTCCGGCCGACCTCGGATCGCGCGCGCCAGGCGCTGTTCAACATCCTCGAGCATCACGAGACGCAGCCACTTGCCGAAGCGCGCGTGCTCGACGTCTTCGCCGGCTCCGGCGCGCTCGGCATCGAAGCGCTGTCGCGGGGCGCGGCGCACTGCACCTTCGTCGAGAACCTCGGAACGGCGCTGGTGGCGATCCGCGTCAATCTCTCGACGCTCGGCCTTTCTGGCAAAGCCACGGTGCTCGGCCGCGACGCGCAACATCCGGGCAATGCCTCGGGCCTACATCTTCCGGCGACACTGGTCCTTCTCGATCCACCCTATCGCTCCGGCCTGGCGGGGCCGACATTGACGGCTCTTCGCGATGGCGGATGGATCGGCTCCGGCGCGCTGGTTTCCGTCGAGGTCGCGGCGAAGGAGGACATGGATCCTCCGGACGGTTTCTCGACCGTCGACGAGCGGCGCTACGGCGCGGCGCGGCTGGTGCTGCTGACTGCGCCTTAGCCCATCACCTCGCGGACATAGACCGACTTGATCTTGTCCTTGAATCGCGCTTCCAGCCTGGCGCTCGCGTCCTTCTTGAAGGCCTCGATGCGGGACGGTGTCGGTCGGCCCTACTCGAACAGCTTCACCGCCAGCGGCTGGATAATACCGTTCACGAGCTGCTTGTTCGACCAGATGATACCGCGCGCGGGTACATCGACCGCCTCGATCGCGATCGAGACTCGACCTTCGAAGAACTGGCCGCCCTGGTAGTTGGTGACGGTGAAGGGACCGAACGGCGCGTAGTTGGGCGGCAGCTTCCGCTCATAGGTCATCTCGTCGCTGCCCTTTTTCTTCTTCTTTTCCTGGGCGAAGCCGTCGACCGGAGCCAGCACGCCGGCGGCGAGAATGAGCGAGAGCATCAGGATCAGGAGCCGTCTCATCGCAGTCCTCCTTCTATCTCCGTCCGAACAACCGTTCGATATCGGCGAGCTTGAGCTCGACATAGGTTGGCCGTCCATGATTGCACTGGCCGGCATGGGGTGTCACTTCCATCTGGCGGAGCAGCGCGTCCATCTCGGACGGTGCCAGCCGCCGGCCGGCACGCACAGAGCCGTGGCAGGCGAGCGTGCCGCAGACATCGGCGAGGCGGTCCTTGAGCGACAGCGCCTGGTCGAGCTCCTGCAGCTCGTCGGCGAGATCGCGAACGAGGCCTGAGACGTTGGTCTGGCCGAGCAGCGCCGGTACCTCGCGCACGACCACCGCGCCCTGGCCGAAAGCCTCGAGCACGAGGCCGAGCTCCGCCAGCTCCGCCTGGCGCTCGACCAGACGCGCCGCGCCGGTCTCGCCAAGCTCGATCACTTCGGGCAGCAGTAGGCCCTGCCGCTTGATCCCGCCATTGGCGAGCGATGCTTTCATCCGCTCGTAGACCAGGCGCTCATGCGCGGCGTGCTGGTCCACGATGACGAGGCCGTCCGAGGTCTGCGCGACGATGTAGGTGCCATGGAGCTGGCATCGCGCCGCGCCCAGCGGCTGGACATCTGTCTCGACTGACGGCTCCGGCGCCGCCGGCGGCAGTGATGGGGCGGCCTGCATAAGCGGCGCCTGATAGGCGGCGGCTGCCTCGGTCATGCCGCGCGGCAGCGAGGCCGGCGCGGCATAGCCGCCGTAACCGCCTGTCCGGAACGAGGCGAGCGTCTGTCCGGCGACCGTGGTCGCGGCGCGATGCCCGGCGGCAGCCAGCGCGTGCTTCAAGGCGCCGACGATCAGGCCGCGCACCGAACCGGAATCGCGGAAGCGCACCTCGGTCTTCGCCGGATGCACATTGACATCGACCGCGGCCGGCGGGACCTCAAGGAACAGCGCCAGCACCGGATGACGATCCACGGCAAGGAAGTCCATATAGGCGGCGCGCACCGCACCGAGCAGCTGCTTGTCACGGACGGCGCGGCCGTTGACGAAGAGATACTGCTCGCGGCTGGTCGGCCGGTTGAGCGTCGGCAGGCTCGCATGACCCGTGAGCCGGACGCCGTCGCGCTCGGCATCGATGGTCAGCGCGTTCTCGGCGAAGTCGCGCCCGAGGATCTGTGCCAGGCGATCGAGGCGCGAGAGCGCGGCGGAGAGACGGACCGGCGTCCGCGCGCCGTCGCCGAGCGTGAAGGCGACATGCGGATGCGCCATCGCCAGGCGATGAACCCAGTCGACCGCATGGTCGAGTTCGGTCCGCGGCGATTTGAGGAATTTCAGGCGCGCCGGTGTGGCGAAGAAGAGGTCACGCACCTCGACCCGCGTGCCCTCGGAGAGCGCGGCCGGCTCGACCCCGCCCAGGCGGCCGCCCTCGACCGCGATCTTCCAGCCTTCGGCGGCACCGCGCGGGCGGCTCGCCAGCGTGAGGCGGCTGACCGATGCGACCGACGGCAATGCCTCGCCGCGGAAGCCCAGGGTCGCGATCGACCAGAGATCGTCATCCGGCAGCTTCGAGGTGGCGTGGCGCTCGAGCGCGAGCGCGAGCTCGTCTCGGGGGATGCCGTGACCGTCATCGGCAACGGTGATCAGGCTCTGGCCACCGTCGCGGACCGTAACGTCGATGCGTCGCGCGCCAGCGTCCAGCGCGTTCTCGACCAGCTCTTTGACCGCGCTCGCCGGCCGCTCGACCACCTCGCCCGCGGCGATGCGGTTGACGATCGACTCGGAGAGGCGGCGGATCGGCATGGCGGCGCCTGGCTAGCCTTTCGCCGGCGGCTGCCGCGTCGGTGTCACGCCCTCGGGCTTGCCGACCACCGAGAACATCAGCTTGCCGGGATCGACGAGGCGCTTCGCCACGCGATTGATGTCCCCGAGCGTGATCGCCGCGATCATGGAATTGCGGCGCTTGAAGTAGTCGATGCCGAGGTTTTCCTCCTGCCAGCCGACGAGCGCGCCGGCGATGCCGCGCGAGGTCGCGAAGCCGCGGGCATAGGCGCCGGTCATGTAGAGCTTGGCATTGTCGAGCTCTTCGGCGGTCACGCCCTCGTCCTTCAGCTTCTGCCAGGCTTCGCGAACCAGCCGGATCACCTCGGCGACCTTGGCGTTGTCGGCCGAGACCGATCCCATCCAGGTACCCGAGCTTCGCGGCGTCGAGAGGTAGGTGTAGATGCCGTAAGTGAGCCCGCGGTTCTCGCGGATGTCGTCCATCAGCCGCGAGCCGAAGCCGCCGCCGCCGAAGATATGATTCAGCAGATACGCGGCCATGAAGTCCGGGTCGCTGCGGGCGATGCCTGGCTGACCGAACAGCACCACAGACTGCGGCACCGGACGCTCGATCACGAACAGGTCTCCGGTCGCCGCAGGCGGAACGGACTTGATCTCGGCCGGCGTCGCCTTGGCCGGCAGCGCGCCGAAAGTCTCGTCGAGAAGCCGGGCGACGCTGGCGGCGTCGATGTCGCCGACCACGCCGATCTTGATGTTGTCGCGCGCGATCCGCGCCTTGACGAAGGCGACCATGTCGTCGCGCGTGATCGACGCGATCGATGCCGCGGTGCCTCGCGACGGGCGGCCATAGGGATGCTCGGGGAAAGCCGCCGAGTACCAGGCACGGCTGGCGAGCGTACGCGGATCACGCTCCTCGCGGCTGAGCCCGTTCAGGCGCTGCTGGCGCACGCGCTCGATGTCGTTGGCCGCGAAGCGCGGCTCGGCGAGCGCGAGGCCCAGGAGCCGGAACGCTTCCTCAGCCTTCGCCGAGGGAGCCCGGAAACCGCCGCGGATGAAGTCGCTGCCGGCGTTGATGTCGAGGCTGATCGAGCCGTCTTCGGCCTTGGCGGCGAAGGCCTGGCTGTCATAGGGCCCGGCGCCTTCGGTCAGGAGGTCCATCGTCAGAGCAGCAAGGCCTTCCTTCCCGGCCGGGTCGGCGACGGCGCCGCCCGCGATCGAGATCTCGACGGCGACGACCGGAATGCTGGCATCGCGGACGAACCAGGCGACGAGCCCAGAGGGGCTGCGCACCTCCTGCACCTCCATCGCCTGGACGGGAAGCGCGAGGAGGAGGGAGAACAGGACCAGGATGAAACGCATGACGCTCTCCTCAGCTCGTCGGCTTCGGCAGCATGATCGAGGTGACCGAGGCCTCGGGCTTGATCACGGCGCGCGCCGCGGCGATCACCGCGTCGCGCGTGACCGCCTCGATGCGGCGAGGCCATGCCTCGACGTCCTCGATCTTGCGGCCGATGACGAGGGCGGCGCCGAGCGCCGTGGCCGGCCCGCGCAGCGAGTCGCGCGCGAAGGCGGCGGCGGCGGCGAGGCGCTGCTTGGCGCGCGCCACCTCGTCTTCCGTCGGCCCGTCGGCGAGCAGCCTCTCGATCGCCATGTCGAGCGCCGCCTCGACGTCCTCGACGGTCTTCCCTTGGCGCGGCGACGCATAAAAGCCGAAGCTGCCGGGGCCGATGGTCGAGGCTTCGTAATAGGCGCCGGCCGAGGTCGCCAGCGTCTGGTCGACGACCATGTCACGATAAAGCCGGCTCGTCGTGCTTCCGCCGAACAGCTCCGCTAGCACCTGCAGCGCATAGGCCTGCGCCGTGTCGCCGTAGATGTAGCTCGGCGCCTGATACATGCGCGATAAAGAGGCGGTGCCGGCTTGCTCGCTCTTCATCGTAAGGCGGCGGGCGACGCGCTGCGGCGGCTCCGACGGACGCCAGCGCGCGGGTATGACGCGGGCCGGGATCGGCCCGAAATGCTTCTCGGCGAGCGGCTTCAGACGAGCGACATCGACGTCGCCGGAAACCACGAGGATGGCATTGTTCGGTGCGTAGTAGCGGCGATACCAGGCGAGCGCGTCCTCGCGCGTGAGCTTCTCGATCTCGTGCCGCCAGCCGATCACCGGCAGACGATAGGGATAGTGCTGGTAGAGCAGCGCGCGCGTCTGCTCGCCGAGCTGCGAGGACGGGCGGTTGTCGACGACCTGGGAGCGCTCCGCGAGAATCACGTCGCGCTCGGAGAGCACCTGCTCCTCGGTCAGCTCGAGATTGATCATGCGATCGGCTTCGAGCTTGAGCACCATTTCGAGGCGATCGCTCGCGACCTCGGCCCAATAGCCGGTGTAGTCGTAAGAGGTCATCGCGTTCTGCGAGCCGCCCTCGCGGCCGATCACCCGCGCGTATTCGCCGGGGCCGGTCGCCGGCGTGCCCTTGAACATCAGATGCTCGAGGAAATGCGCGATGCCGCCCTTGCCGAGCGGCTCGTCGGCCGAACCGATCCGATACCAGAGCATGACCGCGACCGCAGGCACGCGCGGGTTGTCGACGACAACCACTTCGAGGCCGTTGGCGAGCGTGAAGGTTTCCGGCCGGTAGACCTGGGCCGATACCGAGTTCGCGAAGCCGAGAACCGCGAGCGCGAGGAGTAACCTGAGAGTCCGCATTTTACCTGGAGCTCCTGGCCGCCTCCCCCGACGCGGCTGCCGTATCAGAAGAACAGACCCTCTAGGAGCCCCTTCTTCTTGCGCTGGATGGTTGGTGTCGTGCCGTCGGTCGCCGGCTTGCCGAGCGCCGAGTTCTCCTGCAGGCGCTGGTTTTCTTTCTGCGCGTCGACGACGACCGCCGTCGGCGGCTCCTTCTTCTGCCAGACCAGCAGGGCATCGATGAACCGGCTGTCGGCATCGGCGAGCTTGGCCAGATCCTCGGTGATCACCGAGCGGATGTTCGGCAGGGACTTGTCCGCGCCGGCCTGCCTGAGCAGGGAGACCTCGGCCTGGCTCGGGCCGGCGGGATCGGGGATCGGCGCCGGACGAAGCGCTGCCGCCTGAGGCGTCCTCGGCGCGCTCTGCCCGGCCCCGCCGACATTCATCGTTGCGACCGGCGTCCGCGGGCTCGCCGCGGGCACAGCAGGATCGACTGGACGCGCCGGCGCTTGGTCCCCTTGGCGAAGAACGGCGGAGCGCGCCTGATCGGTCACCGTCCCTTCCTGGGGCCGCAGGGCACCTGGCTGCGGGGGACGGAGAGCGAAATCGGGCGGAAGGCTCAACGGCGCCCGGCGCACCACGGCGAACTCGTCCGGGGCGTTCTTGCCGAGGCCGAAGGATTTCCGCATCTCCTCGCCACAGCCGGCGAGCAGGGTCAGGGCCGGTAGCAGGGCGAGAAGGGCAAGGCGGTTCGCGCGGCCGAGTCGGAGCATGGTCTAACTATTTAGGCCGGTCAGGGACCTGGGACAAGCGTTCCGGGAGCAGGTTCAGCAGGAGCAGCGTCGCGGCACCGACGGTGATCCCCGAATCGGCCAGATTGAAGGCCCAGAAGTGCCAGCCAGCGGCGTGAAAATCCAGAAAATCGACGACAGCACCGAAGCGTAGCCGGTCTATGGCGTTGCCGACGGCGCCCCCCAGGACAAGGCCGAGCGCCGCCGCGATCAGCCAATTTTCGGCCCGGATCAGCCAGCGCAGCAGGAAGATGACGATGGCGACCGCGACGCCGGCCAGGAGCCAAGGCGCCCAGGAAGAGTCGTGCGCAAGCAGGCCGAAGCTGACCCCCCGGTTCCAGGCCGGCGCCAGGTTGAAGAACGACGTGACCTCGATGACCCGCGGCGGGTTGAAAATCAGTGCCAGCATCCACGCTTTGGTCGCCTGGTCGAGCAGGGCGACAGCGAGCGCGACGCCGAGACCGAGGCGCAGGTTCCTGACCATTGGCGTCACGCTGCCACCACCTCGCTGCAGCGCCGACAGAGCGGCTTGCCGCTGCCGCCGACCTCCGGCAGGACCTTCCAGCAGCGCTCGCAGCGCTCGCCCTCGGCGAGAGCCGGCACCACCGTGACGCCAGCGACATCGGCGAGGCGGAAGGCCTCAGCCGGGCCCTCACCGACGACGAGCTTGGCGCCCGAGGTTATGGCGATCTCGGCGAGGTCGAGCTTGTCGAGAGCGGCCACGTGCTCGGTGGTCGCATAGACCGTCGGCGCCGCCTGCAGCGACGCGCCGATGCGCTTGGCCGCGCGCTCAAGCTCGAGCGCGCCCGTGACGACACGGCGAAGATCGCGGATCTTCTCCCACTTGGCGCCGAGCGCCTCGTCGCGCCATGTCGCGGGCACGGCGGGGAAGATGCGGAGATGCACGCTCTCGCTCTTGTCGTCCGCGACAGCGCTGCCGCGATGGAGCCACGCCTCCTCGGCGGTGAAGCACAGCACCGGCGCGAGCCAGGCCGTGAGGCAGGAGAGGACGCGGTCCATCACCGTCCGTGCCGCGCGTCGGCGAAGGCTCGTCGGTGCGTCGCAATAGAGCGCGTCCTTACGAACGTCGAAGTAGAAGGCCGAGAGATCGACCGCGGCGAATGCATGGATCTGTGTGAACAGCGTGTGGAAGTCGAAATCGTCGACCGACTTCCGGACGATGCGGTCGAGCTCGGAAACCCGATGTAGGACCCAGCGCTCGAGTTCCGGCATGTCCTTCGACGCGACCGCCTCGGACGCCGAAAACCCCTCGAGCGCGCCGAGGAGATAACGCAGTGTATTGCGCATCCGACGGTAGTGCTCAGCCTGATGCTTCAGGATCTCGGGCCCAATGCGCTGGTCTTCGGAATAGTCGGAGCTGACAACCCAGAGGCGCAGGATGTCGGCGCCGAACTTGTCGATGACCTCTTGCGGCGCGGTGACGTTGCCGAGCGACTTCGACATCTTGCGGCCCTGCTCGTCCATGGTGAATCCATGGGTGAGCACCGCATCGTAGGGCGCGCGGCCGCGGGTGCCGCAGCCGACGAGCAGCGAGGAATGGAACCAGCCGCGATGCTGGTCCGAGCCCTCGAGATAAAGCGAGGCCGGCCATTGCAGATCGGGCCGCTGCTCCAGAACAAAGGCATGGGTCGAGCCTGAGTCGAACCAGACGTCGACGATGTCCTTCACCTGCTCGTAATCGTCGGGATTGTAGGCATTGCCGAGGAAGCGCTTCGGATCCGAGGTGTACCAGGCATCCGCGCCCTCCGCCTCGAAGGCCTGGGCAACGCGCTCGACCACGGCCGCGTCGCGCAACGGCTCGCCGGACTTCTTCTCGACGAAGACGGCGATCGGCACACCCCAGGTACGCTGGCGCGAGATGCACCAGTCGGGTCGCTGCTCGATCATCGCATAGAGGCGGTTGCGCCCGCCCGCCGGCACGAAGCGTGTCGCGTCGATGGCATCCAGCGACTTCTTGCGAAGCTCGTTGGCGTCCATCGAGATGAACCACTGCAGCGTATTGCGGAAGATCAGCGGCGCCTTCGACCGCCAGGAATGCGGATAGGAGTGCACCAGCGATCCCTTGGCGACCAGCGTGCCTGCCTCGGTCAGCGCCTTGATCACCGCGCCGTTGGCATCGCCCGGCTTTCCCTCCGGCGTATAGACGCGCTTGCCGGCGAACAGCGGCACATGCGCGTAGTAGGTGCCGTCCTCGCCGACCGTCTGCGGGATCTCGACACCGTTCGCGCGGCCGAGCTCGAAGTCGTCGGCGCCGTGGCCCGGCGCGATGTGGACGACGCCGGTGCCGGCGTCGGTGGTGACGAAATCGCCGGCGAAGACCCGGACGTCGAAGTCATAGCCATGGCCACGCAGCGGATGCGCCGTCACCGTGCCGACGAGGTCGCTTCCCTTGAGCTTGGCCAGCGTCGCGTGGTCGGTGATCTTCGCCGCGGCGAAGAAGGCCGGCAACAGCGCCTCGGCGACGACCAGCCTAGCGCCCGGCTTGATGAAAGCGCCTTCGCCGACCGCCTTCACCGCAACCACGGCGTAGTCGAACTCCTCGCCGACCGCGAGCGCGCGGTTGCCCGGCATGGTCCAGGGCGTCGTTGTCCAGATGACGATCGAGGCACCGTCGAGCTCGGGCTTCGACGGCTTGATGATCTTGAAGACGGTATGGACCGTCGTCGACTTGTGATCGTGATACTCGATCTCGGCTTCGGCGAGCGCCGTCTTCTCGACCACCGACCACATGACGGGACGCGCGCCCTGGTAGAGCCCGCCGTTCATGAGGAACTTGCCGATCTCGCGCACGATCTGTGCCTCGGCGCCGTAGGACATGGTCGTGTACGGGTTCTTCCAGTCGCCCTCGACGCCGAGGCGGCGGAACTCCTCGCGCTGGATGTCGATCCACTTATCGGCGAAGTCGCGGCAGACCTTGCGGAATTCGGCGACCGGCACCGCGTCCTTGTCGAGGCCCTTCTCGCGGTATTCCTCCTCGATCTTCCATTCGATCGGAAGGCCATGGCAGTCCCAGCCGGGAACGTAGTTGGCATCCTTTCCCAGCATCTGCTGGGAGCGGTTGATCACGTCCTTCAGGATCTTGTTGAGCGCATGGCCGATATGGAGATGGCCGTTCGCATAGGGCGGGCCGTCATGGAGGATGAACTTCTCCCGGCCGGCCGAGTCCCGGCGGAGCTTCCCCCAGAGGTCCATGTCCTGCCAGCGCTTCAGGTGCTCGGGCTCGCGCTTGGCGAGATCGCCGCGCATCGGAAACTCGGTCTTCGGCAGGAAGACAGTGTTCTTGTAGTCGGTCTTGGCAGCGTCGTTCATCGTCGGTCTCTTGGAAATCAGGATGCGGCGGCAAGAGCCAGCCGGGTGCGGGCCACGCGGCAGTCCTCGGCGATCTGGCGCTTGAGCGAGTCCAGATCGGGGAACTTGGCCTCGGACCGGAGATAGTCGATCAGCCGCACGCGTAGCGGCTTTTGGTAGAGGTCGCCGGAGAAGTCGAAGATATGGACTTCGACCAGAACGCCACGGTCGGCGACAGTCGGACGAACACCGAGCGAGACGACGGCATCGCGCCAGCGCCCGTCGATCAGCGCCTGTGCCGCATAGATGCCAAAGGCGGGGTGCAGCGTTTCGCCGAGGCGGAGATTGGCCGTCGGAAAGCCGAGCTCGCGACCGAGACGGTCGCCGCTCTCGACCACCGCCTCGATCTCGAAGGGCCGGCCGAGCAGACGCGCGGCAGCACGCACGTCGCCCTCCGCGATCAGATGGCGGATGCGCGAGGAGGAATAGGTCTCGCCCTCCGTGCCTTTGACCGCGGCGACGCGCGTCACGCCGAAGCCCTTGGATACTCCGGCCGCAATCAAGGTCTCGCCGGTGCCGGCACGGCCGCGACCGAAACAGAAGTCATGGCCGACGACCACGTGGCTGACGCCGATCTGGCCGACCAGCGTCCCGTCGATGAATTCCTCGGCGGTCCGCGACGCGAAGCCGCGATCGAAGGTGAGCCTGACCGTGAAGTCGAGACCGAGCTCCGCCAGAAGCCGCCGCTTGACCGGCCAGGGCGTCAGACGAAAGGGCGCCGCATCGGGCTTGAAGACGGCCTTCGGATGAGGCTCGAAAGTGAGCACGCCAGCCGGCTTGCCCGTCGCTCGGGCACGGTCGATCGCGGTGCGGATCAACTGCGCATGACCGGGATGAACGCCGTCGAAATTGCCGACGGCGATCACGCCGCCCCTCAACGGCGGGGGCAGCGCCTCCGGATTCTCGAACAGCTCCATGAACGTCCCTCGGCTGCGCGGCTCTTTGTCGTCCGCCGCCGCCTCCGAAGTCAACGCTTTCGGCCGGAAATTCCCATGTCGGTCAGCCCCTCGCCGGCACCATGACGATCGCCTCGCCTTCGAGGACGACCTGGTTACGAACCAGGCAGACGGTCTGCATGACCACCCGCTTCTTCTCCGGCACGATGTCGGTGATCGTTGCCGTCGCGGAGACCGTGTCGCCGGTCCTGACCGGCGCCTTGAACTTGAGATTCTGGCTCAGGTAGATGGCGCCCGGCCCCGGCAGCTTGGTGCCGAGCACGGTGGAGATGAAGCTCGCCGAAAGCATTCCATGGGCGATCCGCCCCTGGAACATCGTCTCCTTGGCGAACTCCTCATTCAGATGCACCGGGTTGGTGTCGCCGGAAATCCCGGCGAAGAGGACGACATCCGCCTCGGTCACGGTCTTGGCGTAAGACGCGGTCATGCCAACCTTGAGGTCCTCGAGAAAGAAGCCGTGACCGTTCATCATGACGCACCGCGGGAAGGATCGTGCTGCGCCGCAATATAATTGCCCGAGCGCGGCCGAACAAGCGAATGCGCCGAAAATTGCCTAATAAGTCGGGCCGCTTCGGATGTAGCGGTGGCGGTCGGCCGAGGGCACTTTGAAATCCACAATGTCGTGGCCGTGCAGGACCTTGAGCGGGATGTCCGTCCCCGCCGGACCGACGGCGAAGAGGCGCCGGTAGAAGTTTTCAAGGCTGCCGACCGGCTGGCCCGCCACGGACATCACAAGGTCCCCAGGCTTGAGACCGACCTTGGCAGCCGGGCTGTCGGGGGCGACGCGAACGACGAAAACCCGTCCCCGATGCTCCTCGGAGGTCAGGCCGAGCCAGGGCTTCGGCGGGGACTGGGGGCGCCCGTGCTTGACCATCTCGTCGAGGATCGGCTTCAGCCGGTCGATCGGCACGAACATGTTGCCGGGAATAACGCGGTCGCCACCGCGATAGGCGTCGCCGATATAGAGCGAGCCGATGCCGACCAGACGCCCGTCGCCGGCGAAGAGCGCGGCGCCGCCGAACTCGGCGATCGGCGGCGAGGTGAAGATCGCGTTCTCGAGCAGATACTCCCAGTAGCCGGCGAAGGTACGTCGCGAGACCACCACAGCTGCGGTCGCCGCCTTATACCCGCCATGCGTCGCGACCAGTACCTGCTGGCGTTCGGCGAGCTCCGCCGAGTCGCCCAGCTCCATCGGCTTGACCGGGATCGGGATCGCCGTGCGCACGAGACCGAAGCCGGTCTCGTAGTCGTAGCCGACGAGCGTCGCAGAGATCGGCTTGCCCGAAGGTCCCGTCACCTCGATCTCGCTCGCCTCCTGGACGAGATATCCGATCGTGACGATGAGGCCGTCTTCGCGGATGACGACGCCATGGCCCTTTCGTTCGGTGCCTAGCGTGGAGGCGCTTCGAGCCGTCGGCGGCACCTTGACCTCGATGCGGACCACGGTCGCGAGGAGATCGTCGGCAGGCTGCGCCTGCGCCGGCACGACCAACGCAAGAAGGAGAAGAACCAAGGCTAGGCGGAAGAACATGGGGCCTCCCGTCGGTTGGCCGGAATGCTAGACCGATTCCGCCCGCCCGCGCATCAGCCGTCAGTCGCCGGCTTCGACCCTCGCGTCGAATTGTAGTTCGACCTTCACGCCGTCGGGGTCGACGAAGAAGATCTGCTTGCGCGGCCGGCCCGGCACATCGCGGGTCTCAAAGGCGATGCCGCGTGCCTTGAGACGCTGCGACATCTCGGCCATGCCGCGGCAGGCGAGCGCGATATGGTCGAAGCCCTGCTCGTCGGCTTCGCGCCCGCTCCTACGCCTGGCGCCGTCGTCTCCGACCAGGTGGAGAATCGCGCGCCCGCCGGCGTAGAGCCAGTGCCCCGGGAATCCCAGAGGCGGCCTGTCGCCCTCGGTAAGACCCAGGACCTCCGTGTAGAACGACCGGCACCGCGGAAGATCGGCGGTGGTGATGGTGAAGTGGTCGAGACCATCGACCAAGGCGGCTGGGGGCATGTCGAACTCCCGGCAAGTCGTTGGCTTGAGTCCGAATCATGGTAGCTTGGCCGCCGCCTGCCGCAAGCGGCAGCGAAGGACGGGTCTAGAGATGAGCGAATACGTCGAGCGCAAGGCGCGGGACGCGCTGGCCGAGGCCGATGGCGACCGCCGGGCCGCCGCTGAGATCCTCGAGCACTGGTGCAGCAACGACGCCCGGCTCAAGGGCGAGCTGATGCGCCCCTTTCTGCCCAACATCTGCCGAATGGCGATCCAGCGCGCCACCGCGCGCCCGACGAAGGATGCCCGTGCGAAGCTTAAGGGCACGGCCATGGATCTCGTCATCGACGCGCTTCAGGCCAATGTCGGAGGCAAACGCAAGCCGGAGCCGGCGATCCCTCAGCCGCCGCCGAAGCCGGCCGAAGCGTCGGTCAAGCACGCCAAAGCGATGCAGGCGCTGGCGTCGGCCTACAAGAAGAAAAGCTGAGCTAGCTGAGAGAGCCCGCCGTCGCGGTCAGTCGAGCGGCCGGCATTCCTTCGGGCGGGCGCCGAGCATGTTCTCGTACATCGCCTTCAGGTACTTCGGATCGGCGCCGATCGCCTTGGCATTGGCGCGATGCTCGGCGGTCTGCGCGACCGCGGCAGCGACCATGTGCGGCGTCGCCTCGTCAGGGAGGATCATGTAGCCACCCTTCTCGAGGTCGGCGAGAATCGCCTCCGAGGTCTTCGAGAAGCGGCGGTAGGAGTTGTCCATCATGCTGACCTGCTCCTTCCGGCCGGGGCTGGACGCACGCGCCAGCGCCATCGAAAGGATGTCGGTCATCAGCTGCTGATCGCGCGTGCCAATCCAGGCCTCGACCATGGCCTTCCAGATCGTGCTGACATAGGTGCGGAAGCCGCGCGGACCAAGCAGGCTGCGGTTCGCCTGAAACGAGGAATCGGCCTTGCCGATCATCGCTTCGGCCGGATCACGCGGCGCGATGGCGTAGCCGGAGAGTTCGAAGGACTTAACCACCGTGCTCGCGTCGGGCTTGTACTTTTCCCATTCGTGTCGATCAGGAACGAGCCCAGCATGTCCGCGTGCTGGTTCTGCACGCGGTTCAAAAACTTAGCGAATTCCTTCGCGAATACGTCAACGACGCTTGCATTCGTGAGCTGCGCGCGCATCCACTCGCCCTATTCTGGCCCCGGCGCCTTCTGCGATCCACCCCTAAGTTTCGCTCATATCATGGAAATACCAACAAGTACCACACCTTTGCGGCACCGTCACGCCGGGGCCTGGAAGACTAGCCTGAAGGATCCGTTAGGCGGCCCGTGGGGTTCCAGACCACGGAAGGATTATGATACCGTTCACGGAAATTTGCAGCCGATACACTGGACCTGACAAATGCTGCGTAAGCTCAAGGATATTTCGGGATTGGTAGGCGTTTTCGCTGCCGGCGGGATGGTTGCGGCCCTGATCGCCGGCCTGCTGTCGCGCTAGGACCGGAGCAGACATGCGGATCCTTGTTGTCGAGGACGATCCGGAACTCGGCCCTCATCTCGCCGAAGCCCTTCGCCGCGACGCCTATCAGGTCGAGCTCTCGACCGATGGCGCCGAGGCGCTCGCGCGCGGCGCCGACGACGATTTCGATGCCGTCGTCCTCGATCTCGGCGTGCCGACCGTGGACGGCCTTTCGGTCCTGAAGCGCTGGCGGGCGGAGCGACGCGACATGCCCGTCCTCGTCCTGACCGCGCGCTCGCGCTGGGGCGACAAGATCGCCGGTTTCGAAGCAGGTGCCGACGATTACGTCACCAAGCCCTTCCAAGTCGAAGAGGTGCTGGTCCGGCTCCGGGCGATCCTCAGGCGGACCGCCGGCGGCGCCAAGGCGGTGCTGCGCTGGAACGATGTCGTGCTCGACACGCAGAGCCATCGTGTGACGAACGCCGGCGACCTGGTCCGGCTGTCGGGCCAGGAGTACAAGATCCTCTCCTACTTGATGCGCAACATGGGCCGTACCGTGTCGCGCTCGGAGTTGGCGGAACACATCTACGACCACGCCTACGATAAGGACTCGAACCTGATCGAAGTGTTCATCGGCCGCCTGCGCAAGAAGCTCGGCTCCGACCTTATCACGACGGTCCGGGGCCAGGGCTACCTGATCTCTCATCCGACCGAACGCGGTGTGGCGGGCACTGCCTAGATCGCTGGTCGGCCGGCTCGTCCTGGCCGCCGGAATCTGGATCGTCGTCAGCCTCGTTGCCGCCGGCGTGCTCCTCGATGCGGCGCTGAGTGATCGTGTCGACTACGACGTCCGCCGTGATGCCGAAACCCGCCTGGGTGCCCTGATCGGTGCGACGTCGGTTGGCGCCGACGGCAGGCCGGTGCTGCAGCGCCCGCATGGCGACATCCGCTATCAGGAGCCGCGTTCCGGCGTCTACTGGCAGATCTACGTCCCCGAGGGCGACACGCTACGTTCTCGCTCGCTCGGCAGCGAGACGCTGCCGATGGCGCCGAACCCCGACCCGCTGCAGATCGAAGGCCCCGACGAGCAGCAGCTGGTCGTGCTGACTCGCACGCTCCTGCTACCGGGGGCGCAGGCGCCCTTCACCTTCTCGGTCGCCGTCGACCGCACCGAGGTCGAGGAATATGCGAGCCGCTTCGCCGGATCGGTGAGCGCGGCGCTGGCGCTGCTGGGCGTCGGCCTGCTCGTCGCCGTAGTCGTGCAGATTCGCGTGGGCCTGAGGCCGCTCGCTGCGGTCGGCCGCGCGCTCGGCCAGGTCCGCGCCGGCCAGGCGACCGAGATCGCCGGCAGCTATCCGGGCGAGCTGCAGCCGCTGGTCGACGAGATCAACCAGCTCGTCCGCCACAACGCAACGGTGATGGAGCGAGCCCGCACCCATGTCGGCAATCTGGCGCACGCGCTGAAGACGCCGATCTCGGTGCTCGCCGCGCGCGCCAGCATCGACAAGGGAACGCTCGCCGATGTCGTCCGCACCCAGACGACGATGATGAGCAAGCATGTCGAGCATCACTTGGCGCGGGCGAGCATGGCCGGCCCCGAGGGCGGCGTGTATCGCCGCACGCCGGTCGGCGGCGTGATCGACGATCTCGCCCGCACGCTCGCGCAGATCTACGCGCAACGCGATCTCGAGATCGACGTCGACGTCCCCGACAAGGTGCTGTTCCGCGGCGAGCGCCAGGACCTCGAGGAGATGGTGGGCAATCTGATGGACAACGCCTGCAAATGGGCAGGCAGCCATGTCAGGGTTACGGCCAGGAGCGACGGCGGCCGCCTCGCGCTCGTCGTCGAGGACGATGGCCCGGGCATGCCCGAAGCCTTTCACGGCGAGGCCTTCCAGCGCGGCCGCCGCCTCGACGAATCGGTACCCGGTAGCGGCCACGGTCTCGCCATCGTGCGCGACCTGACCCAGCTCTATGGCGGCCGGGTCACTCTCGGTCGTTCACGTCTGGGCGGCCTCGCCGCGACACTCGATCTTCCGGCGCCAGCTGAGGCAGCCGTGTAACACCGGAAGGAAATGGTGCAGTGAGTCCTTGGAAACCTTGCGTTTGTTTAGGTTCCGCGCGTATTTTGGGGTTTCCAGCAACATCCTTGCAAAGAGTACCCCCGATGCGTCTCCAAATCCTCCTCCCGATGGTATTTGTTCTTGGTATGTTCGCGATTCAGCCGGCCCTGACAAACGCCGCTTACGCGCAGACCACTTCGACCCAAACGATGACGAACAAGCCGGCGGCAAAGAAGACGACCGCCAAGAAGGCGAAGAAGAAGCCGGCGACCAAGAAGACTGCCGCCAAGAAGCCGGCGATGTCGAAGACCTCCTGACCTTCAAGGATCGCCAACGCAAAAAGGGCGGTGCTACTGGCGCCGCCCTTTTCGTTTACGGAGGCGCCTAGCTTTCCTTCGGATCGAGCGCGTCGCGGAGCCCGTCGCCGAGAAGATTGAAGGCAAGCACGACGGCGACGATGGCAAGCCCGGGCCACCATGACATCCATGGCGCCTGCCCGATGAACTGGCGCGCGACATTCAGCATGCTGCCCCAGCTCGGCGCCGGCGGCTGCTGGCCTAGCCCGAGGAACGACAATGCCGATTCGGCAATGATGGCCGCGGCGATTGTCAACGTCGACTGCACCAGCACTGGCGCGACGATGTTCGGAAGCACATGGCGTACCGCGATGCGCAAATGCGGATTGCCCAGCGCGCGCGCCGCCTCGACATAATCTTCGACGGTCACCGCCAGCACCTGCCCGCGCACAAGACGGATAAAGATCGGCATGGTGGTAAGCCCGATCGCGATCATCGCATTGGTCAAGCTCGGCCCGAGGAAAGCCGCCATCGCGATCGCCAGGATCAAGAACGGACAGGCGAGAAGCGCATCGACAATGCGCATCATCAGCGAGTCGACCCAGCCTTTTGCATAACCTGAAAGCAGACCGAGCGGCACGCCGAGCGCGACCGCGATCAAGACCGATATCACTCCGGCCTGCAGCGAGGCGCGCGCACCGAAAATCAGCCGGCTCATGACATCGCGACCGATCTCGTCGGTGCCCATCCAATGATCAATCGACGGCGGCTTCCTCACCTTGAGGAAGTTGGTCGCGATCGGATCGTAGGGTGCTATCCACGGCGCGAAGATTGCGAGGACCAGAAAGATGACAACGACGATCAAGCCGACCATGGCGCCTCGGCGGCGCATCAGCCGCCTCCAAGCGCTTCGTCGCTCGAATGCGGGCTCCTCGGTGTCGACGACTGCGGCGTTCATCGGCTCAACCTCGCATCCGAGGATTGACCAGGAAGTAGATCAAATCCGCACAAAGGTTGAGGAAGATGAAGCCAGTGCCGGTACACAGCACGACACCTTGCACCACGGCATAATCGCGGTTGAAAACCGCGTCGACGACCAGCTTGCCGAAGCCGGGAATGCTGAAGATCTGCTCGGTCAGCACGGCACCGCCCATCAGCTCGCCGAATTGGATGGCGCCCAAGGTGACCACCGGAATGATCGCGTTCCTGAGAGCATGGCGGTACACCACCCGCGGCTCGCGCAAACCTTTGGCGCGCGCCGTGCGGACATAGTCCGAGCGGAGCACAGCCAGCATCGCCGAACGGGTGTGACGCATGAAGATCGCAGCGATGCCGGTCCCAAGCACGAAAGCCGGCATGATCAACGTCGCCAGATTTTGCGAGAGACTTTCGCTCGGCCGGACGAATCCGGAAGCTGGCAGCCAGCCAAGATGCACCGAGAAAAGCAGAATCATCATGATTCCGAGCCAGAAGTTCGGAATCGAAAGCCCAGCAAGCCCGATCGCGTTGGCGCCGTAGTCGATCAGCGTTTCTTTGCGCACCGCCGAGACGATGCCGGCCGGAACCCCGATCAGTATTGCGATCAGCATGGCCATCGCCGCGAGCTCGATCGTCACCGGCAACTTGGCCGCGACGAGTTCGCCGACCGACACCTTGAGGCGGATCGACTCTCCGAGGTCGCCCTGGAGCACCTTTCCGATCCAGATCAGATACTGGCGCCAGATCGGTTCATCCAGGTGATACATCCGACGCAGCTCGGCGATCACCTGAGGGTCGCGCTCCTCCCCGGCGAGGGCGAGAGCCGGATCGCCGGGAAGGAGAAGCTGGAGGCCGAAGACGACGATCGAGATGAAAATGATCGTCGGAATACTGATGAGCACGCGCCGGATCACGTAGGTGAGCATCGCTCCCGTGCTCCGGCGCCGTCTGCTCTTTACCTCAGTTCAGCTTGATGCCAGCCAGCCGGATCAGCGCATCCGGAACCGGCACGAAGCCCTGGACCTTGGGCGACATCGCCCAGAACCAAGTCGGGTGATAGAGATAAACGCGCGGCATCTCGTCGGCCAGGATCTTGGCGATCTTCTCGTAGGCCTGCGCACGCGCCTCGAAGTTGCTGGTCGAGCGGGTCTGTCCCAGCAGCCCATCGACCTCCTTGTTGCAGTAGCGTCCGTCGTTCTGCCCGCCATCGCAGGAAACGAAGGCCGTGAAGTTGCCATCCGGGTCGACGCGGCCCGACCAGCCGATCTGGAAGCCTTCGAACTCGCCCTTCTGCGACATCTGCAGCGAGGTGGCGAACTCGATCTGCTGGATCTTCATGTCGAAGCCCGACTCCTTGACCATGGCCTGGATGACCTGGGCCACCTGCTGCGCCTCGTTGCCGGGCGTTATCATCATGGTGAAGGAGGGGTTCGGGATGCCAGCGGCCTTGAGCAGTTCCTTAGCCTTGGAAACGTCGCGCTTCGGGATCGGCACCGACTTCACGTACCAGGGATTGTTCGGCGGCACCCACTGGTTACCCGGCAGAAACTCGCCGTTGAACACGACTTGGTTGATCGCATCGCGGTCGATCGACAGCTCGAATGCCTGGCGTACCCGCTTGTCCTTCCCGAAAACGCTGTTCTTGCCGCGGTCGGTGTTCGCAACGTTGAGCGTAATGCCCTGGTACCCGAGACCGACCATCGACACGAACTTGAGGCGGGAATCCTTCTTCACATCGGCGACGTCGGTCGCTTGCAGCCGCTCTAACATGTCGATCTGGCCCGAGCGCAGGTTAGCCAGCCGGACGGTGCCATCGACGATCGGCTGATAGGTCACACGATCGACATGATGGTTCGCCGCATTCCAGTGATCCTTGAACTTCTCGAGCACGATGCGGTCCTGCTGCACGCGCTCGACAAACTTGTAGGGACCCGAGCAGACCGGCTTGGCGCCGAAATTCGGGCCGGCATCCTTCGCCGCCTTCGGCGACACGATCATGCCGGCGCGATCGGTAAACTGAGCCATCAGCGGCGAGAACGGAGCATCCATGCCCACCTTGATCGTCATCGGGTCGACGACCTCGATGGTCTTCACGACATTGATCTCGGAGCGACGGAAGGAACCCTGCATGTTCAAGTGCCGGTCGAGCGAGAAGCGCACCGCCTCCGCGTCGATCGGCTCGCCGTCGTGGAACTTGGCGTTAGGACGGAGCTTGAAGGTCACCTGCTTCTGATCAGGCGACCACGACCATTCGGTCGCGAGTTGCGGGACCAGCTTCAGGTCCTTGTCTATGTCGACCAGCTTGTCGCACAAGCCCATGAACACGATACGGCCGACGAAAGTCCTGGCGAGGGTGGGGTCGAGGATATCTGGATCTTCGGCCAGTCCGATCCTCAGATGCTGCTGCGCCGATGCGGTGCTTGCGAGCAGCCCGAGCGCCAGCAGCGAAAGAACAACGCGCTTCATGATCTGTCTCCCGGCGATGATTGCTTGGCCGTGGCTCGCCCCCCGAGGCCACGCTGTCACGACTGTATCGTTCGTAAGACTACCTATCAAGCTGGCCGGAAGGCAGCCTTGAGCCGCTCCAGCCTCGGGTTCTCCGGAAGGCGGTGCGCGTCGACGCCGGTGCCCACCTTATCGGCAATCTCCGGCCACAAATGGCAGGCGGTGGCATGGCCATCCTTGTCGGCGATCAGCGCCGGCTCCTCGGCTTTGCACCGCTCGGCCGCATAAGCACAACGCGTATGGAAGCGGCAGCCGGAGGGCGGGTTGATCGGGCTAGGTACATCGCCCTGTAGCAGAGAGCGTGGCCGCTTGAGCCGCGGATCAGGTGCCGGAATGGCGTTCAACAGCGCCCGCGTGTAGGGGTGGCGCGGTCGCCGGAAAAGCGCTCCCGTCGGTGCCAGCTCGACGATCTTGCCGAGGTACATGACGGCGACACGGTCGGCGATGTGCTTCACCACCGCAAGATCGTGCGCGATCAGTAGGTATGAGAGGCCGAGGCGGCGCTGCAGATCCTGCATAAGGTTGATCACCTGGGCGCGGATCGAAACGTCGAGCGCCGAAACCGGCTCGTCGCCGATGATGACCTTGGGCTCTACCGCGAGAGCCCGCGCGATACCCAGCCGCTGACGCTGGCCTCCCGAGAATTCATGCGGGTAGCGCATGGCGTGGTAAGGCGCGAGGCCGACCATGCCGAGCAGGTCGCGAATCCGCGCGTCCGCCGCCTTGCCGGAAGCGATGCCGTGAAGCTCGAGCGGCTCGCGCAGCATGGCGCCGACCGTCATGGTAGGGTTCAGCGAGGCATAGGGATCCTGGAAGACGATCTGCAGCTCGCTGCGCAGCTTCCGCATCTCCGATCCGGAAAGGCGAAAGACCTCTCGGCCACCATAGGTGACGTGGCCCTGCGTCGGCTCGATCAGCCGCAGGATGAGGCGGCCGGTAGTCGACTTGCCGCAGCCGGATTCGCCGACGAGCCCCAGCGTCTCGCCCTTGGCGAGAGCGAAGTCGATGCCGTCGACCGCGCGAACCTGCCCCACGGTCCGCTGCAGGATGCCGCGCTTGATCGGGAAGTGCTTGACCAGGCCTTCGACGGTGAGGATCGGCTGGGCCATCAGCCGATCTCCAGCGGCGCGCGGATGCAGGCCGCGAGATGGCCCGGCGTCACCTCGGCCAGCGGCGGATCGGCCTCGGCACAGGCGGCGATGGCGAAGGGGCAACGCGCGCGGAAGCGGCAACCCTGCGGCAGCGCGGTCAGGTTCGGCACCTGGCCCTCGATCGCCGCAAGCCTCTCCTGCTCCTGGTCGAGCCTCGGGATCGAGCCCATTAGGCCGATCGTGTAGGGGTGCTCGGGGTTGGCGAACAATGCTGCGGCCGGCGCCCGCTCGATGACTCGGCCGGCATACATGACCAGAACCTCGTCGGCCATCTCGGCAATGACACCGAGGTCGTGCGTGATCAGCATGATCGCCATGCCGCTCTCGGCGCGCAGCTCGCCCAGAAGGTCGAGGATCTGCGCCTGGATGGTGACGTCGAGCGCCGTGGTCGGCTCGTCGGCGATCAGGAGGTCTGGAGAGCAGGAGAGCGCCATCGCGATCATCGCGCGCTGGCGCATGCCGCCCGAGAGCTTGTGCGGATAGTCGTCGAAGCGCCGCTCGGGGCTCGGGATGCGCACGCGGCGAAGGAGCTCGATGGTGCGCTCCTTCGCCTCGGCCGGGCTCACCTGCTCGTGCCGCAGGATCGCCTCGCTGATCTGGTCACCGATGGTGAAGGCTGGGTTGAGCGAGGTCATCGGCTCCTGGAAGATCATGCCCATCCGGTTGCCGCGGAGCCCCTGATAGTGCTCCGGCGCGAGGCCGACGAGCTCCCGGCCCTCGAAGCGGATCGAGCCGCCAACGATGTTGCCCGGTGGGTTCGGCACCAAGCCCATGATCGAGAGCGCGGTCACGCTCTTGCCGCAGCCGGACTCGCCGACGACGCCGAGCGTCTTGCCCTTCTCGAGCGAGAACGAGACGGCGTCGACCGCGCGGAAGCGGCCGTGATCGGTCTTGAACTCGGTCGAAAGGTAGCCGACGGAGAGAAGCGGCGCGGTCACGAGAGCGCCGCCTGGGCCTTGGCGATGACGTCCATGACCTTGGCGCGGTCGTAGATGCCGACCGGGTCGCCTTTCTTGGCGAGGCAGCCCGTGAACGGCAGGTAATGCGTGCGCGCGACGTCGCGGAGCCGGCGCAGCTCGGGCAGCGGCAGCGTGTGATCGTCGACCCTGATGTCGAGCTGCGGATACTCCTCGCCTGCATGGATGACGAGACACGCCGATTGCCGACCACGCTTGTCGCCGCCAGCCGCATCACCGGCCTCCAGCGCACGCAACAGCCGTTCGTCCAGAGGCTGGTCCATACTCGCCTGATAGGCTTTCAGCGTCTCATGGATCACCTGCGGCCCAGCCAGCATGTTGCCGGCGACCGAGACGTTCTCGGCGATCACATGACCACTCCATTCGACGCAGTCGCGGCCGGTATGCGCCGCATTGCTGCCGGCGGCATCGATCATGTGGAACTGGCGCGTCTCGCGGCCTGCATCGGCCTGCGTCAGGATGCGCAGCGCCTCGGGCGCCGGGACGCCCGCTTCCAGCATCTTTATGCCGGTGATACCGTAGAAGGGGTTGACCAGCGCCTGTGTCGAGGCGGCGCCGACCTCGCTCTTTCCGTAAGGGCAGATCGCGCCCACGGCAAAAAACTTGGTGGCAACGGCAACACCGAACGCGCCCGTTTTCGGGTCGCGCACGACGATCGACCAGGTCATGACCCCTCCTGCGCGGCGAAACGTTATCCCGATAGGGGGTACCGCTGCAAACCTTGCCTCGAAAGCCAATGAACGAGACGATGGGCGACCTACTCCTTCGGAGCCTGCCATGTCCAAGCGTCCGCGCATCGCGATCCTCGGCTTCGTGCTCGAAAGCAACCGCTTCGCACCAGTGGTCACACGCGCGGACTTCGAGCGCGTCGGGTACTTCGAGGGTCAGGCGATCCTGGACGAGATCAGGAAACCTTATCCGGCGATCGATGAGAGCCTCACCGCCTTCGCCAAGACGATGGGCGAGTCCGGCGACTGGGAACCGGCGCCGGTGATCTTCGCCAACGGTGCCGCCGCGGGGCCCTGCGATCACGCCTTCTTCCTCGAGCTGATGGCCAGGATGCGCGCAGGGCTCGAGGCAGCGATGCCACTCGACGGCGTCTATTTCGCTCAGCATGGGGCGGCGATCACCACCGAGCACCACGACCCCGACGGGCTGATGTTCCAGATGGCGCGCGACGTTGTCGGCAAAGGCGTGCCGATCATCGCCACGCTCGATCTCCACTCCAACATCTCCGAGCTGATGGTCTCCGCGACGAGCATGCTCTGCGGCTACATCACCAACCCGCATGTCGACATGTGGGACCGCGGCGCCGAGGCCGCGAGAGCGATGCGCGAGCTCCTGGCCGGCGTGCAGTATTTCCCGACCTTCATCCGCCTGCCGCTGGTGGCGCCGTCGGTCACAATGCTGACTGCCCGCGGCCCCTATGGCGACCTGATCAATCTCGGCCAGGCGCGGCAGAAGAAGGAGAACGCGATCGCCAATGTGACGATCATGGGCGGCTTCGCCTGGGCCGATACGCCCGATAACGGCATGGCGATCGTCGTCACCTCGCGCGGTTCGGCCGAGCCGGGCCAAAGTCTCGCGCGCGACCTCGCCAAGTCCTGCTGGGCCGATCGAGAGCGCTACCAGGTGAGGCTGACGCCGCTCGAAGAGGCGATCCGCATGATGAAGGAGCTCAACCGCGACAAGCAGAAGCCCCCGCTCCTCTTCGCCGATGTCGCCGACAATCCGGGCGGCGGCGCGCGCGGCAACACCACCTGGATCCTCAAGGCCGCCCACGACGCCGGCGTCGAAGACACGGCGATCACGCCCTTCTACGACGAAGAGCTCGCAGCGGAAGCGCACAAGCTCGGTTGCGGCACCAGGTTCCATGCCCGCTTCAACCGCTCCGAGACCAACGAGTTCTCCAAATCGTTCGAGGCGGAAGCGATCGTACGCAACCTCTCCGACGGCGTCATCGTCGGTCGCCGCGGCACCGGTGCCGGCACCACGATGAATCTCGGGCCGACGGCGACGCTCCAGGTCGGCGGCATCCGCGTCGTGGTGATCTCGAACCGCACCCAGGCGCTCGACTACGGCTATTTCGAGAGCTTCGGCGTTCCGGTCGACCAGATGCGCTCGCTGGTGGTGAAGTCGCGCGGTCATTTCCGCGCCGGCTTCGACCACCTGTTCACGCCCGATCGTGTGATCGAGGTCGACTGCCCCGGCCTCGTCTCGCCTATCCTTTCCCGATACCCGTGGAAGGGCTTGCCTCGCCCGGTCTACCCGATGGACCCGGATGCCAAGTGGTCAGCGGCCGACTAAGGCTTCCTGAGCACGAGGTGAAAGACATGCCAATGCTTCGGCTTGCCGCGCGCCGTGGCCTCGTCCGACTCCTTCTCTTCGAGCTGCTCGACAATGAAACCTGAGACCAGCCGCTCGACGGCGGCGCGGTCGTGGATCGTCATGCCCGGCTTCCCGGCCCAGCCGTCCTTCGGGCCATAGAGCTGGCCGGCGAAGCGCCCGCCCGACCTGAGGCGCGCTCCGATCCTGGCCCAGGCTCGCTCGAAGCCTGCGGACTCGAGCAGCGGCAGCACGAAGCTGGCGTTTATCAGATCGGCCTCCGGCCAGTCCGTATCCTCGATTCGGGCGACACGCGCCTTGAGCGCCGTATTGTCCAGCATGCCGTCGCGGCGACGGAGACGTGCGACGCCTTCCTCGCTCGAATCGATGGCGAGCACACGCCAGCCGCGGCGCAGGAGTTCGACCGTGTCGCGGCCGTCGCCGCAGCCGAGGTCCACAGCGAAGCCCGGGGCGGCGAACGCGGCGGCGGCCTGCACGAGGGTCGGACGCGGCGGGCGTCCCTTGACGCCCTCGTAGTAGTCCTTGAAGTCGTCGCGCGTGCTATCGTCCGGCGCGTTGGTCATCGGAGGATGAGATCATGGCCGGGCGGGTACGTCATGTGGCCGCCTCCCAGTACAAAACGGTGCCGTGGCGGAACGGCGGCGGCATGACAGCCGAGATCGCGATCGAGCCGGAAGGCGCGGCCGTCGATTCCAAGTTCCTCTGGCGTCTCTCCCTTGCCCGCATCGACCGCGGCGGTCCGTTCTCGCCCTTCGAAGGCTATGACCGTACCATCGCGCTGATAGCCGGCGCCGGCATGGTCCTGAACTTCCGCGAGCGCGGCTCTGCGCGGATCGACAAGCCGCTGCAGCTTCTCGCCTTCTCCGGCGAATGGGCCCCGGGCTGCGCGCTGGTCGAAGGCCCGACGGAAGACCTCAACGTGATGACCGACCGCGCACGTATCCGCCACCAGGTCCAGCTCCTGGAAGCAAGTCCATCCGGAAGGCCCGCCAAGATAGCGCCGACGCTCGCGATCTTCGCGCCGACCAGCGGTCGCGCCACAATCGATGGCGAGGCATTGCAGCTCGGCGAACGCGACACGGTTATCGCCGAGGGCGCCGCTCAAGTGACCTTCGCTTCGGGCGGCCCGGCGCTCTCCATCGGTCTCTTTACGATCTGAGGCCTATCTCGACCCGATCGGCCAGGAGTAGGTCAGCATCAGCGACTCCGCTCCCGGGTTCTTCTTGTTCTTGCCGAGGCCAGCATTGGAGAGGTGATGGAAGGCGATGCCGACGCGGGCATCGTTGTCCATCCGGTACTGTAACGCCGCGCCCGTCCGGAACTCCAGCGTATGACCGAGATCCTTGCCGTTGCCTCGATGGTAGGCGCCGACGGCGGCGCTCGGCGTCAGCACGACACGCTTGTCGAGCCACCAGATCTCCAAGGCGAGGCCGGCATAGCCGTAGGCGGCGCTGTCGGTCGTCGCCATCACGCCGGCCATCGGGCGGAACCACCAAAGGGCCGGCTTGCCGCGCCACTCGAGGCGCGCCTCGCCTGCCGCCCCGTCATCGAGCATGTCGAAGATGCCCATCGAGACGTCGAGCAGGTGGCCCGTCTCCGCCGCGACGGCGGGGCTTGTGGCAAGGAGCGCGGCAGCAGCCAGGGCGGGAGCGATCCGTTTCACTTCTTCGTCCCCCTCTTCGCCTTGCCGGCCTTCGGCTTCCACTTCGCGTACTCGGCCTTCACCGCGTCGCGCGGCGGGTAGAGGCCGAAGATCGAGCGGCCTTCCCAGACCTTCTCGGTGACGAAATGCTCGAATCGCTCCTGCGCCGCGGCGTCCTTGGCGACCTCGTCGGCGAGATGGCGCGGGATCACGACGACGCCCTCCTGGTCGCCGAAGATCACGTCGCCCGGATAGACGCCGACATTGGCGCAGGCAATCGGCACGTTGAGATCGACCGCGTGATGATGGATGAGGTTGGTCGGGGCCGACGGCCCCTGCGCATATGTGGGGAAGGGCAGCGCCGCGATGCCGGGCGAGTCGCGTAGACCGCCATCGGTGACGACGCCGGCAGCGCCCCGCTTCATCATGCGGGTGACCAGGATCGAGCCGGCCGAGGCCGCGCGCATGTCGCCGCGGCAATCCATGACTAGAACATGGCCTGGCGGAATCTCCTCGACCGCTTTCCGCTGCGGATGCTCCCAGTCCTCGAAGACGCCGAGATGGTCGAGGTCCTCGCGGGCCGGGATGTAGCGGAGCGTATAGGCCTCGCCGACCATGACTGGCGCATCCGGGTTGAGCGGCCTCAGGCCGATGAGGAAGACGTTGCGGAAGCCGCGCTTGAACAGCTGCGTCGTCAGCGTCGCCGAGGAGCACTGCGCCAGCAGCTTTTGGGTGTCCGGCTTGAGCGGGGCCAGCTTCCTGGTCATGTCATCACCTTCTCTTCGGCAAAACTGCGGAACCGGTCGGTCGCGCGGAGCAACTGGCTCTTGACGCCAGGCTCGAGCGCCGAGTGACCAGCATCGGGCACGATCACATACTCGGCTTCGGGCCAGGCGCGCGTCAGCTCGTCGGCCGTCACGATCGGGCAAACCATGTCGTATCGGCCCTGGACGATTACGGTCGGAATCCGCCGGATCCGATCGATCCCGGCAAGCAGCCCCGCCGGCGGCAGGAACGAGCCGTTGACGAAATAGTGCGCCTCGATGCGCGCCAGGCCGAGCGCATGGCTGTCGGACGAGAACTGCGCCACCAGCTCCGGATTGGGCAACAGCGTCGAGCAGGCACCCTCGTATCGGCTCCACGCCCGCGCATAAGGCAGATGCACCGCTGGATCGGGATGGACGAGGCGCCGGTGATAAGCATGCAGAAGATCGCCGCGCTCGACCTCGGGGATGGGCTCGGCGAAGGCACGCCACGCCTCCGGGTAGACCGAGCGGATACCGTTGATGAACCAATCGATCTCGCTGTCCCGCGCCAGGAAGATCCCGCGCAGCACGAAGGCGAGGCAGCGCTCCGGATGAGCCTGGCCGTAGGCGAGCGCCAGGGTCGAGCCCCAGGAGCCACCGAACACAACCCAGCGGTCGATCCGGAGATGGCGCCGGAGTTTCTCGATGTCGCGGACCAGATGCGGGGTCGTGTTGTCATCGAGCGAGCCGAGCGGCGTCGAGCGCCCGGAACCGCGCTGATCGAAGATGACGATGCGGTAGACGCGCGGATCGAAGAACCGGCGATGGGTCGGCGATGCCCCGGCGCCCGGACCGCCGTGGAGGAACAGCACCGGGAGCCCGTCGGGATTGCCAGAGACCTCCCAGTACATGACATGGCCGGCGTCGAGGTCGAGCCGGCCATGCGCGTGCGGGTCGATCTCGGGATAGAGCTCGGCTTGGGTCATGGGGCGCGGATCATAACGATGGGACCGCCGGCTTGGCAAAGAACGTGTAGAACCCGCATGATGCCACTTGAAACGCCCATGATTCGCGCTTTCACCCTCGTTGCTCTTCTGCTTCTGCCTGCCCTCGCGGGTTGCGCCGTCAATCCGGCGACCGGCGAACGGAATTTCACCATCATGGGGCCGGAGAGCGAGAACCGCGTCGGGCGGGAGCAGCATCCCCAGATCGTGCGTGCCTTCGGCGGCGCCTATCCGGATCGCCGCGTCCAGGACTACGTAACACGGGTTGGGCGGTCGGTCGCACGCGTGACCGAGACGCCGACCGTCGAGTTCACCTTCACTGTCCTCGACTCGCCGTCCGTCAACGCCTTCGCCCTCCCAGGAGGCTATGTCTATGTGACGCGCGGCCTGCTTGCGCTCGCCTCGGACGAGGCCGAGCTCGCCGGCGTGCTGGCGCATGAGATCGCCCATATCACGGCGCGCCACTCGGCCCAGCGATACAGCCAGCAGGTCGTGGCCGGGCTCGGCGCCGCCGTGGTCGGCGCCATCACCGGATCGGACGACATCGCCGACACCTTCTCCTTCGGCGCATCCACGGTCCTGCAGAGCTACTCGCGCGATCAGGAGTTCGAAGCGGACACGCTCGGCCTCCGCTATCTGGGGCGCGCCGGCTACGCGCTGGATGCCATGGCCAGCCTGCTGGGCAAGCTCGACCGGCACTCGCGCTTCGAGGCCGAGCTGACCGGCCAGCCGGCGGGGCAGATTGACGCGCGCAACATCATGGCGACGCATCCACGCACGCTCGACCGGGTCGAGCGCGCGGCGGCGGTGGCCGGACCCGGCGAGGGTCGGCGCGATCGCGAGACCTATCTCCAGCTCATCGACGGCATCGTCTATGGCGACGATCCCGACCACGGCTTCGTGCGTGGTCAGAGCTTCGTCCATCCTGGGCTCGGCGTCCGCTTCGAGGTGCCGACCGGGTTCCAGCTCGTGAACGGGTCGCGTCAGGTCGTGGCGCAGAGTCCGAACGGCGCGGCGATCGCGTTCGATTCCATCCGCACCGAGCCGATCATGATGACCGACTACATCCGCAACATCTGGGGACGGAGCCTCTCGGTCACCGACGTGGCGATGCTCGAGGTCAGCGGCTTCGACGCCGCAGCCGCGGGCTCGGTCCGCATCCAGGTGCGGCGCGGCCCGCTCGATCTTCGCCTCGTCGCCATCCGCAAGGAGATGACGGTCTATCGCTTCCTGTTCCTGACGCCACCATCCCTGACCCAGCCACTCTCGGGCGAGCTGCAGCGGGTCACGAACAGCTTCCGCCGGCTGAGCCCGAGCGAGATCGCCGCGGTCAAGCCGCAGCGGATTCGCCTGCACGCCGTGCGGCCGGGCGAGACCCGCGCGCAGCTGATCGACTACATGGCGCGGGAGCGCGGGCGCGAGCGGCGCTTCGACATCATGAATGGCTTCGCGGAAGGGGCAACGCCGCCGCCGGGGAGCCTGATCAAGGTCGTCGCCGAATGAGCCTCGAGCTGGCACCTGAGCCGAACCGCCGACGATCCTGGCGACCGCGCATCCCCATCCTGGTCGTGCTCCTGGTCGGCATCGGTGGGCTCGTCGCCGCCGCCGTGCTCAGCGTGCTCGCGATCGGGCTCGGCTCCAGCACGCGCAACACCTACGACCTGCTCGCCGACAAGGCCGATCTTGTCATGAGCTCGGTCGAGCAGCAGATACGCCTCCACCTCGAGCCCGCGCGCCACCAGGCGGAATTCGTAGCGCAAATGGTGGCGGCGCGGGAGCTCGACATCGCGAACCGGGCTCAGCTCACCGATGCGCTCTACGTGGCGCAGGCGGCAACGCCGGAGGTCAACAGCCTTGTGCTTCTCGACACGGCACTGCAGGCGATCATCGTCTCCCGCACCGGTGTCGTTACCTTCCAGGACTGGAGCGACGACGGGATGACGCGCGAGCGCCTGGAGGAGGCAAGCCGGACCAAGCAGGCCTATTGGGGCGAGGTATTGTGGACGCGCCAGCTCGGCGCGTTCATCAACCTGCGTATGCCGCTTTGGCGCGACGGCGCCTTCGTCGGCGCGATCGCAGCGCCTGTCCAGGTCGGTAACCTGTCGCGAACGCTCCAGACTATCCCCGGCGCAACGATCGGCCGTGCGTTTGTCCTGCGCGGTCGCGACGAAGTCCTTGCTCATCCCCACCTTGCCGGTCAGCGTTCGGTCGCGACGGACGAACGCCAGCCTCTGCCGCGGCTCGATCAGGTTGACGACCCAATCCTCGCGCGCGTCTGGGACGAGAAGCGCGCGCCACTCGAGACCCTTCAACGGCGAACCGAGAGCCATTTGGTCGAGGTTGACGGCCGGACCTACGTCTTCCTCACGCGCGAGCTGCGCGGCTTCGGACCGACGCCCTGGATCATCGGAACCTATCTGGATCAGGAGGACGTCGAGCGCGAGCTGCTGCGGCTCCTGAGAGCCCTTCTCGCGGGCGCGGGCGTCCTCGTGGTGGCGCTGATCGCCGCATTCGGCTTCGCCCGCCTGCTCGGACGGCCGATCCTGGCGCTCGCCCGAACCGCGGAAGCGGTCAGGCGCCTTGATCTCGCTTCCGCAACGCCGCTCAAGCGCAGCGTCGTACGCGAGCTCGACGAGGCAGGCCGCGCCGTCAATCAGATGCTCACCGGACTCCGCTGGTTTGAAACCTATGTACCAAGACGACTCGTGAGTAACCTGATCGGCCGGCGGACGACGACGATTGCCTCGGCCGAGCGCCGCGTCACGGTGCTGTTCACCGACATTCGCGGCTTCACGAGCCTGTCCGAGCGGCTGTCGACCGCTGAAGTCGCAGCGCTGCTCAACGAGCACTTCGCGCTGCTCGACCGTATCGTCAATGTCGAAGACGGCATCGTCGACAAGTACATCGGCGATAGTGTCATGGCGTTCTGGGGCGCGCCTGCGATCGAGCCGGATCACGCTGCCCGCGCCATCCGCGCCGCCCGCACGATGATGGAAAGCGTCGCCTCGGACAACCGCCGCCGGAACGCCGATGGCCGTCCGATCATCCGCGTCGCGATCGGCATCCACACCGGGCCTGCCATCGTCGGCAACGTCGGTCCCGCGGGGCGCGTCAACTACACAATCGTCGGCGACACCGTGAACACCGCGACCAGGATCCTCGGCGAGGCGAAGGCGGTCGACGACCCGGCCGATGTCGTGGTGATGGCGAGCGGCGAGACGATCCGTGCCGCCGGCCAGGAGGCGCGCAACAGCCAGACGGTCGGGACACGGCAGCTTCGCGGCCGGATGGAGGCCATCGAGCTCTTCCGCGTCCTCTAGGCGACGGGAACCAAGATCCTGGACGCCGGTTTATCAGGGGCCGAATTCGCGCCCTCGCGAGCCGACGGAGGATCCCTGTGTCGAGCCCGGGACACGTTTATTCGAGCTTTAAGCACGGCGTCAAAGAACTGCCCGACGTCTCCATCGATGCCTACAATCTGGAGAACCGGGATGCCGACGGCTTCGTCGGCGATCGTGCCAGCGGTCGCGCCTTCCGCGCGATCTTCGACGAGCTGAGATCCAAAGTGGCCAAGGTCGGCGACGATCCCTTCGGCGACACCCCGACGGAAGCGCTCAAGAAGAAGACGCTCGACAAGCTCCTGCTGAGCGGTGACCCGCTTGCCGCCGGTATCGTCCACGGCGCGGTCGAGGAGTTCGGCCAGAAGCTGGCCGGCGTCACCCGCCATTTCCTCCGCCTCAAGACCTGGCGCGGCGTCAAGCGGATCTCGATTGGCGGCGGCTTCCGTCAGAGCCGCATCGGCGAGCTCGCGATCGGCCGCGCCGCCGTCATCCTCAAGAGCGAGAAGATCAAGGTCGACCTCGTGCCGCTGCGCTATCACCCTGATCAGGCGGCGCTGATCGGCTGCACCAGGCTGGTGCCGGCCTGGCTGTTCGAGGGCTTCGACGGGCTTCTCGCGGTCGACGTCGGCGGCTCCAACATCCGCTGCGGCGTCGTTGTCCTGCATCGCGACCAGGGCGAGGACTTCTCGGCGGCGAAGGTGGAAGCGTTCGAGCTCTGGCGCTATGCCGAGCAGGATCCCAAGCGCGAGGGCATCGTCGACCGGCTGGTCGCCATGCTCAAACGCCTGCTGCGGAAGGCAAAGAAGAAGAACTTGCGCCTGGCGCCGTTCGTCGGCGTCGGCTGTCCCGGCCTCATCCAGGAGTCTGGAACGATCAAGCGCGGCGTCCAGAACCTCCCCGGCAACTGGTCGAGCAGCCGCTTCAACCTGCCCGTCGTGCTCAAGGAACACATTCCGACAATCGACGAGCGCGAGACGACCGTGGTCATGCACAACGACGCGGTGGTCCAGGGCTTGAGCGAAGTGCCGCGCATGCGCGACGTTCCCAAATGGGGCGTTCTGACCATCGGCACGGGCCTCGGCAATGCCGCCTTCACCAATCGGAAGCCCGCGGGCGAGAAGATTCAGACCTCGAAGTGATCGAGGATCCGGCCCTCCGGGTCGAGCGCGCAGGCGATCAGCGGCCCGCCGAAACCCGAGCCGCCGTCGAGCGTGACGGTGAAGGGTGTCTCGACCAGTCCCGGATGCTGTCGCTCGTAGCCGCGGACGACGCGGGCGAAGTCGCCATAGGCCCGATCGATCTGGGCGAAGGCGGAGCTTCCCCACCAGAAGCTGTCGATTTGCGCGTTCAGCGGCCGCGAAGGGTCGATGCCTGCATGGCAGAAGAGAACGCGGCCGCCTGTCGCCGCGCGCCTGAGTCCGGAAAAGAACGGGTCATGCCCGGGACGCGCCCGCACCGAGTCGCGGATACGGCTGGTCCATTTCCCGATCGTGAGCGCCCCGTCCCGTGCCGCGATGCGCCCCTGATCCGCGGTCGTGCCGTAGGCCGCCAGCGTGGCGCCGACGCCGTGATCGAGCATCCAGGAAAGGACCCCACGCGGGTCGGTCGCGAACTGGAGCTGGAGGAGCTTGTGCCACATCTCCTCCTGGGCGCCGCGCAGATAGGCGAGATCGGAGACGAAGGTCAGGGGGCGCGCGAGGAACCAGAGGCGAAAGCGCAGCAGCTCGTCGATCGTCTCCGCGGCCGCGGCGCCATGCCCGACATAGTTGCCGAGATAGACGAGGCGGTCGTTGGGTCCGAGCCGGCGGGCGAGCTCGGCGTGAAGATGCCCCAGGCGCTCGGCCTCGCCGTGAATCGACGCGACCGCCCAGAGGCGGTCGCCCGATTTAAGCTCTGCGAACTTGTCCCGATCCGACATGCGCCGAGAGAGTAGGCCTCTCTCAGGCCGCGCGCAGCATCTGCTCCAGGCGCTGCGCCGCCGTCTGCTCGTCGATCTTCTCGATCACCGCGAATTCGCGTGCGAGGCGGTCGAGCGCAGCCTGGTAGATTTGCCGTTCGGAATAGGACTGATCCGGCTGCCCAGCATTGCGATAAAGATCGCGTACCACCTCGGCGATCGAGTTGGGATCGCCGGAGTTGATCTTCGCCTCGTATTCCTGGGCGCGGCGGCTCCACATGGTGCGGCGTGCGCGCGACCGGCCCTTGAGCCGGGTGAGCGCTGCCAGCATCTCCTTGCGCGCGGCCAGCTTGCGCAGGCCGGAGGTGCGCACCTTCGCGATCGGAAGACGCAGCGTCATCCGATCCTTCTCGAAGGTGATGACGAAGAGATGGAGGTCCTGGCCCGCGATGGTCTGGGTCTCGGTCTCGACGATGCGGCCAACACCATGCGTCGGATAGACGACATGGTCGCCGGTAGCGAAGCCCGAAGCGCGGATGAGGGTCGCGAGCTTGGCCGACTCGCCGGCCGCGGAGGGTCGGGGAGCGCCGGTCAGCGGCGGCGCCGCCGGTGCCGGCTTGACCACGATCACGGGCTGGCCCGGGACCGCGACCACCGGCGGACGGACCGGCGTGGACGCCATGGTCATCGAGCGCGGCAGCGTCGGACGGGCGGCGCCATTGGTGTGACCCTCGGCCTTTTTTGCCGGAGCCGGGGCCTTGCCGGCGGCCTTCGCCGGCGCCGCCTTGACAGCGGGCTCTGGCTTCTTGGGCGCCGCGCCCTTGCCGTTGAGCTTCTCCGGCGCAGGGCGGACGACAGCCTCGACCTTCTTGGGAGGAACGGCCTTCTTAGTATCCGGGATCTTCTTCGCTTCGACTTTCCGGGCGACCGGCGTTTTCTTCGCTTGAGTCTTAGCCGGAACCGGCTTCTTTACTTGAGTTTTCTTCTTCACCGACTCCGACTTTCCTTGCGTCTTCTTGGTGGCGGGGCGCGCCGCGGACTTCGCGGGCGCAACCGTCTTTCGCTGCTGCTTGGCAGCCGCGGCGGGCTTCGTCTTCTTGGCCACAGGCGCTTTGGCCTTGGTCTTTTTCGTGCTCATTGCTGCTCCAACCCTCTTGCTCGCACGCGCCGAAACGCGGTCACGAACCCCTTCGGCAGAAGTAGAAGCCTCTGCCGATCCCCCTAGTAGCAGTAAAGTGCGGAAAAGAAGCCTGTGCCGAACTATGGCCTAATTCCGCGGCCCCTTTCGTATTCACCTAGAAATTATGTATAGCACAACTTTCCGCGAATTTCCAGATGCGAGCGCCAACCTGTCGCACCACAACGGTAACTCATGCCTCGCAAACCCGTGATTTACCGGCATTTATGCTTGGACCACCGCTACATCTCGGGACGATGATCGACCTCGCCCCCAAATCCAGGGGACATGCTTGCAGCGAGCGCCCAGGTCAGATGGGGTTGACCGCGCCTCCCGTCAACGCTTGGCGGGGTTCGGGCTGAAGAACTTTTCGAACTTGCCCTCGACGCCCTTGAACGAATCGGCGTCGGACGGCGCGTCGCTCTTGCGCGTGATGTTCGGCCATTGTTCCGCATACTGGCGGTTCATCTCGACCCATTTCTCGGCCCCCCCCGTCGTGTCCGGGACGATGGCCTCGGCCGGGCATTCGGGCTCGCAGACGCCGCAGTCGATGCACTCGTCGGGATGAATGACCAGCATGTTCTCGCCCTCGTAGAAGCAATCGACGGGGCAAACCTCGACGCAGTCCATGTATTTGCACTTGATGCAGGCTTCATTCACGACATAGGTCATCGCCGGTCTCCGATGGGCGCAGCTCTTCGCATCCAGTCGAGCTCGGATGCCGCAGGAAGAATCTCAAGGCCGCGTGAAGGCGGCCTCATATACCACCGGTCGGTACAGGTGAAAACGTCGTCCGCTGTCGCAGGGGCGGTCTGATAGGGTCGCCCTCCCATGACAAGTTTCGACCTAGCCCGCCTTCGCGCCGACACCCCCGGCGTCGCTCGGGTGACCCATCTCAACAACGCCGGCGCGGCGCTGATGCCTGCGCCGGTTCTCGGGGCCGTCACCGGCTATCTCGAGCGGGAGGCCGCGATCGGAGGCTACGAGGCGCATGCCGAGGCCGAAGCAGCGCTGGAAGAACGCAGCTACGCCAGGGCCGCGGCGCTGATCGGTGCCCAGCCGCAGGAGATCGCCTTCATCGAGAACGCGACGCGCGCCTGGGACATGGCGTTCTACGGGCTCCGGTTCGGCCCCAGTGACCGCATCCTCACCGGGGCGCATGAATACGTCAGCAACTACCTCGCCTATCTGCAGGTCGCCCGCCGCTCCGGGGCCATGATCGAGATCATCCCCAATGACGAGAGCGGACAGGTCTCGGTCGCGGCGCTCGAACGCATGATCGACAAGCGGGTGAAGCTGATCGGCCTCACCCATGTCCCAACCAATGGCGGCGTGGTCAATCCCGCCGCCGAGGTCGGCCGCATCGCCCGCGGGGCCGGCATCCCCTACCTCCTCGATGCCTGTCAGTCGGTCGGGCAGATGCCGATCGACGTCCGCACCATCGGCTGCGACATGCTCTCGACCACGGGGCGGAAATACCTGCGCGGGCCGCGCGGCACCGGGTTTCTCTTCATCCGCTCCGATTTCCTCGAGCGGATCGAGCCACCGATGATTGACACTCATGCCGCCGCCTGGCCGGCCCGGGACAGCTTCGTGCTCCGGCCCGATGCCCGCCGTTTCGAGAACTGGGAGACGAGCTACGCGCTCCGCCTCGGTCTTGTGGCAGCCATCGACTATGCCATGGCGATCGGACTCGAGACGATCTACCGCCGCGTGCGGACGCTCGCCGAGGATTTCCGCCGTCGGCTCGATGCCATCCCCGCCGTCAAGACGCGCGATCTCGGCCGCGAGCGCTGCGGCATCGTCACCTTCACCGTCGCAGGCAAGCCCGTCGACGAGGTAAACGCCGCGCTCGCCGCGCGGCGCATCAATGTCTCCAAGACGACGGTCAACGGCACACGCGTCGACATGGAGCAGCGCGGCCTCGCGGCAATGACCCGCGCATCGGTCCACTACTACAACAGCGAGGAAGAGATCGCGGCCGCGGTAGACGTCGTCGCCGCGATCGCGCGCAGCTAGCCGCTGTCCGAGCACCAGCTCCGCCAGATGTCCCGGAAGGCCGCCTCGACGGCGCGCGCATAAGGAGCAGCCTGGCAAAGCGGCGAAGCCGAGACGCGCGCCCCGAGGCCGGCGCGAAGAGCTGCAAGCCTTGCCGGATGAGAGGCAAGCGCCCGCGCGATGCGGACATAGTCGTCTTCGTCCTGCGCGACGAGCTCAGAAAGTCCGACCGCGGCAAGCATGCTCATGCCGACGCGACCGACGAAGCACGATCCGGTCAGCGTCACCACCGGAAGGCCCATCCACAAGGCCTCGAAGGTCGTGGTCGAGCCGTTGAAGGGAAACGGATCGAGGGCGATGTCCGCCGCGCCGACCGTCGCAAGATGCTCGCGCGGATTGCGGCTTCCGAAAACCATCGACAACCTGTCCGCCGGAATGCCGTGACGCGCGAACTCGCTCTCGTGGCGAAGACGCGTCGCCGGATCGGCGAAGGCATCGGCATGCTTGAGGACCAGCTTCGCCTGAGGCACGGCCGCCAGCACGCGACTCCAAAGCCCGATTGCCGCCGGGCTGAGCTTTGCCGGGTTGTTGGCAGACACGAAGGTGGTCGCGCCGGGCAGGCCCGGCCGCGGCACGACCATCGGTGCCTCCGCTGGCGGCGTATGCAGGTAGAAGCAAGGAACACGTATCAGCGTCTCGACGAAGGACTCGCGCGTATCGGTAGGATGGAGAATCGGGTCGGTCAGCCAATAGGCGACCTCCGCCATGCCGGATGTGCCGAGGTCATGCGCGCTGACCATGACCGGTGCGGGCCGGAACGTCGCGATCCGAGGACGGTTGTCGCTCGTATGGCCGCCGAGGACGACGAGGATATCGATCCGGTCCCGTCGGATCTGCTCGGCGACAGCGCCGTCATCGGCATGCGCGAGATCGCGCCATAGATCGGCATGATCGCGCAGCCGCGCCGTGACGGCATCGGAAGTCGGAGTCACCGAATAGAGCGCGACCTCCGCTGTCGCCCGGTCATGATAGCGGATCAGGCCTTCGACGTTGCGCGCGACCGGGCTCGCGCGAAAGTCCGCGGAGAGATAGCCGATCCGAAGACGACGCTCCGGATCCTTCTCTGTCGTCGGCGGTGGCGGCGGCACGAGCGGACGGTGCCTATGTCCCCAGCGGATTGCTTCGGCAGCTCTCGCGCGGTTGCCGTCATCCGCCCGATAGGCGAGCGCGAAGACGAGATTGCTGCGCACGCGAATGTCGTCCGGCGCGATGGCGAGGGTCCGCTCAAACAGACCGATCGCCGCTTCCATGTCGCCGCGTCCCTGAGCGAGCAGCGCCTCGTTGTAGACCGCGCGGTCGAAGTCCGGAGCGATCGCGATGGCCGTCCTATAGTGGGCCTGCGCCTCGGATTTCCGACCGACGCGCTCGAGCGCGACCCCGAGGTTGAGCAAGGTCAGCAGGTCGATCCCGGCGAGGCGAAGCGTCCGTCTCAGCGCCGCAATCGCACCGTCGAGATCCCCGGCGCGGAGAAGGCAAAGACCGAGATTGCCGTGGGCCGGCGGAAGGGCAGGCTCGAGCGCGATCGCGCGCCGGACAAGACGGCCTGCGCGTGAAACTTGCCCGCATTCGGCCAGAGCGCCCGATGCGTTGATCGCCGCTCCGACATGCTCCGCCGCGACCGCGAGAACGCGCTCGTACCAACCGCTATCCTGAGCAGCAATCGCACCGAGGAAAAGGGCATCGATATCGGTGGGGGACTCGACGAGCCGCCGGCGCAGGCGTGAGCGCGCCGAGGCGAGCCGGCCCGACGCAAGCTCTTGCGCAATGGAAGCTGGATCGAAGATCGCCGCTTACCTTTCGCCCATGAGCCGATCGATGGCGCGCCGCTCGACCTTGGTCGGACGTCCCGAGCCCGGCTCGCGTGCAGCCAGCGAGGGCGCTCCCTTGGGCCGCGGCCGCGGCGGCGAGAGATCCTCGTAAAGGGTGCGAGCCTCCTCAGCCGGTCCGCGGCGCACTCCCAGTGCCTTGACCTCGATCACCCGAATATGCGGGCCAAGCGGGAAGGTCAGCACATCGCCGACCTTCACGGCCTGGCTAGGCTTCGAGACTATACGGCCCGAGATGCGCATACGGCCATCGGCGCAGAGCTGGGCCGCCATGGTCCTGCTCTTGAGGAAGCGGGCGAACCACAGCCACTTGTCGAGACGGAGCTGCTCTGCCGTCATGGTCGCCTCAACAGTCTTGCCAGCGGAGCGAAGGGCGAAGCCTGGTCAACTGGGCGACCCGGCTTCTGCCGGCGCCGCGCACCGCCGCGGGAGCGTGGCGTGAAAAGCGTGCCCTCGGGGCCGACTTCGGCGCGATAGCCGAGATCGGCGAGCACGCCGGCGATCTCGCCCGGGCGGCACCCGGCGAGAGCGACGAGTTGTTGCGTCGCCAGGAAGGGGCCTTGGGCCGCGAGCTGTCGCGCCGCCTGGGCGAGACGCTCGATCCGCTCGCAGGCGAGCGCGTGACCGCCGAGGACGGCGCGGCCGCTAGCCGCCCAGAACTCCGGCGGCACCGAGGGATCGACGGCTGGCGCGGCTCCTCTCGGCGCTTCCATCGGCGGCCGTCCCGCCGCGACCGACCAGAGCAGCCCAAGAAGGCGTACCGACGCCGGCTTCGCCAGCGACGAGACAAACACATGGTGAACACCGAAGCGGATGCCGAGCCGCGCCAGCGCCTTTCGGTCCTCGCGGCTGAGCGCTGCCACCTGCGCCTCGACCTCGCGGCGCGGAATGGTTCCCAGCCGCTCGACCAGACGGAAGGCAAGGCCGCGCGCGGCGCCGCTGAGCGGCGCATCGCGCATATGCGTCAAGGCCGGCGCCACCTGCGCCACATGCTGAGCGACCCAAGCGGCCAAGCGGCGGACGACACGGTCGCGCTGCGCGGCATCCAGATAATCGTTGGTCGGCATCTCGATACGCGGCTCGATCGCCGTGAGCCCCGGCCCTAGCCGCGCCACCGGCGCGCCGTCCCACAGAATCGACGTGCCCTCGATGCGGAAAGCGCCGTGGCCCGCCTCTGCCAGGCGATCGACGCGGCGCGCGATTTCGCGCGGCACCACGCGCCGCGCCGCGCCCAGGACCGGGCGCGCTTCCGGCTCGTTGCCGACATCCGGGACAAAGCGCAGTCCTTCCAGGCGACCCACGGGGTGTCCTTCGACCAGGACCTCGCCATCGGCACGAACGGCGGCGGTCAGATCCTCGCCGCCGGCGAGGCGCTGGGTCAGAACGGCGGCGCGGCGGTCTACGAAGCGCTGCGTCAGGCGCTCATGCAGCGCATCCGACAGCCGATCCTCGATCGCGCGCGCCTTCTCCCGCCAATGACCGGCATGGTCGATCCAGTCGGGGCGATGCGCGACATAGGCCCAGGTCCGGCAATGGGCGATGCGCTGCGTCAGGTTCTCGATATCACCCTCGGTACGGTCGAGCGCCTGGACATGGCGCGCGACCCAGTCGATCGGCAGCCGTTCCGTCGGGCCGGTCAGATGCCGATAGATCTGCCCGAGCAGCCGCGTATGCGCGTCGGCCAGGATCTTGCGGAAATCGGGGATCTGGCAGACCTCCCAGAGCAGCCGCACCCGGCCCTTGTCGGTCGCCAGGTCCGCGATCTCCGGATCGCGGGCGAGCACCTGAAGCGCCAGGTGATCGTCGGCATCGCGCTTCCGCATCATCAGCGACGAGGGCGGCTTCGCCTCGAGCGAGCGCGAAAGCGCGGTCAGCGAGCGCATGTCGAGATCGCCATTCCGCCACCAGAGACGCTGCAGCGGCTCGAAGCGGTGCTCTTCGATCCGCGTGACCTCCTCCTCGTCGAGCTCGCCCGACTCCCCCGTGGTGCCGAAGGTGCCGTTGGCCATGTGGCGTCCGGCGCGGCCGGCGATCTGCGCGAGCTCGGCCGGAACGAGGCGCCGCGGCGCGCGGCCATCGAACTTCTGCAGCTGGGCGAAGGCGACGTGGTCGACATCCATGTTGAGACCCATCCCGATCGCGTCGGTCGCAACCAGGAAGTCGACCTCGCCCGCCTGGAACATCGCGACCTGGGCGTTGCGCACGCGCGGGCTGAGCGCGCCCATGACCACCGCAGCACCGCCGCGCTGGCGACGAACCGCCTCGGCGATCTCGTAAACATTGGCGATCGAGAAGGCGACCACCGCCGAGCGCCGCGGCAGACGCGCCAGCTTGCGCGGCCCCGCATAGACCAGGGTCGAGAGACGCGGGCGGGTAAGAATCTCGGCGCGCGGTACCAGCTTGCGCAGGAGCGGCCGGATGGTCTCGGCACCGAGGAACATCGTCTCGTCGAGGCCGCGGGCATGCAGGAGCCGGTCGGTGAAAACGTGTCCCCGCTCCCAGTCGGCACAGAGCTGAATCTCGTCGACCGCGAGGAACGAAACGGGCCGGTCGACAGGCATCGACTCGACAGTGCAGACGAAATACCGCGGGTTCTCCGGGATGATCTTCTCTTCGCCGGTGATCAGGGCGACGGTCTTGGCGCCCTTGGCCCGGACCACGCGCTCGTAGTTCTCGCGGGCGAGCAGGCGCAGCGGAAAGCCGATCATTCCGCTGGTGTGACCCATCATCCGCTCCATCGCGAGATGGGTCTTGCCCGTATTGGTGGGCCCCAGGACGGCCGTGATGCGCCCGCCGAAGCTTGCCGTCATGAGAACGAACATCGGCCTTCCGGGTCCCGTCTGCAAGGAGGCACATGAGAGGCCTTGCGCGACCAAGGGTCATTCCCATATGAGGCGGCGATTTGACCCTAGCCGCATCGAGAATCGCGCCATGACCGAGACCGCAACCGCCGCCGGCCCCGGGGAGAAGCTGACCTTCCAGGCCGAGGTCAGCCGCCTGCTCGATATCGTCGCCCACTCGCTCTACAGCGAGAAGGAGATCTTCCTCCGCGAGCTGATATCGAACGCCGCCGACGCCTGCGACCGGCTGCGCTACGAGGCCCAGACTCGCCCCGAGCTGGCGACATCCGACAAGCCCTTCGCGATCACGCTGACGATCGACAAGCCGAACCGCCAGCTCATCGTCTCGGACAACGGCATCGGCATGAGCCGGGACGACCTGGTGAAGAACCTCGGCACCATCGCCCGCTCCGGCACCTCCGCCTTCCTCAAGGGCCTGACCGGCGACGCCAAGAAGGATCTGAACCTGATCGGCCAGTTCGGCGTCGGCTTCTACTCGGCCTTCATGGTCGCCGACCGGGTCGACGTCGTCTCGCGCCGCGCCGGCGAGGAGCACGCGCATCGCTGGTCTTCCGATGGCAAGGGCGAGTTCACGGTCACGCTCGCCGAGCGCGATGCCGCGGGCACCGACGTCATCCTTCATCTCAAGGCGGAGGAGGACGAGTTCCTTTCCGACTACAAGATCAAGGAGGTCGTGCGGCGCTACTCGGACCACGTCCCGGTGCCGATCGAGCTTCGCATCGGCGCCGACAAGTCCTCGCTCAATGACGGCTCGGCCCTCTGGCAGAAGTCCAAGAGCGAGATCACCGAGGCGCAGTACAAGGAGTTCTACCGCCACGTCGCCCATGCGATGGACGAGCCCTGGCTCACGATCCACCACAGGGCCGAGGGCACGATCGAGTACACCGCGCTTCTCTACGTACCGACAGCGCGCCCGCTCGACCTCTTCAACCCCGACCGCCGCCACCGGGTGAAGCTCTATCTCAAGCGCGTCTTCATCACCGACGATGCCAAGGACCTGCTGCCGGCCTGGCTGCGCTTCCTCCAGGGCGTGGTCGACACGCCCGACCTGCCGCTCAATGTCAGCCGCGAGCTCCTGCAGAAGAACCCGCTTCTGTCCAAGATCCGCTCAGGGCTGACGCGCAAGGTGCTCTCCGAGCTGACCAAGAAGGCGAAGGACGATCCGGAAGGCTATCTCGGCTTCTGGGAGAATTTCGGCGCCTGTCTCAAGGAGGGCCTCTACGAGGACAAGGACGAGTACCGCGCCGACATCCTGAAGCTCAGCCGCTTCCACTCGACGGTGTCCGACAAGCCAGTGACGCTGGATGAGTACATCCAGCGCATGAAGGAAGGCCAGGACGCGATCTACACGATCAGCGGCGACAATCTCGAGGCGCTCCGCGCCAGCCCGCAGCTCGAAGGCTTCGCCGCAAAGGGCGTCGAGGTGCTGCTGCTCACCGACCCGGTCGACGAGTTCTGGATGCCGACTGTCGGTACCTATGAAGGCAAGACATTCAGGTCGGCGACGCGCGGCGCCCTCGACCTCGACAAGATCAAGAGCGAAGAGAAGGACGAGAAGAAGCCGGAAGAAGCGCCGGCCGAGCTCGGCGCCCTGCTCGCGCTGTTCAAGCTCGCCCTCGGCGAGGAGGTGAAGGATGTGCGCGTCTCCGCGCGGCTCACCGACTCCGCGGTCTGCCTCGTCGCCGGCGACGGCGATCTCGACATGCGCCTGGAGCGTCTGCTGCGCCAGCACAAGCAGCTCGACAAGGCGATGAAGCGCGTGCTCGAGCTCAACCCCACGCATCCCCTGGTCAAGAAGCTCGCGGCGATGACGGGAAAGGACGGTGCGTCCGCGGTGCTCGAGGAAGCCGCGCACCTGCTGCTGGACCAGGCCCGCCTGCTGGAGGGCGAACCGGTCGCCGACCCCCGCGCCTTCGCCAGGCGCATGGGAGCGATGATGGAGCGCAGCCTCGTCTAGAGCATTTTGCGATCAAGATGATAGATATCCGGTGTGTCGGAAGTAGTTCTGGCATTCGCTGGGATGGAATTGATCGAGGATGTGGCCGATGCGGATCCATAGCGCGTCACGAGTTCGTTCTGCA
>Ga0194132_10001496_pt1 | contig 46983 bp, 54 predicted proteins | sample TA2KigOf80mmetaG_FD_148612 | JGI IMG/M metagenome (GOLD analysis project Ga0194132, IMG submission 148612) | Freshwater microbial communities from Lake Tanganyika, Tanzania - TA2015054 Kigoma Offshore 80m | ecosystem: Environmental > Aquatic > Freshwater > Lake | place: Tanzania: Lake...
ATGCTCAAGACCTTGCAGGAAAACCAGGGCAAGAAGGAATTCAACCCGGTTTATTTGATGGTGGACTCTGGCGCGCGTGGCAACAAGGCGCAGGTCCGGCAGCTGGCCGGCCTCCGCGGCCTCATGGCCAAGCCGTCCGGGGAAATCATTGAGAAGCCAATTCTCTCTAACTTCCGCGAGGGCCTCACGGTTGTGGAATACTTTATGTCCACGCACGGCGCGCGCAAGGGCCTCGCTGATACCGCCCTCAAGACCGCTGACTCCGGTTATATGACCCGTAAGCTCGTGGACGTGGCGCAGGACGTCATCGTCCGCATGAACGACTGCGGCACGACCAACGGCATCTGGGTCTCTGAAATCCGTGAGGGCGAGGAGGTTGTCGTGAAGCTCGCCGAGCGCCTGATTGGCCGGCACGCTGCCGAAGACATCGTAGATCCGACTAGCCCAAAGACCAAACTGGTCAAGGCCAACGAGGAGATCGATGAGCTCAAGGCCAAAGCCGTCGAGGCCGCCAACGTTGAGCGTGTTAAGATCCGCTCTGTCCTCACCTGTGAGGCCAAGGTCGGTTGCTGCATGCTCTGTTACGGGCGCCATCTAGGCACCGGTCAGACCGTTAAGCTGGGTGAGGCTGTTGGCATTATTGCCGCGCAGTCCATCGGTGAACCGGGTACTCAGCTCACCATGCGCACGTTCCACCTCGGCGGCACCGCGCAGGGCACGTTTAAGCAGCCGCAGATCAAGACCAAGGTGGACGCCACCGTCCGCTTCAACGATCTTCGTATTGTTGAGCTAGAGGATGGCAACTGCATTGTCCTTAATAAGAACGGCTCGCTCACGCTGCTGGCGAGCGACGGCCGCGAGCTAGAAACGCACAACATCGTCATCGGCTCCGTTATCTCTGTTCGTAACGGCGGCAAGGTAAAGAAGGGCGACACGTTTGTGCAGTGGGATCCTTACAACGTTCCCGTGCTCTCCGAAAAAGCGGGCAACATTGTCTTCAATGACATCATTGAAGGTGTGACGATGAAGCAAGAACTCGAGGAATCGACTGGCCAAGAGGCCATGGTCATCATCGAGCACAAGGAAGATCTACACCCGCAGATCATCATTGAGGATAAGCGCGGCGAGCCGCTTGCGCAGTATCCGATCCCGGCTGGCGCGCATATCGTGGTCAATGAGGGCGATCACATTGTCGCTGGCTCGTTGCTCGCAAAGACGCCGCGCAAGTCTTCCAAAACGAAGGATATCACCGGCGGCCTGCCGCGCGTGGCAGAACTGTTCGAGGCGCGTCGCCCGAAGGACGCCGCCGAAATCGCAAAGATCGATGGCATAGTGGACTTCGGTGCAAGCGTGCGCGGTAAGCGCTGCATCCTCGTCAAAGACGCCAAGACTGGCCTTGAGGAAGAGCACCTGATCGCCATCGGCAAGCACGTCATCGTCTTCAAGGGCGACTTCGTCAAGAAGGGACAACAGCTCACCGAAGGCCCAGTGGTACCCCATGAAATCCTCGACGTCTGCGGCACGCAGGAACTCCAAGAGCATCTCGTAAATGAGATTCAGGAGGTTTACCGTGTGCAGGGTGTGACCATCAATGACAAGCACATCGAGATCATCATTCGGCAAATGCTCCGCAAGGTTCGTATTACCGAGCCAGGGGACACCACGTTCCTCTGGGGCGAGCAGATTGATAAGATCGTCTTTGATGAAGAAAACGCGCGCGTCGATAAGATGGGCGGCAAGCCCGCCGAGGGTGCGCCCGTGTTGCTGGGCATCACCAAGGCCTCGCTTGAGACCGAGTCGTTCCTCAGCGCCGCGTCGTTCCAAGACACCACGCGTGTCCTGACCGAGGCTGCAACCATGGGCAAGAGTGACTACCTGCGTGGCTTCAAGGAGAACGTCATTATGGGCCATATCATTCCTGCGGGCACGGGTTTCCCCATGCACCGAAGTGCAACTCTGAAGCCCACTGTTGAGGAACTACCGGTCGAGGAAGTGCCTGTTAGCGATGCACCGGCTCCGGCGCCGCTGTTGGCCTGAGATCAAATGTTCCCTTCAACCCAAAAAACAGGTTGCCACATAAAAAGCGTTCGCTAACAATCCGCGTCCCTTTCCCAAAATCGGGGCGGGGTGCACAACTGAAGGCTGACAAGCAATGCCGACCATCAACCAGCTCATTCGCAAGGGCCGCAAAAAGATCGTTTATAAGTCCAAGTCGCCCGCGCTCGAAGGCTCCGCGTTTCGCCGCGGAGTTTGTGTGCAGGTCATGACCCGCACGCCCAAGAAGCCTAACTCCGCGCTTCGCAAGGTTGCTAAGGTTCGTCTTACTAACGGCTACGAGGTCATTGCTTACATTCCCGACGAGGGCCACAACCTCCAAGAGCACTCTATCGTGCTCGTGCGCGGCGGCCGCGTGAAGGATCTCCCCGGCGTGCGTTATCACATCGTTCGCGGCACGTTTGACGCCGCTGGTGTCGAGAAACGCCGGGTAAGCCGCTCCAAATACGGCGTCAAGCGTCCAAAGGCCGCCAAGAAGGCCGCGTAAGCAGTCATAAACAGAAAGCTCTGCCATGTCCCGTCGTCGCCAAGCCAGTAAACGCCAAATCATCCCCGACGGCCGCTATACCAGCGTGCTCGTTGGTCGTCTCATCAACACCGTCATGCAGTGCGGCAAGAAAAGCGTCGCCCAGCGCATCGTTTATGGGGCCTTTAATTCGCTCGCTGAGAAGGTGCCTGATGCTAGCCCAGTGGATATCCTTCAGCGCGCCGTGGACAACGCCAAGCCGCGCCTCGAGGTCAAGCCCCGTCGCGTCGGCGGTGCCACCTATCAGGTGCCGCTGGAAGTCCCCGCCGATCGTCAGGCTTCGCTTGCTGTGCGATGGATTGTGAGCTTTGCTGACGCCCGCAAGGGTGTTCCCATGAGTCAAGCCCTTGCCTCTGAGATAATGGACGCTTACCAAGGGCAGGGAAACGCCATCCGTAAGCGCGACGAAGTCCACAAAACTGCGCAGGCGAATAAGGCCTTCGCGCACTTCCGCTGGTAGGCAAACCCAAGTTTCTGCCGCCCCGAAGGCGCACCACGCATCGGGGCGTTTTTTTTGACTAAGATCCCATCCCAAAGCTGAACTTACATGAGCACCCTAGCCGAAAACCAGGCCGTCAACTCGCCCAACCGGCAATACTCGTTAGAGCGTACCCGCAACATCGGCATCGCCGCGCACATTGATGCGGGCAAGACGACGACCACGGAGCGCATTCTTTTTTACACCGGCCTGATCCATAAAATCGGCGACGTGGATGACGGTAATACCGTTACCGACTGGATGGAGCAGGAGCGCGAGCGCGGTATCACCATCACCTCTGCGGCGGTAACGTGTTTCTGGACGCAAAAGTCTGCCAAGCCGGGTGAAGAGGGCATTTACAAAGCCTTCAACAACGTCCCGCACCGTATCAACATCATTGATACCCCTGGCCACGTGGACTTTACCGCCGAGGTTGAGCGCTCCATGCGCGTGCTGGACGGCGCCGTGGCCGTGTTTTGTGGCGTCGCAGGCGTGCAGCCACAGTCCGAGACCGTGTGGCGGCAGGCGACCAAATACAAAGTTCCGCGCATCGCGTTCGTGAACAAAATGGACCGCACCGGCGCGAATTTTGACAACGCGCTCGCGGACATGCGGAACAAGCTCAAGGCCTACGCCTTTCCCGTCTTCCTGCCGATCGGCGCGGAGGACAAGTTTGCCGGTGTTATCGACGTTGTAAATCAGAAGGCGTTTGTCTGGGGTGAGGGCGACGTCGTCAACGAAGGTCTTAACTACGAGGTCAAAGAAATCCCTGACGCGCTCAAGGGCAAAGCTCAGGCCGCACTGGCCGAGTTGATTGACGCAGTCTCAAACAAGGATGATACCATCGCCGAATTAGTGCTCGAGGAAAAGCCCATTTCCCCCGAGGTGCTCAAGGCTGCCATTCGCCGTCTCACCTGCAAGATTGAGCTCATCCCCGTGCTTTGCGGCTCGGCCTTCAAGAAGAAGGGCGTGCAGGTGCTGGTGGATACGGTCATTGACTACCTCCCCAGTCCGATTGACATCCCGCAGGCTGAGGGCCACGAGCCGGGCACCGAAAACAAGGTCGTGGCCGCGTCAGACGACAACGCCAAGTTCTGCTCGCTTGCGTTCAAGCTTTGGACCGATCCTTACGCTGGCAAACTGGTGTTCTTCCGTGTCTATTCCGGCCAGCTTAAGAAGGGCGATACGATCTACAACGCACGCACTCGCCGTCGCGAGCGCGTCAGCCGCCTGATGATCATTCAGGGCAGCGAGCGCAAGGACATTGACGTGGCTTACTCCGGCGACATCGCCGCGCTCGTCGGCCTGCGCAACATCACCACCGGCGACACCCTGTGCAACGAGGACTTTGACATTGCGCTAGAGCCGCCAACCTTTCCCGAGCCGGTCATTAGCATGGCTGTCGAGCCGAAGACCAAGGCCGACCGTGATAAAATGTCCGAAGGCTTGCAGCGCCTCGCCGAAGAGGATCCGACCTTCCGCTGCTTCACGAACGAGGAAACCGGTCAGCTCATCATCGCGGGCATGGGTGAACTGCACCTTGAGATCATTATTGATCGCCTAAAGCGCGAGTTCAAAGTTGAGGCCAACTCTGGAGCGCCGCAGATCGCCTATCGGGAAACCATCACCAAGGCCGCTGAGGGCGAAGGCAAGTTCATCCGTCAGTCGGGTGGTCGCGGTCAATACGGCCACGCCTGCGTCACCGTCGAGCCAAACGAGAAGGGCAAGGGCATTGAGATTGAGAACAAGATTGTTGGTGGCGCGATCCCGAAGGAATACGTGCCAGCAGTCATTGACGGCATCGAAGAGGCTTGTCGCTCTGGTGTATACGCCGGTTACCAGGTCATTGACATCAAGGTCGCCGTAGTCGACGGCTCCTTTCACGAGGTGGACTCGAACGAACTTGCGTTCAAGATGGCCGGCATCTTTGCTCTTAAGGAAGCGTTTAAGGATGCCAAGCCCATCATCCTCGAACCCATCATGAAGGTCGAGGTAACCACGCCTGACGAGTATCAGGGTGACCTCCTGGGCGACATCAACCGTCGCCGCGGCATCATTCAAGGCGTGGATGCCAAGGCGGGGCAGACGGTTCTCAACGCGCACGTGCCATTGGCTGAAATGTTCGGGTACGCCACCGCCATTCGTTCGCTCTCGAAGGGTCGTGCTAGTTACTCAATGGAACCGCACACCTTTGAGCAGGTGCCCTCGCAGATCGCACAGCAAATCCTCGAAACCGCATCGAAAAAACCCGCTGCGCGCTCATAGACAATATTTGCTTCAAACCAAAGCCCGCCGCCCGAAAGGAAGGCGGGCTTTTTGTTGCCACGCGAGAAAGCCAAGGGTTGGACGAATCTAAAAAGCCAAATGGAAGCACCCTTGCAATTAACATCCCACCTGACGCTAAGCGCATAGGGGCAAGTGCCGGGAATTGACTGCTCCCGGCCTTCAATTGTGCCGACAATGGTAGTGGTTTCACGGGCGGTGGGCTTCTGCAAGGTCACCGACAGGTTTTTGATCTTACAAAATGGCGTGGTTAGTGCCGTCCTGAAGAGAGTTTTGGCCGTCAAAAATCGTCCCGGCAAAAAAGTTTGAAAAAAGCATTGCACTGAAAAGGCAGGCTGGTACTATTTCCGTCCTTTCGTCGGGTGAACACGGCGAGGGAAAACGAAGACACGGTGACTAAACGTCAGACAATTCGTGGATTGATGAGCACGCTGGGCCAGCTCGCGGAGCTGGCGGGGGCGTGTGTAAGCGCACATTGCGCATAATCACTCTCACTCGTTCTTTGTATGGCTGGACAACGCATTCGCATTCGCCTTAAGGCTTACGACCACCGAGTCATTGACCAATCGGCGCACGACATTGTCGAGACCGTCAAGCGCTCGGGCGCCAAGGTTGCCGGCCCCATCCCCCTTCCCACCCGCATCGAGCGCGTCACCGTGTTGCGCTCGCCTCACGCGGATAAAAAATCCCAGGAGACGTTCGAGCAGCGCACGCATAAGCGCCTGCTGGACATCCTTGACCCTACCGCCAAGACCGTGGACGAGCTCAAGAAGCTCAACCTCCCCGCCGGCGTGGACATTACCATCAAAATCTAATTCCTATGATCGGCTTGCTCGGAAAAAAACTTGGCCACACGCGCGTGTATGACGCGTCGGGCAACGCCATTGCCGTGACCGTGGTGCTGGCGGGGCCGAACCGTGTGTTGCAGGTCAAGTGCAAGGATGGTCGAGATGGCTATAACGCGGTGCAACTCGGCTTCGACGATCAGAAACAGCAGCGCCTCACCAAGGCCGTGCTCGGTCACATTACTAAGCACAAGGGTGCAGCAGTGAAACGCATCAAGGAATTTCGCGACTTCGCGCTGACGGTGAAGCCGGGCGACGTGGTCGGGCCGGACATCTTTGCCGTCGGTGATTACGTGGATGCCATCGGGACGACCAAGGGTCGCGGCTTCGAGGGCGTTGTGGGCCGCTGGGCCTTTGCCGGTGGCGATGCTACGCACGGTTGCAAGGGCTGGAAGCGCCGCTCGGGCGCGATCGGTCAGCGGCTTTTCCCCGGCACGGTGCGCCGAGGCCTGAAAATGCCGGGCCACATGGGGCAGCAGCGGCGCACCACGCAAAACCTAGAGATCATACAGGTGCGTAAGGACGATAATCTTCTCCTCATCAAAGGCTCCATTCCTGGTTCCGAGGGCGACTACGTAGTAATTCGCGAAGCCAAGAAATATCCGGTGGTGCAGGCCCGCAAGGATCGTGAGGCGGCCGCGAAAAAGGCCAAGGAACTCGCCGAAGCGCTCGCGAAGGGTAAGAAGGAAGCCAAGAAGAAGTAAGCCATGAAACTTCCGTTATTGGACAACAAGGGCGTGAGCCGCGGCGAAATCGAGATTGGCTTTGAGCTGATCGAGAACGGGCGTGGCACGCAGGCAGTGCACGATACGGTGGTTGCCTATAACGCGGCTCAACGTAGCGGCACCGCCTGTACCAAGACCGTCGGCGAGGTCGCTGGCACGAACAAGAAGCCATGGCGGCAGAAGGGCACCGGTCGTGCCCGTGCTGGCTCCTTCCGTTCGCCGCTGTGGCCCGGTGGCGGTGTGGTCTTTGGCCCAAAACCGCGTGATTTTTCCAAGAAGGTTAACAAAAAGGTTCGCGCACTCGCGCTTCGCAAGGCGCTCAGCGAACGGCTCAAAGCGGGCGATGTAGTGGTGGTGGACGACTTCAAATTGGCCACGCACAAGACCAAGGAGTTCCTCGGCACGCTCGGTTCCCTGAAACTAGCGGGCCGCACAGTGCTGTTGGTGGCCGGTGACGATAAGAATCTCACGCTAGGCTCACGTAATGTGCCCAATGTAACTCTGACCAGCGGCGACAGCCTGAACACATATCAGGCCTTGCTGTGTGACAAACTCGTGTTCACCAAGGCTGCCCTTGAGAAGGTCGCGCTCCGGCTAGCCAGCAAGTAAACGCCATGAATTCCTTTGATATCATTAAAACGGTACGCATTAGCGAGAAGGGCGCGATGCAGGCTGAGCGGTTCAATCAATATACGCTGGTAGCCGACCGTCGCGCGAACAAGATCCAGATCCGCAAGGCGGTCGAGGAATTGTTTAAGGTCAAAGTGCTCCGGGTTAACACCTCTCAAGTACGGGGCAAGGCGCGACGTCAGAACACCAAGCAGGCCGGCCGCGATTCGCATTGGAAAAAGGCCATCGTCACCCTCAAAGACGGCGACAAGATTAACCTCACCTAAGCCCCCGCCATGCCCGTAAAGATTTTCCGTCCGCTTACGCCGTCCACGAGATACATCACGATCTCGGACTACAGCGACATCACCAAGAGCAAGCCTGAAAAGCGTCTTGTGGTCATTCGTAAGAAGACCGGTGGCCGCAATAATTACGGCCGCGTTACTGCGCGTGGCATTGGTGGCGGGCATAAGCAGAAGATCCGCCTTGTGGACTTTAAGCGGAACAAGCACGGCGTGGAGGCCGAGGTCTCCGCCATCGAATATGATCCCATCCGTACAGCGCGGTTGGCGTTGCTCACTTATCAAGACGGCGAGAAGCGTTACATCATCGCGCCGCTGGGGTTGAAGGTGGGGGCTAAGATAGTTTCCGGCCCGGCCGCTGCTCCGGACTTGGGTAACAGCGTGTTGCTCAAGAATGTTCCGGTGGGTCTGCCCATCCATAACATTGAGATGATCCCTGGTCGTGGCGCACAAATGGTCCGGTCCGCTGGTTCTGCTGCTACGGTAATGTCCGTGGACGGGGGCTACGCGCAAATCCGCCTGCCATCGGGCGAAATCCGCAAGGTCAACGAGAATTGCTATGCAACCATCGGGCAGGTCGGCAACTCCGAACACGAAAATGTCGTCCTCGGAAAAGCTGGCCGCAGTCGCCACCGCGGCATTCGGCCCATTTCCCGCGGCGTGGCCCGTAACCCAGTGGATCACCCTAACGGCGGTGGGGCGGGCAAGTCTAAGTCCGGCGGTGGCTGGCAGCAGCTCACCTCGCCTTGGGGCCTGATCGCGAAGGGTTACCGCACCCGTCGTAAGACAAAGGAATCTAACCGGTTCATCGTGGTCCGCCGCGATGGTCGCCCGATGAAGCAACAGTAAGAGACTATGGGACGCTCAATCAAAAAAGGCCCGTTCGTGGAGGCGAGCTTGCAAGACAAGATCGTCAAGGCCAAGGCTGCGAACTCCAAGACCCCGATCAAGACTTGGTCGCGGCGTTCAACCATTACGCCGGATTTCATCGGGCTGACCTTCAACGTTCACAACGGGAAGCAGTTCCTGCCGGTGTTCGTCACTGAGAACATGGTCGGGCACAAGCTTGGCGAGTTCTCGCTCACACGCACCTTCAAGAAGCACGGCGCTCACACCGCCAAGGCGGAGGCCAAATAGCATGGAAGTTCAAGCCCTTCTCAAAAATTTCCGAATGTCGCCCCAAAAGGTGCGTGAGGTCGTTCGCCAAATCCGGGGTCTCCCTGCGGTGGAAGCCAAACATGTGTTGGCTTTCATTCCGCGTAAATCCGCACGCGCCGTGGCTAAGACCCTCGATTCCGCCATCGCCAACGCGGAAAATAATAATGGCCTTAAGGCTGAAAACCTCAAGGTGCGCGAGGCCCACGCGCTTACCGCCGGTCGGCTAAAGCGTTTCACGCCAAAGGCGCGCGGCTCTGCCGGCCCCATCATCAAGCGTAGCAGCCACATCAAGATCGTCCTTTCTGACCAGTAAATCTATGGGCCAAAAATCTAATCCCATCGGCCTGCGCGTCGCCGTCAACAAGGACTGGCGTTCGAAGTGGTATTCCGACAAGAAAGGCTTCGGCACACTGCTCACCGAGGACTTCAAGATCCGCGAGATTCTGAAGAAGAAGCTCGAGTCCGCCTCCGTCCCGCGCATCGGCATCGAGCGCGCTGCCAGCCGGTGTCGCGTCACCATTTACACGGCTCGGCCCGGCGTGGTCATCGGCCGCAAAGGTGCGGAGATCGACAAACTTAAGGAAGAACTTAGCAAGATGACCGGCAAAGAGGTCTATGTGGACATCATTGAGGTAAAGTCCCCCGAGGCTGACGCCCAGTTAGTCGCGGAGAATATCGCGCTGCAGCTAGAGCGCCGCGTCTCTTTCCGTCGTGCGATGAAGAAGGCCGTGCAGACCGCAATGCAAATGCAGGGAGTTCAGGGCATTCGCGTTCGCTGCGCCGGCCGGCTCGGCGGCGCGGAAATAGCCCGCGTCGAAAAGTATCTCGAAGGCAGCGTTCCATTGCACACGCTGCGCGCCAACATTGACTACGGCTTCGCTGAGGCGAAGACCATGTATGGCAAGTTGGGCGTGAAGTGCTGGATCTGTAAGGATGAGCCGAAGGACAAGGACGCCAAAATGGCCGCCCCGGCGCCGGCTAACACTAACTAATTTTCAGACAGAGGACTTGATATGGCAATGATGCCCGCAAGAGTGAAGTATCGCAAAATGCAGCGCGGCGCGCGGCGTGGTCTGGCCACGCGTGGTAACACCGTGGCGTTTGGCGAATATGGCTTGATGGCGATGGAGCGTTGCTGGCTCGATAATAAGGTTATTGAGGCCTGCCGAGTTGCCATCTCCCGTCACATGAAGCGACGTGGTAAGATGTGGATTCGCGTCTTCCCAGATAAGTCCTTCTCCAAGAAACCCCTCGAAGTCCGCATGGGCACTGGCAAGGGTGGAGTCGAGGGCTGGGTCGCCGTCATCCGCCCTGCCAACGTCCTCTTCGAGGTGGACGGCATCCCTGAAGTCATGGCACGCGAGGCCATGCGCCTAGCCGCCACCAAGATGCCCATTAAGACCAAGTTCATCGCGCGACACGCGCACGCCTGACCATGAAATTTGCCGAGCTTAAAGACATGACCGCGGCCGAGCTGGCCGCCAAGAGCCGCGACCTGCGCCAGGAGCTCTTCAACCTCCGACTCCAGAAGGCCACCGCCCAGTTGGAGAAGCCTGCACGCATCCGCGTCCTGCGCAAAGACATCGCCCGCTTAGAAACCCGTCTCACCCAGCTCCGCCATCAGGCGGTGCAACCTAAAGCCGCTTAGCCATGCCTGATCCTGTCACCCCAACTCCGCGCCACCAGCGCAAGGAACGCACTGGCGAAGTCGTCTCCAGTAAGATGCAGAAGACCATCGTCGTCAGCGTCCGGCGTCGCTTTCCGCACCCTCAGTTCAAGAAGGTTGTCACCACCTTCAAGAAATTTTACGCCCACGACGAAAAAGCCGAGGCCAAGGTGGGTGACATCGTCCGCATCGTTGAGACCCGTCCCCTTTCCAAGACAAAGCGTTGGCGGCTCGTCGAAATCATCGAGCGCGCCGAAGAAACCGCTCAGGTCACCGCGTAACCCGCTCTGCCCATGCTCCAGATCCGCTCCATCCTCGATGTCGCTGACAACACCGGCGCCAAGCGCGCTGCCATGATCGGCGTCCAGGGCAAGAACCAGACTTACGCCCGCGTCGGCGAAGTCATCAAGTGTCACATCAAGGAAGCCGCCCCCGATGGCACCGTCAAGAAGGGTGAGGTCTGCGACGCCGTTGTCGTGCGCACCAAGCAGAGCATTCGTCGCGCGGACGGCTCTTACTTACGTTTTGACCGCAACGCCATCGTCATTATTGATGCTGAGCGTAACCCCAAGGGTACTCGCATCTTCGGCCCCGTCGCCCGGGAACTCCGCGACCTCAAGTTCATGAAAATCATCTCTCTCGCCCCGGAGGTCATCTAGCCATGCGCCACCGACTGCACGTTAAAACTGGCGACGAAATCGTCGTTCTCACCGGCAAGGACAAGGGCAAGCGCGGTAAGATTAAATCCGTGCTGACCAAGCGCTGCCGCGTCCTCGTCGAGGGCGTCAACCTTCAGAAAAAGCACCTCAAGAAAAGCCAGCAGCATCCCAATGGCACCATTCTAGAGCGTGAAGGTTCCATTCACGCCTCCAATGTCATGCTTGCGACCAAGTTTGACGCTCGCCGCGCCAAGCGCACCGTTGCTGACCCGGCCCCTGCCGCCACCGTCTGACCTTATGGAATCCCGCCTTTATCAAAAATACCGCGACCAAGTCCGGCCCGCTCTAATGCAGCAGCGCGGTTACCGGAATCTCCATCAAGTCCCCAAGCTGGAGAAAATCGTAATCAACATGGGCGTAAGTGCTGCGCTGGAGAAGAGCGCGATCGATGATGCGGCCAAAGATCTAGCTGCCATCACTGGCCGGCGGCCTGTGATTGCCAAGGCGCGCAAGAGCGTGGCCAACTTCAAGTTGCGGCAGCATCAGCCCTGTGCGTGTTTCGTTACGCTGCGGCGGGATGCGATGTACGAGTTTTTCGACCGCCTCGTGGCTACGGCCTTGCCGCGCATCCGGGACTTCCGGGGCATCAGCCCGCGTAAGTTTGACGGCCGGGGTAATTACTCCTTGGGTCTCCCCGATCAGACCATTTTTCCCGAAATTGACTTGGACAAGATTAAGCGTCAGCAGGGCATGGACGTGACCATCGTGACCAGCGCACCGACCGATGGTGAGGCGCGGGACCTGCTCAAGTTGATGGGGATGCCTTTCGCCGAGAAGTGATGTCCTGAGCAACGAACTTTAAACTCCGAACCAAGAACCCTCGAACAATATGGCTAAGACCGCCTGGTTGGAGCGCGATAAGCGCAAGCAGAAGACAGTGAAGAAATACGCCGCCAAGCGCGCTGAATTGAAGGCGAAGAAGGACTACGCCGGTTTGGCGCAGCTCCCGCGCGATGCTTCGCCCGTACGACAGGTGAACCGCTGCGCCGTCAGCGGTCGCCGGCACGGCTTCCTGCGCAAGTATGGTGTATCCCGCCTGACCTTCCGTGAACTAGCTCTGAGCGGCATGATCCCCGGAGTGACCAAAGCAAGCTGGTAATATGAGCGACCCCATTGCTGACCTACTTACCCGCATCCGCAACGCCGGCAACGCCTTGCTGCCGACCGTCGAGATTCCGCACTCCAAACTGAAGGAGAACATCGCCCACGTCCTTAAGCGTGAGGGCTGGATCAGCGACGTGGCCGTTGAGGGCGAGGTCGCGAAAAAGCGCATCAAGCTCAAGCTCAAATACGCTGGTCGCCGCAGTGTCATAGACGGCCTTAAGCGCGTCAGCAGTCCTGGGCTGCGGCGTTACGTGGGCGCGCAAGAAATCCCCCGCGTCCGCAACGGCATGGGTACCGCCATTCTTTCTACGCCCGCCGGCATCCTGACCGGTAACGAGGCCCGCCGCCAGAATGTCGGCGGCGAGTTGCTTTGCTACGTTTGGTAACTTTTCCTGCTACGCATATGTCACGCATTGGTAAACAGCCTGTAAGCATCCCGGCCAAGGTCAAGGTTGAGGTGCGCGGTCGCCAGGTTCTCGTCGAAGGCCCGAAGGGCAAGTTGCAGCAAGCCATCCCCGCACGCGTTACCGCCGCCGTGGACAAGGACAAGGTCTTGGTCGCCCGTGACGGCGACGACGCCGAGGCTAAAGCGCTGCATGGCCTGACGCGTGCCTTGATTAACAACATGGTCAAGGGCGTCAGCGAGGGCTACGTCAAGAAGCTCGAAATCCACGGTGTCGGTTTCAAGGCCGCGGTGAAGGGCAAACAGCTTGACCTCGCGTTAGGCTTTTCGCACCCGATTCTCTTCAACATCCCCGACCAGATTAAAATTACCGTGGACGAGAACACCAAGCTCACCGTCGAAGGTCCCGACAAGCAGGTTGTCGGACAGGTAGCCGCCGAGATTCGCGGCTACTACCCGCCCGAGCCATACAAGGGCAAGGGCGTCCGCTACGTGGGCGAGCACATCGTCCGCAAGGAAGGCAAGACGGTGCAGTAATTTTTGGGCTACGGCTGACACCGTGGTTCACATGTCATGAGAACTCAGAAGAAACAACAGCTTCGCCAACTCCGCGTCTGGCGCATTCGCAAAAAAGTCGTTGGCACTGCCGCGCGCCCGCGCATGAGCGTCACGTTCACCGGGCAACACATTTACGTGCAGTTCATTGACGACGGCAAGGGCGTGACCCTTGCCGCGGCTTCGACTCGCGCGAAGCAGTCAGGTGGCGCGAAACTTGCCGCGAACGTTAAGAGTGCTGTCGTCGTCGGCAGGGCGGCCGCCGAAGCCGCCAAAGCCAAAGGCATTTCCGCCGTGGTATTTGACCGCCGGGGCGCGCAATTTCATGGCAAAGTGAAAGCGCTAGCCGATGCCGCTCGAGAGGCCGGCCTGCAATTTTAACCGCGAACAGGAGACTTGAATCGTGTCTGAAACAAATCCCAATCCCCCCGAGGCCGCCGTCGAACAGGCTCCAGTCCCCGCTGCAGCATCCGGCCCGGCCGAGCGCAGTGAGCGTGGTGAACGCGGTGAACGCGGTGGCCGTGGTCGTGGCCCTGGTCGCGGCGGCCCCCGCCGGCGCATGGACAGTGACCAGCCCGCTGAGCCGAGCGAGTTCACCGAGAAGGTCATTTATATCAATCGCTCTGCGAAGGTCGTGAAGGGCGGTCGCCGCTTTAGCTTCAGCGCACTCGTGGTCACTGGCGATCGTAAAGGGCGCATTGGTATCGGGCTGGGCAAGGCCGCCGAGGTGTCAGACGCAATTAAGAAGGGTGGCGAGGCTTCGAAGCAGAACATGATGTCCGTGTCGCTTAACGGCGCGACCATTCCGCACGACGCTTATTGCGTGTTTGATGGCGCGAAAGTGCTCCTGCGACCCGCCTCGCCCGGCACTGGCCTCATCGCTGGTAAGACCGTTCGCGCAGTGCTCGAGACCGTCGGCATTAAAGATGTATTGAGCAAATCGCTTGGCTCTAAGAACGCGGCGAACGTCGCCAAAGCAACTTTGGCTGCGCTGCAAAGCCTCCGCCTCCGCGAGGACGTGGCGAAGCGCCGCGGCGTGCAACTCAGCGGTTCGAAGTCGGCCGCCTAACCCCCGTTTCTCATGACGATGCGTCTCCACAATCTCAAGCCCCGTCCCGGTGCGAAGCACCGTAAGAAGCGCCTCGGCCAGGGCGAATCCAGCGGCCACGGTAAAACCTCTGGGCGCGGCGGCAAAGGACAGTCCGCGCGCAGCGGCTCGTCTATTCGACCCACATTCGAGGGTGGCCAAATGCCGCTTTTCCGCCGCTTACCCAAGCGCGGCTTTAGTAATGCCCGGTTTGCCACCACCTATTTGCCCGTCAATGTCGAGAGCTTAAACGACTTCGAAAACGGCTCCCGGGTGGACCAGGAAACGCTTCGTCAGAGTGGTTTGGCCAAGGGCAAGTCCAGTGGGGGTATCAAGATTCTCGGCGATGGCAAGCTCACCAAGAAGCTAACCGTGGTGGCGGACGCGTTCAGCGCGTCTGCTCGCAAGCAGATCGAGGCTCTCGGCGGCGCCTGTGAGGCGCCAGCCCCGAAGCCGGCAGCCCCAAAGGCCGCTTAGTCCCGGCGGACGCTGCGCCCCATGCTCAAGAACATCGTCAATACGTTCGTCAACTGCTTCAAGATCGCGGAGTTGAAGGATCGAATATTCTTCACCTTGATCTTGTTGGCCATCTGCCGGCTCATCTCGATGCTGCCGTTGCCGGGGTTGGATGGACAAGCGTTGCAGGCGTTTTTTGATGAAGTGGCTAAGAAGGATGGAGGCGGGTTGCTGGGCATGTATTCCATGTTCACGGGCGGTGCGCTGGAGCGCTGCGGCATCGGGTCGCTGGGTATCATGCCTTACATCAGCGCCACCATCATCATTCAGCTCCTCAGCGCGGTGATTCCCCAGTTAAGCAAGCTCGCTCGCGAGGAGGGCGGTCGCGCGAAGATCATTCAATACGGACGTTACCTCACAGTCGTTCTATGCCTCGGGCAGGGGTTCGTCATGGCGATGGCGTGGGAGAATCCGGAAAAGATTTTTCAGGGTTTCACGGGTCAACTCGTGGGGGATCCGGGGTTGGGTTACCGGTTACAAACCACGCTTTTGTTAACGACGGGAACGCTGTTGATGATGTGGCTGGGCGAGCAGATCAGCGAGCGGGGCATCGGCAACGGGGTGTCGCTGGTGATCACGGTGGGCATTCTGGCTCGGGTGCCGCAGACGGTGCAGGCGTTGTGGGAGATGTTCGTGACGCCGGAGGGAATTACGGCCAAATTCAATTTGTTCCATGGGGTAGCATTGGTGTTGTTGCTGCTGGCGGTGATCGCGGGGGTGATTGCGGTCACGCAGGCGCAGCGGAAGATTCCGGTGCAGTACGCGCAGCGGAACGTGGGCCGGAAAATGGTGCAGGGCGGCAGCTCATTCATGCCGTTGAAGGTGAATTATGCAGGCGTGATGCCGATCATCTTTGCGCAGGCAATCCTAATGTTCCCGGAAAAGTTGCTGGGGATGGCGGGGCAGGCCCTAGATGTGAAGTTCCTTGTGGATCTGTCGGTGCATTTCCGGGAGGACCAGTGGGCGCACATGGGGGCGCTGGCCGCAATGATCTTGTTTTTCTCTTACTTCTGGGTGGCCACGCAGTTCAACGAGGTGCAGATCGCGGATGACTTGAAGAAGTATGGTGGCTACATCCCCGGGGTGCGGCCTGGGCAGGCCACCAGTGATTACCTGCATCACACGATGAGTCGGATAACGCTGGCAGGGGCGATCTTCTTGTGCGTGATCGCAATCATCCCGACGTTCATGACGCGGTCGTTTGGGATCAATTATTTTGTGTCGCAGTTTTTCGGAGGCACGAGCCTGCTAATCACGGTGGGCGTGGTGCTAGACACGATGCGAATGATGGAGAGTCACCTCTTAATGCGCCATTACGACGGTTTTTTAAGCACCGGGAAGGGGAAAGGACCAAGGTTGCGGGGAAGGTTTTGAAAGTAGAGTGTGAAATGGGTGAATCGACCATCACCAACAGGAAATGTGGTCTGTTTTTTACGAATTGTTCTTTGAAGGTCGGCAATTGGAATTGAAGGTTCGGAATTTGATCTGAAATCTGACGTCTATAGTCGAAAGTCTGTGGCGAATGATTGTCTATAAGACAGAGCGCGAGCAGGACATCATGCGGGCTGCTGGGGCGATAGCTTCAGTAGTGCTGAATGAAGTCGGGGCGTTTGTTCGGCCCGGCTTGACGACGCGGGAGATCGATGAGTTCGCGGCAGGGCGCATCCGGCATTACGGGGCAAAGAGCGCGTTCCTCGGTTACCGAAAGTATCCATGCAACATTTGCATCTCGGTTAACGAAGAAGTGGTGCACGGGCTGGCGGGGCCGCGGCGGATCCAATTCGGCGACATCATCAGCCTGGATGTAGGAGTGCGATACCAGGACTACATCGGGGATACGGCCAAGACGGTGGCGGTGGGTGGGTGCGGTTTGTTGGCGCAAAAACTGATTGATGTGACGACGCAAGCCTTGTATAGAGGAATTTCCCGCGCGATGGCCGGGAACCGCGTGGTAGACATCTCGCGGGCGGTGCAGAGTTACGTTGAGGCAAACGGCTTCAGCGTAGTGCGGGAGTTTGTCGGGCACGGCGTGGGTCGCACGGTGCACGAAGACCCGCAGGTGCCGAACTTTGTGGAGCCGGGCAAGGGCACGGTGAAACTAAAGCCGGGTATGACGATCGCGATCGAACCGATGGTGAATGCAGGCACGCCGGCGGTGAAGGTGCTGGGCGACCAGTGGACCGTGGTGACGCAGGACGGGTTGCCGTCGGCGCACATGGAGCACACAGTGCTCATTACTGATGGTGAGCCGGAAATTTTAACATGTCCGGAGAATCTGCCTTCGTCGTTGCAGGCGCGGTAGTGGAAGTGACGGTGAGCGGGCTGCTCCGAGTGGAGTTGGCCAATGGCCACCAATTGCTAGGCCACGTGGTGAAACGGCAGCGGGCGCGGGTGGCGCGGGTGCCGGTGGGCGCGACGGTGATGGTAAAATTGTCGCCCGGCGACTTGTCGCACGGGCAGGTGATGTTAAACGAAGAAAATTTATGAAAGTCAGGGCGTCGGTGAAAAAAATGTGCGAAAACTGCAAGATCGTGAAGCGCAAGAACGTGATTCGCGTGATTTGCACGAACGCGCGGCACAAGCAACGGCAGGGTTAAACGAGAGAATTTATGGCACGCATACTTGGTGTAGATATCCCCGGCGACAAGCGCATCGACATTGCGCTGCGTTACATTTACGGCATCGGCCCGGTCAACGCCCGAGCGATCATCGCGCAGGCGCAGATTGACCCCGCCATCCGCGCGAAGAACCTCACCGAGGCGCAGCTCTCGCAGATCGTCCACGCGATCCAAGACGGGAAGTATGTGATCGAAGGTGACCTGCGTCGCGAACTAGGCCTCAATCTCAAGCGCCTTCAGGCCATTAAATGCTACCGCGGCGTACGGCACTTGAAAAACCTTCCCGTGCGCGGCCAGCGCACCCAGACCAACGCCCGTACCCGCAAAGGCCCCCGTCGCACCGTCGGGGTTCAGCGCGCCGCCAAGCCTGCTGCTGCTGCCGCTTAATTTTCCTCAACTGAAACATCGTTATGGCCGAAGAGAAGAAGAAATCTGCAGCTCAGAAGAAAGACCCGAAGCCCGAGGCTCAAGCAGCCGCGCCCGTCGCCGAGCCGAAGAAGGACGTTGCCGCGTCCGCCGCTCCTGGGGCCACTCCCGCCAGTGCTCCAGCCGCAACAGGCCTCGCCGCTGCTGCCGCCGCGCCCACTGCCGCTGAGTTGCTTGCGGATGAGAATGCCGGCAAGAAAATCGTCAAGGCTAAGGGCGCCAAGAACGTCGCCATCGGCATTGCGCATATCCGCTCGTCTTTTAACAACACCAACGTTTCCATCACAGACATGCAGGGCAACGTGATCGGCTGGTCTACCGCCGGCCGCGTGGGCTTCAAAGGGTCGCGCAAGAGCACTGCATTCGCTGCGCAGCAGGCCGCGCAGGACGCTGCTCGCCAAGCCATGGCGCACGGTTTGCGAGAGGTTGAAATCCGCGTCAGCGGACCCGGCTCCGGCCGCGAGTCCGCCATTCGCGCCTTGCAGGCCATCGGGCTTGAAATTTCCACCATCAAGGACGTGACCCCGGTGCCGCATAACGGTTGCCGTCCCCGCAAAAAGCGCCGCGTCTAGTCACCCTTCACGTCCCACGATTCAAGCATATGGCTCGTTACACAGGTCCCCGCGTTCGCGTTAGCCGCCGTTTTGGTATCCCCATTTTCGGCCCGTCGAAGTATCTTGAGCGCCGTAATTATCCGCCCGGGGTGCACGGCCCCAAGGGCGCGCGTCGCAAGTCCACCGACTACGGTCTAGGTCTTATCGAGAAGCAAAAGCTCCGCTTCTACTACGGGCTACAGGAGCGGCAGTTCCGAAACGTGTATGAAAAGGCCCTCCGCCGGCGCGGCGTCACGGGTGAGCAAATGCTCCAGATTCTCGAGACCCGCCTCGATAGCGTCGTTTTTGGCCTTGGCTTCGCCACCACCCGTGCTGCCGCTCGCCAGATGGTCGGCCATGGCCACGTGAAGGTGAACGGCCGCAAGGTCAGTGTCGCCTCCTACGCCGTCAAGGTGAACGATGTGATCGAGGTACGCGACTCTAGCGTTTCGCGTCAGCTCGCAACCAAGAACCTAGAGCTGTCCACCGCCCGTGCGGTGCCCGAATGGCTGACGCTTAACAAGGACGCCTTTAAAGGCACTCTCATGCGCGTGCCGTCGCGCGACGAGATCCACCCCATCGCCAACGAGCAGGCGGTGGTTGAATTTTATTCCCGCTAAACTAACCGTCCCCGCGGCCCGGGGACATAACGCAATTACATGGGCCGGCGCGCGCCGGGAATAACGCCGTCGGCCAGATTAAAATTGCAGAAAAAGTAACCACCCATGCCAGTACGCCTCGCCCGATTCGAAATGCCCAAGCGGTTGCAGAAGGAAGACGCCACCGCCACATCCACCTACGCCAAGTTCAGCGCCGAACCGTTTGAAACCGGTTACGGTCACACCATTGGCAACTCCCTTCGCCGCGTGCTCCTTAGCTCGCTCGAGGGTGCGGCTATCACCTCTGTCAAGATCGAGGGGGCGCAGCACGAGTTCACCATTGTGGACGGCGTGGTCGAGGATGTCACCGAGATCGTCTTGAATCTCAAAAAGGTCAAGTTCAAGGCTGACACCCACGAACCGCAGCAACTCATCCTTTCGGTCAACAAAGACGGAGAAGTTACCGCTGGCGACATTGAGCTCAACCAGCACGTTACCCTTGTCAATCCCGACCAAGTCATCTGCACTCTGGACAAGAAGAAGAAGCTCGTTATGGAGTTCGAAGTCCGGCAAGGCCGCGGTTTCTGCCCTGGCGACGAGAACAAGAAGACCGACCAGCCTATCGGGGTTGTTGCCATTGACAGCATTTTCTCCCCTGTCACCCGCGTGAAGTATGCCGTCGAGGCTGCCCGTGTGGGCCAACGGACCGACTATGATCGCCTCGTCGTCGAGATCTGGACTGACGGTCGCATCACGCCCGATGACGCGCTCCTTCAGGCCAGCGCCATCCTCCAAAAGCACCTCGACGTCTTCGTCAACTACGACCGCAATGCCGTTCAGTTCACCGAGGTTGAGAACAAGCAGGACGAGGAGCAGGGCAAGCTCAAGAAACTGCTCAATATGAGCGTGAACGAGATTGAACTATCGGTCCGTGCGGCCAACTGCCTCAACAACGCCAACATTACCACCGTCGGTCAGCTTGCCATGAAGAGCGAGGGCGACATGCTCAAGTATCGTAACTTCGGCAAAAAATCCCTTCAGGAGATCAAGGACAAGCTTCAAGCCCTTGGGCTTGGCCTGGGCATGACCTTCGACGCCTTGTTGCTCGACGCGCCGAAGGAAGACAAGCCCGTCTAATCCGTTGACCTATGCGCCACCTTAAACGCACTGCCAAGCTGGGCCGTACCGGCGAGCATCGCAACGCAATGCTCGCCAACATGGCCGCCAGCCTCATCAAAGCCAAGCGCGTCACCACCACCCTCGCCAAGGCGAAGGCTTTGCGCCCCGTCGTGGAGAAGCTGGTCACCCTTGGTCGCCGCGCCAATCGCGCCATCGAGGCCTCCGGCTCGGCGGAGGCCAAGCAGAAGGCCGCGCTCGTCGCCGAGAACGTCCACTGCCGCCGCCTCGCCGCCGCACGTCTGCGCCAGCAGACCCGTGCTTTCTTCCGGGGTACGCCTTCGGTCAAAGGCAAGGATCGCCGTTTGAAGTGGCGCGAAAACGAGGACATCGTCCACATTCTCTTCGATAAAATTGCCCCACAGTTTAAGAATCGCCCGGGCGGTTACACTCGCATCCTTAAGCTCAACCAGCGCCAAGGTGACGCCGCCAAGTTGGCCATCATTGAGTTTGTTGAGGGCGAGGCCGCCGCGCCTGCCGAGGCCCCGAAGGCTGAAACGAAGTAGGCTACTGCCGCAAGACTCAGCAAGGCCCGCTCGCTCGAGCGGGCTTTTGCTTTTGGATGGAGTAATTCGAGCCGTGGCTGCAACTCGTTCGCACGGTGCAGTCACGGGACAGTCAAGAAACACCCAGCAGAGGAGAGAACACCAAGAAGGTTAGCAGCCAAGCACTAGACGCAAAACCCCGTTGGCCGACAGATTTTTGGCATCAAAAAACGACGAGAGGGCTTGGCCAATGGGAAATTTCGTTGACGCTTTGCGGAGGGGGCGGTTTCATCCGACACGTTGCCGCTAGTTAACTTGAGTGTGGAAGGGCGTTGCCACGTCCACGCTTGGCGGAAAATTGCGTAAACCGAATGCGAACCAACTCATGGCTGGTCGTGGTGGTGGTTGACCCCCTCAGGGGTAATGGCTGTCAGCCTTAACTCATGAGCAAGAAGATCAACGTCGCTATTGTCGGACTCGGTTTCGGGGCGGAATTCATCCCCCTCTGGCAGAAGCACCCCCACACTACCTGTCACGCCATCTGCCAGCGCAACAAGCAGAAGCTCAATGATGTGGGCGACTATTTCGGCGTGGACGTGCGTTATGAGGACTTCGCTACGCTCCTCAAGGATCCCGCGGTGGACGTGGTTCACATTAACTCGCCTATTCCCGACCACGCGTGGATGTCCATCGCCGCGCTCAAGGCCGGTAAGCACGTCGCCTGCACCGTGCCGATGGCCACGAACATTGCCGACTGCAAGAAGATCGTGGACCTCGCCAAGTCCACCGGCCTCAAATACATGATGATGGAGACCGTCGTCTATGCGCGCGAGTACCTCTTCATGAAGGAGCTGCTCGACGACGGTAAGCTCGGCCGACTCCAGTTCGTGCAGGCGTCGCACCAGCAGGACATGGACGGCTGGCCCAACTACTGGCCCGGTCTTCCGCCGATGTGGTACGCCACGCACTGTGTCGGCCCGGTCGCCGGCCTCGTAGGCAAACCCGCTGAATACGTGAGCTGCTTCGGCTCCGGCACCATTCGCAAGGAACTTCAGAAATGCTACGGCTCGCCCTTCGCCGTCGAGACCGCCCACATCAAGTTCAAGGGCAGCGACGTTTCCGCCCGCATCATCCGCAGCCTATTCGACACCGCGCGCCAGTATCGCGAGAGCATTGATGTGTATGGCGACAAGAGGTCCGTGGAGTGGCCGCTCATCGAGCACGAACCGCTGGTGCTGCACACGGCGAAGAAGCCCGAGCCGAAGATCCCGAGCCACGTGAAGTGCCCCGACTTCGCGAGCCGGCTGCCCAGGAGCATCGCGAAATACACGACTCAGGGCGTCTACGACGCGAGCAAGAAGACGCACCTGAGCTTCACGCAGGGCAGCGGCCACGGCGGCAGCCACCCGCACCTCGCGCACGAGTTCGCGATGGCGCTGGTCGAAAAACGTGATCCGTTTCCGAACGCCGTGCAGTCCGCCAACTGGACCTGCGTGGGACTGTGCTCGCACGAGTCCGCCCTAAAGGGCGGGGCAATCGTCCAGCTTCCGGCTTTTACCCTTTAGTTGCCAGTCATCCAACAATCCAACCATCCACTACACATGAGCACAGACACTACAGCAAACGGCGGCGCGCCCGTAGCGGCGAACGCCAACCGCCTCCTCTGGGCCGGCTTTATGGCGATTCTCGCCGCCGGCGTCGGCTTCGCCATCCGCGGCGGCATCTTCGACAACTGGGGCAAGGAGTTTGGCTTCACCGGCGCGCAGCTCGGTTCCATCGGTGGGGCCGGCCTTTCTGGCTTCTGCTTCGGCATCATCATCGGCGGCGTGATCTGCGATAAAATCGGCTACGGCAAACTGGTGATCACGGCGTTTCTGCTGCACATCCTGTCTGCGGTCGTTACGTTCGCCGCCGTTCCGGGCGATGGCGGAGAGGCAGCCAAGACTTTGGCCTACAACTGCCTCTTTGGCGGCATGTTCATCTTTGCATTCGCGAACGGAACCCTGGAGGCCGTTGCCAACCCGCTTGTCGCCACGCTCTTCCCGCAGAACCGCACGCATTACCTCAACATTCTTCATGCAAGCTGGCCTGCTGGCATGATCATTGGGGCTGCTCTGGGCTGGGTGCTTGACGACCAGATGAAGATGAACTGGAAGATCCAGTTGTCCCTCTACCTCATCCCCACCGTCATCTACGGCATCATGTTCATGGGGCAGCACTTTCCGAAGTCTGAGGCGTCCGAGAAGGGGGCGAGCCTCGGTGAAATGTTCAAAGACGTAGGCATCCTTGGCGCGCTGGTCGTTGCGCCGCTGCTGCTGCTCTTTTGCGGCAGCTTTCTGCCCCTCTTCGGCATCTCGGCCAGTGCGTCAGAGAAGATCGGCTATGCCGTCGGCGGATTGACTGTGGTCGCAGTCGGCGTGCTGACCAAAGGGTCCATCGGCTCGCTCTTGCTCTTCCTTCTCTTCATCACTCACGCGCTCATCGGCTCGGTCGAGCTTGGCACGGACCAGTGGATCCAGTTCATCACCGGCAACCTGTTCACCTCCGAACAGGGCAAATACCTGTTCCTTTGGACTTCAGCCATCATGTTTGGCCTGCGGTTCTGCGCCCACTGGATTGAAAACACCCTCAAACTCTCCCCGGTGGCCCTGCTGCTGAGTTGCTCCGTGCTGGCCGTCATCGGCCTGCAAATGGCGAGCATCATGGAAACCTTCACCACCGCGCTCATTGCGCTGGGCATCTACGCGGTGGGCAAGACCTTCTTCTGGCCCACGATGCTCGCGGTGGCCTCCGACCGCTTCCCGCGCACCGGAGCCGTCGCGATTTCCATCATGGGCGGCATCGGCATGCTTTCGGTGGGAACGATTGGTGGCCCTGGACTCGGCTACCTGAAAGACCGTTTTGCAGGTGAGGCCCTCAAGGAAAAGGATGCTGCTCTGTTCGCCGAGTATAAGGCCGAAAAGCCGAGCACCTTCCTCGGCATCAAATCCATGGAGGCCGTTGGTCTCGATGGAAAAAAGCTGGGCGAGGCCAAGGACGCCAAGGAGAAGACTGACAAACAGAAGGCAGTTGTCGCCGCCGACCAATTTGGGGATCGCAAAACATTGAAGGTGGACTCTTACATTCCTGCGATCATGGCCGTGCTCTACCTCGGCATCCTGCTCTACTTCAAGTCCATCGGCGGCTACAAAGCCGTCCACATCGGCGAGGAAGATAAAAAGCCTGCCGCGTAAAAGAACCCGTGTCCTTCAGAGGGCGGCCTCGCGCGAGGCCGCCTTTTTCGTTGTCCGGCAGGCGCACACGCACCCGCGCGACAAACTTTTTTGCCCTCGCGCCATTCATCCAGCATCCTCGCGCCGATGAGTTTCACCGAGTTGACGGAAGCCTTCTTCACGAAGGCGGCGGGCTGGGAGGCGGTCAAGAACGCCCGCAGCCTGCTCGCCGGCGGGAAGGTGATTTCCTCGAACTGGTCGCCGCCGCTGCTTAAGGGCGTGGTGCAGGAAGGCTCATCCTCGTATCGCGCGGGCCTCGTCATTAAGGGGCCGGTGGATATTGATAACCTCTGCCCCTGCCGCGCCTCCCGCGAGGGCGGCGTTATCTGTGCGCACTCGGTCGCCGTTGGGTTGCATCATGTCCTCAGCAACAAGCCCGCGCCGTGCGGCAGCGACACAGCGACGCCCTTGCCCGCGCGACTCGGAGCGAAGCCAACACCTTCCGCCGCCCGCGAGTCAGAGCCGCCGGCTGGGCCAAAGTTGAAGCGTGCCGCGAACGGCCAGCCGCTGGAAATCTCTGTCATCTTCCCGCCGACGTTCACCACCGGCATCGAGCGCGGGAAAGTCATGGCCACTTTCGAGGGTAAGTGGGCGCGGGGCCGCTCGCCCTTGAGCGCGCTGCCGATGAACCAGCCCTTCGCCCTCTCGCCCGAGGACGCGCGCCTGCTGGACAAGGCCGAGGAACTCGCCGGCAACGAAACACCCGGCGGCCTGATGCTAACGCTCGTCGAGTTGACGCAACTTCTTGACGCGCTCAGCAGCCATCCGCGCGTGTCGCTCGGGCGCGCGCAGGCGTTGAACATCGGCGCGACCTCGTGGCGCGTGCCGGTGGAGGTGACTTTGGAGACGTCCGGCGAAATTCGCATGAACCTCCCGCCCGGCTTGCGCGCCCCCACACTCATCGCCGGCGAATCGCTTTGGGCCTTGCGGGGCGATGCGCTGGAGCCCGTGGGTTTACCGAAGCAGTGGCGCTCGCTCTTTCAAGCGCCGATGAAACTACCGCGCTCGCGCGTCCCGCTCTTTCTCAGTCAGGAGCTGGTCGTACTCGAAGCCGAGAGCGAGGTGGAAGCGAATTTCACCATAGATGAGTTCACGTTGGAGCCGCAATCGCCACGTTTCATACTCTCGCTGGACGGCGGGCTGGCCCAGGTGCAGGCGCAACTCCAGTGTGCTTACGGCCCGCGCATCATGACGGTGGGCGTGACGGCGAAGGACGAATCGCTTTGGCTGCCCGACCCAAAATGCACGACGCGTTACTCGACGCGCGATTTCGGCTCTGAAGTCGGGGCCTCGGAGCTGATGCGGCGCGCGGGCTTTAGAGGCCCCGACCCGCAGGGCCGCTGGAATCTCCACGGCGAGAGTAACGTCGTGCGCTTCTTCGCGAAGGATTACCCCCGCTTGCAAAAGGAATGGGACGTGACGCTGGAGGAGCGCCTGCAGCACAGCGCAGCGAAGAACTTTGAGCGGCTGGAACCGCGCTTTGAGATTCGACCCTCGGGCGAGCGGTGGTTCGATGTTCAAATGTCCCTCGGCTCAGCGGACGGCGAGAAGTTTTCCGCTGCGGACATTCAACGGCTCATTCTCTCCGGCAACGGCACGACGCGATTGAAGAACGGGCGCATCGCTCTCATTGACACTGGTGCACTAGAGGAATTTCAAGAGGTACTGCGGGATTGTGCACCCCAGCAGCACGCCCACGGTTACCGCTTCAGCAACGAGCAGGCGGGCTTCCTTGATGCGACGTTGCGCCAACAGCCGGGCTGGCAGGTGCAGGCCACGTCCGGCTGGCGCGAGCGCGCCGCCCAGCAGAGCGGTCAGGCCAAGCTGGTCTGCCCGCCGCTCGGCCGCCTGGAGGAGGTGCTGCGTCCTTACCAGCGTCAGGGCGTCGCGTGGATGCAGTTTCTCCGCGAGAACAAGTTCGGCGGCATTCTCGCGGACGAAATGGGCCTCGGCAAAACACTCCAGACGCTCGCGTTCCTCCAGTCCTGCCACACGAATCGCAAGTTGTCCGGGCCCGTGCTCATTGTGTGCCCGACCTCGCTTGTGTTTAACTGGCTGGCTGAGGCGAAGAAATTCACAACGGAGCTTAAGGTCGTCACGCTGCACGGCGCGAACCGTCACGCGCGCTTCGACGAGGTCGCCTCCAGCCAGCTCGTCATCACCAGCTACGCGCTTATCCGGCGCGACGCGGAGAAGTATCGTGAGTTGGAGTTTGATACGCTCGTGCTCGATGAGGCGCAGCACATTAAGAATCGGCAGACGCAGAACTCGCAGGCCGTTAAGGCAGTGAAAGCCACTCACCGTCTGGTGCTTACCGGCACGCCAATGGAGAACTCCGTGCTGGACCTGTGGAGTATCTTTGACTTCCTCATGCCCGGCTACCTCGGCTCAGCGGCGGACTTTAAGGAGCGCTACGAGCAACCGATCACCCGCGACAAGGATGAAGTCGTGCAGGCGCGGCTCGGGCGGCGCTTGCGGCCCTTCATTCTGCGCCGACTTAAGACCGAGGTGGCGAAAGATTTGCCTGCGAAGCTCGAGCAAGTCTCCTACTGCGAACTTACCGACGACCAGGCAGAGGTTTACAAACAGGTGCTGGCCGTCAGCAAAAAGGAGGTTATGGATGCCGTCGGCGCGCAGGGCCTCGCGAAGAGCAAGATGGTTGTGCTTAACGCGCTGCTGCGTCTGCGGCAAATCTGCTGCGACCTGCGGCTGTTAAAGATGGCGGATGTGCAATTCACCGACGATCACTCAGGCAAGCTGGAGATGTTTGGTGAGTTGTTGGAGGAAGCAATCGACGGTGGGCATCGCGTGCTCGTGTTCAGCCAGTTCACCACGATGCTCGCGCTGCTCAAAGACAAGCTCACGGCAGAGCAGATTGAGTTTTGCTACCTCGACGGCGCGACGACGAACCGCGGAGCCGTGGTGGAAAAATTCCAGGGCAACGCGAGGATTCCGGTCTTCCTCATTAGCCTGAAGGCTGGTGGCGTGGGCCTAACGCTCACCGGCGCTGACACGGTGGTTCACTTCGACCCATGGTGGAATCCAGCAGTTGAGGATCAAGCCACCGACCGCGCGCACCGCATCGGTCAGATGCGCGTAGTGACAAGTTACAAGCTCATCACGCGCGGCACGGTGGAGGAGAAGATTCTTGCGCTTCAACAGAAGAAACGGGCCATCATTAAGGCTACGTTAGGCGGTGAGGAGTCACTCACCGACAACCTAACTTGGGAGGAGATCCAAGGATTGTTCGAGTGACATCCCGTTGACGCTCCGCCCTTGCCCTGCCCAAACTGATTTAATAAACCCAGTCCGAAGCCATTCCTCCATCGCCATGAAGTTTGCCATGAAGTTTGTCCTTGTCCTCGCTCTTGTCCTCGTCACCCCGGTCGTTGCCCAGCAGCCTGCGCCCAAGCCAGCTGCGAAGCCAGCCCCACCGAAGGCTACCGCGGGCACCATCCCCGCTGACGTAATGTGGCACGACGTTACCAAGTGGGGCGTCGAGGGGCGCGGTTGGGCTGACCAAGAGCGCAAACGGTGGTTCGACCGCCTGCCGGCTAAGGCCGAGGGCAAGGTCACGTCCGCCGTATGGAACCTGAGCCGCGACAGCGCCGGCATGATGGTGCGGTTCAAGACCGACGCGAAGACCATCTTCACCCGCTACACGCTTGCGAAGACGAATCTTGCGATGCCGCATATGCCGGCCACCGGCGTCAGCGGCTTGGACCTCTACGCGCGCGATGCGCAGGGCAATTGGAAGTGGGTGCAAGTTACGCGGCCGAGTTCGCCAAAAGTCGAGACGACCCTCATTAGTGACCTCGCACCGGGCGAACGCGAATACGCCGCGTTCCTGCCGCTTTACAACGGCATCGAGTCTCTGGAGATCGGTGTGCCGGCAGACGCGAAGTTCATGGGCCTCGCTCCGCGCGCGGAGAAGCCCATAGTTTTTTACGGCACTTCCATCACGCACGGCGCGTGCGCGTCGCGGCCGGGCATGGTGCACACCGCGATCCTCGGCCGCCGCTTCGACCGGCCCGTATTGAACCTCGGCTTTTCTGGAAATGGCCGCATGGACGCCGCCGTGGGCGACCTGCTCATCGAGGTGGACGCGGCGGTGTATGTGATTGATTGCCTGCCGAACATGCAACCCGCCGACGTGAGGGCGAAGTGCGGGCCGTTGGTAAAACAGCTCCGCGCCGCGCGGCCCAACACGCCCATCGTGCTCGTGGAGGATCGGCGCTTTACCAACGACTGGATAACGCCGAACAAGAAGAAGTTCCACGACGACAACCACGCCGCGTTGCGGGCTGCCTACGAGCAGTTGAAAAAGGAAGGCGTCACCAAGCTCTCCTACATTCCCGGCGACGCGCTCTACGGCACCGACACCGAGGGCGCGACCGACGCCTCGCACGCGAATGACCTCGGTTTCATGCGGCAAGCGGATGTCTTTGAGCCGATCATTCGTGCGGCGCTCCGCTAGGCTGCGGGCACGGTCACGCGGGCGGCAATGGCACTTCGTGATATTCTAGTGCCCATTCTTGCATATAGCGGACGCGTGTGGGTCGGATGCGGTAGATGACGAGTTGCGGGTTGTCCAGTGAGCCGAGAAACTGGCGCATGAGTGGGTTAGCGTTCCAGATTTCCTCCAGCAAGGTGCGCTCAGTGAGGATTTCGGCTAAGCCGGTGAGGCGCACTTGGTTGTGGCTCTCGTCCATGTAGCAGAGTTCCACTTTCGGATTTGCCGCAAGCTCGCCGGTCTTGTGGTAGCTGCGGAGATTAGCCACATAAACAGTGAAGTCATCGGTGCGGACGGGGGAAACTGGACGCACACGAGGCTGGTCGCCGTCTTGAGTGGCGAGGACGGGGAAGCGGTCGATGCGGAGGACAGTGCGGGCGCGCTCGAGGACTTCGGCGGGCGCGATAGGTTCGGGAACCGGCTTGGCCATGCCGTTTAGGCCTTGTAATGGACGAGCACGCCGAACTCGGAGGTGGGAACAGTAGTTTCCTTGCCTTCGCCGTCTTTTTGCACGGTCAGGGAGGTGTATTGGAAGACCTCCAACCCGATCACTTTGTCGTCTCCCAATTTACCGATGAAGGCGGATACGGTTTCATCAAAGGAGTCCTTACCATCCCTGACGTGCTCGTGGTGGCGAAAGGTTTTGACGCGGTGCTGCTCGACGGTCTTGGCCGCAATGTTGAGGGACTTGGCGGCATTTTTAATGATCTTGGCCTCGGGTAAGTTGCCCTGTGGAATAAACGGGGCGCGCTCCTCCTCGGCCTCAACTGTCGTCTGACCGCTGGGGGCGGGGATAATGAGGACTTCCTTGCATCCTGGGCATTCGATCTCTTGCCCAATGCCGGACTCGTCAATGCTAAGTTCCAAGTTGCAGAAGGGGCAGTTGAAGGAGAAGTCAGCCATGACGTGGATTGTTGTGTTTAGCGAAAACTAAGCGGGGATAAGTGTCCCATCCAGCCAAAAGTGGCAGTCAAAATCTCCGGATGCTCGAGCGTGAGGCTTGCAATTTCCTTAGCCGACACCTAGTGTCGCACTCTTGTTCAACTTGAATCGGTTTCGCCAACAAATTGCGCACTTTGCCCGACTGGTCCTTCTGCTAGGGCTAGTCGTGACGGTCTTTGGCGTGGGCTTCGTGGCGGTGATGCCGGAGGCGCATCAATGTCTCCATGCGCACGCCGACCATGAAGACCATCATTGCTGGCTCAACCAATACCTCGATCACTCCGTGCTGCTGTTGGCCGGCGTGCCGCCACAGCCCGCGCCCGTGGTCGTGGTGGTGCTACAGCCCGCGCGCGCCGGAGAATTTCTTGCGTCGCCCGCCGACACGGAAAGTTTCTCGCCCCGGGGTCCGCCCTCCGTCGCTTCAGTCCTCGCCTGAAGACGGACGGCCTCGTTTCCACTTGGTTCGAATCATGTGATTCGGCGCGATGCCGCCCGTCAGGGCACCCCCGACCAATTGTGTGAGCCGGAGGTGCCACGTCGGATGTCCATCAAACCATTTTGTCCCATGAAACGCTCGTTGTTGTCCTATCTATCTCCCTCGTTCCGCTCTTTGAACGGCCCCTTGTTGCTTGGCCTGTTGGCCCCAGCCGGTGGCGCGCTGGCTCAAACCGCGCCGCCCGCCGCGCCTGCATCTACTAACCAGACCCAAAAAGTCCAGGCGGAGCTGCCGCCGGTGGTCGTGACCGCGAGTCCGATCCCCAGCAGTCTCTTCGACCTCGCGCAGCCCGTCACCGTGCTGACGGATCAGAAACTTCGCCAGCAGTTGTCCTCCACGCTCGGCGAAACGCTCGCGCGCCAGCCGGGCATCAACTCCACCTACTTCGGCCCCAACGCCAGCCGGCCTGTCATCCGCGGCCTCGGCGGCGACCGCGTCCGCATTCTGCAAAACGGTCTGGGCACGATGGACGTGTCCAATACCAGCGACGACCATGCCGTGGCCATGGACCCCATCGCTCTCAAGCGCATCGAAGTTGTGCGTGGCCCGGCGGCACTGCTTTACGGCCCCAACGCCGTCGGCGGCGTTGTTAACCAGATTGATGGGCGTATCCCTGAGCAGCGGCTGGACCGGGCTTTTTCCGGACGGGCGGATGTGCGCGTGGATTCGCCGTCCAGCGGTAAAGTGGGCGCATTAATGGTCGAGGGCGGAGCCAAAAACGGTTGGAACTACCACCTCGATGGTTTCCGGCGTGAATCCAGCAACATCGTCATCCCTGGTTTCGCGCAAACCGATGCAGAGCGTGCCACCACCGGCGACACCACTTCGGGTAAATTGCTCGGCAGCCAAGCCATATCCGACGGGGGAGCAGTGGGCACGTCATACGTATGGGATAAGGGGCATATTGGGGCGTCGTTTCAAGGGTTGAACAGCGACTATGGCGTCGTGGTTGAGCCCGGGATAAACATTCGGCTTTACCAGCGGCGCATTGACCTGGCTGGCTCGTTCCTACAGCCCTTCGATGGAATTCAGTCCATCAAATACAAAGTCGGTCGCGCCGACTATCGGCACACGGAATACGACGAGGGTGAAGTTGGGACGGTTTTCGACTCCCTCGCTTACAACGGTCGTTTTGAAGTTCTACATAATCAAGTGGGTCGGCTCGAAGGTGCCATTGGCTACGAAGTTCGGCATGAAAAGCTTAGCGCTCGTGGCGAGGAGGCATTTCTGCCGCCAAGTCAGACGGTGATCAATTCCATCTTCGCCTTCGAGGAAATGAAGTGGGATACGTTCCGTATTCAGTTCGGCGGACGCGTGGACTTTGTAAGTGTCGACGCGAGTCCCCTCCCGGGTAACCCATTTTTCACGGCTAACCAAACGCGCAGCTTCCCTACAGGCAGCGGCTCGTTCGGCATGGTCTATCGGCCCGTGCAAGAATGGTCTGGGGCGCTGAACTTCTCCTATACACAGCGTGCGCCAACCGCCACGGAGCTATATGCCAACGGACCGCATCATGCGACGGGGATGTATGAAATCGGCAATCGAAACTTCAATACCGAGGGCAACCTTAGCTTGGATGTTTCCGTGCGTCGCGAGACCGGCCCCTTCACGGGGCAAGTGGGTTTCTTTTACCACCGCTTCAGCAACTTCATAGCGCCCTTCGCCGGCGTCACAGATTTGGGCGCATCGCTCGTGAATAACGACGGGGGTAATGCCGACGATGGCTCGAACGGCGGCGTGGCTGGCGACGGCGTGGCGGATCGCGATGCGGACGGTGACGGCAACGTGGACGAAACGTTGGACGTATTTAGGTTCCGTGGCGTCCGGGCGGAGTTCTATGGCTTCGAGGGCCTGTTGACGTGGCATATTCTGGAAGGGGAATCACAAAGCCTGCATCTGGACCTCAAGTCCGATTACGTGCGTGCGCGCGACCTCAGCAACAATAGCTCCCTGCCGCGCATTTCGCCCTTACGCTTCGGTGGTGAGCTCAACTACGAGCGTGGCGCATTCAGCAGCGGCGTTGAGTTGATGCGCGTGAGCCGGCAGGGGAGCGTCTCCGCCGGCGAGCGGCCTACAGCTGGTTACGTGATGCTCAACGCGGAAATCGCCTACAAGTTCGGCTCCTCGCCCAACTCGGTGGAGATTGCTCTGCGCGGCCTCAACCTGCTCGATCAGGAAGCCCGTAACCACGTATCGTTCCTGAAGGAAATCGCGCCCATGCCCGGCCGCGGCGCGATGATCTCGCTGCGCGCCACGTTCTGAGCGCCAATCACAAGCTCCCGGCAAACCCCGGACGCTCTGCGCGTCCGGGGTTTTTCATTGCTACGTGAGCGGTGTGGTGGTGCCGGTGAGAGACTTGCGCACGATTTTTTTCACCGTTTCCAGATTCTTAGTCAGCTCGTAGGTGGCTTTAAGCAGTTCCTCCTGCGCGGCGGGATTACCCAGCGCGCGGATGGATGGTTGCAGCTTAAGCGTAGCCTTTGAGATTTCGTCGCAAGTTTGTTTGATGGAATCAGCGGCTTCGGTGGGAGTCATGGGGTCGTTTTGGATGGGCCGGTTTGTGTAGTTTAGTGGTTTAAAACGCGGCTTAAGAAAACCGGTCTTCCGTCCACGGATCAGCGGTATTCGAGTAACCGCGCACTTCCCAGAAGCCGAGGATGTCGCGGTCGAGAAAGGTGATTTCGCGCACCCACTTCGCGCCCTTCCACGCATAGCGTTTGGGCACGATCACGCGCGCAGGGCCGCCGTGCTCGCTGGACAGCGGCTGACCGTTCCACGTGTGCGCGATGAGCACGTCGTCGTCGAGGCACACGTCGAGCGGGTTGTTGGTCGAATAGCCATCGTGGCTCTTAAAGAAAACGTGGGTGGCGCTGGCCTTGGGCTTCACGAGATCGGCGAGCGTGAAGAAGGCGACGCCGCTGAACTCCATGTCGAATTGGCTCCAAGTCGTGACGCAGTGGAAGTCGCTCGTGTCCGTGAACTGCGGCAGTGCGAGGAATTGCTGCCAGCTGAGCGTGACCGGATTTTCAACGTGGCCGTGGATTTTCAGCTCCCACTTGTCTAATGGCACTTCGGGGTGGGTGCCGAGGTCAAGCACGGGGAAGTTGTGGACCTGACGTTGGCCAGGAGGGAGGCGGTCGGCCGAGCGCACGGTAGGCTTTTCCTGCCCAGCCATTTTGCGCGCCCAGCGTTCCTTGCGGGCTACGTAGTCAGCGTTCATCAATGCGGGGAAGGTGGGGATGGGGGCTCGGCTTGGCAAGTGCCCGCCGCAGTCGCGTCCAGTCGGGCCACGGCTTCCAACGCGGCGACAGTGAAGACCATCGGATACAACCGCTCGTAATACCACAGCTTGGCGAAGTAGAATCCTATGGGTTCAGGTTGCGTCCAGGAGCCGTCCTCGACGCGGGAGAGAAGCCAACCAATGCCACGTTCAAGCGAGGTGAGCGCGCGTGGCTCGCTCAGTTGAGTAGCTTCAGCAAGAGCTTCGATGACAAGGGCAGTTTCAACGACGGACGCAGTTCCACTGGCAGCTTTGCCCCAGCCACTTGAAGAGGATTGGTTCCTCGCCGCCCAGGAGACGCAGGCGTTGTAGAGAAAACGTGGGACCTGGGTTTGGGCAGCCCCGCAGGTCATTGCGACGACGAACGCCTTTAAGGTTCTGGAAGTGCCATAAGCAGCGTTTGCCTCGGCTGGTAAATGTTGGTTCCCAAACCAAAGCGGTAACCAAGATTCATCCTTCTGCATTGATTTAGCGAAATAGGTCACTGATTTGCGTGAGGCCAAATCTATCCGTTTTTGCAAATCGGGCGGCATGTTGTCACGCCACGCCAGCCACGCTCGCACCGCGTGGGCCGTGATATCTGGGCTGCTGCGGTCAAAAGGCAAATTAGTCCAGCCCCGGCAGAAGGTGGGAATGCCCCCGTCGCGGTTTTGTAGGTCCAGCAGCCACTTCACCCCCGCCATAGCTGCCTCTTGTACGTGCGGCTCAGGAGTACGTGTGGAATACACCGTGCGGCGTGCGGAATGGGTGGCTGGGGCCGCGTCATGTGTGCCTCCATCTCCGCCAGAAGTAAGACTCCTTATTTCGCATTCCGCATTCCGCATTCCGCCCTCGCTCAAAACCTTGAGTGCCAGTAGTGCACCCGCCGTGTCGTCCGCATCCGGCACGCCGCCGGGCAGGTCGGTCCAAGCCCAACCACCGGGCGCGGCTCCGGTGTAGGGATGCTCAGTGCGATATTGTTGGGCCAGCAGCCAGTCAAGGATGCGCCTGCGCTCCTCGGCGCTCATCACCCCGTGAATGCTCGGGCCTAGGGCGTTGACGGCGAGCGTGGTTACCCAAGTCGCGAGGTTGGTGTCAATTGGCCAGCTGCCATCTGGGCGCGCAGACTTGAGTAAAAAGCTCACGCCGCGCCGGGCCACGGGATGGTCAGCAAGTTCGCTGCCCGCGAGGCTCATAGTCACGAAGCTCGTCAGCGGCGTGGCTTCGAGGAACCCGCCGTTCGGCGGCTGAATACGCTCCAGCACGCGCAGTGTCTTCGCCCGCGCGCGGTCGCGGAGCAGGCGCAGGAGCGGGTTGCGGGTGGGCAGGTGATGATGCCTCACCCGCCCGATGGCGATGAGTGCTGGCAGCGCGTAGCTCACGACGGGCAATTTCAGGGTGGCAAAAAACTTTTGCGGTAGTGTGGCCAGCTCGAACGGAAGCTGAATAACACCTCCCCAAGCGGCTTTGCCCTCGCCCAGCCGTCCGGCCAGTGCACACATTGTGAGAATGGGGACGGAGAAGGTACGATCCTTGCCGTAGCGCGCGATAATAGCGGAGATGAGCTGACGCGTTTCGAGTTTGGGGTTTGGGGTTTGAGGTTTGAGGTTTGGTTGGCTTGATGTGGTGGAGTGTTCGGTATTACCCATCCAGTTTTCTTTGGGCGTCGCGGAGGGCATGGGCTTGGGGTCAGAACTCTGGGCACGGCACACTGAACATTTCTCCACCAACCACGCCTCGGCGCGCCGCACCGTTTCAGGCCAACGCAACTCCGCTCCTGGCACTGCGCCAAAGGCCGCCCAGCAAAGCGCGGTGGTGCTGATGTTCGAGAAACTCAAGGTCGTGTCTCCCCAGCCGCCGTCGGCATTCTGGTGCTCCCCCAGCCATTTGAGGCCGGATTCGATGGCCAGTTGCTGACCGTTGACCGCCGGCCGCTCCCGCGCGTGCCGCTGCCAGAGTTCAAGCGCGGTGACAGCGGTCGCTGTGGAGAGTGCGCTGCTGGATAACCCTCCCTCCCAATGACTGTGTGGGCCGCGCTCGGCTAACAGCGCGGCTCGAGCCTTGGCGAGCGCGCGCTGCAACCGCTCGCGGTCAAGGCGCGGCGCCCGCTGCGGGGCGTCTGGTTGGGCGGCGGACACGGGCGGAGTTTCGCTGGAAGGCTGGTAAAATTCACGCTTGTTCGTTTCGTCTGAGAATGTTTTTGTTCGCAGCCGTTTATACGGCATCGGTTAAAAATTAATTTGAAACAATGGCGACTTACAAACTCGGACCGGGTGGTACCGGAAATCTTTATAGCAACAAATCCTTTACCAAGCCCGTTAACTTCTTCTGCGTCGCCCCCGACGCGAAAGCGGTCTTCATCGCCGGGGATTTCAACGAATGGAATCCCGCGTCGCATCCGATGCAGCGCTCGCCGGACGGAAACTGGCTGGTGCAGGTACTGATGAATAACGGCCACCACCGCTACTGGTTTCTCGTGGATGGGGTGCCCACGCTCGACCCGCGCGCTCAAGGTGTGAGCCGTAACGATAAGAACGAGCGTGTGTCGTTGATTTCTTTAAGTTGAGCCACAGGAGGGGCGCAAGCAGGCACCAGCGGTTTCCTGGTTATGAGTCGGCGGCGCGAAAAACTTTTGTGGCTTCCTATGCGCCTAATATCTGCAGGCCGTTCGACACGGCTTGTTAACTTACGTTGAGCTTATTTGTGCGTGCGCGCGATTAATCTACCTTCGCCGCCTTGTTTGCAGCACGGCGGTCAGAAAAGAAGCTAAGGAGCAGCGCTCGGCATTCCTCTTCGCGCACGCCGCGGGTAATTTCGCACTGGTGATTGAGGCCCGGGAATTGCAAAAGGTTTAACGCGCCGCCCGCCGCGCCCCCCTTGGCGTCGCTCACGCCATAGACTACCCGCCCGAGTCGTACGTGGACGATCGCTCCAGCACACATTGGGCATGGCTCCTTCGTGACGTAGAGCGTGCAGTCGTTGAGGCGCCAGTCACCGACGGCTTGCTCGGCGGCAGTGATGGCGAGCATCTCAGCGTGGGCTGTGGCGTCCTTAAGCAGTTCCACCTGGTTATATGCACGCGCGATCACGCGCCCGCCGCGCACTACGACCGCGCCTACGGGCACTTCCTCCGCCTCGTAAGCGCGTGCAGCTTGGCGCAGCGCCTCACCCATGAAATAGGCGTCGCTGTGCAGGTCAATGACTGGCTCGTCGTTCACGATGGAAGAAAACCACGAAGCTCAGCTTGCGGCACGCCGGAAATCGCCAGCTCACTTGCGCTCCCACCACACGAGAAACTCCTTGTTCCCCGCCGGACCGAGCAGTGGTGACTCCGTCACGCCACGCCAAGCAAGGCGGGGCAAATTCACTTCCGTAAACGCCTCCAGCTCGGCCAGTACTCGCGCGTGGATCACCGGGTCCGTGATGACTCCCTCCCCTTTGTCTGCTTCCGCCTTGCCGGCTTCAAACTGTGGCTTCACCAGCGCAATGAGGTGTCCGCCTGGCGACAGCAAGCCATCGGCGGCTGGCAAAATCTTCCGCAATGAAATGAATGAGCAATCAGCAACCACAACCGAAACGGTGAATGATGCGGAACGCTGGATTACAGGTGCTGGCAGGGCCGCTGCGAGTTTCGCCCCGGTGAGTTCGCGCGCGTTGGTCTTCTCCAGCACGACCACCCGGGGATCATTCCTCAACTTCCACGCGAGTTGCCCATGTCCGACGTCCACGGCGAAGACACGTTCCGCGCCGTGTTGCAGCAAACAGTCAGTAAAACCGCCTGTGCTTGCGCCGAGGTCCACTGCGGTCAGCCCGCGAACGACCAGCGCAAAGTGTTTAAGGGCGTGCTCCAGCTTGTGGCCACCTCGGCTCACGTATTTCTCCGTGGCGTCGAGTGTAAGCGTGTCCGCCTCGCGCACCGGGTCGCTGGCTTTACGCGCTACCTGTCCGTTAAGCCGCACCAATCCAGCCATCACGGCACACTTGGCCTTTTCGCGGCTGTCGCACAGGCCGCGCGCCACCAAAGCCTGGTCGAGCCGCGTGTTCATCGCGGCAAGCTTGCAGCTAAAGCCTGGCGCGACAAAGCTCAAAGCCGTGATGCGAACTGAACCAGCGGGAGAAGACCTGAGGAGTTCTTGTGAAAACACGCTGCGCGAAATGAGCAAGGTGGCAGTCAATTCCACCTCCCATCGACTTTTACTCCTTATCGGGCTTGCCATCGCACTATTGGGCTGCACGACTTCCGCACCACCCGGAGCGCGCAAACTTTCCAACCTGGAATACACGCGCGCTCCCGGCCGGCCCCTAAAGCTCGACCTTTACTTGCCCAATGGCGCAACTAACCAACTGCCTGTGCTGGTCTGGATCCACGGCGGCGCATGGAAGATGGGCAGTAAAAACTGGTGCCCTATCGCGCCACTTGTCACCAACGGGGTCGCCGTTGCCAGTATTGAATATCGCCTAAGTGATGAAGCTAAGTTCCCGGCGCAAATCACTGATTGCCGTGCCGCCATCCGTTGGTTGCGCGCGAACGCGACCGCCCATGGCTTGGACGCGCAGCATATTTGTGCGTTTGGAGCGTCGGCGGGCGGGCACCTTGCTGCCCTGCTCGGCACTGCCCCCAACGTGCGGGAGTGGGATGCGGGCGAGCATCTAGCAGAATCTTCGCGCGTGCAGTGTGTCGTCGCGTTTTATCCGCCGACTGATCTCGATGAGCTAACCGCTGGCTGGTTTTGGCGGAAGGTTTCTTTCAGCGACGTGGGGCGGCTTATTGGCGGTGCGGTGGAGCAGAATCGCGATCGTGTGGCCCGCGCGAACCCGGCGAACTATGTTTCGAAGGACACGCCACCCTTTTACCTGCTACACGGCGAGCGCGACCGGCTCGTGCCCATCCGCCAAAGCGAATTACTTCACACGGCCTTGCAGCAGGCCGGAGTGCCGGTTCACTTTGAAATCGTTCCGCGTAAAGGTCATGCCATCGGCCCGCCCCCGAAAGCGGTGCCAAAGTTACAGGAATTCCTCCGGTTACATCTCGGTTTAGCCGGGAAAAGTGAGGCGGTGGGCCGTTAGGTTCCGCTTCCCCCGCCGCGCGCAGGCGATTACGCTGCTGCTGCATGACCAATGAGCCGTTGCCACCGGTGACAACGTCCCCGGCTCTCGCTGCGACCACCCCCTCCAAAGGGAAGGTCTTTTTGCGTCGGCTCACGAGCACCGTGGCGTTATGGGCAGTGGTGCTCGGGGCACTCTTTTGTGGCAACAAGACCGTCTCCGACCTCGTGTTCATCACCATCATGCTGCTGCTGGCGGCGTGCGGCATGTATGAGTTTTACGGCCTTGTGCGCGCCCGCGGGTTGGTGTGCTTTCGAAAGTTCGGCATGGCAGCGGGGTTGGTGATGGTAGCGGGCACCTTCCTGCATTGCGCGGGGAAGCTCGGGATCCACGACTCACCGGCGCGGGTGAACGACTTCGAGACCAGCTTTATTATCTTCTTTGTCCTTGGTCTGTGCCTCCGTCAGTTCCTCGCCAAGGATAATCCGCATGGCATCGTCGCGATGGCCACGACGTTGCTAGGTTTGTTATATGTGCCATGGCTGCTGAACTTCATCCAGAAGATCGAGTTCTTCCGCTTCCCGGCGGGCGCGCACGCGAATGCGGGGACGTTCTACGTGCTCTATTTCATTGTCGTGACCAAGTTCAGCGACTGTGGCGCGTATGTGGTTGGCTCGCTCATCGGGCGACATAAGATGATACCGCGCATCAGCCCCGGAAAGACGTGGGAGGGCTTTGGCGGCGCGGTGGTGGTCTCGACGGGCGCAAGCGTGGCATTCGCGCATTTCGCGGGTGACAAGCTTTACGGCATGAACCTCACGCACGCGCTTATCCTCGGGGTCATCCTCAGCATCGCGGCGGTCATCGGCGATCTTATCGAATCACTATTCAAGCGCGAGGCCGGCGTGAAGGACTCCGGCGGCTACTTCCCCGGTATTGGCGGGATTCTGGACTTGCTCGATAGCCTGCTGTTCAATGCGCCGCTGATGTACCTGTATCTGCGCCATGTACTAACGCACTGAACTTCTTCCGCTTGCGCCCGCTTAACCCTGACCTTGCTCGGCCTCGAGCAAAATTTGGGGCGGGCAGGGGTGGGGTCAAAATTACGATCAAGACAAACCCTGTTTGATGAAAAACGTCGTCCTTCTCGGCTCTACCGGCTCCATCGGAACCAGCACGCTTAAGGTCGCCGACGACCTGCCTGACCGCCTGCGCATCATCGGCATGGCGGCAGGCGGGAACTCTGAACTGCTCCTCGAACAGACGCTCAAATATCAACCCGCTGCCATCTCCATCGCGGACCCAGCCAAAGCTGTTGAACTTCAAGCCGCCCTCGGCACCAAGGTGCAAGTCCACGCCAGCAACGACGGCCTGCTGAAGCTTGCCACCATGCCCGAGGCCGACATCGTCCTTATTGCCATCGTCGGCACCGCAGGTCTGCAACCCGCGCTCGCTGCCATCCGCGCGGGCAAGGACATCGCCGTCGCCTCCAAGGAAATTCTCGTCATGGCCGGTGAGATCGTGATGAACGAAGCCCGCAAGCATGAAGTGAAAGTCCTCGCCGTGGACAGCGAGCACTCCGCTATCTTCCAGTGCCTCGACGAAAAGCCGAGTTGCTCCGTCCGCAGCCTTTGGCTTACGGCTAGTGGCGGCCCCTTTCGCGACAAGACGGCGCATCCGAGAGAATCTTTCGCCGGAATCACCCTTGAGCGCGCCCTCAAGCATCCGAGTTGGGTTATGGGCCGCAAGATCACCATCGATTCCGCCACGCTCTTCAACAAGGGACTGGAGATGATCGAAGCTCGCTGGCTCTTTGACATCGGCATGGATCGCGTAAAAGTAATAGTGCACCCGCAAAGTGTGGTGCACTCCATGGTTGAGTTCGTGGACGGCTCCATCATCGCCCAACTCAGCACGCCGGACATGTGCCTGCCCATCCAATACGCGCTGACCTACCCCGATCGCGTCGGCAGCGACCGCGTGCAGACGAACTTCGCCAAGATCGGCAACCTGACCTTTGAGGAGCCGGACACCGACCGCTTTCCCTCCCTCAACCTCGCGCGACGCGCAGGCGAAGTTGGCGGCACCCTCCCCGCCGTGCTGAACGCCGCCAACGAAGTTGCCGTGGAAGCCTTCTGCAACCGCCAGCTCAAGTTCACCGACATCTCCGCCGCCGTCGCCCGCGCGATGGACGCGCACCGAGTCATCGCGCATCCCACCTTGGAGCAAATTCTAGGGGCAGATTTGTGGGCTCGCCGTAACGCCCTAAGCGTATGACTCTGTCCATAAAGCACAGCACCCTGCGCGACTTGTATGACAAGGTCGTCGCGGGTGAGCGTTTGTCTGAGGCTGACGCTTTGCGCCTGTTCGAGAGCAAGGACATCAACGCCGTCGGAGCTATCGCGGACTTCGCGCGGCAGCAAAAGGTGGGCAACCGCGCTAGTTACATTCTCAACCGCTACATCAACTACTCGAACTACTGCATTCTTTCCTGCCAGTTCTGCTCCTTCGCCCGGAAGAAGCGCGATAAGGACGGTTTCGAACTGACCCTCGATCAGATGGTGCAGAAGGCGCGCGAGGCGCTGGCGTTAGGGATCACCGAGCTGCACATCGTTGGCGGGCTGCACCCCTCGCTGCCGTTCAGTTACTATGTTGATTTTCTCAAGGCGCTCAAAGCCCTCGACCCGCGCCTTCAGCTCAAGTGCTTCACCGCCATTGAAATCCTCCATCTTGCGTGGATGGCCAAGAAGCCCGTGGAGCAAACTCTGGTTGAACTCAAGGCTGCTGGGCTAGAATCCCTCACCGGCGGTGGCGCGGAGATTTTCCGCAAGGAGGTTCGCCACGCCATTGCGCGCGGCAAGGAAAGTGCCGAGGAGTATCTCAACGTGCACCGCACCTGGCACCGGCTCGGTGGGCGCAGCACCTGCACGATGCTTTTCGGCCATGTCGAGAAGCTCGAAGACCGTGTGCATCACCTGAGCTTGTTGCGGGGGCTACAGGATGAGACGCGTGGCTTCACCGGCTTTGTGCCGTTGCCCTATCAGCCGGAGAACAACGACATCCCCGTGCGTGTGCCGCCGACAGGCTTCGACCAGCTCCGCACGATTGCCGTGAGCCGGCTTTACCTCGATAACTTCGATCATATTACTGCTTATTGGGTCGGCATGGGCCTCAAGCTCGCGCAAGTCGCCCTAAGCTACGGCGCGGACGACCTGCATGGGACCATCTTGGAGGAGCACATCTTTCATATGGCCGGCGCAAAATCCCCGCAGCTCCAGACTGAGGCGGAAATGCTGAAGGCCATTCGCGAGGCGGGGAGAACCCCAATTCAGCGCAACACGTTTTATGAGCCGGTGAAGGAATGGACGCCGGTGGCAACTCTGTCTGGCTCAGAAGGGCAGCGAAAGAATCTGGTTTCGTTGGCTGTCAATGGGTAGTCTCGCCTCGTCCTGATCTTAGCTTTCAAAGCATAGACCGAAAATGAAAACCACCATCGAAGGCGCGCCCTCATTTGCCTACCTCCACGTGGATCTCGATCCGGGTGAGTCGGTCATAGCTGAGTCCGATGCCATGGCCAGCATGGCTGCCGATCTTGGGATGCAGGCGAGTTTAAATGGCGGGTTACTCTCCGGCCTCGCCAAAAAGTTCCTCGCAGGTGAGTCGTTGTTCGTGAACACCTTCACCAATACCACTACGGGACCGCGCCGCGTGACGCTGGTGCAGACTACGCCGGGCAACATGCGGCAAGTTCAGCTCAACGGCGAGAGTGTATGCCTCCAGCCAGGGGCTTACATCGCTTCCACTCCCGGCCTGAAGCTCGGTCTGCGTTGGGCCGGCCTGGTCAGTGGCATCGCGCGCGAGGGCTTCTTCAAGCTCACCGTCTCCGGCACGGGCACACTCTGGTATGGCGCGTATGGCGAGCTGCTTGAACGGCAGGTGGATGGTGAATACATTGTAGACACTAGCCACCTGGTCGCTTACGAGCCCCAAATGAAGCTCAAGCTCCAACTCGCCGGGGGGCTGTTCTCAAGTCTTTTTGGCGGGGAGGGCTTTGTTACCCGCGTTGAGGGTAAAGGTAAGATTGTCATCCAGACCCGCAGCATCAGCGGCTTGGCAAGTTGGTTGAACCCGAGAATCTGATTTCCCTGCATGCAAATCGACCTCCTCAAACGGCCCGGCAATTCTGCCGCCCGCGTCACGCTCTCGCCCGGCGAACACCTCACTTCCGAGTCTGGCGCGATGATCGCCATGAGCGACAATCTGGAACTCACGACCACGACGCACAAGCGGAACACCGGCTCTTTGTTTGCGGCTGCCAAGCGGTTGCTCGCGGGTGAGTCGTTGTTCCTCAACCACTTTTCCGCCAGCAGCGTGGCGGGTGAGGTCTTTCTCGCTGCCACGCTGCCGGGCGATATGCTGCGTTATGATTTACAGGGAGAGAACCTCATCGTGCAGTCCGGCTCGTTCGTCGCCTGCGAGAGCAGCGTGAATCTCAATCTCGGCTGGCAAGGGTTCAAGTCCTTCTTCTCCGGCGAGAGCGTCTTCTGGCTCCAGCTCAGCGGCACCGGCCCCGTCATCATCTCCAGCTTCGGGGCGATTTATCCGATCGAGGTGGACGGCGAATACATCGTGGATACCGGACATATCGTCGCGTTCCAAGAGACGTTGAACTTTACCGTCACCAAGGCCGGCGGAAGCTGGGCCACGGCCATCCTCGGCGGCGAAGGTCTCGTCTGCCGCTTCTCCGGCCGCGGCACGGTCTGGTGCCAGAGTCATAACGCAAAGGGCTTTGGCGTGGAACTCGGGCCGGAACTCAAACCTCGTTAACCGCCATGGCCATGCAAGTTTACATCCTCCGCACCGGCACGCAGGAAGGTCCGTTTCCCATTGAGCAAGTCCGTCAAATGCTTGCCGCAGGCGACCTGTTGCCCACGCACCACGTCTTCCATGAAGGTCTCACCAACTGGGTGCTGGCCAGTCAGTCGCCCGCATTAGCAAAGCCCGGCGGGCCGCCGCCCCTCCCCGCCGCTCCCGCAGCATCTGGCAATTCCGGACTGCTCACCAGCAGCTACAGCACAGATACGCGCAGAGAATTCCAATATACCATCGAGGGCCGCCCTGACTTTGCCTTCCTCACCGTGCAAGTCCCCGCCAACCAGACGCTCAAGGTCGAGGCCTCCGCGATGGCGACCATGGACACAAACATGGAGATGAAGACCAAGATGCGTGGCGGCCTGGCGCGCCTGCTCACGGGCGAAAGCATCTTCGTCAACGAGTTCACCGCTGCGAACGCCCCCGGCAGCATCGGCATCGCGCCGGGCGCCCCGGGCGATCTCGAGCACGTCTACATCGACGGCGACACGATTTACCTCCAGAGCAGCGGCTTCGTCGCCAGCGGCATGGGCGTGACGCTCGACAGCAAGTGGCAGGGCTTGAAAGGCTTTTTCACCGGCGAGGGCCTCTTTCTCATCAAGTGCTCCGGTAAGGGCGACCTCTGGTTTAACACCTATGGCGCGATGTTCTGCGTGAACGTCTCAGGCAGTTACGTGGTAGACACCGGTCACATCGTTGCCTTCACTGACGGGCTGCAATATGAGGTCGGGCGTATCGGCGGCTACAAGTCGCTGTTTTTCTCAGGTGAGGGCTTCGTCTGCCGATTCCGTGGTCAGGGCAAGGTTTGGGTGCAGACGCGCAAGCTTGGCGCGTTTGCAAGTTGGGTCTGGCCATTCCGCCCGGTGCAGCGGGGCAATTAACCCGATGGTAAATTGCAGGACCCACCCAGGGAAAAAGGCCGGACGCGCCGCTGATACTGGCGAGGTTGTGCCAACGAGAATTCAAACAAACACTTTCAAGAGGTGATCACCAGCCGGACCCAAGACAAGCTGCCCACTACAAAAGCATTGCTAGCATCGCGTATTATCTGAAGGATTCTTTTTTGGATCCGAATCTTATGAAACATATCCTAATCATTGCCGCCTCTCTTGCCCTCGCGTCTGGTCTGTCCGGCGCGCCCGCGGGCAACTCCGCAGACGGCATTTTACGCGGGCCGTTTTTCTCCGGTACCATCATGGCTAGCGACGGCAAGCAGCTCGCCGCCGGCAAGGGCATCGTCATAACGGTTGGGCCAAACAAGGATCATTACGTTTGTTATGACACCGACACGCTGCGTTGCGCGCTGGGCTGGTCGGGTGACTTCCTAGAATTCGGCAAGACTCAGGAGCGCATCGAGTGGCCACCGCCGCCGAAGATTAAAGGTAAGCTCGCGTTCGAGACGAAGATTGGGTCGGGTTGGGCGACGAGCGAGGATTTCAGCGACCCGCGTCCGAACCAGCAAGGCCCGCTGCCGCGCGCACAGGCGAAGTATCGCGGCCTCTACGTCCACAGCGACAATGTGGTGCTGTCGCACACGGCGGGCGACGCGGGCGTGCTGGAAATGCCCGGCCTTGAAATCATCGGTGGTCGGAGCGTGTTTACCCGCACGGTGAACATTGGCGCGGGGAAGCAGACGCTGCGCTTCCTCAGCGGCGCGGGCTTGGTGCCCGGTCTTGAGGATAGCGCGGTGAAGACCGAGTCGGTCAAGGAGTTCAAGCTCGTCATCTTTGGCAACAGCACGAACCGTCTGGTCATCGGGGTCACGGGTAACACTGACCTGAGCAAGCTCACCGCCGCCAAGCGCAACCAAGCTGGGGCTTGCGAACTGGCACTCGTGGTGGAGCCCCGGACCAAGGCGCTCAACTTGAAAGTTTTCATTGCTCGCGTGGACACCGATACGGAAGTGGACGCTATTCGCGCTGCGCTCAAGTCTGCCAAGGCCCCGGCTGACCTCGCCTCGCTCACCAAAGGCGGCTCCGCGCAGTGGCCCGCTGTCGTCACCAAGGGCGTGCCCGGCACCAACGCAGGCCCTTATGTCGTGGACCACATTACCGAACCCACCCCCAACGCGTGGAACGCCAAAACCTACTTCGGCGGGCATGACTTCTTCCCCGACGGCCGCGCGGCGGTCTGCACTTTCCACGGTGACGTGTGGGTGGTCAGCGGCTTGGATGAGAAGCTGGAGAAGATTACTTGGAAGCGTTTCGCCTCCGGGCTGTTCCAGCCGCTCGGCCTGAAGATCGTGGATGGAAAAATCTACATCACTGGCCGCGATCAGATCACGCGGTTGCATGACTTGAACGGCGACGGCGAGGCGGACTTCTACGAGAACTTCAACAACGACACGTTCGTCACCGCGAACTACCACGAGTTTTGCCTCGGCCTCGACACGGACAAGGCGGGTAACTTTTATTACGCCAAAGGCGCACCGTGGCCGCCCACCGTGCAGTCCGCGCATCAGGGCACGATGCTCAAGGTGTCCAAGGACGGCTCCAAGCTCGACGTCATGGCCACCGGCCTGCGCGCGCCCAACGGCATGGGCATCGGCCCGAACGGTTGGATCACCGTGAGCGACAACCAGGGCCACTACATGCCGTCGAGCAAGCTGAACCTCATCCGCGAAGGCGGCTTCTACGGGATGCGTCAGGCTGCGCATGGCAAAGCCCCGCCCGATGACAACATCCACGCCTATGACCAGCCCATGTGCTGGTTGCCGATGAACATGGACAACTCCAGCGGCGGCCAAGTTTGGGTCGAGAGCACGAAGTGGGGTCCGCTTAATGGTCAGTTACTCTTCATGAGCTACGGCAAGGGCACGCTCTTTTCTGTGATGCCGCAGGAAGTGGACGGCACGGTGCAGGCGGGCATGGTGCAGTTCCCGCTGAAGTTCCCGAGCGGCACGATGCGCGGTCGCTTCAATCCACAGGACGGCCAGCTCTACACCACCGGCCTGCGTGGCTGGCAGACGGCGGGCGTGCGTGACGGTGGCTTCAGCCGTGTGCGCTACACCGGCGCGCCCGTGCGGATGCCGCAGGCGCTCCACGTCTCGAAGGACGGCGTGCGCATCACCTTCACCACCGCGCTCGACGAAGCCAGCGCCAAGGACGCGGGCAACTGGAACATCGAGATGTGGAACTACATTTACTCCGCCGGTTACGGCTCGCCGGAAGTCTCCACAAAGGACCCGAAGGTGAAGAAGCACGACAAGCTGGAAGTGACTGGCGTTGAGCTCAGCGCGGACAAAAAGAGCGTCACGCTCAAGCTCTCCGAGCTGACCCCGGCGATGCAGATGAAGATCAAGTTTAACGTGAAGTCCGCCGATGGTGAGAATGTGGTGGCCGACATCTACAGCACCATCCACAAAGTGGCGGCGAAGTGACGTCGAGGCTCTTAGGACTGGCTGCGAGTGCAGTCTTTTGCCTCCCCGGCGTTGCCGCTGAGTTCCCGGCAATTAGCTCGGACGGATTCCGTGACAGTGGTGGTCACTGGCGCAACATCCGCGACACCAATCGCTTCATTCAAGCCACAGCTGGGGGCGAATTATGCTCCGACGCAAGTTCGTGAAGTGGTGGAAAACTTACTCCTCTTTCAGCGAACAAACGGAGGTTAGCCGAAGAATTATGACATGTCGGCGGTGCTCACTCCGGAGTAAAGC
>Ga0194132_10001498_pt1 | contig 46966 bp, 39 predicted proteins | sample TA2KigOf80mmetaG_FD_148612 | JGI IMG/M metagenome (GOLD analysis project Ga0194132, IMG submission 148612) | Freshwater microbial communities from Lake Tanganyika, Tanzania - TA2015054 Kigoma Offshore 80m | ecosystem: Environmental > Aquatic > Freshwater > Lake | place: Tanzania: Lake...
CCGCGGCGTCGGCGAGGCGCGCGGCCCGGCGGTCGCCGGTGGCCCACAGGCGCATGGCTTGGGCCTCGGCCGCGGGGCGCGATTCGGCCGGCAGCGCCCGCGCCCAGTGCCCGATGCGGCGGAACACGCGCTCGGCCTCCACCGCGGTCAGCGCCAGCCACGGGTCGGCCCCGTGGTCGGCGCGCGCGGACGCTTCGGCCAGTACGTCGCCCAAACCGGCGCGGACCACGGCGGCGAGGTCGAGCGCGCCGGCCCGCGCCGCCCGCGCGGTCGCGACGAGCGCGCGCAGTCCGGCCCGCCCGGTCGGGTACATCGGGTGCTTCAGGGCCGCGGCGAAGTTCGGGAACGCCACCGCTTCCGCCGCGAGGACCGCGCCCGGCAGCAGGTCGGCCGCGGCCTCGGCGCACCTCAGCACCGCGGCCAGTGCCTCGGTGCGGTTCAACTGTCGCAGGGCCGCGGTCACGTCCACCCAGTACCACGCCTGTTCGACCGGGTCGGTGGCGACGGCGCGCGTCAGTTGGTGTTCGAGGACCCGCACCGCGTCCGCGGTGCCGAGGTCCGCGAGCGCGCGCACCTGTATGGCGAAATCGAGGCCCGGCTGCAACTCGCGCTCGACGAGGTCGGCGCGGCCCGCGTCGAGCAGTTCGGCGAAGTGGGCTTTGGTGGCGGCGCGCGCGGCCTCGCCGAGTAGCCCGCCGGCGCGCAGGTGCCGGTGCTGACGGTCCACCGCGACCGTGGCGACGCGCGGCACCGCGCGGCGGGGCAGCAGCCACCGGCGCGGGCGCGGGCCGCGGTACGCGAACCAGAACAGCCCGCCCGCCGCGACAAGAGATATCACCAAGATCGGCATACGCCCCGCTACTCGCGCACGTGGCCGTCGCCGGTCACGATGTACTTGTACGTCGTCAGCTCGCGCAGCCCGCACGGGCCGCGGGCGTGGAAACGGTCGGTGCTGATACCAATTTCCGCGCCCATGCCAAGCTCGAATCCGTCGTTGAACCGCGTGCTCGCGTTCACCATGACCGCGGCCGAATCGACCTGTTGAGTGAACGCCCGCGCCGCGCCGAGGTCGCGCGTCACGATGGCGTCCGTGTGGTGCGAGCCGTACTCGGCGATCTGCGCGACGGCCTCCGCGAGGTCGCCCACGACTTTCACCGACAGAACGAGATCGAGGTACTCGGTGCGGTAATCGGCCTCGGTCGCGGGCGTCGCGCGCGGCACGAGGCGCACCGTTTCCGGGCACCCGCGCAGCGCGACACCGTTCCTTTCGAGCGCCGCTCCGATGGTCGGAAGGAACCGGTCGGCGACCGCTTTGTGAACAAGTAAGCACTCGGCGGCGTTGCAGGTGCCGGGCCGTTGGCACTTGGCGTTCACGACGATTCGTTCGGCAACCGCGAGATCGGCCGCGGCGTCCACGTAGACGTGGCACACCCCGTCGAAGTGCTTCAGCACCGGCATGCAGGCTTCGGCCGCGACGCGCTGGATGAGCGACTTCCCGCCGCGCGGGATCGCGAGGTCGATGTGGTCGCTAAGCGCCAGCAGGTGCCCGACCGCCGCGCGGTCGGCGGTGGGAACCAGTTGCACCGCGTCCGCGGGGAGGCCGGCGCGCGGCAACTCGGCGTTCAGGATCGCGTGCAGCGCGGCGTTGGAGTGTGCCGCTTCCTTGCCGCCCCGCAGGATGACCGCGTTACCGCTTTTGACGCACAGCGCCGTGGCGTCGGCCGTGACGTTGGGGCGCGACTCGTAGATGAAGAACACGACGCCGAGCGGCACGCCGACCTTCAGAACTTGCAGCCCGTTCGGGCGCTGCGCGGCCTCGCGCACCTCGCCCACCGGGTCCGGCAGCGCCGCGACCTGCCGCAGCCCTTCGGCCATTGCTGTGACGCGCTTCGGGTTCAGCGAAAGCCGGTCGATGGCCGCGGCGATCAGGCCGAAGCCGGGCGCGGCGGCCACGTCCCTCGCGTTCGCTTCGAGCAACTCGGCCCGTCGCGCTTCGAGGGCCGCGGCACAGGCCAGCAGCCAACGGTTCTTGGTCGCGGCGGGCGCGACCGCCAGCGCGCGCGACGCCAGCTTCGCGCGGCGCGCGAGGTCGGCGCACAGTGCGGGCAGGTCGGTAGTCGGCAGCGGCGCGGACACGGGTTCTCCTCACTCGCCGCTTGCGGCTTCGCCCGAACAATGGTGCCGGTCGATGGCTGCGAGCAGCAGGGCGGCGTCGCGCGCGCCGGCGACATCGTGGACGCGCAACACGTGCGCGGTGCCGCGGGCCGCGGCGATGCAGGCGACCGCGAGCGAACCGGGGTCGCGCGCGGCTAACTCGCGCCCGCACAGCGCGCCGATGAAGCCTTTTCGCGACACGCCCAAACACACCGGCCGACCCAGCGCCGCCACGCGGTCCAAGTTCGCGAGCAGTTGCAGGTTGTGCTCCAGCGCTTTGCCGAAGCCGATCCCGGGGTCGAGACACACAGCTTCGGGTGGAATACCGGATTCGCCCAGAACCCGCAACCTCTCTTGTAGGAAGGCCGTTACCTCGGCCACAACGTCGCCGTATTGCGGGTTCTGCTGCATCGTCGCCGGTTCGCCGCGCATGTGCATGACCACGACACCGGCGCGAAACTGCGATGCGACTGCGATCATGGCCGGGTCGCGGAACCCGCTCACGTCGTTGACGATGCTCGCGCCCGCGTCGAGACACGCGCGCGCGACTTCGGGCTTTATCGTGTCAACCGAGAGCGGCACGCCGGCGCGCTTTGCCAGCTCGGTCACGACGGGCACGACGCGGCGCAGTTCCTCGTCGAGCGGCACCGGCACCGCGCCGGGCCGGGTCGATTCCCCGCCGATATCGAGAATATCCGCGCCTTCTTCGACGAGCGCGAGCGCGTGCGCGACCGCGTCGGGCCACTTCCCGCCATCGGAGAAGCTGTCGGGGGTGACGTTCACGATGCCCATGACCAGTGGTCGCGGGCCGAGGGAGAGTGCGCGATCGCGCAACTGCCAGAGAAGGGGAGTCATGTTGCTAAGGTACAGTCTTCTGTATGTACCCCTTCGGGGTACATACAGAAACCGCCACCCATCCGAGTGGCGGTTCGCGTCTCGCTTGTCGGCGTCGTCTTACTTCTTCTCAAGCTCGGCCTTGATCGCCTTGTTGAGGTCTTCGGCCTTCGGCTCGGTGCGCGGCGAGAACCGGGCCACGACCTTGCCGTCGCGCCCGACGAGGAACTTCTCGAAGTTCCAGCTCACGTCCTTCACCTTGCCGTCCTTGTCCGGGGTCGCGTTGAGCAGGGTCTGGTACAGCGGGGTGATGCCCTTGCCCTTCACGACGACTTTCGACAGCATCGGGAACGTGACCTTGTACTTGGTGCTGCAGAACTTTTTGATGTCCTCGTTCGTGCCCGGCTCTTGCCCGCCGAACTCGTTGGCCGGCACGCCGACGATCACGAACCCGTCCTTCTCGTACTTCTCGTACAGCTCTTGCAGCCCCTTGTATTGCGGGGTCAGGCCGCACTCGCTGGCGACGTTCACGAACAGCACGACCTTGCCCTTGAGCTTGGACAGGTCGTAGTCCTTGCCGTCGATGTCCTTCATCGTGTAGCTGAGCGGGCTGGTCACTTTCTTGTCCTCCGCGTTGCACGCCGCGACGAACCCGAACAGGGCCGCGACCGCGGCCGCGTACAGTGCCTTCATGGAACAACACCTTGTGGAAAGGGAATGGTGGGCAGGCAGGCGTTAGTGTAGACGCCCGCGGGCGAACGGGTATTCGCAACTACGGCGCGAGGCGCACGCGCGCCCAACCGCTCGCGGTGCGTGCGAAACGGATGCGGTCGTGCAGGCGGCTCGGCCGGCCCTGCCAGAACTCGATGACGGTGGGAAGGACGCGATAGCCGCCCCAGTTCGGCGGGCGCGGCGGGCCGTCCGGATACTTCGCCGTTAGCTCGGCGTGCGCCGCTTCCAGCACCTCGCGCCCGGCGATGACGGCGCTCTGCGGCGACGCCCACGCCCCCAAGCGGCTCCCCAGCGGGCGCTTCACGAAATACTGGTCCGACTCCGCGGCGCTGACGATCTCGACGGTGCCCTCGACGCGCACCTGCCGTTCGAGTTGGTGCCACAGGAAGCAGAGCGCGACCTTCGGGTTCGCCCCCATCTCGCGCCCCTTGCGGCTGTCGTAGTTTGTGAAAAACGTGAACCCGCGCGGGTCGAGCGCCTTCAGTAGCACGGCGCGCGCCGAGGGCGAGCCGTCGGGCGCGACCGTGGCGAGGATCATGGCGTTCGGGTCGCTGATCTCCGCGGCCACGGCCTGATCGAGCCAGCGGTGGAACAGCGCGAACGGGTCGCCGCCCGCGTCGGCCTCGGTCAGCCCCGCGAGCGAATACTCCTTCCGCAAATCGGCGAGTGTCGGCATAGTGCGGGTATTATCTTGAAGTGAGTGTCTTCGTGTAGCCGCGACTCGAAGTGGAGCGCTGAGAGAATGGCAGCCGAGCGCGCCCTTGCGATTGTCGTGCGCGGGAGCGACTGGAGCGAGACCAGCCGCATCGCGACGCTGTTCACGCGCGAGTTCGGCAAGGTGCGCGCGCTCGCGAAGGGCGGTCGCCGGCTCAAGTCGAACTTCGACATCGCCTTCGACTTGCTCACCGTCTGCCAAATCCTGTTCCTGCGGAAGTCGCACGGCGGTCTCGACCTGCTGACCGAGGCGCGGCTCGAAGAGCAGTTCCCGGTGCTGCGGCGGAACCTGCCGGCCTTGTACGCGGGGTACTACGTCGCCGAACTGCTGGCCGACGGCACGCAGGACTACGACCCGCACCCGGAGTTGTTCGACGCGGCGCTGGGCGTGCTGCGCGCGCTGGGGGCGGAAGAACTTAACCCCCTCAGCCCCCCTTCCCTGAAGCGAAGGGGGGAGGAAGAGCCTGCGCGCGCCGTCGATGTCGCTGGCGCGCCATTGCATTTCTCCCCCTCCCTTCAGGGAGGGGGCTGGGGGGTGGGTTCTTGGGGATTGGTGTCGGCGTTTGAGCTTGTTTGGCTCCATGAGCTGGGCTATAGCCCGCGGCTCGATGCGTGTGCCGGGTGCGGCGTGGAGCGGCGGAACCCAACCGCGGCGGCGCTGTATAGCCCGTCGGCGGGCGGCGTGCTGTGCCCGGGGTGCGGGCCGACCGTGCCCGACCGTCGCGGCGCGAGCGGGCCGGCGCTGGCCGCGCTGCGGGCGCTGGCCGCCGGGGGCGCGGACCTGCCCGCGGAGGCCCGCACCGAGGTGCGCCAGTTACTCGGGCAGACGGTGAGCTGTGTGCTCGGTCGCCGCCCGCGCATGCTGAACTATGTCGATGGTCGGTAAGGGGGACCGCTAGGATGGCGAAGCGAGCGGACAGGACGTTCCGACCGGGCCGCGCGCGGGCGCTGCTCGCGGTCGCCGCGCTCGTCGCGGCCCTCGGCGGGTGCCACACGGCGCGCAGTTTCAAGGAGCGCGTGGACCAAGCCGCGGGCAAGCTCACCGGCTCCAACTTCGACGACCCCGAGGCCGACGCCAAACTGAAGCGCGCCGAGGAACTGTTCCAGAACAAGGACTACGCGCCCGCGCAGGACCAGTTCCGCGCGCTGGCCGACAACAAGGGCAACTCCGCGGCGCTGGCCGAGCGTGCCCGCTTCATGCAGGCCGAGTGCCGGTACATGCGGAAGCAACTGCCCGAGGCCGCGGACACGTACCACAAGGTGCTGCTCGACTTCCCGACTGGGGCGTACCGGCGCGACGCCTGCGCCCGCATCTTCGACATCTGCGACTACTGGCTCGACGACTTCCGCGACGAACTCAAGGCGCGCCAAGACGAAAAGGGCGTACTGCGCTGGAAGCCCGGGTTGCCGAACCCGCTCGACCGCACGCGCCCGACGTGGGGCCAAGAAGAGCGCACGCTCGAATCGCTCCAGCGGGTCCACGTGCACGACGTGACCGGCCCGACCGCGGACAAGGCGCTGTTCTGGTGCGGGTACATTAACTTCGTGCGCGGCAACTTCAACGAGGCCGACCAGTTCTTTAGCCAACTGGACTCGATGCACCCCGACAGCCCGTTGCGCCCGCAGGCGATGGCGTTCGCGATCCTTGCGAAGAACAACGCCACCGGCGGCGCGGCCTACGACGGGCGCAAGTGCGCCGAGGCGCTGCAGCTGGTTCACGTCGCCGAGGCGAGCGTGCCCGAACTGGCCAACAACCCTGAGATGGCCGAGAAGTTGACCCGCGCGAAGTTCGCGATCCGCTCGCAGCAGGCCGAAAAAGACTACCTGATGGCCGACTACTACGAGCGCACCGGGCACCCCGGCTCCGCGGTGTTCTACTACGAACTGGTGCGCCGCCGGTACGCGGGCACGAAGTACGCGGACCAAGCGACCGAGCGCCAGACCCGCCTTGTGAAGCTGATGCAAGAGGGCCGCCCGGACCCGGGCGTCGATCCGCTGGCCGTCGTGCGGGCCAAGTTCGACGAGGTGTGGGGCAAGCGCCCCGCCGCGACGAAGGAGCCGGCCGGGGGCGTCGTGCCCGCGGGCGGCCCCGTGCCCGACAGCGCCCGTGGCGCGCGCCCTTGAGTACCACTCCTCGCGACGCCGCAAGCGGCGAAGCCCGCTTGCGGCGTCGCGAGTTACCACCAACCAAAATCTTATGCTCAGCCGCCGCCGATTCCTCTCGCTCGCCGCGCTCGCGCCGCTCGCCGCGGGGTGCCGCGGGGGGTTCAAGCTCCTCGGCTACGATGTCGGGGCCGGGCCGCTGTACGACGAGAACATCAAGACCGTTTACGTCCCCCTGTTCAACAATCGCGCGTTCCAGACCACGCCGTACCGCGGGTTCGAGGTGGACGTGACACAAGCGCTCGTCCGCGAGATCGGCAAGACGAGCGCGTTCCGCGTCACGTCCGACTACACCCGTGCCGACACCGAGTTGCTCGGCAACATCGTCTCGATTCAGAAGACGATCCAGAACGTGAACCAACAGAACTTCCTGCGCGAAGGGGAGATGCAGGTTCAGGTGGACGTGGTGTGGCGCGACTTGCGCACGGGCGAGGTACTCTCGAACCCGACGCCGCGGCCCGCGCCCGGGCGCGCGGTGCCGAACCCGCTCGAAGTGCCGCCGCAACCGTTCGACCCGAACGTACCGCTGCCGCCGGAACTCAAGCCCCCGGACGCGGCCGTGCCCGTGCGCCTGATGGCGACCGGCCGCGTGATCCCCGAACTCGGCGAGTCCAGCGCCAGCGCCGCCCAGCGCGTGCAGCAGCGCCTCGCCGTACAGATCGTCGCGATGATGGAGAAGAAGTGGTAGGCGCGCGTCACGCGCCCGGCGGCGCGTCGGTGCCGGTGGGCGGGCACTTGGAGTCGAGGTAGGTTTGCAGGATCATCTGGGCCGCGACGCGGTCCACGCGGGCCTTGCGCTTCCTCTTCGAGAGCTTCGCGCCCAAGAGCGCGTCTTCGGCCGCGTGCGAGCTGCACCGCTCGTCCCACATCACCGCGGGGAGCGCCGTTACTTCCGTCAGCCACTTGGCGTAGGCCCGCGCTTCGCGCGACATCGCGCTCTCGTCGCCGTTGGCGTGCAACGGCAGGCCCACCACCAGCCCCACGGCGCGGTACTGCGCCGCGAGCCGCGCGAAGTGCGCCGCGTCGGTGGCCGGGTGGACGCGGGCGTAGGTTTCCAGCGGCGATGCGATCACGCGGTCGGGGTCACACACCGACACGCCGACGCGCTTGGTGCCGTAGTCGATGCCGAGCAGGGGGCCGCGCGGCTCGGGCGAAGCCGCGAGCGGCGTTTCGTCGGTCACGTGTACTCCCCGCGGTTGGACTTCTTCAGCGCGTCCACGATCTCCTTCACCTTGTCCTCGTACTTGCGGTCGATGACGAGCGTGGCGTCGCCGTCCTGAATGATGACGAGGTCGCTCACGCCGTAGGTCGCGATGAGGCGCGTGCCGTCGCCCACGACCACGCAGTTGTTCGTCTTCAGTCCGCAGTGGAGCGCCTGCACCGTGTTCCCGGCGGCGTCCTGCGGGTTGCGTCGCTCCAGCGCGAGCCAGCTCCCCACGTCGTCCCACGTGAACGGCGCGTCTAGCACCATCACCTTCCCGCTCTTGCCCGCGTCCTGCATCACCGCGAAGTCGATGCTGATCTTCTCGACGGTCGGGTACGTGGCCCGGAACACGTCGTCGAAGGTCGGCGCGCCCCACGCGCGGGCGATGCGCTCCACGGCCTCGCGCACGGCCGGGCGGCTCGCGCCCAGTTCGCCCAGGATCGTTCGCGGCTTCCACACGAAGATGCCGCTGTTCCAGTCGTAGTTGCCGTCGGCGAGGTACTGCGTCGCGACCTCCTCCGGCGGCTTCTCCTTGAACTCTTCGACGTGCGCCGCGGTCACACCCTGCCGCGCCCCGGCGGGGCCGCCGCGCTTGATGTACCCGTAGCCGGTCGAGGCGAACGTGGGCCGGATGCCGAACGTGACGAGCTTGTCCGGGGCGTCCTGTAGGAACTGTTCGGCGGCGTGCAGCGCGCGGCGGAACTCTTGCACCGGCTCGATGACGTGGTCCGCGGGCATAACCGCGATGGTCGCGTCGGGGTCGGCCGTACCGATGATCGCCGCGCCGAGGCCGACGCACGCGGCCGTGTCGCGGCCCTGCGGCTCGCCGATGACGTTCTGCGCCGGCACGTCGGGCAACTGCGCGCGCGTCTCCGCGACGTAGGCCGCGCCGGTAATCACCCACGTCCGTTCGGGCGGGACCTGCGCCGCGACCCGGTCAACGGTCCCTTGGAGCAGCGTGCGGTCGCCGCTGAACGTGAGGAACTGCTTGGGGCGCTGGACCCGGCTGCGCGGCCAGAATCGGGTTCCGCCGCCGCCGGCCATGATCATCGCGTGAAGCATGAGAAGTCCGTTCCGTGAGGGTCAGTTCAGGATCGTGGGGCCGGTCAGCGGCGGGAGACGCTTGGCCTTCGCCGCGAGTTCCTCTTCGTCGAGCGCGAACAGCGGCGAAATCTCGACGAGGTTGCCGTTGGTTTCGACGCCCGCGCGCGCGAGCCACGTCGCATACAGCACGAGCTGCGCGACGTGCGACGTTTCTGGCGAGTCCGGGCCGGTCGCGTTCTTGATCGGGGCGAACTCCTCTTCGCGGGCCGTTTCCGCCGTGAGCCAGCGCTCGGCGTAGGGAAGAGCGTCGAAAATGAAGCGCTCGAACTTGAGCGCGTTAGGTGCGGTCGGCGGCGGGGCCGCGACGGTCGCGCCCGTGTCCGGGTCGTAGTGCGACACGCACTTGAGGGCCGGGCGGTAGGGCAGGGCCGCGGCCGTGTCGCGCGTGACGCGCTCCAAGAACGAGAGCGCGAACAGGTGAATCGCCGGGCTGCCGGCGCGGTACCGCAGCGCGCCGCTAGCGTCGCGCTCCGCGGCCAGTTCCCGCGGCAGTTGTGTGTACTCGATGATGGTGCCGCGCCCGCCGGTTTCGACGAGGACGCCGACTTTCTCCTCCGGGTCCTGCTTGTACACGACCTTCGACGACGCTTCGGAACCGTGGGCGAGGTGCCGACCGATGAAGCCGGGGTCGCACACCTTCACGAGCGGGTTATCGACCTGAAAGTAGAACACGTGCTCCACGCCCCGCGCGCGCAGGTCCGCGAGCAGGCCGCAATCGGCGAGCGCGGTCAGCGCGCCGCCGTGCCCGTTCGGGCTGAGGAACAGCTTGCCGGGCGCTTCGAGCAGCAACCGCCCGCTGCGCGGGCAGAGCGCCGGCATCGTGGCCTGTTGGAAGACGCGGACCTGATCCGGCGCGTAGTGCAGGTGGGCGTTTTCGTCGAAAAACGCGCGCGTCGGCGCGTCGGTCGCCGGGCTGGTCATCACGAGGAACGGGATCGCGCGCCGATACCGGCAACTGAGTGCGAACAGCTTCTCCGCGTGGAGCTGGTACAGCGGCGCGCCGGACAGCGGCGCGCCGGGGAACAGCCCTTTCGGTTGGAGCGAGCCGAGGCGCGTCCCCTGACCGCCGGCGACGAGGAGCGCCGCGACCTTGCCGGCGCGCAGCGCCTCCGCGCCGCGCGCCTTCTCCTCCGCGGTGTAGGCCGCAGGCGTGACCGGCACCGGGGCGAACCGCGCCGGCAACGCGTCGGCCGGCTTCGCGCCGCGCAGCGCGTCCAGCTGCGCGAAGTCGATGCCCTCAATCTGCGCGACGAGTGCGGCGCGGGCCGCGTCGTCGAGCGCGCCCCAGTCGCGCAGAACGTGCGCTTGGTTCGCTTTCTCGAGTCGCGCGAGCAACGTTGGTGGGGGAGAGGGCATGGTTCGCTCAGAAGGTAAACTTCAACCCGTCGTAGGCCGGCTCGATTCCCGCCGGCAGCGTGCGCATCAGCTCGTCGTACTCCATCGTGTGAGCCATGTGCGTCAGGTACGCGCGGCGCGGCTTCACGCGCTGAATCGCTTCCACGGCCTGTTCCAAGCTGAAGTGCGCGAGGTGCGGCTTGCCGGGGCGCAGGGCGTCGATGACGAACACGTCCAGCCCTTCGAGCAGCGGCCAACTGCGGTCGGGGATCGCGCTCACGTCGGTGCAGTAGGCGACGTTGCCGACGCGGTAGCCGTACACGTTGAACCGCCCGTGTTGCAGCGGGATCGGCGTGAACGTCTCGCCCAACACCTCGAACGGGCGCTCGTCGATACGGTTCAGTTCGAGCTTCGGCAACATGCCAACGGGCACGTCCTCACTGCCCGGCGCGAAGACGTACGAGAACGCCTGCCGGATCACCTCTTCCACTTCGTCGGTGCAATAGATCGGCAGCGCGGCGTTCAGCTTGAGCGGGAAGATGCGCAGGTCGTCGAGGCCGAACAGGTGGTCGACGTGGTAGTGCGTGTACACGACGGCGTTCACGAGCTTGACGTTCTCGCGCAGCAGTTGGAGGCGCAGTTCGGGCGTGGTGTCGATGAGGACGTTACCGCGCGGGGTGCCGATGAGGACGGAGCAGCGGTAGCGGTGGTTCCGCGGGTTCGCGGACGTACAAACGAGGCAGTCGCAGCCGAGCATCGGCACGCCCATCGACGTGCCGGTGCCGAGGAACGTAAAGGTGCGCGTGTGTGTCACGCGGCTATTTCACCGTCGCGGGGCGAAAGTGGCAAGGCGAACCGCCCGCCGAAAGGCGGGCGGTTCGGAGCGAGCCGGGTTACCACGTCTTCTCTTCTTCGTTCGGTGGGGCCGATTCGTCGGTCAGGTGGACCGGTTTGTACCCGCCCTGCGACATGAAGTACACGATGAGGATCGCGTAGCACACCAGCATGACCACCGGGAAGAGGGCGACCGTTTGCAGCGCGGTCTTCTTCGCGGCCTCCTGCGTGTCCTTAATCGTCTTCTTCTCGTCGTCGGTCGCGGTCTTGAGCTTGGCGTCGTCAACGGGCTTGTACTCGCCGAACACGCTGGTTTTGGTTTCGCCCATCACCTTCGCATGCAGCGCGCCGTGCTTCGCCGCCAGTTCTTTGTCGGCCTCGCGGTCCTGCACGTTGCCGAGCAGCGGCGCGCCGAGGATGCCCACCGCGAGCATGCCCAGCCCGCTGATGGTGTTGAGCGTGAGCGCGCCGCCCTTCGGGAACCGTTCGGAGACGACACCGAGCATGGTGGGCCAGAAGAACGTCTTGCCGAGGCCGTACAGGGTCGCGGCCACGAGGATCATGGCCCCGGTCGCGGCCGAGAGGAAGAACAGGCCGGCGATGGCGATGGCCGAGCTCGCGGCCAGCAGGCCCAGCGGCGACAACTTGTGAACGATGGGGCCGGCGCAAAACCGCAGAACCATCATGATGAACGACGTGTAGATGAGCACCGTCGCGCCCGGCAGCCCGAGCTTCTTCATTTCGGGGGTCATCAGGTCGCCGATCCAACTGTCCGTGCCCAGTTCGGTGATGGCCAGCGGCATCATGATGACCATCAGGAACACGAACATCAACCGGCCCAGCGACATCGTGTACGCGCCGAACGCGAGGCTCAGTACGACGGAGATGCCGAACCGGATCGCGGTGGCCTCGGAGATCGCCACCGAGCCGAGCGAGAATGCGGTCGCGTTCGACCCGATCTTGACCCCGAACTTGTCGAGCACGTTCGCCAACTCGAACACGATGAGCGTGGTGATGAGCAGCGCGCCGAAGAACCCGACCTCCTTGAGCATGTCGCGGAACGACACGCCGGCGGTCACGCGCTCGTTCACTGGGAACTTGCAGCTCAGCATGAGCGTGCCGTAGATGAGGACCGGCAGCCCCACGAGCGCGACCTTGAACCGCCAGTCGGCGTCGCCCAGAGCCACGGCCAGCACGCCGCCGAGTACCAGCCCGCCGGGCCAGCCCGCGTGCAGGATGTTCAGCCACTTGGTCTTCTCGCGGCTGAACATCGTCGCGACGACCGGGTTGATGACCGCTTCCACGGTGCCGTTGCCGAGCGCGCCGATGAAGCTGCCGAGGTACAGCACCCAGTACCCGCTCATGCCGCCCTCGACGAGTGTCGGGGCCGCGATGACGATGGCGACGAACGCGGCGTGGCACGCGAACGCGAAGATCATCGCCACACGGTAGCCGATCTTGTCCACGATCAGGCTGAACAGCACGATGCTGATGGCGAACGGCCACAGGCCGACGCCGAAGATCTCCCCTTTTTGGGTTTCGCTCAAGTTGAACTGCTTGGCCCAGTCATCCATGATGCTAACGCGAACGATGAACCCGAACGAGGTCGCGATGAGGGCGATGAAGCATGTAAGGAACAGCTTCATGTCCCGGTTCTCGGTGGACATGGGGCAGACTCCGGATTGGGGAGGGTAGCGAGTGCGTTGAGGGGGATGATACCAGTTCCCCCCGCGCGCGACCAGAACTTACTTGCGGTCGGGCGCGCCCGCCTCTGCCGGCGGGTCCGGTTGTAGTGCCCGGCGCGCCGCTGCGCGCCGCCAGCACGTGAAAAAAGTGCAGTTCTGCGCCCGGCGCGGCCGATTCTCCGATGGTGAGATCGGCCGCGCCGGGGGGTCCGCGTGACGCAAGAGCTTAACGTCCTCGCCCTGATCAAAGGCGAAGAGCGGTTCATCTTTGTCTACGACGACGACAGCACCGACGTGCTCATCGACGACATTCGCGACAAGGCCGCCGACCCCGCGGTCGCGCTCAACTGGTTCGACGCCGCCGTGCTGACCGAGCGCGTCCGCAACGTCTCAAACCAGCCCAACGCCGACCTGATGGAAGATTAGCCCCGCGCGTCGTGGGGTGGTGCCGAGTCTTCGAGGCCCACCACCGTCGCTTGCAGGTGGAATGGTGGGCCTCGAAGACTCGGCACCACCCTACAACGCGCCGTTCCGCTCCGACCTCACAGAGGCCGGCTCTAGAAGAAAACACCTCGGACCCACACCTTTGACGCTCGAACAGGGGCTGGCCGATTTTCTCACCCATCTCGGCCTCGAAAAGAACGCCTCCGACAAAACGGTGAAGTCGTACCGCGAAGACCTGACGCAGGCCCTTTCGTTCGCGCGCGACCACCTCAAGAAGAAACAGGTCGCGCCGGCCGACTGGACGACGCGCCTGTTGCGCGCGTTCGTCGCGTGGCTCCACGAGCAGGAGTACGCGAAGACCACCGTGGCCCGGCGGCTCGCGGCCGTGCGCTCGTTCGGCAAGTACCTGTGTCGGCAGGGCGTGCTCGCCACGAACCCGGCGCTAGGGTTGCGCGGCCCGCGCCAAGAGAAGCGGTTGCCCCACTTCTTGACTCTCGCGGATATTCAGAAGCTGCTGGTCGCGCCCCCGGACACCGATTGGGCCGGGCGGCGCGATCGTGCCATGTTGGAGACGCTGTACTCGTCGGGAATCCGCGTTTCCGAGCTGGTCGGCCTCGACCTGCTGACCACCGACTTGAATGATGGAGTCATCACGGTTCGCGGGAAAGGCAAGAAGGAGCGGCTCGCGCTGCTCGGCCCGGCCGCGGTACGGGCGCTCCGCGTCTGGCTCGACGACCGGGCGGCGCTGCTCAAGCAGGTGACCAAGGACACGCCCGCGGTGTTCCTGAACAACAAGGGTGGCCGGCTCACGACTCGCAGCGTCGGCCGCCTGTTGGAGAAACACCTGAAGTCCGCCGGGCTAGACCCGCGAACCAGCCCGCACACGTTACGACACAGTTTCGCGACCCACATGCTCGACGCCGGGGCCGACATCCGCGGAGTTCAGGAACTGCTCGGCCACAAGAGCTTGGCGACGACACAGGTTTACACGCACGTGAGCACCCAGCGCCTTCAGAAGAGCTACCAGAAGGCGCACCCCAGATCGTAGTGGGCAGAGAACAGAAGGCAGATGCCCTTCGTTAGCCGCGAGCCGCAGGCGAGCGCGCCTGTCGTGCCTCTGCCGCGCTCGCCTACGGCTCGCGGCTAACGCGCTCTGGGTGCCTCTATCGCGCAGGTGTGTCCGTCGTCTCAGGGGGTTGCTTCATGCGCCGTACTTCGTGCTTGGCCCTGTTCCCGCTCGTGACCGCGTCGGCGCTGTGGCTGGTGGAGCCGGCGCGGGCGCAACCGCTGCCGCCGCCCGCGCCCCCCGCGCCGGCGAAGGTCGCGTGGTGGACCGACTACAACGCGGCCCGCAAGGAGGCGCACGAGAAGGGGCTGCCGCTCGTCGTGGTGATCGGCACGGACGACTGCTTCTACTGCCGCAAGCTCGAAGCCGGGCCGCTGAAGGACGCCGGCGTTTCCAACCTGCTCGCCGGCGGGTTCGTCGCGCTCAAGCTCGACGCGACCCGCGCGCCGGACATCGCCAAAGCCCTCAAAGTGCAACTCTATCCCACGACGGTGATCGCCGCCCCGGACGGCAAGATTCACGCCTTCATCGAGGGCTACGTCGAGGCGGATCGGTTCGGCGAGCAACTGAAGCGCGTCGCCACCGCGGTCGCCACGGCGGACTGGGCGGCGCGCGACTTCAACGAGGCGTCGAAGGCGCTCGCGGCCAGCGACTACCCGCGCGCGGTCACGCTGCTGAAGGGCATCGCGAAGGACGCCGGCGACAAGCCCGTCGGCACGAAGGCCAAGCAACTGCTGGACGAGGTGGAGAAGGTCGCGGCCAACCGGCTCGCGCAGGCGAAGCAACTGGAAGCGCGCGGGCGCACGCAAGAAGCAATGGACGCGCTCGCGGACGCCGTGCGCCAGTTCGCCGGGACGCGCGCCGCGGCCGACGCCGCGAGCGCGCTCGCGGGCATGGCCGAGAAACCCGAAGCGGTGCAGGTGCGGCGCGCGCGCGTCGCCCGCGACCTGCTCGCGGTCGCCCGCGACGACTTCCGCGCCGGCCGCCTGTACGACTGCATCCAGAAGAGCGAACAGCTCTCGCTCGCTTACGCCGACCTGCCGGAAGCCAAAGAAGCGACCGCGCTCATCGCCGACATCAAGGCGAACCCGGAGCGACTGGCGAAGGCGTGCGAGCAGATGAACGAGCGCACGGCCGCGATGTACATGGCGCTCGCGGAGTCGTGGAGCAAGAAGGGCCAGACCGCGGAAGCCAGCGCGTGCCTCAAGAAAGTGATGGCCCTGTGCCCGAACACACGGCACGCGGACCTCGCGCAAGCGGAACTGACGAAACTGCTCGGCAAGACCGCGCCCGGCGTGCCGACGGGCGGGACGAAGCCGTAGTTTCCTCGCTGGGACCGCGGGCGTCCCGCCCGCTGCTGGGCATGGGGTGAGGCTACACGGTGTGTCGTGTAGCCACACCACAGGCTTGCCGGCGGGCGGGACGCCCGCGGTCCCAGAGAAATCAATAGACCGCGTTCGGGTCTTTCTTCGCGGGGGCCGCGCCGGTGATCGGCCACGGGCTGCCGTTGTAGCGGGCGTGCCAGCCATCCGTCGTGCGCACGCCGTACAGGTCTTCCATCGTGAGGCCGTACTTCGCGAACCACGGCGTACCGGTCTTCACGATGGCGTCGGTCTCCTTGACGCGGCGCACGCACTCGGTTTCGGCGAACTTCTGCCGGTCGGCCGGGTCCGCGTAGGTGAAGAACTCCTTCCAGAACGCGCGCCCGCCGAGGATGCCGCTGGCCCCGGCCTTCATCGCCATCTCCACCTGCTTCTTGTACTTGTCGTAGTCCACGCCGGCCGACAGCAGCACCCACGGCTTCTGGCCGCAGGCGTCGTTCAGCCGCTTCAGGTTGTCCATCTGCTGCGCGTCGCTCTCGCGGCCGGGCGTGCCGGGGAACTCGGACTTGTAGACGTCGCAGTACCGGCTCAGGTACTTCGCGGTGTCGATCACGGTCTTCGCCTTGCGCGCCGCGACCGTCTCCTTCGACTCCTCGACGCCGCCGGCCTTCATCGGGAAGTGCAGCGGTTCGAGCAGGAACAGGATGTCGTGCTTGATGCACTCGTTGTAGATCTGCATCGTGAACTCGAAGTTCTTCTCGGCCGAATCGAGCTCGTCCGGCTCGAACATGGCGAGCAGTTTCACGGCGTCCGCGCCGCACCGCTTGATGCAGCCGACGCTCCAGCCCGGTTCGACCTCGCCGATGGACCCGCCGGCCGCGTTCTTCGCGCTGCCGGACTTCTCGACGCGGATCAGGATGCCGGTGCCGGGCGGGACCGCGTGCGCGGCGACCGTGCTGGCGTACCCGTAGAAGCCGTCGACGAGCAGCCCGGAGCAGTGCGGCGCGAGCGCGCGGGACAGCATCACCTTCGCGTCGGCGATCTCGGCGTAGGTCGGCTCGCGCTCGGTGCCGGTGGCCTCCTTCGTCGCCTTCTTCATCATCGAGATCATGCTGCTGTTCTGGTCGGTGGCGACCATGCTCAGCGTCCCGTTCGGGTTGCTGATCCGTTGCAGCCCGCGGAGCTTGCCCGGCGTGAGGCCGAGGCCGTACAAGCGCGTGATCGAAGTCGTCGCCATCGAGCGGTCCCTCAAGGTGTCGTGCGAGCGAAGAGTTATACTAGGCGCGGCCCGGCGCACCGTCACTCTTTCGGGCGCTTGGCGCGCTTCGTACCTTCGGTTTTCGCGGCCCTCGGCGTGGCCTTGTTCAGCGCGACGCGGGCGCGCTCCGCGACCTTCGGGTCGTCGTCCTCGGTCGCGGCGGCGAGCGCGGCGCGAACGGCGTCGGTCGAAGCCTTGAGCTTGTTGAGCGCGTCGACCGCGGCCCGGCGCACCTTCGGCGCGCGGTCGCCGACCGCGTGAACGAGGGCCGCGAGCGTCTCGTCGGCGGTGTCGCCGCGGATCGCGAGCACCTCGGCGGCGTACTGGCGCACGGCGTCGTCGGTGTCGGCCAGCGCGCGGCACAGCGGGGCGACGACCGCGGGCGTGCGGAGCGCGCCGACGAACCGCACGGTCGCGCGGCGCACCTCGGGTTCGGGGTCGCCCACGAGCGGCGTGAGGTCGGCGGCGACCGCGCCTGCGCGCCGTGGCCGATCACGTCCGCGCGTGGCTCTGGCCGCAGAGTGCGGCCTGACGCGCGGGCCGACCAGCCCGCCGCCCCTCGTGCCAGCGGAGGTTGTCGTGACGTACCTTGAAGAGATTACTCTGCGCAGCTACCGCGACGCGCAGGAGCACTGCGCGGAAGCGCTCGATGGCATGATCGGGCCGCCGGAGGTTGTATTCGCCGACGGGCCGTGGGTGTCGCCGGCGCTTACCGACGACTTGATCTTCCAATGCGCGGAACCGGGCGAACCCGAAGGCTGGGGCTGGTTCCTGTCGGCCGAGGACCACTCCCACGAGCTTCTGAACTGTGAGCCGTTCAGCGCGGAGTGGGAGCCGCGGCCGCGGCTTTGCAACGCTAGGACCGGTTGCAACGGTAGCCGGCGGGGTGTAACGATAGCCGACATTTTACTTCGCCGGCAGCAATGCCCGCAAACCGGGCAGGCTCTTGAGCGCGGGCGAATGACGTGGTAGGCTGGCGCGGTAACAGCAACCAATCCGGAGAGTAGCCATGCGGATCGTCCCGACCGGCATTGTCATCGCTCTGCTGACCGGCTGCTCCACCGGCAGCGGGAACCGCGACGCGGAGTACACCCGCAAGTTGGTCGGGGTGTGGGAGGAAACGCAGGGCCTCCCGGGCTCGGGGAAGGTGACGGGCCGACTAACCTACGCGGCGGACGGTCGGTTCACGGCGACCGTGACGTATTCAGACTTCGACAAAGCCCGAGCGGCAAGGACGTACAAGGCCAACGGGACGTGGAAGGTGAAGGACGGCAACTTCATCTACCGGGTCGAGAACTCCGACGACCCGCTGTTCATGGTCGCCGGTCGCTCGGGCGTGGACCGCATCATCAGCGTGTCCGAGTCTGACTTCGTGTACGAGTCCGGGGACTCGAAGGCCCGGTACTCCGCCAAGCGGATCAAGTAGTCGCCCGCTCGCCTGCTGGCAATCGGCCCACGGCCCGAATCGCGGCGACGCGCACCTCGCCGTCGCGGTCGTCAATCGCCTTGTCCAAATGCGCGACCACGTCGGCCGTGCCGAGTTGCGCCAGCCCTTCGATTACGTCGAGCCGGTCCTTCGTGTCCGGGCTTTCGTAGCGCTCGACGAGTTCTTCGAGCACGCTCCCCTTCGCGCCCATCGCTCCGAGAACTTTGCTCGCGGTGCGGCGCACGCTCCAGTTGGAATCGGTCAGCGCGGCCTTGAGCTGGTCGGTGCCGGCGGCCTCGTCCGCGCCGATGGCGGCGACCGCTTTCGCGGCCTGCTCGCGCACCGCGAAATCGGAATCGCTCAGCGCCTTCATCAGCGCGGGCACGGCGTCTCTCGCGCGCGGCCCGATGTTGCGCAGGCAGTGGCATGCCTGCTGCCGCACGCGCGGTGTCTCGTGGGCGAGGAGTTCGACGAGGCCCGGCACAATCGGTTCGCCGATGACGGTCGCGGCCCGGCGCACCTTGATGACGCTCCGGTCCTTCGCCAGCGCGTCGAGCAACTTCGCGATCGGGCTTTCGTAGGTCGGGTGCATCCACTGGCGCACGGCCCAGTGGCGGATCCACTGGCCGCGCGGGTCGCCGTGGTCGTCGAGCCAGTCGGCGAAGATGAGCGGCAGGTTGGCGTCGCCCGGGGTCTCGGCAATGGCCGCGAGGAACGAGGCTTCGTCGGTCACGGTGCGCCCTCGTAGGGGTGTGGGGTTACGATAGCCCAACCGGACGAAAGAGGGAAACCCAGCAGCCGGCGTTGCGCGTCAGCCCCGAAGTGGTGCTGTCTGAGTGCCGGATCGACGGACGGAGTGTGTCGAACCGCCGGCGTGAGCCGGCGGGGTGTGCCCGAACACCCGCCGGCTCACGCCGGCGGTTCGACGAGTACCTTACTTGTTCTGCAGGGGGTGGGTTGCTTCGCGCCCCGAACGTCTCGCACGCGCGCCGTGTCCTCGCTAAAACGCCAGTATCCCTCTCCACACCACAACCGGAAGTGTCCCCGTGCCCGACGAAACGCCAGACCTCGCCGAAGTCCGCCTCGCCAAGCTGCGCCAGATCGAAGCGCTCGGCCTCGACCCGTGGGGCCAGCGGTTTGACGGCGCGCAACCCATCGGCCAGATTCGCGCGCTCCCGATGGAACCGTTCGACGACGCCAAGCCGGGGCCGAAGGTCCGCGCCGCGGGGCGCGTCGTCCGCTACCGCACCGGGGGCAAGCTGCTGTTCCTCGAAATTTGGGACCAGACCGGGCGCGTCCAACTGATGCTGCGCATCAACAAGCTGACGGAGACGGAATGGAAGGTCGCGCAGCTCCTTGACCTCGGCGACCTGATCGGTGTCGACGGCGAGTTCGGGAAGACCAAGACCGGCGAGCCGACGATTCAGGCGACGGGCCTGACGTTCCTCACCAAGAGCTTGGAGCCGCACCCGAAGGACGTGTTCGGGATGGGCGACGAGGAATACCGGCTGCGGCACCGGTATCTGGACATGATCTACACCCCGGACACGCTCCGCCGCGCGCACCAGCGGGTGACGATCATTCGCACGATCCGCACCCACCTCGACGGCCTCGGCTTCATGGAGGTCGAGACGCCGACGTTGCACGCCATCGCGGGCGGCGCGGCGGCGAAGCCCTTCGGGACGCACCACAACGCGCTCGACATCGACCTGTTCGTGCGCATCGCGCTCGAACTGCCGCTGAAGCGGTTGCTCGTCGGCGGCATCGAGAAGGTGTACGAGATGGGTCGCGTGTTCCGCAACGAGGGTATCAGCCGGAAGCACAATCCCGAGTTCACGATGCTCGAACTGTATCAGGCCTACGGCGACTACCGCGCCATGATGGACCTGACGGAAGGGTTGATTGTGGCGTGCGTGGACGCGCTAGGGGACTCGCGCACCATCGCCTACGGCGAGAAGACGGTGAACTTCGCCCCGCCGTTCCAGCGCGCCAAGTACGCGGACCTGTTCAAGCAGTTCGTCGGGTGCGACATGGCCGACGAGGTCGCGGTGCGCGCCGCGGCGCGCGCGGAGAACGTGGCCCTTGAGGTCGAGCCGGCGAAGGGCGCGCCGAAGGTCGCGAAGGCCCACGACGTGCTCGTTCAAGAGCTGTTCGAGGACTTGGTAGAAGAAAAGCTCGTCGGCCCGGTGTTCGTGTACGACTACCCGGCCAGCCTGTGCCCGCTGACCAAGCGCAAGCGCGACAATCCGGCCATCGCGGAGCGGTTCGAGCTGTACGTTCACCGCATGGAACTGGCGAACGCCTACACCGAGTTGAACGACCCGATCACGCAAGAGGCGACGTTCTCGCAGCAACTGGCCGGGCTGCCCGAAGACGATTCCATGGCGAAGATGGATCACGACTTCATCCGCGCGCTGCGGCACGGTATGCCCCCGGCCGGCGGGCTCGGCATCGGCATCGACCGGCTGGTGATGCTGCTGACGAACACGCAAACGATCCGCGACGTGATCCTGTTCCCGCTGCTGCGCCCGGAAGCGAAGTGACGCGGTGGGCCGCGCTCGCGGCCCACTTTCCCGCGTTCGCGCTTGCCCCGCGCGCGCGGTTTCGGCATCTTGCTCTGCATCCTCCCTCGCAGAGCACCCCTCATGAGCGTACCCGCCGGTTCCCCTCGCGGTCGCAACCTCGCGCTCCTCGCGGCCCTCCTCGGCTGGATGTTCGACGGCATGGAGATGGGGCTGTTCCCGCTCGTCGGGCGCGACGCGCTCGGCGAGTGGTTGCGCGACCCCAGCGACCCGTCGAAGGCCGACAAGGACGCCGTGAACAAGTGGTTCGGCGTCATCATGGCGTGCTTCCTCGTCGGGGCCGCGACCGGGGGCGTCGTGTTTGGCTGGCTCGGCGACAAGATCGGCCGCGTCCGCGCCATGACCGTGAGCGTGCTGCTGTACTCGGTCTGTAGCGGGCTGTCGGCGCTGTCGCAGTCGCCGGAGCAGCTCGCGGTACTGCGGTTCCTCGGCGCGCTCGGCATGGGCGGCGAGTGGGCGCTGGGCGTCGCGCTCGTGATGGAAGTGTGGCCCAACGCCTCGCGCGCATGGCTCGCGGGGTGGATCGGCGCGTTCGGCAACCTCGGCTACACCATCTGCGGCGCGATCGCGCTCGGGCTTCACAGCGCGAAGGGCCAACTCGCCGGGCACCTCGAAGGGCTCGGCGTCCCGTCCGACCTCGCCGCGAGTCTGACCGCGAACGGCAACTGGCGGCTCCTACTCTTGTCGGGCGCGGTGCCGGCGTTGCTTACGCTGTTCATCCGTTTGTTCGTCCCCGAATCGGAAAAGTGGACGAAGGAGAAGGAGGCGGGGAAGGCGTCGCACTGGTCCGGGCGCGACCTCGTCGGCGTGCTGGTCGGGTGCACCGCGGCTCTCGGTATCATCGCGCTGTGGGCGGCGCCTGAGATCGGGCTGACGGTGCGCGTCGTCGGGTCGCTCGCGGCGCTGGCCGTGGTGGTCGCCGGCTACCTCATGCCGGCCTACGGGTTCCTCTCGCGCAGCGGGCTGTCGGCCGACGCGCGGCGCGAGACGCTCGGCCGCATGGTGCTCGCCGCCGGGTTGAGCGGCGTGCCGCTGCTGGCGACGTGGGCCGGGCTGATGTGGATGTACATGTGGGTGAACGACCTACCCGGCACCGCGCCGAACGAGGTGCGCCGCGCGTGGATTCAGATTTCGTCGTCCATCGGCGCGGCGATCGGGTGCGTGGCCGCGGCCGTGATCGGCGGCGCGCTCGGTCGCCGGCCAGTGTACGCGGCGCTGTGCGTGATGTCTCTGGTCACAATGGTGGGATTCTACCGACTGAACACCGAGTACGGCACCGCGTTCGTGCTCTCCGCGGGCTTGTTGGGAATGGTGTCGGCGGCGTTCTACGGGTGGCTCCCGCTGTACCTGCCGGAACTGTTCCGCACCTCGATGCGCGCGACCGGGCAGGGCTTCGGGTTCAACTTCGGGCGCATCATCGCCGCGGTCGGCCAACTTCAAATGACGAACCTGCTGACCGCGTTCGACAAGGACTACGCCCGCGCCTGCGCGGTCGTCGCCGGGGTGTACGTCGCGGGGCTGGTGCTGATCGCGCTCGCGCCCGAAACGAAGGGCAAGGACCTGCCGGAGTGATTTGTAGAGTGAGACAAGGCTTTGGGCCGTCCCACCGTCTTCTGGTGAAGGTAGGACGGCCCAAAGCCTTGTCTCGCCCTACAAGAGCCCCCCTCATTCGTGGAGCCAAGGCTGGGGCTGCGCAAAGCGTTGCCCCAGCGTATGGAACGACATCAAATCAGCACGGTGCCGGCGCGCTGGCACCCGCAGGCGCAGCACACTGGGCACACGCGCCACGTGTACTCCTTCGCGCTGCACGTCGGGCAGTTGTCAGTGAACCGCTCGTCTACGGGCGTCTTGCACCGCCAGCAGTGGTCGAGCTTGTCCCCCTTGCGCTTGAGCTTGCGGACGTGAACGACCTTCGGCCCGTGGGCCGCGAGCCGCGAGCCGAGCATCCCGCGGAGTACGTTCGCGAACCGAACGTCCTCCGCCGTGAACGCGGCCCGGTCCTCGGCGTACAGTTCGTTGAGCCGGTCGATGGCCCGGCGCGCGGCGTCGGCGACCCCGGGCGTGCTGGTGGACTTGATCGTCGCCTCCCGCAAGTCCTCCATCGCGTCGTAGACGCTGAGGACGGGCTTGGTGGCTGCTTTCGGCATGTGTCTCTCGGTCCAGAGGTGCGGAGCGCAGGGTGTTACGCATAATTATCATACGCGCCACGGCCCCGGCACGCTAGGAAACTCCGCGGACCTCGCCGCGGTACCAGTCGCCGCGCGTCAGCGGCAACTCCGCGGAGCCGTCGTTGGGTTTCGACAGCAACAGTTGGTTCAGCGAGTAAATGCCGGCCTTGAAGCCCAGCGTCGCGCCGGCCATGTAGATGCGGAACACGCGGTAGCTCGCCTCACCCACGATTTTCACCACGGCCTCGCGGTTCTCCTCTAACCGCTTCACCCAGTGCTCAAGCGTGAGGATGTAGCTCTCGCGGATGTTCTCCAAGTCGCGGACCTCGAACCCGGCGCGTGTGGCGGCGTCTTGGAGCGGCAGGATCGAGTGCAGCTCGCCGTTGGGGAACACGTACTTGCGCGCGAACGCGGTCCACTGCGGGAACGGCGTGTGCGGGCGCAAGTGGATCCCGTGGTGCAGGTAGCACCCGCCCGGCCGCAGGCACTCGTACACCTTCTCGAAGAACAGTTGCAGGTTCGCGCCGCCGATGTGCTCGCCCATCCCGACGCTCGACGCCTTGTCGAACTGGCCGACCGCTGTGAAGTCGCGGTAGTCGCTGTAGACGATCTTCACCCGGTCGCGCACGCCGGCAGCTTCGATGGCCTTCTCGCACCACTCGGCCTGCTTGCCGGCCAGCGTCACGCCCGTGACCTGCGCGCCGTAGTGCTTGGCGGCGTGGATCGCCAGCCCGCCCCAGCCGCAGCCGAAGTCGACGAACTTCTCGCCCGGCTTCAGCCGCAGCTTCCGGCACAGGAAGTCGATCTTCCGCAGCTGTGCGGTTTCGAGGCTCTCCTTCGGGTCGTCGAAGTACGCGCACGTGTAAAGCATCCGCTCGTCGAGCCACAGCTTGTAGAACTCGCCCGGCAGGTCGTAAGCGAAGGAGATGGCTTCGGCGTCGTTGGCGAGGCTGTGGTCGCCCTTCACCGGGCGGCCGATGTTCCGCGGGTCCCGCGGGTTGCACTGCTTCGGCAGCTTCATGAGCGCCCACAGCAGGCGCAGCTTCGACCCCAGCGAGCGCGACGCTTTCAGTTTCACGAGGTGCTTGAGCAGCATGGTGAAGGCGAACACGTCGCCTTCGATGTCGTAGTCGTCGAAGACGTAGGACTCGCCCACGCCCATGTTGTCGAACGGCCAGAACATCGCGCGCAGCGCGCCGCCGTGCCTCAGAACGATGGTGAACGGGGTCGGCCCGGTGTTGGGCTGCCACGTCTCGCCGGTCCACAGGCGCACGTTGAAGTTGCCGGTGTAGCCGGCGCACAGGGCCGCGAGCAGGCGCTTGGTGCGCTCCGCGACAGGGTCCGGGGTGCGCGTGGCGGGGGGCGGGGCGGAAGCGGTAGCCATGCGGGAACTCGCGGTGCGCGTCGAGGGGGGGTGAACCTTAAAAAGCTAAGGCGCGCCGCGCCGAACGGCAACGCGGGCGCGTCGCACACGGGTTCCGGTCGTGCCGATTTTTCGGATTCTGACTTGTATCGGGGTTGTGCGGTCTGCGAAACTGTTCTCCCCAACTGGAGTGACCGCAATGAAACGGATGGCGTTCGCGGTGGTGGCCCTTGTGGTGTCGTACGCCGCGCCCGCGCGGGCCGACACGCTCCCGCTAATCAACGACCTGCCGGCGAGTTATACACCGGGCGTGGCCTTCACGTTCAACCTGCGCGTGCCCGCGCTCAACGACTTCACGAGTTACTCACTCGAGTTGGTGTTCACGACGGAGCCGATCAACCCGCCGCTGTTCGCCAGCGGGTCCGCGGCGGCGACGAACTACGTGTACCCCAGCAGCGCCGGGTTCCAGTCCACCCTGACCACGTTCGCGGACGCGAACGTCGTCGTGCTCACGATTGCCGATTCGACCGCGCCGGGCGTGGCGGTGACGCCGGGCGCGAACGATCGGCTCGCGACGATCACCGTGACGCCGGGCGCGGACCTGACCGGCTCGATTCAGCTCTCGATCGGTGTGGACTCGCTGTTCGTACACAGTTCTGAAGACCCCAACTACCCGCTCTTGGCGGACCTGCCGCCGATCACGCAAAACGACCCGGTCGCGCCGGTGCCCGCACCCGCGAGCGCGGCCCTGTTCGCCGTCGGCGCGCTCGCGCTCTGGGCGCGGCGCGCGCGCGGTTAGAATGCGTGTTGCACGCCGAACCAGAACTGGAGCGGTGCGCCGCCGTTGAGGGGTTTGCCCACGTCGAAGCGCAGGGTCGCGCGCTCGATGAAACTGAAGATCGCCGCGTCCACGCGCACGCCCATACCGACGGCGTGCGCCACGTTCCCGCCGACGAGGTGCCGGCCCGCGTACACCGCACCCACGTCGTAGAAGGTCGCGAGCCACACGTTCCGCGCGCCGAGCGTGTGGTCGAGTACGTCCCACGTCACGTTGCGCGCCAGCGGCCAGCGTATCTCGATGTTGCCCACCCAGAGCGCGTTGCCCTGCCGCTCCGCGAGGTCGAACCCGCGGAACAGCGTGCCGCCGCCGAGCGCGAGGAACTGGGCGCGCTCCGGCGTCGCGTACATCCCGACGGCGCGCGCGGCGACGCGCGCGTGTCGTAGCGGGCCGGCCCACTCCGGCAGCGCGTACACCCCGGCCAACTCCGCGCGCGCTTGGCCCATCGGCTTCCAGTTCGCCAGTTCCGCCTGCCCGCCGCCGGCCATCAAGTCGGCCCAGAAGCCGGATTCCGGGTCCCAGTACGGCGTGTAAAGGTTGGCGCGCAGGTGCCACCCGGCCATCCAGAGCCGGTCCCAACGGTCGCCGGCGCGGGCGCGCGCGAAGGGCAAGAAGTTGTCTTGGTAGGTCGCGAAGAACTCGTCGTAGAGCATCGGCGGCAGGTACAGACTAGAGCTTTCCTTGTGGATCGTGCGCGCGTAGACCGAGCCGCGGTGCAGGCCGCTCGCGCCGTCCTGCCTAGCCCACGGCCCGCCGATGCGCGTCTCCCAGTTGGTGCCGAACTCGCGGTTCGGGGCGAACAGCTTCGCCTCCGCGCCCACGACGGCGTCGCGGTAGTCGGAGCGCAGCGCCGCGTACGCTCCGGCCGTGTAGCGCTCGGTGCGGAACCCGCCGGCCTTCAGCCCGATCATGGTCGAGCGCGTGTACCACGGGTCTTGCGCGGTCGGCCCCCACACCCACGGCCCCGCGGTCAGGTTCCAGCGGTCGTAGTCCGTCGTCAGGTTGGTTTCGTCGAGCGTTGAATACAGCGGCGTGACGCGGGCGCGCGGCGCGGTCCTCCACGAGTTGTTGCCGGGATTCGCGTCGAGCAACACACCGTCGGGATCGACCGTAATTTGCTCCGGCTCGAACGGCAGCTCGGCCTCGACGCGCCAGCGGTTGTCGCCCAACGGAACGACGCGGGCCTGAAACTCCTCGAACTTCGCCTCCTCCGTGAACGGCCCGACCGGGATGCGGATCGTTCGGTTGCCGCTCGCGAACGCCAGTACCGTCGGCTCCGTGAACTCGCGCGACTGCTTGACGACGACGCGCGCGGTCCACTTCGGCAAGATCATGCCCGCGATCGTGCGCCGCATGAGTCGCCCTGCGAAGTCGATATTCTCTTCGACGGTCGCCCTCTCGACGGACCAGTCCACAAGCCCGGTGCCGAAGACCCAGCGGTCGAACAACTCGCCCCAGTCGCGCCCGGTGTACGCTTCCAGTTCGGTGCGGAAGTCCTTCGCGGTCAGGATGCGCCACGAGTACTTCTTGACGACGCCGGAAATGAAGTCGAGAAACGCGGCCTCGCCCAACCGCTCCTCGATCATGTTGAACACCTTCGACCCGCGGTCGTACGCGCCGGTGAACAGGCCGAACAGGTGCTTGTACTGCGGCAGGTCTTGCGCCGCCGGCGTCATCTCCTTATTGCGGATGGCGTGGAACATGCTGCCGTAGCGGTAGTTCTCGCGGTTGATGTTCGGGAGCCAACCGAGGCCCTTCGGCCAGTTAATGAACGGGTTGTTGCGCCCGCTGCGGCGGTCCACGAAGCGGTGCGTGAAGTACGCCGCCGCGCCCTCGTCCATGAACGGCTCGCTGTACCCGTTCGTACCGACCATGTTGTACCACCACTGGTGGCACGTCTCGTGCGCCACGAGGTACTCGACGTACCCGCGGGCCATGTGCGGCATGCCGAACACGCGCTCGTCGATCATGACGAGGCCGGCGCACTCGTTCCCGTTCCAGCCGAAGTACGACTCGGCCACGGTGAGCTGCGCGTACGGGTACGGCCCGAACCACTGCGAGTAGGTCGGGATCGCGTCGCCGATCACCTTCAGGATTTCGTTGGCGTAGAACTCGTGTTCGGGGAACGCCAGCACCTTCAGGCCGATGGTGCGGCCGTCCGGCAACTTCGTGGTGCCGGCGAACTCCTTGTACCGCGCGGAGGCCAGCACCGCGAAGTCGCGCCCGACGAACGGCGCGCACTCGACGCGCTTGGCGCCGTTACCGAGCTTCGTCTCGCGCGCGATCTGTGCCGAACACGCGACCTTATCGCCTTCGGGAACCGTGATCGTCGTGTGGAACGTGCCGGCTTCGTTGTACCACGGCTGGTGCCACGGCACGAACGGCATCGGCTTCCACCCGGTATCGTCGCACACCGCCACCAGCGGGAGCGCGTTCGTGAGGTACGTCACGCCCTCGTAGTGGCCCCACCGCCCCTGCTTGTTCGGCAACCGGACCGCGCACACCAGTTCGACCGTGACGGTTCGGCCCGGCGGGAGAGGTTCGGGCAGGTCGAACCGCAGCGCGGTCGAGTTCTTCTCGTCGTAGCTCCACGTGAGCGGCAGGCCCGTGCCGTCCGTGCGCATGAGGCGCGCCGCGGTGATGTCGCCGGCCTTGCCGCCGCGGTCGATGCCGAGTGTGGGCTGGAGCCGGAGCAGTTCGAGCGTTTTGGAGAACAGCAGCGCGTCGGTTTTGGGAACGGAGAAGTGCGGGTAGAAGTTGAACGCCAGCTGCCCGACCGGGTTGCGGGTGTTGTTCGTCCACGTCACGCGCGCGCGGGTCGTGGCCGTGCGCGTCGCGCTATCGAGGGTGATGTCGAGGTCGTAGTGGGGCAGGGGGGGCAACTTGGGCGCTTCGGCGGCGCGAGCGCGGGGCGCGCAAGTGAGCGCGACCGCGGCAACGAGCGCGGCCCGCAGTGCACCGGACCAGAAGCAGCCGAGAGCGTTCCCCACGCTCGCGCCATACCGTGCGCCGCGCTCCGGTGCTAGTTCAGTTGGCGTTCTTGCGCCGGTTCTCGCGCCGCTGGCACGGGAGCTGGCTCACCTCGCGCATCCCGGCGGGCAGTTCCACTTCGTCCGGCACCAGCACCGGAAGCCCCTGCTTGATGGGGAAGTGCGCGCGACAGCCGTCGCAAACGAGCCGCTGCTCGTCGCGCGAGAGGGTGGCTTCGCGCCGCGGGTCGATGGGGCAGCGCAGTTGCGCGAGGAAAGTTTCGTCCATGCCGGTAGTGTAGCCGGGCGGCGCGGGAACGGGAACGCGGAGAATCGCGGTTGAATCCGCGAGCGGTTTGCGGTCGAAGCGTTTGGCCGCGCCGCCGCGCCGGTGGGCAGACTCTTCCAAACTGGTAAACTATCACGAACCTGCCGCACGACCGGCTGGTTCCCAAGCTCTCGGACCCGCGCATGATCTCGACGGCTTCCGAACCCGCAATTGGCACCCCGTCCGCTTCCGGATCGACTCGTGGCCGCAAGTCCGTGCTGATCGTCGGCGCGGGGCCGGGCGGCCTCGCCGCGGCGCTGCTCCTCGCGCGCGCCGGACTCGACGTTCACGTCGTCGAGCGGCTCCCGCACGTCGGCGGGCGCTGCTCCGCCATTCAGGAGCAGGGCTTCCGCTTCGATCTGGGGCCGACGTTCTTCCTGTATCCGAAGGTGCTGGAGCGCATCTTCAAGCTGGTCGGGCGTGACCTGCGAACCGAAGTGCCGATGGTGCGGCTCGACCCGCAGTACCGGATCGCGTTCGGCGGCGGCGGCGAACTGAACTGCACGCCGGACGTGGCGAAGCTCGCGGACGCGGTCGCGAAGCTCAGCCCGGCCGACGCGCCCAACGTTAAGCGGTTCCTCGACGACAACCGCGTGAAGATGGAGAAGTTCCGGCCGTGCTTAGAGCGGCCGTTCAGCGGTTGGAAGGACGTGATGCGGTGGCAGCTCATGAAGCTGTTCCCGACGCTGAAGCCGTGGCGGTCGCTCGACTCCGAACTCGGACGCTACTTCAAGGACGAGCGCGTGCGGCTCGCGTTCTCGTTCCAGTCGAAGTACCTCGGCATGTCGCCGTTCAACTGCCCCAGCTTGTTCTCGATCCTGTCGTTCCTCGAATACGAGTACGGCGTGTGGCACCCCTACGGCGGCTGCGCGGCCGTGAGCGAGGGCATGGCCCGCGTCGCGCGCGAGCTGGGCGTGCGCTTCTCGCTCGGCGACGAGGTGAAGGAAGTGCTGTTCGACGGACGCAAGGCGGTCGGGGTGCGTACCCGAAGCGGCGAACACCGGGCCGACGCGCTCGTCATCAACGCCGACTTCGCCCACGCCATGACGAAACTCGTGCCCGATCACCTGCGCCGCAAGTGGACCGACGCGAAGATCGCCAAGAAGAAGTTCTCCTGTTCGACCTTCATGTTGTACCTCGGCGTCGAAGGGCGCTTCGACCACCTGCCGCACCACACGATCCACTGCGCTGCGGACTACGCGACCAACCTCGGCGATATCGAAAAGCGGCACGTGCTGAGCGCCGACCCGTCGTTCTACGTCCAGAACGCGACCCCCACCGACCCCGGCCTCGCGCCGCCCGGCCACAGCACGCTGTACGTACTGGCCCCGGTCACGCACATGCACTCGAACGTGGACTGGTCGAAGGAGGCCGGGCCGTTCCGCGCGAAGCTGCTGAAGCAACTGGAGAAGGTCGGCATCAGCGGCATCGAACCGCGGATCCGCTTCGAGAAGGTCATCACGCCGGCGGACTGGCAGAGTCAGTATCACGTTTACCGTGGCGCGACCTTCAACCTCGCGCACACGTGGTCGCAGATGTTGCACCTGCGCCCGCGGAACCGGTTCGACGAACTCGGCGGCGTGTACCTCGTGGGCGGCGGTACGCACCCCGGCAGCGGCCTGCCGGTGATCTACGAATCGGCTCGCATCACCAGTCGCTTGCTACTGGAAGACTTCGCGCAAGACGGGAACTGGCTCGGCGCGCCGGGCGCGGCCGAAGGAGCCGAGTCGTTGCTTGCATAGTAGCATGCACACGCCGTGTGCCGCCGTTACACGCATCGCCACAGCAACGGCACACGGGTGTGCCTACTACTCTGGGGAGAACGGAGTGATCAACACGACGCAACGGAACCGCGTGGGCGTGATCGGGGGCGGGCTGGGCGGCCTCGCGGCGGCGTGCGTGCTCGCCGCGCGCGGGTACGCGGTCACGCTGTTCGAGAAGAGCGCGTGGCTCGGCGGCAAAGCGGCCGTGCTCGAAGCGAACGGGTTCCGCTTCGACATGGGGCCGACGATCCTTACCATTCCGTCGGTGCTGCGGCGCGTCTTCTCGGAAGCCGACCGCCGGCTCGAAGACTACCTCGACCTGATCCGCCTCGACCCGCAGTGGCGGTGCTTCTACTCCGACGGCACCGCGCTCGATCTGGTCGAAGACGTGGACGCGATGGCCGCGGCGCTCCAGACCTACGCCCCCGGCACCAACTCCGCGAAGGGCTATCGCGCGTTCCACGCGGCGTCGGAGCGACTGCACCGCATCTCCGAGCGGCACTACTTCTGGAAGTCCATAGGCGGCGTGCGCGACATGATGGACTGGCGCGCGGGCGTCTCGTTCCACGTTTTCAGCGACGTGCTGAAGTTGCGCATGGGTCGGTCGGTCGCGGGTACCGTGCGCAAGTTCGTGCCCGACGCGCGCGTCGCCCAAATGCTCGACCACTTCACCCAGTACGTCGGCTCGTGCCCGGAGCAGTCGCCGGCCGTGCTGTGCGGCATCGCCCACATGCAGACCTCCGAAGGCATTTGGTACCCGCGCGGCGGCACCCGTGCCGTGCCCGAAGCGCTCGTGAAATTAGGCGAGGAACTCGGCGTCGAGTACCGCACCGAAACCGGCGTCCGGCGCGTTTTGACCGACAACGGCACGCGCGTGCGCGGCGTCGAAACGGACAGCGGCGAAGTCATCGAACTGGCGGCCGTGGTGTCGAACGCGGACAGCGCGCGGACCCACCGCGAACTGCTGAACGAAACCGCCCCGCGTGCGGTCAAGCGTTTCGAGAAGCGCCGCACCTACGAACCGGCCTGCTCCGGGGTCGTTCTGTATCTCGGTCTGAACAAGCGGTACGAACACCTGCTGCACCACGACTTCGTGTTCTCGCGCGACCCGCACGAAGAGTTCGAGTCCATCTATCGCAAGGGCGAGCCGGCCCCGGACCCGACGTGCTACCTCGCCTCGACCGCGCGCACGGAGCCCGAAACCGCGCCGCCCGGCGGCGATGCGCTGTACGTCCTCGTTCACACGCCGTACCTGCGCCCGCACCACGACTGGGCGCGGATGCTACCGGAGTACCGGCGCGTCATCATCGAGAAGCTCAAGACGACCGGGCAGATGCCGGACATCGAGAGCCGCATCGTGTACGAGTCGGCCCTGACGCCCCAAGACATCCACGACCGCTACCACGTACTCAACGGGGCGATCTACGGGCTGGCGAGCCACGGCAAGTGGAACGGCGCGTTCAAGCCCGCGAACCGCTCGCCCGACCTGGCCGGCCTGTACCTCGCCGGCGGCGCGGCCCACCCCGGCCCCGGCATGCCGATGGTGCTCATGTCCGGCTGGATCGCCGCCGACGCTCTCGACCGTGACGGCCTCGCCCCCAAAGGCGCGACACGTGAAGTTCCCCAGAAGCACCTCGCAAAAGTGTAGCCATGGGTAGCCGCGAGCTGCCGGCGATCGCACCCCCGCGCCGCTGGCACTGGTTGATCTGGCTATTCCGCCGGTACGCGGTGCGCTACGTCCGCAAGCACTTCCACGCTGTGCGGCTGTCGAACACCAGTGCCGCGTTGCCCGCGCCCGGCGTGCCGCTGCTCGTCGTGCTGAACCACCCGTCGTGGTGGGACCCGATGATCGGTATCGTTCTGAGCCGCGCGCTCGCCGGGCGCGAGCACTTCGCCGCAATCGACGCGGTCGCCGCGCAGCGCTACGGCTTCTTCAAGCGCTTAGGTTTCGTGGGCGTTGATACCAAGTCGCTGCGCGGCGCGGCCGAGTTCGTGCGCACCGGCGCGGCGCTACTGGCGGAGCCGCGGCGCGCGTACTGGGTGACGGCACAGGGGCGCTTTACCGACGTGCACAAGCGCCCGCTCGCGCTGCAAAGCGGTGTCGGGCACCTCGCGGCCCGCGTGCCGAACCTCGTCGTGCTGCCGGTCGCCCTCGAATACACCTTCTGGACCGAGCGCACCCCGGAAGCGCTCGTGCGCGTCGGCGAACCGTTGCGCGTGGCCGACCACCCCGGCCTGAGCGGGAAGGAGTGGGCCGCGCGCGTCGAAGCCGCGCTGACCGCGAACCTCGACGCGCTGAACGCCGAAACGATGCGGCGCGACCCGGCCGCGTTCGCGACGCTGCTCGCGGGCAAAAGCGGCGTTGGTGGCGTGTACGACCAGTGGCGGCGCTTCAAGGCGTGGGTGCGCGGCCGCAAGTTCGATCCGTCGCACGACGCGGCCACGCGCGAGGCCAAGTGATGACGCTGCTCGTGCTGTCGTGGGTCGCGCTCGGCTGCGCCGCGGTGCCGGCGCTGTTGTACCTGTCGAACAGTTTCCTGTTCCGCGCGCCGCCCCTTGTTGAATCCGCTCGCGGCTTCGCGATCTCCGCCCTCATCCCCGCGCGGAACGAAGAGGTCGGCATCGCCGCCTGTGTGCACGGTGTGCTCGCCTCGACGAACGTCGAACTCGAAGTGATCGTCCTCGACGACGCCTCGACCGACCGCACAGCGGACATTGTTCGCGCGATAGCGGCCGAAGACCCGCGCGTGCGGCTCGAACCGGCCCCGCCACTACCGCCCGGCTGGTGCGGGAAACAACACGCCTGCTACGCGCTCTCGAAGCTCGCGCGCTACGACACGTTCACGTTTCTCGATGCCGACGTGCGCCTCGCACCGGACGCGCTCGCTCGCATGGCCTCCTTCCAGCAGACGAGCCGCACGGAATTGGTGAGCGGGTTTCCCCGGCAGGAGACCGGCACGCTGCTCGAAAAGCTGCTGATCCCGCTGATCCACTGGCTGCTGTTGTGCTGGCTGCCGCTGTGGGCGATGCGCCGGTTCCGCTGGTCCGCGTTCGGGGCCGGGTGCGGGCAGTGGTTCCTGACGACTCGCCCCACTTACGAGAAAGTGGGCGGCCATAGCGCGATCAAGGCGTCGATGCACGACGGGCTGATGCTGCCGCGCGCGTACCGCCGCGCCGGGTTCCGAACGGACATTTGCGACGCGACGAACCTCGCGACGTGCCGCATGTACCAGAGCGCGCGCGGCGTGTGGAACGGGCTGGCGAAGAACGCCCGCGAGGGCATGGCCGCGACCGGGCAGATCGGCTTCTGGACCGTGGTGCTGTTGTGTGGGCAGGTGTTGCCCTTCGTGCTGTTAGGACTTCAGTTACGCACGCTGCTGGGATGGGTTCCCGCACTCGTGGAATTGTGGATCGATGGCGGGGCCGTCCGGGTGAATCTTGCTGTGATCGCCGTCGTCGTCGTACTTGCTACGAGGTACGCTGTTGCCGATTGGTTCCGTCAGTCCTTGGTTGCATGGCTTCTTCACCCGGTCGCGATTCTGCTGTTACTGGCAGTGCAGTGGTACGCACTCGTGCGCGCCGTTGTAGGACGACCTGTTGGTTGGAAGGGGCGCAAGGCGCCGCACGCAGAAGCAAACGCGAGCGGCGCGGCGTAAGCCCGCCGGTGGCTACGCAACTGTGAAGCGCTTATCGTATCCCAGTTGCGTTGCCACCGGCGGGTCGCTCACTGGCTGTTAGCGACATTACACGTCCAGTTCCTCGGCCACCGCCTGTTCCGCGCGCTCCATGATGAACTTGTAGCGGTGCTCCGCGTCCTTGCCGAGCAGTTCGACGAAGGCGTTGTCTGCCGCGAGTGCGTTATCGACTTGCACCTTCAGGAGCGTGCGCGTCTTGCGGTCCAGCGTCGTGCTCGCGAGGTCTTTGAAATCCATTTCGCCCAACCCCTTGAACCGCGTCACCTCCACCTTCGCGTTCGCGCGCAGCCCGGCGATGATCTCGTCCTTGTGGTTCTCGTCGCGCGCCCAGTGCGTGTCCTTGCCCACGTTCACGCGGAACAGCGGCGGCTGGCCGATGTACACGTGGCCCTTCTCGATCAGCGGCTTCAGTTGCCGGAAGAAGAAGTCGAGCATCAGCGTGGTGATGTGGCAGCCGTCGGCGTCGGCGTCCATGAGTAGTACGATCTTGTTGTAGCGCAGCCCGTCGTAGTTGAACTTCTCGCCCGCGCCGGTGCCGATGGCGGTGACGAGGTCCGCGATTTCTTGGTTGGTCAGCACCTTCGAAGTGGCGAGCCCTTCACAGTTCAAAATCTTGCCCCGGAGCGGGAGCACGGCCTGCGTGTTGTTGTTGCGGCCCTGCTTCGCGCTGCCGCCGGCCGAGTCGCCTTCCACGATGAAAAGTTCCGTCTCGTCGCGGTCGGTCGATTTGCAGTCCGCGAGCTTACCCGGCAAGCTGAGTCGCTTGCTGCCCGGCGACTTGCGCTTCACCTCTTCTTTCGCGGCGCGGCTGGCCTCGCGCGCCCGCGCGGCCATGACGATGCGGCCGACGATCGCCCCGGCCGCGGTCGCGTTGCTGTTGAGCCACGTCTCGAGCGCCGGGCGCACGAAGTTATCGACCGCGCCTTCGATGTCCGGGTTGTTGAGCTTCTGCTTGGTTTGCCCCTCGAACTGCGGCTCGCGCACGAACACCGACAGCACCGCGACCACGCCCTCGCGGATGTCTTCCGCGGTGATCTTCAGCCCTTTCACCTTGATGTCGTGCGTCTCGATGTAGTTGTTCACCGCCTTGCGGAGCGCGCTCTTGAGGCCGTCGGCGTGCGTGCCGCCGCTGGGCGTGCGGATGCCGTTGGCGTAGGTGCGGTAGGTTTCTTCGGTCGATTCGGTCCACTGGAGCGCGACCTCGATCTTGTCGCCCGTTTCGCGTACCGCGCTGAACGCGGCCTCGGTCACGCCGGGCTTCTGACCGTCGGTCACGAGTTTCGTGAGGAACGCCGGCAGCCCGCCGGGGTTGTGGAACTCAATCGTCTCGCCGCTGATCTCGTTCTTGTAGGTGATCTTTAGCCCGCTGTGGACGAACGACATGTCTTCGAGGCGCGTGCGGATCGTGTCCGCGTCGAACCGAGTCGTCTTGAAGATGGTGTCGTCCGGCTCGAAGTAGATGCTCGTGCCGTGCCCGCGGAACGGGCCGACCGTTTCGAGTTTGCCCAGCGGCGTGCCCTTCTCGTACTCCTGCCGGTACTCGTACCCGTCGCGCTTCACGGTGGCGATCAGCTTCTTCGAGAGCGCGTTGACGACCGACGCGCCGACGCCGTGCAGCCCGCCGGTGTGAACGTACCCGCTCCCCTCTTCGCCGAACTTGCCGCCCGCGTGCAGAACCGTCAGCACGAGTTCGAGGCCGGTCTTCTTGTGTTTCTTGTGAACATCGACCGGGATGCCGCGGCCGTTGTCGCCGATGGTCAGCGCGTGCCCGCTCTTGTGTAGCGTGAGCGTGATGTGGTCGGCGTAGCCGTTGATGTACTCGTCCACGGCGTTGTCGAGGATCTCCCACGCGAGGTGGTGCAACCCCTTGCCGTCGACGCCGCCGATGTACATGGCCGGGCGCTTGCGCACCGGCTCTAACCCTTCGAGCACCTGAATGTCGTCGGTGCGGTACTTCGCCTGTGCCAGTGCGCTCATGGTGCAGTTGCCCTCGGTCCAATGTCGTCGTGAATCGTGTCAGTGAATACTCGGTTCGCTCGCGAAGCCGCAAGCGGCTTGCCGCTTCGCACGCGCTCACTCCCCGCCCTTCGCGTCGTCTTTCGGCTTCTTACCTTCGACCGCCTCCCAGTCGGTCAGCTCGATGGGCGGTGGGACGACGCGCGCGAACTTGATCCGCACGCCCTGCTTGTCGCCCTTGCCGCCGCGGGCACGGCTCTTGATCGCCACGCGCCCGAACTCTTGCGACTTCCCGCTCTCGGTTTCCAACACGAGCTTATCGAACCGGCCGCCGACCAGCACCCCGCCGAGGCACTCGTCGTCCGGGTCGAGCTTGATGCCGAACACGCCGCGGCCCACGCCCGCCAAGATCGTCACCTGATCGAGTGGGAAGTGGGTGATGTAGCCGCCCGCGGTCGCGAGCATCACACCCTCTTCGTTACCGACCAGACGCACCATCACCACTTTATCGCCCGCTTCGAGCTTCGCGAACCGCCGGCCGTTCTTGGTTGATTCGACGCGGAACGCGGCCAGCGGGGTGCGCAACACGAACCCGTTGCGCGTGCCCACGATCACGTACGGGCCACCGGGCACGTCGCGCTTCATCGGCTCGTCGGCCGGCGTGAACCGCGGGTCCGTCGTCACCGCGGCCACAACCTTCACGCCGTCCCCGAGCTTGAAAAACTTGGTGATCGGCTCGCCGTAGCCGGCGGTCGCGGGCACCTCGTTGATCCGCATCGTGTACGCGGTTCCGTCGTCGGCGAAGAACGCGACGTGGTCGAGCGTGCTGCCCGGCACCACCGCGACCACCTCGTCGCCCTCTTGCACGCGCGTCGATTCGACCGCCGCGAGCCGGCCGACGCGCTTGATCCACCCGTTGCGCGTCAGCACGACGTTCGTGTTCTCGCGGGCGATGTACGCTTCCTCGTCGAACTCCAACACGTCCTCGTCGGAGGCCATGCGCGTCTTGCGGCGCTCCGGGAACTTCTCGATCAGGGCTTCCATCTCCCCCTTGATGACGTTCCACAACTTCTTTTTCGAGGCGAGAATCGTTTCGATCTCCTTCGCCTTCTCCTTCTTGTCCTTCAACTCGTTGAGGATGTCCCGAATCTCCATCTGCGCGATCTTGTAGAGCTGCGCGTCGAGGATCGCGGTCACCTGCTCGTGATCGAGCTTGAACCGGCCCATCAACTTCTCGGCCGCGTCCTTCTTGTCCGTGCTGTTACGGATGATCTTGATGGCCTCGTCGAGCGCGTTGAAGACGATGGCGAACCCTTCGAGAATGTGGATCCGCTTGCGGAGCTGGCGCAACTGGTACTCGAACCGCTTGCGCACGGTCACGAGGCGGAAGTCGAGGAAGTGCCGAATCAGGTCCTTGAGGCTCATCCCGTCCTTCGGCACCATCGTCTTGCCGTCGTCGCTCGGCACGAGCGCCGTCATGTTGTACGAGTACGTCTTTTGCAACTCGGTGTGCTTGTAGAGGTACGCCATCACGAGGTTCGGGTCGGTGCCGGGCTTCACCTCCAGCACGAGGCGGAGGCCGTCCTTCTCGTTCGACTCGTTCGATTGCCCGGTGAGTTGAGGGAGCTTGCGCTGGTCGATGATGCCGCCGATGACGTTTTCCAACTCGCCCTTGTCCACGCCGTAGGGGATCGACGTGACGACGATCTGCTTGCGGTCGCGCTCCAGTTTCTCTTCCTTCCACTCGCCTTGCACTTTGATCGTCCCGCGGCCCTCCTCGTAGATCTTGCGCAGCGTGCCGCGGTCGGTAACGATCTTTCCGCCGAGCGGGAAGTCCGGGCCTTTGACCTTGTCGAGCAGCGTCGCGACGGTCGAATCCGGTTCGTCGATCAGCAGCACACAGGCCTTCAGCACTTCGGCGAAGTTGTGCGGCGGGATCTGCGTCGCCATCCCGACCGCGATGCCCGCGGTGCCGTTCACGAGCAGGTTCGGGAATTGCGCCGGCAGCACACTCGGCTCGCGCCGGGTGCCGTCGTAGTTGGCGTTCAGATCGACCGTTTCGCTGTCGAGTTCGCCGAGCAGCAGTTCCGCGGCGCGCGTGAGTTTGGCCTCGGTGTAGCGGTACGCGGCCGGCGGGTCGCCGTCGACCGAGCCGAAGTTGCCCTGCCCCAACACCAGCGGCACGCGCAGCACCCAACTCTGCGTCATGCGCACGAGCGCCTCGTACAGCGCGCCGTCGCCGTGCGGGTGGTAGTTGCCCATCACCTCGCCGACGATCTTGGCGCACTTCAGCGACTTCTTGTCGACGGTCAGGTTCAGGTCGTTGTACATCGCGTACAGGATGCGCCGCTGCACCGGCTTGAGACCGTCGCGCACGTCCGGGAGCGCGCGCCCCTTCACGACGGACATGGCGTAGGTGAGGAACCGCTCGCGGACCTCTTCGGCGATGGAAACCGTCTGGATCGTCTCGGCCATGTGTGTGCCCCGGATCGGACAGCGCCGCGGAAACCGTTATTATTTGCGACTGTACGGGCGCGCGAACAGTGTCGTGTTCTCAATCTGAACAAGCGGCCAGATGAGTATACCCGCCGGCGCGCGCGGCGGTAGGTTGGTTGCGGGTACGCGAAACGCCCGCGCCCCCCGCGGGTGCGGGGGGCGCGGGGTGTGGCGCGTGGGCGGCGGCGCGAACCTGTAACGAGTTTACCTGCGCTCCGGCGCGGGGTACGCCTTCAGGCTCTTCGCCACGTGGTCGTGGTACTTCTCGTCGGGCGCGGCGAAGCCGCTCAGCTTCCACAGGTCGGCGAGTTGCCGCCCCTGCGGTGCGGCGATGGCCTTGATCAGCCCGGTGCTCACGGTCGCGGCTTCCTTGGCGGTTAGCGCGCCCTCGCGGTACACGATCACCGCGGACGGGAACGGCTCCGACTCGCCGAGCACCTTGAGCTGCGCGCCGACCGCCGGCTTATTGGCCTGATACGCGGCGAGCGTCGCGGAGTCAATCACCGCGGCCTCGCGCTTGCCGGCCGCGACCTCGTCGAGCACGTCTTCGAGGGCCGCGGTGTCGGGCTTCGCGGTGCCGAGGAACCCGGCCGGCGCGGTCGCCTGCAACCGCTCCAGATAAATGTGGCAGTGGGCCTTCGTCGCCACAGGAACCGACACCACGTTGCCCTTCAACTCGTTGGGCGCTTTCGCCTTGTTCTCGACGTGAACCACGATGGCCGCTTGGAGTTTGGCGCGCGGCACCGTGACGAGCAGCGGCACCAAGTCCTTCTGCTGCTTCACCCACGCGTACTCGAACCCGTGGAACACGGCGATGTCGATCTTCTTGTTGCCGAGCAGCTTCGCGGTCTCGGCGTAGTCCTTCGTGACGACCGTTTCGCCCTTCAGCCCGGACTGCTTCTCGAACATGGTCTGGAACGGGCGCGCGCCGATCTGCACGATGGCCGGCGGCAGCCCGCTGAACATGCTCTCCGGCAGCCCGATCTTCAGCGGCGCGGGCGCCGCCGGCTGCGCCGCGGCGCGCGGGGCCGGGCCCGTCGCGACCGCCACCGGCAACAGCGCACCGAACACGAGAACGAACACGCGCCCCACGAGACACCCCTTTGATGAAAGTGCTTCCGCCCCGTTCGATGCCCGCGTCCGTGGGCCGGCGCGCCCCCGACCGGGGGGCGCGCCGCACTAGCGCCCCGGGAACTCCGGGGCGATGCCGCCCGCCGTGACCCGCTCCAGCGCCGCCAGCGCGAGCAGGTACTCGTGAACCGCCTGCAGGTAGTCGGACTGGGCCTTCGCCGCGATCACCTCGGACTGAAGCAGTTGGTCCTTCTGCTTCGTGGTCGGCTCGGCGTCGCTGGCGCGCTTCTGGATGTCCTTGCTCAACTCGAACTGTTGCTTGGCGAGCGTGAGCCGCTCGGAGGCCAGATCGAAGTCGAAGTACGTGCCCTCGGCCTCGGCGATCACGAGGTTCCGGGCCTTCTCGTACACGGCCTCGGCGCGCTGGGCGAACGCCATCGCGCGGCACACCCGGTCGTACTTGCTCCCGACGAGTTGTGTGGGCATTTCGGGGATGATCGCGCCCGGCCGGTACTCGGTCGCGGTGCGGATCGGCGCGGGGATCTCTTTTGCCTTGATGTCCGCGCCCGAGGCGAGCGTGGGCACCGCGCGCTTGAACGGGATGCGCCCTTGCGCGTACACTTCGAGGCGGAACGCATCGACCCCGGCCGCGGCCAGCACCAGCTCCGGCCGCCGCTCCAGCGCCAGCCCGACGACGAAGTCCTTCGTCACCGGCTTGTTCTGCGCCATCAGGGGGAGCGCCGTGTCCTTGATGCGGAACGGGAACGTCCGCGCGTCCACGCTCATCACCTCGCGCAACCCGGCCAGCGCCTTCTGCCGCCCGACCTTCGCCGTGAGGTACAGCTTCTTCGCCTCAATCAGCCCGTTCTCCATCATGCGGAGCTTGAGGTAGTTGAAGCCCTCCAGCTTCGCCGGGTCTTTCTCGGTCTTCAGAATGATCTTCGCCAGCTCGACGAGCTGGTCGAGGCGTGCGACCACGTTCTCGGCCACCTGTTGCTGCTGCAGGGCGTAGATCGCGGTAAAGAACAGGCGCGTCACGTCCTGCACGACCTCGTTGTGCAACTTCTGGTACTCGGCGCTCGTTGCCATCAGGCCGCGCTTCGCCTGCTGCTTCCGGACCTCAAGGTCCGGGGCCAGCAGGGTACTCGCAGTTCCGAAGTTGGTGAGCGCCTTGTAGCCGCGCTCGGTGGCCTCGGTGCTGTGCTTGACCGCCTTGAGCGACGGCTGGCGCTCCAGCGCGATGGCGATGCAGTCGCCCAGCGACAACTCGGGGCCGAGGTCGGCGTCATCGTACTTCTCGCCGGGGATCGGGTTCGGCGCGGGCAGCGGGTTCTGCGTCTTGGCGACGTGGCCGCGTGCGCCGGGCGTGGCCGGGCCGACCGTGGGGGTAGTCGGCGCGGGCGGCTGCTTGCCACTCACGGTGGCGAACAGCAGCGCCGAAAGCGGCACGAACCCGGCCAAGAGCCGGACGGCGTAACCGGGCGTTCGTGCTGGCAGGCGCATGAGCCGTCCCCTAACCTCCGACCGTGACGCGTCCGTGCGTCCCCCTTTCCATCGTCCCCGTCGCAACCCCGCTGAAACGGGACACTCGGCGAACCGACACGATCCGCCCCGACCGTGCCGGTCGTTCCGCCTGTAACGCCTGCGCTGGTACAATGGGGGCACTGCACAAGGAACCGAGCGATGCACCAGATGAGCCCGGGAGTCGAGCGCGCTGTCGCCGGCGCGCGCGGTTGGGCCGACCGCCTCGGCTCCGAACCCGTTCGCCTCGGGCACTTCGTGCTGGCGCTGTTGGACGAAGACGAGGGCCGCCCCGCGGTGCTGCTCGAAGCCGCGGGTGCGTCGGTGCGCGACACGCGCGAGCGGCTGATCGCCGCCGAAACACCGGTCGCGGCGCCGCTCGGCGCGCTGTTCGATGCCGCGCGCGCGTGGTCACTGACCCACCGCCACGACCCGGAGTTCCTGACCGACGCGCTGCTGCTCGTGGTGCTGCGTGCCGACGCCGGCTTCGGCGCGGCCTGCGCCGCGCTCGGCTTCGGCGCGGACGTTCTTGAAGCTAAGTTGCGCGCCTTCACCTCCCCCCCGGAGGGTGAGGTCGCCGGGGCTTCGCCGGCGGGTGGGGGGGGAGACGCTGAGCGCGACGGATCGGCGTCTCCACGTGTCGAAGCGCTCCCCCCCCACCCGCCGCCCGCAAAGCCGGACGGCGACCTCACCCTCCGGGGGGGAGGTGAAGAACTCTACCCACTGCCAAACGTCACCGCCGAGGCCGACGCCGCGCGGGTCCTCGACGCCAACTTCAACAGGGCGCGCGAGGCGGCGCGCGTGCTCGAAGACTACTGCCGCTTCGCGCTCGATGATCGCCTTCTGACGGAGCAGGTAAAGGAACTGCGGCACGGGCTTGCGAGCGCCGCGCAGAAACTGCCGCGGGGTACGCTGCTGGCCGCGCGCGAGACGCTGCGCGACGTCGGCACCTCCTCGACTGCTGGCGGCGAGTACGACCGCGCGTCGCCGGCGCACGTCGCCCTCGTGAACCTGAAGCGCTTGCAAGAGTCGCTCCGGAGTCTCGAAGAGTTCGGCAAGGTGTTCGGCCCGGACCTCGGTCGTGCGCTCGAAGCACTCCGCTACCGGGCCTATACACTGGAGCGCGCCGTCGCGGTCGCCGGCACCAGCGGTGAGCGGCTCCGCGACGCCCGACTCTATGTGCTGCTGACGCGCGCGTGTTGCGTCGCGTCGCTCGATTGGACGATTCGCGAGGCCGCGCGCGGTGGGGTCGATGTGTTCCAACTCCGTGAGAAGGCGTTGCCCGACCGCGAACTGATCGCGCTCGCGCGCGACGTGCGCAAGTGGACGCGCGAAACTGGCACACTGTTCGTCGTTAACGACCGCCCCGACATCGCGCGGCTGTGCGAGGCCGACGGCGTTCACCTCGGCCAAGACGACCTGACCGTGAAGGACGCGCGACGGGTCACCGGGCCGGACTTGTTCATCGGCGTCAGTACGCACTCTCTCGAGCAGCTCCGCGCCGCCGTGTTCGACGGCGCGGACTATGCCGGCATCGGCCCGACGTTCCCCTCGAAAACGAAAGCGTTCGACGCCTTCCCCGGGCTCGCCTTCGTACGCGCCGCCACCACGGAAACCGCACTCCCGCAGTTCGCGCTCGGTGGCATCGGCCCGGCGAACGTCGGCGCGGTGGTCGCCGCCGGCGCGCGGCGCATCGCGGTCGGCAGCGCGATTTGCGCCGCGGACGCCCCCGAACTCGTGGCCCGCGCGTTGAAGGAGGCGATAGGCGCGAAGGGGTTATAACACCGCGCGTTCCCACACTTCCCAGTTTCGCCGGTTTCCGGCTTCAACATTTCTGCGCGCGGGGTCGAAAAGATGCGGCAGGCTGGCACCTTTGGGTATAAACTCGTTGGGTTGGTAAAATGGGCGAAGTGTACGCGACCGCGCCGGTGAGTGTGATTCCCGGCGCGGCCCGAGTGTTGACACCCGGCGCGGACCGTGACCGCGCGGCGAGGGGGCGGGGCAGGATGGACGGCATCCGCGAACTGCTTGAAGCGGCCCGCACCGCGGAACTGCCCGCCGGGCGGTTCCGCGGGCTGCTGCACATCGCCATCGGGCGCACCGTATCCAAGCCGGACGGCACAAAGCTCTCCGCCGGCCTCACGTGGCGCGAGGTCGCGACCCTCCTCAAGAACCTGCGCTACGACACTGAATTGGGCCGCGAAGTCGGTGCGGACCCCGACACCCTCTCGCCGCGCGACCGCGAGCGCTTCTGGTACGCGGTCATCGCGCTGGCGCGCGTCGATAGCGCCGTGGCCGTGACAGAGGCCGAAAAGCTGATCGGGCCGCTGAAGGACTTGGGCTTCGTGGTCGCCCCGCCCCCCGGCGGCGCACCCGCCCCCGTCAAGGAAGCGAAGCCCGCCGCTAAGCCCAGAGTGGATGAGAAGGGGAAGAAGAAAAAGAAGTAGCGCCTTCAGCGGCGCTCGTATACGACCTTCCCGTTGACCACCGTTAGTGTCACTTTCGTGTCGGCGATCTTGTCCCGCTCTCGCGCGTCGAAGATGTCGCGCGAGAGCAGCACGAAGTCGGCCAGTTTGCCCACCTCAATGCTCCCGCGGTCCTTCTCTTGATGCGCCGCGAACGCGCCGCCCAGCGTGTACGCGCTCACCGCCTCCGCGACCGTGATGCGCTGCTCGGGGAACCAGCCGTTGGGGTGCTTGCCGTCCAGCGTGCGGCGGTTCACCGCGGCGTCGATGCCGGCGAGCACGTCCAACGGCGCAACCGGCCAGTCGGACCCGAACGCCAGCTTCGCGCCGGAGTCGAGCAGTGAGCGGTACGCATACGAACTTGCGCACCGCTTCGCTCCGATGCGGCCCTCGGCCCAGCGCCCGTCGTCGATGACGTGGTACGGCTGCATCGACGCGACCACACCCAACACCTTGAACCGCTTGTACTCCTCCGGGCGCAGGTGCTGGACGTGTTCGATGCGGAACCGGCGGTCGCGGCCCTCGTTCTTCTTGATCGCGTCCGCGAACAGGTCGAGCAGCACCGCGTTGGCTTGATCGCCGATGGCGTGAACGCACACGTTCAACCCGGCCGCGTCCGCGCTGCGGATGTACGCGCGCATCGTGTCCGGTTCGGTGATGTACACGCCGCTCGTCTTGGCGTCACTATCATAGGGCGCGAACATCTTCGCGGTGCTGCTGCCGAGCGAGCCGTCCATGAACCCCTTCACGCCGCCGATGCGGACGAACTCGTTGCCGAAGTCGGCCGCTACGCCCGCGTTCGCCAGTTCCTTGTGCGCCTCGATGGGCCAGCGCAGGTCGAGCCGGCAGGTGAGTTGGCCGTCGCGCGCCATCTGCTGGTAGGTGCGGAACAGCTTGCGGCGCACCTCGCCGCCCATTCCGCCCATGTCTTGCGCGCTGGTGACGCCGCTCTCGCCCGCTGCCCGGAGCGCGGCGCGAACCGCTTGGCGAATCTCCTCCTCGTCCGGTTCGGGTATTACCTTCTCCACGAGTGACATCGCGTTGTCGCGGAGCACGCCCGACGGCGCGCCGTCGGCGAGCCGGTCTATCACCCCGCCGGGCGGGTCTTTGGTGTTCGCGCCGATGCCCGCGAACTTCAGCGCCGCGGAGTTGGCGACGCCCATGTGCCCGTCGTAGCGGCGGATGAAAACGGGCCGGTCTTTGACGTACTTGTCGAGTATCGCCGCGCTGGGCAGTGCGCCCTTAAAGGTACGGTCGTGGTCCCACAGCCCGCCGATCATCCACCGGCCGCGCGTGGTATTCGCGTCGAACGCTTTGAGGCGCTTACCGAACTCGGCCTCGTCCTTCGCGTCCTTCAGATCGACGCGCGACAGTGACATGCCGCCGCCGAGGAAGTGCAGGTGGCTGTCGTAGAAGCCGGGCACGAGCCGCCCGCCCTTTAGGTCGATCACCTTCGTGTTTACGCCCGCGAGCGCCTTCACCTCATCGCCACTCCCCACCTTGAGGACGCGCCCGCGCCACACCGCGACCGCCTGCACGTCGGGCTGCTTCGCGTTCCCGGTCCACACCTTGCCGTTGTGAACGATCAGGTCCGCGGCAACGGCCGGGTCCGCCGCCGGCGCGAGCAGGGCCAGAATGACGAGAGAAGACATTTTTCACCGCCGAGAACGCAGAGGGCGCAAAGAGAAGACAGAGAAGAGTGTAGTTAAGAACACACTCGGTACTCTGCTTCTCTCTGCGCCCTCTGCGTTCTCGGCGGTGAAACGCTTCGCCTACACCTTGTCCGGCACGGCGAAGCCCTTGCGGTAGTCGCGCGTCAGCAGCGCGTTGGCTTCCTTGTCGTTCACGAACGTCTCGGTCTTGGCGTCGAAGTCGAGCTTGCGGCCGACGCGCAGGTTCTTGCCGTCGAACTTGATGCCGCTGTCCTTGAGGTGTTCGGCCATGCGCTCGAGCGCCTCGGTGCCGTACTCGCTGCCACTGATCTTGCCGAGCTTCGGGTCGTAGCTCGCGTCGGTGCCGAGTTTGTGGCTTATGTGCCCGAGGTGGCACAGCCCGCTACTGACGTGCCCGACCGCGATCTCCGCGTGCAGCTTGCTCGTGTCGCGCGAGCGGACGCAGGCGATGAAATTGGCGAAGTGGTCGCCGCCGATCTTGACGTCGTGCGACACCTTCGGCACGGGTTCGCCGTCGCCCTTGCCCTTGGGATAGAACTTGTTGCCCGCGACGATGCCTTCCTCGAAGTGCAGGATGTTGCCGACGTCTTGGCCGCGGTACTTCGGCGACTTCAGCCCGCGGGTCTCGAAGATCAGCTGCGTTTCTCCGTAGTCCATGACCGTGACTTGCGTGTTCGGCGTCTCGCCCTGATCGTTGTTGGCGTATCGCCCGCCGAAGCTGATGACCGACTTCGGCCACGTCGCGCCGGGGATCAGCCAGCGGGCGATGTCCATCTGGTGAACGCCTTGGTTGCCCATGTCGCCGTTGCCGAAGTCCCAGAACCAGTGCCAGCGGTAGTGGACGAGGTTCTCGTGGTACGGCTGGTCTTTCGCGGGCCCGAGCCAGATGTTGAAGTCGAGTTCGGCGGGCGGGTTCTTGGTGGGCTTCTTACCGATGTCGCCGCGCGTGCCGCCGCCTGTGCCGCCGTCCTTGTAGCACAGGCCGCGCGAGACGAGCAGCTTGCCGAGTTTGCCGCTCTTGGCGAGCGCCGCGAGGTCGGTCCACACCTGCCCGCTGCGGTTCTGCGTGCCGTGCTGAACGACGCGCTTGTGCTTGTGGGCCATCTGCACCGCGATGCGGCCCTCGTGAACGTTGTGCGACATGGGCTTCTCGACGTACACGTCCTTGCCGGCTTCGCACGCCCAGATGGTCATCAGGGAGTGCCAATGGTTCGGGGTCGCGATGCTGACCGCGTTCAGCTCCTTGTCTTCGAGCGCCTTGCGCACGTCTTGGAGCGCGGTCGCGTTCGGCGCGGCTGTGGCGTGCTTCTTGTACGTCCGCTTGTCCGGGTCCACGAGGTACGCGATCTCGACGCCCTTCATGCCGGCGTACGCGCCGGTGTGCGCCCCGCCGCGGCCGTTCAACCCGGCGACGGCGATGCGGATGCGGTCGTTCGCGCCCATCACCCGCGCGGACGACTTGGTCCCGCCGATGGTGACGGTCGCGGCGCTCGCGAGCGTGGATGTAAGGAACGTGCGGCGGTTCACGCGAGGCATGGAACGGCTCCGGCAGCGAGGAGGGAAGAGGAGGCGCCTGAACGATACCCGCGCCGCGCGAGAGGAGCAACCGGTTTCAGGCTGGAGTTCACCCAGTGTGGAAGTTACTTGACAGTTGAAACGGAAACGCCTCCCCTACCTGGTGTTGGAGCCAAGGAGGAAGGAGGCGGGACCGATGGCAGGCACAGCGCTCACCACGCCGATCCGGCGTCGATTATCCACATTCGCGCGCGGGATCGCCAGACCCTTCACCGACTCTCGTCGGCG
>Ga0194132_10001499_pt1 | contig 46955 bp, 44 predicted proteins | sample TA2KigOf80mmetaG_FD_148612 | JGI IMG/M metagenome (GOLD analysis project Ga0194132, IMG submission 148612) | Freshwater microbial communities from Lake Tanganyika, Tanzania - TA2015054 Kigoma Offshore 80m | ecosystem: Environmental > Aquatic > Freshwater > Lake | place: Tanzania: Lake...
ACGCAGAGCGCCGAAGAAGTCAAGATGAAATACGCATGTGCGCTGGCGCAGCTTGCAGGGCCGGACGAGATGATCAAGGTTCCGGGCGTTGGTGACCGCCCCTCAAGGGAACTGTCAAGGCAGGCCTTGGCCGAAGTTGTCGAGCCACGATATGAAGAATTGTTCGGGTTGATCCAGGGGGAGCTGCGTCGCAGCGGGTATGAGGAAATGCTCGCGGCCGGCGTGGTACTCACCGGAGGTGCTTCAAAAATGGAGGGCGTGATCGAGCTCGCCGAGGAGATTTTTCACATGCCGGTCAGTTTGGGGCTGCCGCGGCATGTGCAGGGATTGAAGGACATCGTACGCAATCCGATCTATGCGACAGCTGTCGGGCTGTTGCTGTACGGGAAGGAACGGGAAGAAGAACTGGCAGGACGCCAGACACGACGCGTCGGGGGGACTCTTGGCAGGATTGGGAAATGGTTCGGTGACAACTTTTAGGCAGGAGATCTGAATGTTCGAAATAGTCGATCCAGATACGAAAAACGCTGTGATTAAGGTGGTGGGTGTCGGTGGTGGCGGTGGCAATGCCGTCCGGCACATGATCGATCGAAACGTCGAGGGTGTTGAGTTCATTGCTGCGAATACGGACGCGCAGGCGCTTCGCAATCTTGACGCTAAGACGACTCTGCACATCGGTGCCTCCATCACCAAGGGGTTGGGTGCGGGTGCAAATCCGGAAGTGGGGCGACAAGCCGCACACGAAGACCGGGATCGCATCATTGAAGTGCTGACCGGTGCGGACATGGTGTTCATCACGGCCGGCATGGGTGGTGGTACCGGCACTGGCGCCGCGCCGGTGTTTGCACAGATCGCCAAAGACCTTGGCATTCTGACCGTTGCCGTGGTGACAAGACCGTTCCGGTTTGAGCGTCGTGAGAAGGTGGCGGAGAAGGGCGTTGAGGAACTCGCCACTATCGTTGATTCGCTGATCACGATTCCCAACGAGCGGCTTCTGGAGGTGCTCGGCGAGCGCACAACGATGCTTGATGCGTTTGGTCAGGCCAACAACGTTCTGCTTGGTGCCGTGCAAGGCATCGCCGATCTGATCATCAGACCGGGCGTCATCAACGTCGATTTCGCCGACGTGCGCACCGTGATGCAGGAGATGGGCCTCGCCATGATGGGCACGGGTCGCGCCAAAGGCGACAACAGGGCGCGCGATGCAGCAGAGAATGCCATCAGCAGTCCGCTGCTCGACAAGGTCAATCTGCAAGGGGCCAGAGGCATTCTGGTAAATATCACCGCCGGACCGGACTTGAACATTGGTGAGTTCACCCAGGTCGGTGACATCATCGACAGCTTCGCATCCGAGAATGCGACGGTGGTGGTCGGTACCTCCATTGATCCGGAGATTGGTGATGAGATCAAAGTCACCGTGGTGGCGACTGGTCTTGGCGAACCGCGACAGGCTGCGAGCGTGATTGTCGATAACACGGCAGGCCCACGATCGGGCACCCTACAGGCCAATACCGACTACAACCAGTTGGCGGGTCAGCCGGCGTATGTGCGCAAAGGGCGCGCATCGGCGAATCCGCGCAGCGACCGCCCGGCGGGTGCAGAACTGAACCAGGATGAACTGGAGTTTCTGGACGTGCCGGCGTTCCTACGCCGCCAGGCGAACTGAGGAGGGTTTTGGTCAGACCCTCCTGCGCATGGTGCGAGCGAAGCCCGCGCCGTGTGCAGCGAGTAAGTGAGGCACGCTTCACGTGCCGGTCTGATCCATTCGCAGCGGCGAAACGACCCGAGTTACTCTGAGGCCGGATGGTTCTCGGAGCACCGGCGCACGCAACCAGCCATGCTCCAAGAGGGACTGAATGCATGATGGGTGCGCTTCGGGTACCTGATGCTGGTACCATGCTCGGGCCGTGATGATCGCCAGCCGCAGGCACCTTGCGGTCCTCCAGTGCGTTGTAGCCGCAGCCCCTGTGTCCCAATAGTCTATTAACCCATGACTTCACCGATTCACCAGAGAACGCTCAAGAACCTGATCCACGCTGCAGGGATCGGTTTGCATAGCGGTGAACGATCGGTGATGACACTTCGCCCGGCGGATCCGGATACCGGCATCGTCTTCGTGCGGACTGATCTCTCACCCTCAGTGGAGATTTCAGCCAACGTCGAAAACGTCGGTAACACGTTGTTCGCAACGACACTTGTGAAGGGCGAACATTCGATTGCGACGGTGGAACACCTCATGTCGGCACTGTCTGGTCTCGGTGTCGACAACGTTCGTATCGAAGTCAGTGCTGCTGAGCTGCCGATCATGGATGGCAGTTCGAGTCCGTTCGTATTCCTTTTGCAGTCGGCGGGTCTTGCCGAACAGTCGGCGCTACGGCGTTTTCTGCGCATTCGCCGGACGGTTGGTATTCGCGAGGACGATGTTGCTGCATCTCTCTCACCGTTTGACGGATTTCGCCTGGACTACACGTTGGTCTACGACCATCCGGTACTCAGGTGTCACACCGCGCAGGCGCGTGTGGAGTTTTCCCCGACTACATACGTCAGGGAGGTAGCTCGTGCCCGAACCTTCGGTTTTCTGACGGACTACGAGCGCCTGCGCAGCATGAATCTCGCACGCGGTGGCAGCCTCAATAACGCTGTGGTCATCGATGACTCCTCCATCCTCAATGAGGAAGGACTGCGGCTTGAAGACGAGTTCGTGAAACACAAGATCCTCGATGCGATCGGGGACTTGTATCTGGTTGGCGCCCCCATCATTGGCGCCTTCCAGGGAATCAAGTCAGGCCATCGCATCAACAACCGGTTGCTCCGCAAGCTGTTTGCGCATCCCGATACCTGGGAGTGGGTTACGTTCGAAGATGCGCGCGACTTACCGGAACGCTTTCTCGATAAGAATGGTGTTGCTGACTGAGAGAGGAAGCGCTCGGCCCGCTCTGTGAACCGACAGGATCAGAGCGACGCGACGATCTGAAGTTGAATCTCCCGGACGCCGCTGAAATCCTGGAGGCAGGCGAGCTCCCGTACGATAGTGTCGGCCTCGAAGCGGATACGCGTAGCTGACGCCGCGCTGCGGCAGCCAATCACCAGAACTGCTCCACGTATATCCAGCACCCGGCACTCCCGTGCCAACTCGTCCGGCAGCACTGCCCTCAGCTCCCCAGTCCAGCCGATCTGCGCGTTCGCTTTATTGAGAAGGCGTTGCAAAGGGCCCTTTGTGGGCTGACCAGACGCGAGAAAGTCATTTACCTTTAGTTGGGGGACTGCTTTTTTGGGGGGGCGGTTCGGGCTCACCGGACTTTGACTCCTTCGTCCTTGATGAAAACAGCAAGAACAACATCAACAGACCCTCAGTCAGGTGAGGATACTACTCGTTCAGGGTTCTGGAGCCACCCGCTCCATCGAGCTGCGCCGGACGCATATGGCGGCGTTCGGCCTGCTGCTGTTCGGTGCGCTGGCGGTGCTGACTTCAGGGTTCAATCCTTCGGCTTCCTGGGATCGGATGACTGCGAACGATGCAGGGATCGCACCCGTAAAGATCGCCCTAGAGCGAATTGTTGGTGATATCGGGCGGGATTCCAGTTCGCTCGCCGATCTGCGCCTTCGATTCGAATCGGCCTCCGCGGCGCAGGACAGGATGTTGGCACGCATGCAGGCAAGATTGTTGCGAATGGAGGCTTTTGGCAGCCGCATGGTTGAAGCGGCAGAACTGGATGCCGAAGCGTTCGACTTTTCCGGTCTTCCGCCCGTGGGCGGACCACAAATCCCCCACACTCGGCTTCAGGCCAAACTTCCGGGGTGTCCGCCTACAGTGAGCTTCGCAGTGAAATTGGCGATGAGATCGAAGCTTTAGCCGAGCGCGTGCGTATACGCGAGGCTGAGTTCGGGATTCTGGAAAATGTGCTCGCCTCCCGTGAGCTGCATGAGGAGCAACTTCCGTCAGGCTCACCGGTTGCACGTGGCTGGATATCCTCACCGTTTGGTAACCGGGTAGACCCGATTCACGGCCGGAAAGCGTTTCACGCCGGAATCGATTTTGTCGGTAAGCCCGGCTCTCCAATACTGGCCGCAGGCGCCGGAGTGGTCACCTTCGCCGGCGCGAAAGACGAATACGGCATAACGGTTGGGATCAGTCACGGCGATAACCTGCTGACGCGTTATGCCCACCACAGTGAGCTGAAGGTCGAGGTCGGCGACGTTGTCAGGCGTGGAGACACGGTGGGATTGATGGGCGACACAGGGCGTGCGACGGGCTACCACGTTCATTTTGAAGTCAAAAAGTCAGGGCAGCAGATCGATCCGCAGAAGTTCCTTACCCGCACTCGAACCTGACTTCGCCGGGTTCAGCCTCGTTCCGAGGGGGCGACCGTAATCATTCCCGCCCCGCTGTACAAAGCACGGTAAGATGCGGCCGCTTTTCCCGACCCCGGGGACACGGATCGGAGTCCATGTTCAAGTTTCTCTTCGGAACCAAGAATTCCCGTGAACTGCGCCGAATGGGGCGCGTCGTCCGGCAAATCAACGAGCTCGAATTCCGCTACTCAAGCCTCGCCGATCTGGCAGCTGTGACCAACGAACTCAAGGCGCGTGTCGGCAAGGGTGAGAAGCTCGATGCCGTATTGCCGCAGGCGTTCGCCGTGGCGCGCGAGGCGGCCAGACGTGCTCGCAATATGCGTCATTTTGATGAGCAGCTGATCGGCGGAATCACGCTCCATGAGGGACGCATCGCCGAGATGCGGACGGGTGAGGGTAAAACCCTGGTCGCGACACTCCCCGCCTATCTGAATGCGCTTTCCGGCAAGGGCGTTCATGTCGTCACGGTCAACGACTACCTGGCGCGTCGTGACAGTGAATGGATGGGTCCGATCTACGCAACCCTCGGACTCACCACGGGAGTGGTGACCTCCCGGCAGAACAGCGCTGACAAGCGCGCCGCCTACCAGGCCGATATCACCTACGGAACAAACAACGAGTTCGGATTCGACTATCTGCGTGACAACATGGCGTTCACGCTGAACGATCAGTTTCAGCGAGGTTTGAACTTTGCCATCGTCGATGAAGTGGATTCGATCCTTATTGATGAGGCACGTACGCCACTGATCATTTCCGGTCAGGCCGAAGAATCGACGGAACTCTACCGGCGCATCAACCAGTTGGTCCCGAAGCTCAAACGCCAGGACTACGTTGATCGCACGAGCCCCCTGGCGCGATTTGAAGACATGGCTCCCGATGAGGGCGATTATCAGGTTGATGAGAAGGACCGTCGAGTCGAGCTCACCGAGCTCGGCCACCAGCGGGTTGAAGAAGAACTCGAGCGGATGGGCCTGCTCGATCCCGGTGAAAGCCTGTACGCCTCATCGCAGCTCAACCTTGTACACCACGTCCTGGCGGCGCTCCGTGCTCATGCCCTCTACCAGAGGGATGTGGATTACATGATCAAGGATGGTGAGGTGGTCATCGTTGACGAGCACACAGGCCGAGCGATGCCCGGTCGCCGCTGGTCGGATGGTCTGCATCAGGCTGTGGAAGCCAAAGAGGGCGTGCGCATCCAGCATGAATCGCAAACGCTCGCATCCACCACTTTCCAGAACTATTTCCGTCTGTATTCCAAACTCTCGGGGATGACGGGTACTGCAGATACCGAGGCGTTTGAATTCAGACAAATCTATGGCCTCGACGTGGTGGTGATCCCCACACATAAAACGATGGTCCGCAAGGACATGAACGATCTGGTTTTTCTGACGATGCAGGAAAAGTACGATGCCATCGTTGAAGACGTGAAGGACTGCACGGCGCGCGGCCAGCCGGTGCTGATCGGTACCGCCAGCATCGAATCCTCCGAGCGCCTCTCAAAGGAGCTGGAGCGCAACGCGATCAGGCACAACGTTCTGAATGCAAAACAGCACGAACGTGAAGCGGAGATCGTGGCCCAGGCAGGCAAACCTGGCACCGTGACTATTGCCACCAACATGGCCGGTCGAGGCACGGACATCGTGCTGGGTGGCAACTGGGAAGCCGAAGCGAACGCGCGAGAACTCGATGAGTCGGCCCGGGAATCGCTGCGTGGTGCATGGCAGGGATTACACGAGCAGGTTATTGCTGCGGGTGGATTGCACATCATCGGCACAGAACGACACGAATCGCGGCGCATCGATAACCAGCTGCGGGGTCGCGCCGGCCGCCAGGGGGATCCCGGTGCTTCGCGCTTCTATCTGTCCATGGAAGACAATCTCATGCGGATCTTCGCGTCAGATCGTATGCGCGGGATCATGCAGTCCCTGGGTCTTGAAAAAGGCGAGTCCATTGAACACCGCATGGTGAACAACGCGATCGAAAAGGCGCAGCGCAAGGTGGAAGGTCGCAACTTCGACATGCGCAAGAACCTCCTTGAGTTTGATGACGTTGCCAATGATCAGCGACAGGTGATCTACCGTCAGCGCCGTGATCTGATGGAAGTGGAGGATATCTCCGGCACCATCGAAGGCATGCGTGAGGAGGTCATCAGAGACACAGTTTCCGAGTACATCCCAGCGCAGACGCTCGAGGAGCAGTGGGACATTCCTGGCCTGGAGAAAGCGCTGGCAGCTGAATTCGCCAGTCAGCAGCGGGTGGGTGAGTGGCTCGAACAGGATTCCGGTCTGAACGAAGAGAGCCTAATCACCAAGATCGTGGATCAGATCGAAGCAGAGTTTCGCGCGAAAGAAGAAAACTGGCAGCAACTGGGTGTGAACATGCGGCTCGTCGAGAAGCAGATCATGTTGCAGGTGCTGGATCAGCGGTGGAAAGAACACCTGGCCGGCATGGACTATCTGCGGTCAAGCATCGGGCTTCGGGCCTACGCTCAGAAGCAACCCAAACAGGAGTACAAACGCGAGTCATTCGAGTTGTTCCAGGGGTTACTCGGCAACATCAAGCGCGATGTGGTGCGGCTGCTGTCACGGGTTCAAATTGAACAGCCGGAACGTGTTGAAGAAGAGCGGCGACGGCGCGCGGAAGCGGAAAAGCGCATGCAGTTCAATCACGCAGAAGCGCCAGGTATCGCGGAAGAAGAAAGTGCAGAAACACCTGCAGCGGCGAATTCCGACCGGACGAAACCGCAGGTGGAGACTTTTGTGCGCAGCGAAGCAAAGGTCGGTCGCAATGAACCCTGTCCATGTGGATCGGGTAAGAAGTTCAAACACTGTCACGGAAAGGTGGCCTGACATGGCAGTCAACGTTCCCGCGCTCGAAGCGCTGTTGCCAATTCCAGGGGTACGTATCGGTACCACCAATGCCGGTATCAAACAGCGCGTTCGCGATGACATGGTGGTCATGGTGATGGACGCAGACGCAACTGTTGCTGGTGTGTTCACGCAGAGTGCGTTCCGTGCAGCGCCGGTAAAGATCGCTGAGGCGCGCCTCGACCAGGCGCGTGCGCTCGTCATTAACAGTGGTAACGCCAATGCAGCCACGGGCCAGGTGGGGGAACACGATGCCTCTGCAGTGTGTGATGCGGTTGCAGACTCGCTCCCGGAGCTCAAGGGCGAATCCGTCCTGCCGTTCTCCACGGGTGTCATCGGCACACGCCTGCCGGTAGCGGCAATGCAGAAAGGAGCGCTCGAAGCAGTGCAGCGGCTGCGTGAGGACAACTGGAATGCAGCGGCGTGGGCGATCATGACCACGGACACGGTACCCAAGGCGCGGTCGCTTCGCATCGAAACCGATAAAGGTGTCGTCATCGCAACCGGTATCGCCAAAGGCGCGGGAATGATCAAGCCGGACATGGCGACCATGCTCGGGTTCATGGCGCTGGACGCGGCTGTGCCACGTGCGATCCTGCAACCTCTGCTGAAACGTGTTGCGGACCGCAGCTTCAACCGCGTCACCATCGACGGCGATACGTCGACCAATGACTCCCTGATTCTCATCGCTTCGGGAAAGGGCCCGGTCGCCGTTTCCGGAGATGATGATCCTTGTCTCGCGCAAATCGAACAGGGATTGACCGCCATTGCGCAGGATCTTGCGATGTGGATTGCGCGAGACGGTGAAGGCGCGACCCGCTTCGTGACAGTGAGGGTTAGGGGAGGCAAGACGTCAGCAGACTGCCTCAAGGTTGCCTACGCAATTGCCGAGTCGCCGCTGGTGAAAACGGCGATCTTCGCCGGCGACCCGAACTGGGGGCGGTTCTGCATGGCGATTGGTCGCAGCGGCGCCTTTGTTGAACCTGACCGTGTGAACCTGCACCTCGATGATGTCTGTATTGCAAGAAATGGACTGGCGGCGCTAGGTTATGAGGAAAAGGACGCAGCCCGGGTGATGGCGCAGCAGGAACTGACGGTGTTTGTTGATCTCGGTTTCGGCAACATCGAAGAGTGGGTATGGACCTGCGACTTCTCATACGACTACGTGAAGATCAACGCTGAGTACCGCAGCTGAAGGATTCAGTCAGGCGTTTCCGGATCCCGCGAAGAGGCTTCGTCCTGAGCGGGTTCGCCCGGGATTCTACGTTCTCCCGCAGCCCATGCCCCGAGATCGATCAGCTGACAACGTTCTGAGCAGAAAGGGCGCCAGGTGTTGGAAGCGTGCAAACGGACGCTTTTGGCGCATATGGGGCAGCGGATGATTCGATCGGGTTCAACCATCATCTGTTCTGCCTTCCGGTCTGCGCTCCGGAGCTTCAGTTCGGCATGCCGAGAAGATCTGCCAACGACCCTCCGGCAACCAGAGCCAGCCAGCCCGCGACCGCGAGACACGGACCGAAGGGCATGGGATCACCGCGTTGCATTCGCCCCGAGAACACGCGCAGCAGCGCCCATATCAGTCCGGAAACAGACGCGAGGAGCAGGATCATCGGCAACAGTGCCCAGCCAACCCACGCACCCAGCGCGGCCAGCAGTTTGAAATCACCGTAGCCCATACCTTCCTTGCCGGTGAGTAGCTTAAAACCCCAGTACGTCGTCCATAGCAGCAGATAACCGACAACCGCACCGATGACGGCGCTTTCGATGGGGACCCAGGTACCGGAGAGATTGATGATGAGTCCCAGCCAGAGTAGCGGCAGAGTCAGATAGTCAGGTAACAGCATGGTATCGAGATCAATGGCAGTTGCGGCAATCAGCACCCAGGTGAAAAAACAGGCGGCGAGTCCTGCGGTTGTGTATCCGTAACGCGCGAGGACGAACAGAGTCAAGAGCAGCGTCAGCAACTCGACCAGCGGGTAGCGAACGCTCACCGGAGCATTGCACGCTGTACAGCGGCCACGCTGTAGGATCCAGCTCAGAAGTGGAATGTTCTCGATCGCGCGGATCTGATGCCCGCATGCAGGGCAATGGGACCGCGGTACAGCGAGATTAAACGGTGTCTCATCCTGGTGACTTTGAATGGTCAGCGCTTCTTTCGCCTCGGCGATGAACTGCCGCTGCGACATCACCGGCAACCGATAGATGACGACGTTCAGAAAGCTGCCAACAGATACTGCGATCCACGCGGCCAGCAAGAAAGCCAGCCCGCCGTATTCAAATAGCGAGCCGGACAAAGAGCCGAAGAGAGAGCCAACCTCTGGCACGAACGGAGTTTCCATACGTCAGCTGGCAGCCTCAGTTCGGACCACCGCCTCCGACCACACTACCCAGCTGGAAGATCGGAAGATACATGGCGATGATCAGGCCGCCGACGAGGACGCCCAGAACGGACATGATCATCGGCTCCATGAGGCTGGTGAGATTGTCGACGGCGTTATCGACCTGTTCTTCGTAGTAGCTCGCTGATTTGGCCAGCATGTCGTCCAGTGCGCCGGCCTCTTCGCCAATCGCAACCATCTGGATGATCATGTTGGGGAATACGCCGGTGCTGCGCATGGAGAAGTTCAGCTGCTGACCAGTCGATACGTCATCACGAACCTTGAGTACTGCGTTCATGTAAACGGAGTTCCCGGTTGAGCCTGCAACTGAATTGAGCGCATCGACCAGTGGAACGCCGGCGGCGAAGGTTGTGCTAAGGGTGCGGGCATAGCGGGCGAACACGGATTTTTCGATGATGTTGCCAGCGACAGGTGCTTTCAGGGCAATCCGGTCGATCGTGTCCCGCATCGGTTTGGATCGCTTGTAGGCGAACATGAATCCGCTGATGACCGCCGCAACACCTGCCAGGATGCCGAGCCACCAGGCCTGAACAAATTCCGAAAGGCCAATGACGAACTGCGTGAAAGCCGGCAGTTCGGCGCCGAAGCCGGCAAAAACCTGCTCGAACTGCGGGACGACCTTGATCAGCAGGATGCCCGAGACGATAAACGCCACGGCAAGCACAGCGATAGGATAGGTCATCGCTTTCTTGACCTTGGCTTTCAGTGATTCAGTTTTTTCCTTGTAGGTCGCGATGCGTTCAAGCATCGTCTCCAGCGCGCCTGATTGTTCCCCTGCATCCACCAGGTTGCAGAAGAGGTCATCGAAGTAGATTGGATGCTTGCGGATGGCGTTGGCGAAACTGTTTCCGGCCGCAACGTCCTGGCGGATATCGCGGATCAGCTGAGCAACCTTGGGTTTGTCCAAACCGTCGGCGACGATATCGAAGGCCTGCACTAGTGGAACACCAGCTTTCATCATGGTGGCCATCTGGCGCGTGAAGAGTGCGATGTCGGCGGGTTTGACCTTGCCGCCGACGGCGCCGCGAATAGTCTTCTTCTGGACGCGGTTGGCAACGATGCCCTGACGGCGCAGCTCTGCCCTGGCCAAAGCCGGATTCGAACTCTTGAGTTCACCTTTGGATTTGCGTCCCTGTTTGTCAGTGCCTTCCCAGACGAAAACCGCTTCTGCCATGGTCAAACTCTCTGTTTCGAGCCTTGCGGTACCCTGCCGCGATTGGTGCGCGAGGTACCACCATCATTCATTGCCCCCTGTACGCCGTGATTTTACGGCGTTGAGCTCAAGGAGCCCACCCGTATTCTGGACGAGTGCCCTGAGAACACTTGAATTCAGACTGTGCGTCCTACCCTTTCGTCAGTCCTTCCCGAGCGAAGGCTATTGTAAAAGGACATCTAGTGCCCTGTCGTGACGCGGTTCACTTCGGCAAGGCTGGTCATGCCTTGCATCACCTTGATCAATCCGGAGCGGCGAAGGTCATTGAAGCCATCCTTCTTGGCTTGGCTGGCAAGCTGCAGACTGTTGCCGTCTTCCATGATGATTCGTGCCATTTCCGGCGTGATGTTGACGACTTCATAGATCCCGACCCGGCCCTTGTAGCCGTCGTTGCACTTTTCGCAGCCACTCTTGGAAGGTCCGAGAACGGTGAACCCGCTGGCGATGTCCGCTTCGGTAAAGCCCTCTTCAATCAGAACATCATGCGACACTTTGACGACCTGCTTGCAGGCACCGCACAGGCGCCTTGCCAGTCGCTGGGCAATGATCAGATTCACCGATGTGGCAAGGTCAAATGCCGGAACTCCCATATTGCGCAGGCGGGCCAATGTTTCGGCCGCAGAGTTGGTGTGGAGTGTCGATAGGACCATGTTGCCGGTTTGCGCAGCTTTGATGGCAATTTCCGCTGTTTCAAGATCGCGGATTTCCCCAACCATGACCACGTCGGGGTCCTGGCGCAGGAAGGACCTGAGCGCGGAGGCGAAATCCAGTCCAACCCGGTGATTGACCTGAACCTGGTTGATGCCTTCGAGGTTGATCTCCACCGGATCCTCAGCAGTAGCGATGTTCAGCTCCGGTGTATTGAGGATATTGAGACCCGTATAGAGCGACACCGTCTTGCCGCTACCGGTCGGGCCGGTGACGAGGATCATGCCCTGCGGTCGGTGCAGGCACTCCATTAAGAGTTCCTTCTGGACCGGTTCGAAACCGAGCATGTCGACGCCCATCTTGGCGCTGGTCGGATCCAGGATCCGGAGCACGATTTTCTCACCCCAGAGCGTTGGCAACGTGTTAACCCGGAAGTCGATGGCCCGGGTTTTTGACAGCTTCATCTTGATGCGACCGTCCTGCGGCACACGGCGCTCAGAGATATCGAGCTCGGCCATGACCTTGAGCCGCGCAGCCAGACGGCTTCCCAGGTTGGCTGGAGGTTTGGCCATTTCCTTGAGAATGCCGTCCGTCCGGAACCGGACCCGGTAGGTTTTTTTTGCATGGTTCGAAGTGGATGTCGCTGGCGCCGATACGAATGGCGTCGAGTAGAATCTTGTTGACGAATCGGACGAAGGGTGTGTCGTCTGCAGCGTTACCCGGATCATCCGAAACCTCAGGGCCGTCATCAGACATGGCCTACATGTCTGATTCGTTGAATTCTTCGCCTTCGAGACCTTTGAGACCGGTGTCTTCCTGGGCGTTCAGGAACTGTTCGATGATGACAGCGAGCTTGTCCTCTTCGACGAGGACAGGTTCTGTCGTGACTGCAGTCTGGAATTTGATCTCATCCAGCGTCTGCAGGTTGGTCGGATCTGAAACGGCGACGAAGAGACGCGCGCCACGCCGGATAAGGGGCAACGCGTTGTGTTGCCTGATCAACCGCTCCTTGACCAGTGCCTTGGGGATCGTATCCAGATCGAAAGAAGCCAGATCGAGCAGAGGCACACCGAACTCTTCCGAGGCGCTGCGGGCGATGGCGCGTGGGTCGGCAAGGCCATTGCGGACGATATGGGTGACAAACGCGATTCCGGCCGTGCGGGCATCCATTGACGCGCGGCTGGCTCCGTCAGCAGAAATGATGCCGTCGTCGACCAGTCGACGGGCAAGTCCGCTCAAGGGTATCGGGTCAGACGCCATGTCGAAGTGAAATCCCTGTGTCGCTGCCCCGTGTGGGGTAAGCGCGGGGGTCGATTGATCGGGTACCTGGAACACACACTACGGGACCGGCACCCGCCCAAAAAAGCCGCTGAAAATCAATGTTCGATTTCAGCTGCGGGACAGTCTGCAGTGTAAGCCGGCATCGCCGGGACACCGATAAATGCGTCACAACAGCCGGCAGCAACACAAGGTTTATCGCGAAGGACTGACTGAATGCGGCAGGAAAGGGGGGCGGGGTGACACATTCGGGAAGTGTCCGAATCTGGTCTATTCAATACAAAACACAACTACCAGAAGTTAAATGATTTTATATAAAGGCAAACTGCTTCAAAGTCTGGCATGGGCTTTTCCTGTAGCATTTCGGACATGGCGCGAGGGCGTTGATTCTCCTTCCCATCCTGACAAAGTCGGTCCAGCAACAGTGATTGATTGGATCCCGTTGCAAACATCGAGAGGTACGTTGCAAAGATGAAAAACGCCGTCGCAAAGGGGTTTACCTTGATCGAACTGATGATCGTGGTCGCCATCATCGGCATCCTCGCCGCAGTTGTCGCGTCCGCCTGCAACGACCACATCGACAACGCCAACATGGAGAAGGTCTCCAGCCACTACGAGGAAGCAGCCCGTTTCGCTGAAAACGAAATGCGTCGCCTGCAGGAGGAAATTGCCATCGGCCGCACTACTTCCGCACAGGCTCAGACCGGGGTTCTCGCAGTGATGACGCGTTTGAACCAGAGCGGTGCGCTTGCGCCGGACGGTTCCGTCCCTGCCTATCAGACGTCTGCCGGTGCCACCAGTGGTGCAGTTGGTGTGAACGCCACGGGCACGGTTGCAGGCAACAACCTGCAAGTCGTCGTGACCCGGCCGGCTTACCAGCAGTTGACCACGCGCAGCCGCACGGTTGCCTGGAACGCGCTCTGATCCCTTGCAGCGCAAGTCTGGCCTGACAAGGTCGAAACAAGAAGGCCGCTCCTGAAGCCTTTTTTATCCGTTTCGTTGTGCCTGCATCCGGAGTCGAACATGTACAAGCACAAAGGGTTCACGCTGGTTGAGCTGATGATCACGGTTGCGATCGTCGCGATTCTCGCGGTGGTGGCGCTGCGGTCCTATAACAATAATACCAACACACGTCAGGGCGCGTTGATCGAGAGCATTTCGACGATGGAGCGGCCTCAGGAGGACTTTCGCCTGCGGACTGGAGCCTACCTGACCACCGCGGCGAATGTGGCTGCGATCACCGCGGCGATCGACTGGTCACCGCAGCGTAACGAGGGAACGACCTACTCAATCGCGGCGGGTGCGAACGGGTCGTATCAGGTTACCGCAACCGATACCACCGGAGTAACGGTCTGCCGGCGCTTGCCTGCAAACGTCGCCTGCTGATCGTTGGCACAGGAGCGGAAGCCCATTCGCGGCTTTATGCAGCAGATGAAAGCCGCTATCCTGCCTGCCTTCAAAAAACGGGCCGGAATAGCTCAGTCGGTAGAGCGACTGATTCGTAATCAGTAGGTCCGCGGTTCGATTCCGCGTTCCGGCACCATCGGTACCCGGCTGCACGGCAATTTCTCTAGGATCGGGGAGCAACGATGCGGGTTGTGCCGGGTTCAGTACACCTTCCAGTGAAGTTCACGATAACGGTGATCGTTACCGGCGCCGCGTTTGCAGGGCTCGCGCTCTTCTACGGCGCCTAGGTCAACCTCGTTTTTCTGGCCGGCGCGGTCACTGCGCTCCTGATACTGGCGCTCAGCCAGATCCGTTCGTACTGCCCCGGAATCCGCGAGGTTCTGTTCATTGTCATTGCCGCGGCGGCAATCTGCGGCTCCCAGCTGCATAGTTTGTCACCCGAAGGCAGTTTCCCCGCAGCTTGGGTCCTGGCCCTCGTTCCGGTGTCCTATATGCTCGGCCGGTGTCTGCAGGATCAGCTGCCCGGAATCTGGATGGTCCTGGGAGCGCTGCTCGGTGTGGTGGTGATCTACTCGTTCGTTGAACTTGGATTGCATGGTGTACGACCGGGTCTTCCTCTCACGGATCACAACAATTTTGCGGCGGCGCTCTACGTTTTCGTCCTGCCTCTCGCTTATCGGCTGATGATCACTCAAGCCGAACGTGTCCGATCAGCGGGCTGGTGGATCGGACTCCTGTTCGTTTTCCCGGCATCCACGCTGATCGCGGCAACGGGATCCCGTGCTGCGACATGGATAGTTCTCGCCGGCGTGTTGTGTCTTGCGGCGATTGCCTGCAGAGAAACCGGTCGGACGAATCTGATTGTCATCGTGCCGGTTGCCGCCTGGATGGGATGGCTCACCTTCAAGGTGGTGTTCGATCAAGCGGACACGAGCCTGCAGAGTGCAGAGACCCTCGCGGGCGGGCTCGGCGTCCGGTTGACGTTGATCGAGTCCGCCTGGGCCACGCAGCCTGACAATCTCCTGCTCGGCACCGGGCTGCTGACCTTCCCGTTATTGTATCGGCAGATCCGCGGCGCGGAAGACCCGGATACCGCCGGGTTGTTTGTTCACAACAACTACGTTCAGCTCCTGGTTGAAACGGGTGTACCTGGATTGCTGCCGCTTTTCGCTTTGTTGGTGTTGGTGGTCAGCCGGTTGGTGACAGCCATGCGAAGTGGCAAGACAGCTGCGGCCTCAGGAGGTGATGCCGGTTATGCGGTAGCGCTCGCTGGGCTGCTCGTGCATGCGCTTGTTAATTTCGTTTTCTATACCGCAGTCCTGGGTTTTCTCGCCGGGTTGTTGGCCGCGTCCATCGTCAACTGCAGCAGGGCCAGTCAGCCACCAGCAGCCGTCGCCTGGTACCTACTGGTTCCACCGGTTCTGCTGGCGGTGATTGCGCTCGGGCACCTCTGGATTGATGTGACTACCGCCGCGGTACTGCAGGGCCAGTCCGGGAATACCTGGACACGAAACATTGCTGCTGATCCGGAGCGACAGCTACGTTTCGCCAGGAAGTTCCAGGAACTCAATCCATCGCGCGGCACACCCGTTGTCGGTGAGGCTGTCCTGTTGTCCCGTCTGCTTGCGCGAACCGCAGATGCCAGTGATGTCCGCCGTGCACTCGATGTCTGACGCGAAGCGGTGGGGCGTGATCCCTTCAACACGCACGCTCTGTGGATGTATCGCGAATTTCTTCTCGGGCACACGGAACTGCAATCGGTCGTCGGATCCGGCGAGTTGCCGGACGCCCTGCTTCGCCGCATGCTGGAACTTGACCCGATTTTCATCCCGGCGATTGATGCGGTGTTGACAGGCTACGTGTCGCGGCCGGATGCGGCCGCCCTGCAGGTGGAGTTTCTGGAGCAGCAGCTGGACGGGCATCTGCTCTGGATGGCAAGGGAAAATCAGGAAGCTGCGGCGATGTACGGGAAGTTCCTGTCGGTCAATGCGGGAAGCCCGGAGCGCCGGAAGTTCTGGGACCAGCAGCAGAAGATGGTCGTCAGGAGGGTGCCGCTGAGAGAGCGGCGCTGGTTCTTCTGAGGCAGCGGGATCTCAATGCGGAACAGGGATTCCCGACATGCTGAGAGTCTGTTTGTCGCTTCGGCGGATGCCGATGCTGACGTACTCGCAGCGTGTCCCGAGCTGGAAGAAGGCATGGTCTTCCGGTGGTTCTCCATGGCTGCGCTCCCGTTCAGGTAGTGCTTTCGATTCGACATCCCATTCGTTGCGCACATCCAGTGGTGCAGTCCGCGCCAGGTCGAGGTGTGCGGTGCTGAACGGGACGTAGCGCTCACTCAAAGTTCTGAGGGGAAGATCCCTGGTCAGCGACCGTTCGCGGACGTCGCCGGGTTCCTGCAGGTCTTCAGGCAGATTCACCGTAACCCACTTCGGCTCTCTCTCCTCGAATCGGCTGAGATCGGGAATGTCCAGACCGGCATCACGGAAATCATCCGCACTCATGCTGTAGAAGATGTCGTCCACCATCGATGATTCAGAAACGCCTACCAGCGGGTCATCGGGAGCCAAGTTTCAGGTCAGACAAATCTCATCGACAGATCAAGGGGTAGTACCTGCTTGGTGAGGTTGCCCACGGAGATATAGTCCACGCCGGTTTCGGCATAGGCGATGATGGACTCCACACATATGCCACCGGAGCTTTCGAGAAGGATCCTGCCTTGGGCGAGATCTACTGCATCACGCGTGCCGGCGACGTCAAAGTTGTCGAGCATCACGATATCCGCACGAGCCCGTATCGCCTCTTCGAGCTGCGCCAGGGTTTCGACTTCAACTTCGAGCCGAAGCCCGGGGGCGGCTGCGCGGGCGCGCTGCACCGCAGCGGTGATGCTGCCGGCTGCGGCTATGTGATTCTCCTTCAGAAGAAAGGCGTCATAGAGCCCGAGACGGTGGTTTACGCCGCCGCCGCAGGCAACGGCATACTTCTGCGCCACCCGAAGCCCGGGAACCGTTTTGCGCGTGTCCAGCAGACGTGTTTTCGTGTGCGCGATGAGATTGACGTAGTTTTTTGTTTGCGTCGCAGTGCCTGAGAGCAGCTGCGCGAAGTTCAACATCGTTCGTTCGGCGGTCAGCAGTTGACTTGCGAGACCTCGGATTTCAAAGCAGGTCTGGTCGGCCGTGACCGATTCGGCGTCTAGCACTGACCAGGAGAGTTCGGCATCGGGTGCCACGCGCCTGAGTGTTTCGGTAACCCAGGCTGATCCGCACCACACACCATCATCGCGCGTGATGATGCGCGCATGCACGGTCTTGCGCGGGTCGATCAGCGCCGCTGATACGTCACCTGGCCCGACATCTTCAGCCAGAGCAGCCTCTACATTGGCGAGGACTGCGGCCGTCAGGGTTGCGTCGGGAATCTGGGCGTTCATGGTGTTCCTGGTGGAGTTGGCATACTGTGCATCGAAGCGAGCGACCAGGATGATCTACGAGCTGCCTGGCGCTGAGTATTGCAGATTATGACTTACACCCGGTACGTGTAACCTGAATACCCTTCTATGCGGCGCATTTCGGATGACCATTGGCTCGAACGCTGTCGGCGCGTCCCGACGCCGCACTGTGATCATCGTCCGGATGCTGAAGCGATCGACCTGATTGTCATTCACGGCATTTCATTGCCACCGGGTCAGTTTGGAAGCGGCGCAGTTGAAGCGCTGTTCGCCGGTATGCTCGATTGCGACAGTGATCCTGCATTCCGTTCGCTTGAAGGTGTGCGGGTCAGTGCGCATCTCTTCATAAATCGCCAGGGTTCGGTGGTCCAGTTTGTTCCTTTCCATCGAAGGGCTTGGCACGCGGGTGTGTCGATGTGGCGGGGTCGGAAGAACTGCAATGCCTGGTCGATCGGCATCGAACTGGAAGGCACTGACGATCTGCCGTACACGAAGCGTCAGTACAAAACCCTTGTTGCTGTGCTCAAAGCGCTGATGGTGCGCTATCCGCGACTTTCCCGGGACACAATCGTCGGGCATGCCGAAGTCGCCCCAGGCCGGAAAACTGACCCGGGACCGTGGTTTGATTGGGTCGGTCTCTTGACGCAGCTCAAGCTCTGCTAAACGAAGTGTCGTCATCGGATTGCCTCTCAAGGCAATTCAATGAGGCGGTGCGTGAGACGAAACATCTATACTCTGGCTTGCAGGTTTGCGGCCATGCTCAGAACTTCAGATTCTGGCCTCGACAGACGTTGAGGAGTAGGCAGCTTGCCCAATGCGGGCAGGATCGGGCCGGTACTTTCGGCCAGCACTTTCGGCCTGCACTGCCGGGCAATAACCGGACGTGAAACGGGACAAGGAGGAGGACTGCCTTGAGCCAGAAACCGGAACTGATGCGGGATGATGACCCGGGTGAGACCCAGGATTGGCTCGACGCTCTCGAGCATGTACTGAAGCATCAGGGAACATCGCGCGCCAACTTTTTGCTGCAGCGATTATCAGCGCGGATGACGCAGACCGGCGCATCGTTGCCGTACACGATCACGACACCCTATCGCAATACTATTCCCGTCAGCCAGGAAGCCTTCATGCCTGGCGATCTGTTCATGGAGCGACGTATTCGCAGCCTCATCCGCTGGAACGCCCTCGCCATGGTGGTGCGTGCAAATCGGCGTGAGGGGGAGTTGGGTGGGCACATCTCGTCCTTTGCGTCTTCGGCAACGTTGTATGACGTTGGCTTCAACTATTTCTTTCAGGGGCCAACCGCCGAATCGGCCGGTGACCTGATCTACTTCCAGGGTCACTGCGCTCCGGGCGTCTATGCCCGGTCGTTTCTCGAAGGGCGGCTGGATGAAGTCCAGCTCGACAAGTTCCGGGAAGAAGTCGGTGGTCGCGGCCTGTCGTCTTATCCACATCCCTGGCTGATGCCGGATTATTGGCAGTTCCCCACTGTTTCGATGGGCCTCGGACCTCTGCAGGCGATCTACCAGGCACATGTCATGAAGTACTTGGATGCCCGTGGTCTGGTACCGATGGGTAACCGCAAGGTGTGGGCGTTTCTGGGTGATGGCGAAACGGACGAACCCGAATCTCTCGGTGTGCTGTCCCTCGCCGGTCGCGAAAAACTCGACAACCTGATCTTCGTCATCAATTGCAATCTGCAGCGCCTCGATGGCCCTGTGCGCGGCAACGGCAAGATCATCCAGGAGCTGGAAGGCAGCTTCCGTGGCGCCGGCTGGAATGTGATCAAGGTGGTTTGGGGCCGGCTCTGGGACCCACTCTTTGCAAAGGACACCCGCGGGCTCATGCAGGCGCGCATGGACGAGACCGTGGATGGCGAGTACCAGAACTTCAAGGCGCGCGGCGGTGACTATCTGCGCCAGAAGTTCTTCTCGCAGGACCCGGATCTTCTGAAGATCGTTGAAAACCTCACCGATGAAGACATCACCAAACTCAATCGTGGCGGCCACGATCCGTACAAGGTGTACGCGGCCTACCACACGGCTGTGCACCACAAAGGCCAACCCACGGTCATCCTTGCCAAGACGGTCAAAGGTTATGGAATGGGTGATGCGGGCGAGTCGGAAAACGATACGCACCAGGTGAAGAAGCTGTCGTTTGATGAACTCAAGTACTTCCGTAACCGCTTTGATATTCCGCTGACCGATCAACAACTCGAAGAAGTGGCGTATTACCGTCCGCCCATGGACTCTGCGGAGATGCAGTACCTGCGGCGCCAACGGGACAAACTCGGCGGGCCAATTCCACGGCGCACCGTTGACGTGCAGAACCTCGTGGTTCCGGAACTCGATGCGTTTGCGGCGCAGTTGCAGGGCACCGGTGAGCGTACGGTATCCACCACCATGGCCTTCGTGCGCATCCTGCAGATGCTGGTGCGGGATAAGCAGATCGGCAAGCGGGTGGTGCCGATTGTTCCTGACGAGGCGCGTACGTTCGGCATGGAAGGCATGTTCCGGCAGCTCGGGATCTACTCCTCCATCGGCCAGTTGTATGAGCCGGAAGACTCAGACGAGATCGCTGCCTATCGCGAGAGCAAGGATGGTCAGGTGCTCGAAGAGGGCATCAACGAGGCCGGCGCGTTCAGCGCCTGGCTTGCAGCGGCCACTTCCTACACCACGCACCGCTACACGCTCATTCCGTTCTACATCTACTACTCGATGTTCGGTTTCCAGCGCATTGGTGATCTGGCGTGGGCCGCGGGAGACAGTCAGGCACGTGGTTTTCTGCTGGGTGGAACCGCCGGCAGAACGACACTCAACGGTGAAGGGCTACAGCATCAGGACGGGCATTCGCACCTCCTCGCGTCGACGATTCCCAACTGCGTGAGCTACGACCCGTGTTATGCCTATGAACTGGCGGCGATCGTGCAGGATGGACTCAGGCGCATGGTGATCGAGCGCGAGAATGTCTATTACTACATCACGGTGATGAATGAGAACTACGTTCATCCCCCGATGCCAGCAGGTGTTGAGGACGGAATTCGCAAAGGCATGTATCTGCTTCGCCAAACCGGAACGGACGCACGGTTACGGGTGCGCCTGCTCGGCAGTGGCACGATCCTGCGGGAAGTTGAAGCGGCTGCGGATCTTCTGCACAGCCGATGGGGCATTGGCGCCGACGTGTTCAGTGTGACCAGCTATAACGAGCTGGCTCGCGAAGCGCATGATGTGGGCCGGTGGAATCTGCTGCATCCGGAGCAGACCCCGCGTGTGAGCCACGTACAACAACTGCTGTCAGGTTCGAAGCCGGTCATTTCCTCATCTGACTACATGCGCTCCGTGGCCGACCAGATCCGCAGTGCGATTGCCGCCGACTACCACGTTCTCGGTACTGACGGTTTTGGGCGCAGTGATCGGCGTGATCGATTGCGTGACTTCTTTGAAATCGACCGTCGTTACGTTGCGCTTGCAGCGCTCAACGCGTTGGTACAACAGCAAAGCCTATCCGTTGAGGTAGCAGTGCAGGCGCGTACCGAATTCGCTATCGATCCTGACAAACCCAATCCGCGGATTTCGTGAGGCTGAGCGTGACAGACATACGTGTTCCGGATATCGGTGATGTCGATGAAGTGGAAGTCATCGAGATTTGTGTCAAGCCGGGAGATCAGGTCGGCGACAACGATCCGGTGGTGGTCATCGAATCGGACAAAGCCTCTATGGAGGTTCCGGCAGGTGCATCGGGTGTGATCGATGACGTTCTGGTGAACATCGGTAACCGCGTGAAACAGGGGAGTCTGCTCGCCAGGCTGCGGGGCGCGGCAGCGGCTTCCGAGTCGCAACCGGCGAAACTGCACAACGTCACCCCTGAAGCGAAGCCTGTGTCTGAACCTGCACCATCAGCTCCACCGAAACCGGTTGCGAGCACCGGTAGCTCCGGTGAGATACAGGTCTATCTGCCAGATATCGGTGATGCGAAAGACGTCATTGTCATTGAGCTCGCAGTCGCGCCAGGCGCAACCGTCGCCAAAGGTGACTTGTTGCTTGTGGTCGAGTCTGACAAGGCTTCAATGGAGATTCCCGCACCCGAATCCGGTGTGATCAAGGTTCTGCATGTGGCCCTCGAACAGCCGGTGAACAAGGGTTCGCTCCTCGCCACGCTGGAAGTTTCGGGACCCGTCGCCACCGCCCCAACAATACTAGTCAGCGGCGCAGCGCCAGCTGCTGCAGCACCCGCGGCGAACGCTCCTGCCGTACCGATCAAGCCCACAGGTGATGCCAAAGAAGCTGCATCGGCAGGCAGTGAAGTTTATGCCGGCCCGGCGGTGCGATTGCTCGCTCGCGGGTTCGGCGTGGACCTGACTAAGGTAAAAGGTACCGGCACCAGAGGCCGGGTCGTCAAGGAAGACGTGCAGGCCTTTGTCAAAGAACGGCTCAAGGCGACCCCGGAAAAGGCGAGTGTCGCGGGCGCTGGCATACCGTCCATTCCGCTGCCGGACTTTTCCAAGTTCGGCCCGATCGAACTCGAACCGTTTTCTCGAATCCGCCGTGTTGGTGCACAGAACCTGCACCGCAGCTGGCTCAACATTCCACATGTCACGCAGCATGACGAGGCAGATATCACCGCACTTGAGGAGTTTCGCAAGAGCATCAAGGCGGATGCGGAAAAGGCAGGGGTCAAAGTTACCCCGCTGTCATTTCTCATCAAGGCCGTGTGTGCTGCGCTAAAAACCCACCCGCGGCTTAACTCCTCTCTCGACGCAGGCTGTGAAAACTTCATCCTGAAACGTTACTTCCACATTGGCTTTGCAGTGGACGCACCGGATGGACTCGTGGTCCCGGTGATCCGTGATGCGGACCGGCTTGGTATTTATGAGTTGTCGAAGGTGATCGCGGATCTCGCTGACAAGGCACGCCGCGGCAAGCTGGCGATGGCGGACATGCAGGGTGGCACCTTCAGCATTTCCAGCCTGGGTGCGCTTGGTGGTACCGGATTCACACCGATCATCAACGCACCGGAGGTAGCCATTCTCGGCGTTGGCCGATTGGTGACAAAACCGGTGTGGGGCGGCCAGGAGTTTCGCCCGCGGGAGATGTTGCCTTTGTCACTCAGCTACGATCACCGTGCAGTCAATGGTGCGGAAGCCGGGCGATTTGTGGTCGAGCTGTGTGGCCTTTTGGCGGATGTGCGAAGACTGATCCTCTGACGTTGTCTCAGGCTTTCGTCAGCCTGCGGGTTTGACTGAACCCCGCCACATCACTTCATCCCCGTGCGCGCGGGCCAGGGTTCGCGCCCACACGAAGAGCAGATCGCTGAGCCGATTCAGATAGACGCCACACGCTGCATAGTCGGCATCGAGTGCCCAGACGCTTCTTTCAGCCCGGCGGCAGACGGCTCTGGCCACGTGACACCTCGCCGCGGCTTCGCCACCGCCCGGTAGAACGAACTCCTTAAGTGGCGGCAATGCTTCATTCAATCGGCTAGAAACCGACTCAATCGCTGCCGCATCGGGAGCGGGTGTGGCACCCTCTGTGGCCAGACAGGCGCCGAGATCGAAGAGGTCCTGCTGGATCGCATCCGCGAACGGCGGGAAATCCTTTATCGCGGCGCGAAGCAAGCCGAAGTGCGAGTTGAGTTCATCGACGTCGCCGAGGGCGCCGAACAGGGGATCTGACTTCGCCAACCGTTTGCCGGTGGCAGTTCCGGAGGTTCCCGTATCGCCGGTGCGAGTGGTAACTCTTGATATGCGATTGGCCACAAACACCTCCGATGATCAGCTGTTGAACACTGCGTCCGCGAGAATCTGATAGGACCGTCTGCGGGCCTCGTGGGAATAGATCTGTGATACCACCATCAACTCGTCAGCACCTGTGGTGGCAACAAAATCGCGCATGCGGCGGATGATGCTGTCCTTGTTACCCACCGCGCTGCAGGCGCCGATCTGCTCGATGGTGTAACGATCCGCGCCGCTGAGCTCCGCTTCAAAGTTGACGCGTGGCGGTGGCAGTTTCCCGGGTTGTCCGGTGCGCAGTCTGACGAACGACTGAAGGGCGGAGCTGCGCAACAGAGTCGCTTCGGCGTCAGTGTCTGCCGCGCAGACGTTGTAGCCGAGCATGAGATAGGGCCGGTCGAGATAGGCAGAAGCTTTGAAGCGTGTGCGATAGACATCGATGGCCTGCATCAACGCAGCCGGCGCGAAATGGGATGCGAAGGCGTATGGCAGACCGAATACCGCCGCAAGCGATGCGCCAAAGAGGCTCGATCCGAGTATCCAGATCGGTACGTTCAACCCGTGGCCCGGTACAGCCTGCACGCGGCCCGGCTGGTCGCTGAAGTAACGCAGCAGCTCCATCACATCCTGCGGAAACTGGTTCACATCACCTTCAAGAGACCGACGAAGTGCATGCATGGTCACCTGATCAGTGCCCGGAGCGCGGCCAAGACCAAGATCAATTCTGCCGGGGTAGAGGCTTTCCAGTGTTCCAAACTGTTCCGCGATCACCAGAGGCGAATGGTTGGGGAGCATGATGCCGCCGGCGCCGACTCGAATCGACGAAGTGCCACCGGCCACATGCCCGATGACTACAGCAGTGGCTGCACTCGCAATGCCTTGCATGTTGTGATGTTCGGCCAGCCAGTAGCGGTGGTACCCAAGTGCTTCCGCATATCGCGCCAGATCCAATGTGTTGGCCAGCGCTTCGCGCGGCGTTGAGCCTTCCGTCACCGGTGAGAGGTCGAGCACGGAGAGTTTGAGCGGAAGCTGGGCCATCGTTCCCGGGGGTTTCGGTTCAGATGGCGTCGACAGGATCGAAAGCGCGGCTGCTAATGGTGCCGCTGTCGAATAAAGGGACAATGCCCTTGGACGCGAGTTCCATCAGGAGTTTGGGGCCCGGAAAACCTGTGCTCGCATCGGCGCTGCAGATACTCATGCCAATGACGATCGGGATGAATCCACGGCTTGTCTTGAACGATCGCATGTAAAGACTGTCGAAGATGCGTCGAAACACTTCACCTCTGCCTGCCGGTGCGGGCTGGGTAAGCAGAATGGCAAAGAGGTCGGGTTCAGGTCGCGTCACTGTGTCCAGCGGGCGAACGAGCTGACGCAGGCGCGAACCCAGTGCGGACATCAGCTCGTCTACAACTGTGGGCTCAAACTGCTGTTGCACGATGGCGAGGTTCTGGATGCCGACCAGAATCACACAGGCAGAGCCACCGCGGGTTTCGGCGTGTTTGAGAACGTCGCCAAGCTTGTTGAGGGTGTAACGAACATTGCCGAGGCCGGTCGTCGGATCAACGAGGTCTGTGGTCTGGGTGTCGCGCAGCTTGCGCCGCAGTTGCTGGTTGGCTCCGAGTAGTTCGTTCTGGCGACGCGCAATGCGGTGCGCAGCAACTACGCGTGGCAGCAGCTGGGTACGCAGGTTTGCCTTGTTGAGGAAATCATCGACGCCCGAGCGGAACGATTCTTCGAGCGCCTCGACATCATCACGGGTGGTTAGGAGCATCGTGTACGTATACCGGTGCGCCGCTTCGTCGAGTTTTTTGATACGGCGTACCAGCTCGATGCCGTCCATCACCGGCATCAACCAGTCTGATATCACCACTGCAGCGGGCCGCTTTTCGAGCGACCGCAGGGCTTGCAGCGGATTGTTGGTAAAGCGGACGTTGTTGAATCCGCCCGCGCGAAGGGCCTTGGCGATGATCGCACTGGAAAACTTCGCGTCATCGACGACGAGAATTGGAATGTCTCCCTGCGGCATGTAACGTAAGGGGTGTGAACGACGACGGTCCCGCCATGTTAGCAGCTCTCAGGCAAAGTCCAGCATGGAACTTTGCGGATGAGCATTTCCAGGCCCGCCGCGCATGATCCATTCTGGAGCCAGGACAGCATGCCATCTTTCGATATTGTCTCAGAAGTCGATTTCCAGGAAGTCCGAAATGCCGTGGATCAGGCGTCACGGGAGCTCGAAAAACGATTTGATTTTAAAGGAATAGATGCCCGCTTCGAACTCGAAGAGGAATCCATTGCCGTGTTTGCGCCGGAAGAATTCCAGATCACGCAAATGGAAGACATCCTGCACGAGAAGCTGATCAAGCGCGGTATCGACGTGCAGGCCCTGGAGGCCGGAGAGGTTGAAGGTGCGGGCAAGGTCAAGCGTTGTAAATACACGCTGCGCCAGGGGATCGACCGCGACAATGCAAAGACGATCACCAAGTTGATCAAGGACAGCAAGGCCAAGGTCCAGAGTCAGATTAACGGTGAAAAGCTGCGGGTCACAGGTAAAAAGCGTGATGACCTGCAGGAAGTGATCCAACTGCTCCGCCAGGCTGAACTCAAGATTCCGCTGCAGTTCGATAACTTCCGCGATTGATCTGCCCGTGAGTTCCGGCACCAGGGTCGGCGTTGGGAGTCGCTGGCGACAGGCGGCGCGTGTCTATGCGAGCCCACGAATTGCGGCACTCGGCTTTCTTGGTTTTTCCGCTGGCCTGCCCTTTGTTCTTGTCTATTCGACACTTTCCGTCTGGCTGCGCGAAGCGGATGTCAGCCTGCCGATCATCGGTTTCTTCAGCTGGCTCACCCTGGTCTATTCCGTAAAGGTTTTTTGGTCGCCAGTGGTCGATTCAGTGCAGGTACCGTGGTTGGGGGTGCTGCTCGGCCGCCGCCGCAGCTGGCTGCTGCTGGCGCAGACCGTGGTGATCGCGGGTCTGGTTGGTGTGGCCGGGATCGATCCGGCGGCGTCACTCATTCCGGTTGCAGCGTTCGGTCTGATGGTCGCTCTTGGCTCTGCAACCCAGGACATCGTTGTTGATGCCTATCGCATCGAGGTGGCTCATAGCGATGAACAGGCTGCACTGTCGGCGGTTTACATCTTCGGCTATCGGCTGGCAATGCTGGTGGCGGGTGCCGGAGCGCTCTACATCGCCGAGTTCGTCTCCTGGCCGGCGGCGTACATGAGTATGGCGGGTTGCATGGCGATGGGCGTTCTCACCACGTTGCTGATCCTTGAACCGTCGCGCAATGACGAAGGCGTGAGTGCTTACCAACCACAACAGTGGCAGACATTGACGGTGTGGGTTCGCCGCGCCGTGGTAGCGCCATTCGTCGAGTTCTTCAGTCGCAATGGCGCCGCGCTCGCGCTTCTGGTGTTGGCGCTCATCATGGTCTACCGGCTTTCTGACATGACGATGGGTGTCATGGCGAATCCGTTTTATCTCGATATGGGATTCACCAAGGCGCAGATCGCCAGCGTCGTCAAGGTATTCGGCTTCGGCATGACGATGTTGGGCGCCTTTGTGGGTGGTGTGCTGGTTTTGCGTTACGGTCAGCGTTCGATGTTGCTGGTTGCGGCGGGTTGTGTTGCGTTGACCAACCTGGTGTTTGCTGGTTTGTCACTGTGGGGGGAACCGGCGTTGACAGCACTGGCGTTCGTCGTCAGCGCCGACAACTTCAGCGGTGGTCTTGCCAACGTGACGTTCATTGCGTTCCTTTCAGGGCTGACCCATCGCACCTACACCGCGACGCAATACGCGATGTTCAGCTCATTGATGACCAGTATCGGGGGCATCATCGGCGGGTTTTCCGGGCTAATCGTGGAAGGATTTGGATACACGACATTTTTTGTTTATTCCGCACTGCTCGGCTTGCCGGCGATGGTGCTGGTCATCGTTCTGGGCCGACACTCTATCGACCTGATGGCTTCCAATCCGGCACCCAAAGAAGAGCCGGGTCTACGCGATCCCCCTTGAGCGCGACACCTTCCGCCCTGAGCAGCTGCTTCTGTATTGCCGCAGCAAGTGTGCCGCGCCTGGAAATCTCGCGCGAAGCCGTCACCACGCGGTGCCATGGAAGCTTCGAGTCGTCGGGTAGCTGTGAGAGCAATCGGCCGACGTGGCGCGCATAACCCGGGTAGCCCGCCAGCTTGGCCAACTGGCTGTAGCTGGTGACGGTGCCCCTGGGTACCTGTATCAGAAGTATGCGAACCGCGTCTTCGAATTCGGTATCCATAACAAGAGCCGCCTGCTGCTTAGGGCGATGTTGCCGCAGCAGCAGGAAATTGTCAGTGGTGGATATCCGCGTTGACAGCCGCGAGAAACGAGGCGGGATCGAGGGGGCGATGCAGTGCGTGCCCTCGAATGAAGTCACAATCCAGTTCACGGCACAACTCGATCTGCGGGGCGGTTTCCACACCTTCTGCGACGATCTCGAGGCCGAGGTCATGAGCCATGTTGGCGAGGTGCTTCACCATGATGCGGCTGCGAAGGTTGTACTCGATGTCCTGGATCAGGCTCTGGTCGAGCTTCAAAACGTCGAGGGGCAGTTCCATGATCTGTGACAGGGAAGAGTAGCTAGTACCGAAATCATCCAGAGCGATTCTCAGGCCCAGGTCCTTGAACTCGGCAAGCATGTGCTGGGCCAGGGACTGGTCGTGGATGACCGTACTTTCTGTTATCTCGATTTCCAGCCGGTGCATCAGCTCCGGATTGTCCTGCGCATAGTCGCGCAACAACATCGCCCAGCCTGCCGTGCGTACGCCAAGGAACTGCCTCGGCGATACGTTGAAACTCAGGCGCAGCTGGTGAGCGCCCTGGCTGTCCAGTGACTCCAGTGTCTGCACTGTCTTGTTGGTGATCCAAAGGCCGATTTCATCGATAAATCCGTTACGTTCAGCCACGTCGATGAACTGCATCGGTGAGACCAGTCCGTGTTCCGGATGACGCCAGCGGATCAAGGTCTCACCTCCGGCGACCCGGAAGTCCTCGGTCGATACCTGTGGTTGTATCTGCACGAAGAACTCGTTTTTCGCTATGGCGCGCACGAGGTCCCGTTCAAGAGAGTGCAGCTGGTGGAGCTGTTGTGACAAACCTGCCTGCCAGATGCCGATCCTTCTGGTGTCGTCCTAGGGCAGTGTTGTCAGGGCTTGCATGGCGCGACGCAGAACTGTTGGCCCGTCCGGGTCATCGGACCGGCTTTCCGCAATGCCGAAATCGAGCTGCAGCGTCACCGCTTTCTGCTTCAGTGTGAAAGGTGCGCGCAGCCGATCCAGGAGGCTATCCAGGTTCTGATCGGCGAACTCCCTGTGCAGGGCGAATGCAAACAATCCTCGTTCGAGTGATGCGAGTGGCACTGCAAGTTCACCGGCGATCGCGCTCGTTCGATCTGCGATTTTCTCCGCCAGCTGTTGCCATTGGACGCTATCGAGCAGGGATGACACGGACGTTGCGTTGCGGATCTCCGCAAACACCACTTTGACCTCGCTGCCTGCGCGGAGCGTTTGTGTCAAAGCCGTGACGAAGGCTTTTTCGGTCAGCCACCCGGAGCGTGGACCAACCGTACCTTCTCGGGCTTTGTTGATGGTGTCGCGGACAATCAGGCGCAGGGTGTCATTCGCCCACGGGCGAATGATGGACTTATAGATCGGGCCCTGATTGAATGCCTGCACAACCCCCGCAGGTCGTTCTTCCCGGAAACCATGATCCTGACGGTCTCCGGATGATGTCGTTCCAGCCAGTCCATGAACGGGCGTCCCGAGTCCTCCCGGAATCGTTGATCAGCGATCACGACGTCGATGGATTGGTTGCGCAGACAGTCGTCGGCTTCTGACGCGAAAGCGGCCGGAATGAGGCCCACGTCGTCGTGACGAAGCGCGCGCTGGATGGCCCATGCGGTGGCAGGTTCTTCGTTGACGAGCAGGATTCTCGGGTTCATCAGTCTATTGGCAGGCGTGGCACTGCGAGTCTAGTTAGTGGGCGGCTGCGCCTGATCAGTGCGGGCTGTAATTCGTGCGGTGCGGCCGCAGAGATGTGGGACATGGCTCCCGATTCTTCTGGCATGGCCTGTGGGGGCGGGTTCTACCGAACCAACACGGGAGTTTGGGAACAGCTGTCCAGACCATTTTCCAGACTTTTCCAGACCGGGGGCCTTGAAAGCCCGTCCTTCGTCCCTATCATGTAGGCGGGCCCCTAGCACTCACGCGCCTAGAGTGCTAACCGAGCTAAAATACCTATTGAACAACCGATCCGGTTTCTTTGGACCCAGGGAGAAAAACGATGAAAATTCGCCCGCTACACGATCGTGTCGTGGTACGCCGCGTCGAAGAAGAGAAAAAAACTGCTGGTGGCATCGTGCTGCCGGATACCGCAGGCGAAAAGCCGCAACAGGGGGAAGTATTGGCCGTCGGTCCCGGCAAGCTGCTGGACAACGGTCAGACCAGTACCATGGGCGTCAAGAAAGGCGACCTCGTGATTTTTGGCCAGTACGGTGGCAGCACCGTCAAGATCAACAATGAAGAGCTCCTGATCCTGTCGGAAAGCGAGATCTTCGGCGTCGTCGAGAAGTAACTCACCCCCCAAAATTTAAGAAAGACCCGAGAGGAAAACCGCAATGAGCGCAAAAGATGTGAAATTTGGGGATGACGCCCGTAGCCGCATGCTTGAAGGCGTGAACATCCTGGCCAATGCCGTGAAAGTGACCCTTGGCCCGAAAGGCCGCAACGTGGTTCTGGACAAATCCTTCGGTGCCCCGACCGTCACGAAGGACGGCGTGTCTGTCGCCAAAGAAATCCAGCTCAAGGACAAGTTCCAAAACATGGGCGCGCAGATGGTGAAAGAAGTCGCCAGCCAGACGTCCGACGAAGCCGGTGACGGCACCACCACCGCGACTGTACTGGCTCAGGCCATCCTGCAGGAAGGTCTGAAGTCCGTTGCAGCGGGCATGAACCCGATGGACCTGAAGCGTGGTATTGACAAGGCGGTCGCAGCCGCTGTTGAAGCCATCAAAGGCATGGCAACTCCCTGCACCGATTCCAAGTCGATTGCCCAGGTCGGCACCATTTCTGCCAACAGCGACGAAGCCGTCGGCAAGATCATCGCCGAAGCAATGGACAAGGTCGGCAAAGAAGGCGTGATCACGGTTGAAGAAGGCAGCGGCCTCGAAAATGAACTCGATATCGTCGAGGGCATGCAGTTCGATCGTGGCTACCTGTCACCTTATTTCATCAACAGTCAGGAAACGATGTCGGCGGAACTGGAAGACCCGTACATCCTGCTGTGCGACAAGAAGATCTCCAATATCCGCGACATGCTGCCCGTGCTCGAAGCCGTGGCCAAATCCGGCAAGCCGCTGATGGTCGTTGCAGAAGACATCGAAGGTGAAGCGCTGGCGACCTTGGTGGTCAACAACATGCGCGGCATCGTCAAGGTCTCCGCGGCCAAGGCGCCCGGGTTTGGTGACCGTCGCAAGGCCATGCTGCAGGACATCGCGATCCTCACCGGTGGCACCGTAATCTCCGAAGAAGTGGGTTTGACCCTTGAAGGCGCGACCCTTGAAGATCTCGGCACCGCCAAGCGCATCAGCTCCACCAAGGAAAACACCACCATCGTTGATGGTTCCGGTGCCAAGGGCGACATCGAAGGCCGCATCAAGCAGATCCGCCAGGAAATCGAAGACACCACATCCGACTACGATCGCGAGAAGCTCCAGGAGCGGCTTGCGAAGCTGGCCGGTGGTGTTGCCGTGATCAAGGTCGGCGCCCCCACGGAAGTGGAAATGAAGGAGAAGAAGGCCCGCGTCGAAGACGCACTGCATTCAACCCGCGCAGCGGTCGAAGAAGGTGTCGTGCCCGGCGGCGGCGTAACTCTGGTTCGCGCCATTGATGCAGCCAAGAAAGCTAAAGGTGACAACGAAGACCAGAACGTGGGTATAGCGATTGCCACCCGCGCCATGTCCGCGCCGCTGCGGCAAATCGCCGGTAACGCCGGTGCCGAAGGGTCCGTGGTGCTCGACAAGGTCTCTGGCCTCAAGGGCAACCAGGGCTTCAACGCTGCAACCGGCGCATACGGTGACATGATCGCCATGGGGATTCTCGACCCGGCCAAGGTGACGCGTACTGCACTGCAGGCCGCTGCATCTGTCGCCGGTCTGATGATCACCACCGAAGCGATGGTCTCCGAACTGCCGGAAGACAAGCCTGCCGCACCGGCAGGTGGCATGCCTGACATGGGCGGCATGATGTAAGAAGCCTCGGCTTCCTGCTGCCAAAGGAAACCCCGGCTTCGGCCGGGGTTTTTGTTGGTACGCAGCGGGTTTCCCTTACGGGTTTTGCATTTGTCTTGGCACGCCCGGAGTCCTTTCGCTATAGTCGGGTTCATTAACAATAAGTCTATGCGTGGGGGACGATATGGACGCACTCGATTTCTTTTTCCGCTATCTGCACATCCTGTTCGGCATTTGCTGGATCGGGCTCCTGTATTACTTCAACTTTGTGCAGACGGAGTACATGAAGGTCGGCGAAGCAGCCGCCAAAGTGGATGTGTTCTCCAAGCTGGCGCCGCGCGCGTTGTGGTGGTTCAGGTGGGCGGCGATGTTCACCTTCATCACCGGGCTGTTGTTGCTGCATGCACGCATGAGCGGGTTGACAGTGGATATCGCTGTCGGCTCAATCATGGCAACGCTGATGTTTCTCAACGTCTGGCTCATCATCTGGCCGAATCAGCGCATCATCGTCAACTCGAACCAGCAGGTCGCAGCGGGTGGCCAAGCCGACCCCGGCGCCGCTGCAGCAGCGCCAAAAGCAGCGCTTGCATCACGAACCAATACCATGTTGTCCATCGGCATGCTGCTGTTCATGGTAACGAGCGCACATAAACAAACCGGCGCGCTCTCCGCCAAGATGACCGCGTTCATCGTCGCACTCGTCATCCTGGCAGCCATCGAGGGCAATGCGCTCTTCGGCAAACAGGGGCCGATGACCACGGTGAACGGTGTGATTGGCTGCGGCGCCGTGCTCGCCGCGGTGTTGTGGGGCGTGCTGACTTTCCTCTGATTCACAGCTCGCTGGTGCACATGAAGGGCCTGCCTCGCGCAGGCCCTTTGTTTTTTTCAGGTCGAGAAAAGACAATAGCAGCCCTTCGAACCAAACGGCCTGAGACAGACGACCATGGCAGAACGCAAGGACCCTTCGACTGGATCGCTGAGTACCGCGGGTGAACGCGACTATCGGCCCGAACGGCGTGCCGCAGCATCCTCGTCGGGCGGTGGTCGTGCTGACACCGGTGGCCGCGGCGGAATGGGTGTGAACATCACCCTCGCCGTGCTGTTTGTCGGCTTGCTTGCGGCGGGCTGGTTCATTCTTAACCAGAAACAGCTGCTCGATGACCAAAACACCATGCTGGTTGAGGCAGATGCGCGTATCAAAGTGCTGGAAGACCGGTTGCGCATGACGGATGAAACCTTGAGCGAAACCGGCGATCAGACCAACGAGAAGATGAGTTTCTGGGAGTCAGAAACGCGCAAGATCTGGGCGTTGGTCAAAGACAAGCTGGAGCGGCAGCTCAACCAAACCGTTGCCAATGTAGGAACGCTGCAAAAAACCGACGCCGCGATAGAGGCGCGTCTTCGGGAGCAGGGCGTACAGGTCGACAAACTGGAGCAGGGACTGGGACGGATACAACAGCTCACGGACCAGCTGGCCAGCATGGAACTGCAATTCCAGCAGGTGGTGGATTCGCAGCGTGACCTTGTTGAAAAGTTCAATACGCAGCAGAAGGGCTTGGGAACCATGCGCGACGATCTCAATCGCCGCATGCGGGAAAACGAAGAGGCCATTACAGCGATCGACGCATTCCGGGCGCAGATCAGCAATCGGCTGAATGCGCTGGAGCGCCAGCTCACGAGTCCGCCATTGAATTGACGCTCTAACGGTAGGCTTCTTTCGGATCAAAACTCGATCTGTGACCCAGTGCCGGCTGCATTCGTGCACCGGCGGGCATACTGCCAGCATCGAAGTCATTGGAAGACGCGATGCTCCCTGCGGACCGGCGCCCCACGATCTGCATCAATGAGAACCCTCACGGTTTTCTGGCTGACGTTGCCCGTCGCCAGGAGTGGCAGGTTCTGGGTCCCGATGAATCGCTGAGCGAAGAAAACCGCAGCAGCGTGGCGCTGGTTGTTCTCGACGACGACGGTGGTGCCGCTGCAGGCTCACGTATCCTGTTTCCACATGCGCTCTTTGTTGCGCTCGAAGCAGACTCCGACGCGGATATCCATGTTGCCCCGGGTGCGGGTGAAGATCAGTTACGCCAGTTGCTCAGGCATAGCGAAGCGCACTGGCGACGCAACCAAAAAGTTACCCAGCTTGCCACTGAAGTGGGTGTTCGCACGCAGCGCCTGCATCAGCTGTCCGAGATTGGCGCGCTGTTGTCCAAACAGATCGAACTGGACGCCCTGCTCGGGACGATCCTGACCGAAGCGCGGAAGATCGCCGTGTGTGAAGGTGGATCGCTGTATCTGCTCGATCACTCCGAGGAATTGCCAGCGCTGGTGTTCAAACTCGCGCAGAACGACGCGTTCGTGGTCCCCTTCGTAGAGACCCGGTTGCCGGTCACTCCTGCCTCCATTGCAGGTTATGTCGCCACGTCCGGTGAGGAACTGAACATCGGTGATGTGTACAGCCTCGACGGATCTCTGCCGCACCGCTTCAACCGGTCGTTTGATGACGAGATGGAGTATCGCTCACGGTCGATGCTGGTCGTGCTAATGCGTGATCACCGGAACGAAGTTGTTGGCGTGCTGCAGTTTGTCAATCGTTTGGATCGAAACAGCCAGCCGATCGAGTTCGATGGCGAGATAGCTGAAGTGCTTCGCGCGATCGCGAGCCAGGCTGCGGTATCGATCCAGCGCAACGCACTCGTCCGAAACATCAGCGAGCTGTTCGAAGGATTTGTTCGCGCGAGCGTGAAAACGATCGAACAGCGAGACCCGTCCACGAGCGGTCATTCATTCAGGGTTGCGGAATCTGCGGTGGCGTTGTTCGAACTCTTGCCGCAGTCCGGTAATGCCAGATTCTGCGATCTGGTGATCAAGCCGGATCAGCTGCGGGAAGTACGTTATGCCGCGCTGCTGCATGATCTCGGCAAGATCGGCGAGCGCGAAGCTGTGCTACTCAAGGCTAACAAGTTGAATCCGGACAGGCTCGGGATTCTGCGTTACCGGTTCGAGCTGCAGCGGGAGCGCTTGCGGCGGCGCGCGCTCGAAAAGCAGCTTTACCTGCTGCATCACGAACCCATGGACCTTGATGTCGCGCGTCGGCGTGTACATCGCGATCTGGAAAAACAGCTGTCCAGGCTGGATGACTTCTGGTCCTGAGTTCTTCGGGCCAACAGTCCAAATCTGCTGGAGGACGGCGACTTTCGTCATCTGCTTGAAGTACGGCAGGAGCGATTCCTCGACATCGACGGCACGTTTACGGGGTTGATTGAGGATGATGATCTGCTGGCGTTGTCGGTGCGTCGCGGATCACTGACGCCCAGCGAGCGCCGCGAGATCCAGTCCCATGTCGTTCACACCCGTGACTTCCTTTCGGTACTGCCGTGGCCGCCAGAACTTGCAAGCGTTCCCGTCATTGCCGGAACACACCATGAACGCCTGGATGGCAGCGGTCATCCGGAGGGGCTGATCGGTGATCAGATTCCGTTACCTGCTCGAGTCATAGCGGTGTGCGACATCTACGATGCATCGACAGCAATGAATCGACCTTACAAGTCGTCGATTTCACCCGAGCAAGCAGCGCCCACTCTCGAAGATTAAGCCCGGCGTGGGCTAATCGATACGGACATTGTGTCGATCTTTATCAGTGCCAAGCTGCACGAGAAGATCAGCCGGGCCAGCAACGGCTGAACCCGGTCGACTGACCCCGGTCACAACCACAGGTCGAGTACGGGGACGTCCACGAGGATGTCGCCGTCGTCCCATACTGCGCCTCTCTCGGTGATCTCGACGAGCACCCACTTGCCGATGCTTTCCCCTTCGCGCATCCGTTTGCCGTTCACGCTGACTGACCGTTTCGAGGGTTCACTGGTGTAAAGATGCGCTGTGTAGCTGAACGCCAGCAGAGGCTGTTGGGCCGACTCCGGTGCAGCCTGGAGGTGGAGCGGCGTTCTGGGCGGCGCAGCCACTTCATCCTGGGGTGGGATCTGATCGACTTGAGGTTGTAGATCAGGATCGTCTGCAGCATTTTGGGTTTCGCTGCCAGTTTGACGTTCTATTGGTTGGTACAAGGTGGTGTCGGAACCGACATCTTCAATTGAGGTGATCTCTCGTACAGCCGCTGGCAGCTGACGGGTTTGTACCTCTGCAGCTGCAGCGGTTTCGCGGGCCTCGAGGAAGAACCACTTGATGATGATGGCAACGGTCAGTGCAACGCCGGTTGCCGTCAGAATGCCAACCACAAGCCAGATTCGTTTTTCGCGGCGACGAACGCGATCAAAAGCCAATACGGCCGCTTCCGCAGGGACCGTCTCCTGTTGTTGTCGCTGGGTGGCTTCAACGATGAACGACATTTGGATCGGCGGCTTCTTGGGTTCCTGACTCAGGGGCTTTGGTCGACCGGTGTGCGCAGACTCGGAATCGGCCGGCTTGCATTGACACGCACTAACCTTACCCAAGTCATGGGCCCGGCGTTGGGTTCGACCGACAGAGCTTCGCGCTTCTGGAACTCAGCTAACGCATCTAACAATTCGTCGTCAAACACGTTGCTGATGGTATAGGAGATTGGACGACCAAGCGCGCGTTCCAGTCGGTCTCGCAGAATCACCACGCCGTCCTGCAAATCACCTTTTTTCAGGATGCCCTGGTAGAGCGGGGGTTGAGGCCAAAGAAAGCTGAAGTTCCTGAACCAGAGCGCCTTCAGATCTTCGGCCGATGCTTCAACCGTCTCGGTCCCAACCGCCAGCGTCATGCGCGTGGCATTGCCGTGGATCATGGCAACGTGAAAGGGGGCCTCCTGATCATCCTGCAGCTCGAGGATCACTGGCAGATCAAGGAGGTCGATATCTGACCAGGTACCGCTACGGGATGCGCAAAGAAGCTTTACCCGCTGCGCGAATTCACAGGGGGCGACGGCCTCATCACTATCGTACGCTACACCCCCGGTTTTAAAGAGTGCGGCGTACGAAATCCTTTGCAAGGCGCCGGCAGTGAGCGGTGGTCGCTGCACCGCGGTGCCTCGTGCCGCCACGTCCGAATGGGTCGGAAGCATCGGTTCTGGAAGCGCGAGTGGTTCTGATCCGGTTGCCTGTGCCTGTGCCGGTGCCTGTGCCGGTTCGCTGCTATCAGCCTGGCGGTCGACATCTGGCAACACCGGAGCCGTTCGCCCCTCTGCAAAAATGGCAGGTAAAAATCGCGCGGTCAGCAGGCCGACGAGTACCAGGGCGAGCACGCTGAGTGCGACTCCGAAGATGTTGCGCCAGGACCAAGTAGAACCGGTAGTTGGCAGTACTTCGAATACCGCGTGTTTCACGATGTTGGTGTCTACGTCGCGCAATCCGCGGGCAAACGCGCCGAGCAGTGCCCTGTCGGCGATGATGTTGATGAGTCGCGGAATACCGCCGGTCTTTTTGTGCAACACGCGTACAGCCGCATCGGAGAAGATGGAAGGGTGCCCTCCCGCCGTACTCAGCCGGTGGGCAACGTAGGCTTGGGTCTCAGCGGGATTCAATGGCCCGAGGCGATAGCGCGCGGTGATTCGCTGGGACAGCTGGCGAAGTTCCGGTCGGGCGAGCATCTCGTCCAGCTCGGGCTGTCCGATCAGAATGATGCGCAGCAATTTGCGCTCGTCGGTTTCCAGGTTGGTCAGCAGGCGAATTTGTTCCAGTACCACGGGTGCAAGAGTCTGCGCCTCATCGATGACGAGAACCGTACTGCGGCCCGATCGGTGTGCCTGTAGCAGGTAGCGGGTCAGCAGATCGATGTAATGCTTGATGGAAATGGTGATGTTGCGATCGTACTGGATTGCCAGTTCATCGCAGATGGATTCCAGCAATTCCTTCGCGGTGAGGCGGGGATTGAGAATGAAGGCGATATTCATGTTGTCTGGAGTGCCGCGAACGAGATTTCGCAGCAGTGTGGTCTTGCCCGTACCCACTTCGCCGGTGATGAGAACGAATCCGCCATGTGACAGCCCGTATTGAAGGTGCGACAGCGCTTCGTGGTGGCCCGCACTGAGGTACAGGAACCCCGGGTCCGGTGCGATTGAAAACGGCTCCCGACTGAGCCGGAAGTGATCGAGATACATGGCCTCAGGTCTGCAGGGCTGTATCGCGAGCCGACGAGGCGACCTGACTTACCGGCGGACTGCGATGATCGTGCAGCCGCTGGTCCTTGATTCGCCAGCGCTCGTCGATCCAGGCGGCCAACAATCGCCGCTGCTCGCGCTCGTCAGATTGGCCCGTGATTCTGGCAGGGATTTCAAGTGCATCGATGCGCACATCCACATGTGCGCACTTGCCCCGGAGGAACTCCCAGAATGTCGGTGCCTCACCCGGATAGGCGATGGTGATATCAATCAGCCGGTGCAGTGTGTCACCCATCTCGGCAATAACGTAGGAAAGTCCGCCCACCTTGGCGTTCAGGAGATGTCGATGGCTCGAATGAAGGCGCGCGTGTTTTTCCGCGGTGAACCGAGTGCCTTCAACGAAGTTCAGCAAAGTGGACGGGTAGAAGCGAAAGCGGTTGCAGGCCTTGCGGATGTTTTGCCGGTCAGCATTGCGCAGTTCCGGGTTCTTGGCGATCTGCTGCTTGGTGGCGCGTTGCAGATAGGGAAAACCCAGCACATACATGCCAATGCCGATGAACGGTACCCAGATGAGCTGCGCTTTGGTGAAGAACTTGATGGGCGGCAGCCGGTTCCAGAGCACACTTTGCAGGATGAGGATGTCGGTCCAGCTCTGGTGGTTGGAAATCACGAGATACCACTGGTCCGCGGACACCTCGTCGGCACCCGGCCAGTCAATTCGCATGTCGGTGGTACCAAGCACGCGGAAGAGCCAGCGGTTGAAGCCTGTCCAGAGGAACAACCATACTTCCATCCAGCGACGTAAGTGCACCCCGGGTTGGCCCGGGATCACCAGCGCGATCACTGCCATTGAAAACAAGGGAATGCACACCAGCACGGTGAAGACGATGATGGTCAGCAGGGTGATGATGCCGCGCAGCAACAACATGATGACGAGGTACACATCAGCCGGGAGGACAGGGAGTATACGGGGCGGACCATGACCCGCCAAATCGTCACGTGGCTCAGCTTCGTCGTGGTTTCTGCGGGTCTGGCAGGTTGTTCGACGATCGGCTACTACACCCAGGCGGCTGTCGGCCAAGGCAGGATCCTGCTCGCACGGCAGCCCGTCGAAGATGTCCTCGCCGATCCGGCGACATCCGCAAAGCTCCGGAGCCAGATCACCACCGCGCGGGCCATCACCGGGTTTGCGGAATCAGACCTGGGAATCCCGGTGTGCAATCGTTATTCCACCTGGGTCGCAACCGGACGCGATGCGGTGGTCTACAACGTGGTCGCAGCGCCCGAGTTTTCCCTGGAACCCTTGCGCTGGTGTTATCCCGTGGTGGGGTGCGTTCCCTATCGCGGTTATTTTGATCGCGGCAAGGCGGAAGCAATGGCATCCAGGCTCCGTGCCGAAGGTTATGACGTGCTCATTGGCGGTGTTCCGGCCTACTCGACGCTCGGCTGGTTCAATGATCCGCTGATGGACACGTTCATTCACTGGCCCGAAGGCCAACTCGCCAAACTGCTCATCCATGAGCTGACCCATGGCAAGGTGTGGGTGGAAGGCGACGCGATGTTCAACGAGTCGCTGGCCTCTTTCGTTGGTGATGTTGGAGCACGACTTTGGGTGACGGATAAGCCGCAGGCAGCGATCAAATATGAGGAGGCTGAATCGGCGGAGTCTGCCTTCACGGCGTTGGTCGAACAGCTTCGTAAGGCACTGATTGCGATATACGCCGATGTATCGGGTGACGCGGCCAAGAGATTGCAACGATCCGCAGCTATCGATGCGTGGCGCGCCTGTTACCGGCGCCATCGTGATGTGCTCGGTGGGGGGCGGTACGACCGCACCGTGGACACGCGGATGAACAACGCGTTTCTTGCGTCACGCGAGACCTATGACCGGCATATGCCGGCCTTCGCACAACTCTTTGTGGAAGAAGAGGAGAGTTGGCCGCGCTTTTTCACGGCGGTGGACCAACTTGCGAACAGGTCCCCTTCAGAACGTGCGGCAGAGCTGGACGCGCTTCGACGTCGTTCAGACGAGCAGCAGGTAACAGACCGTCGTGATGACAAGCGCGCCGATGAAGTTCACTGCGAGGCCCTCTCGCGCCATAAAGCTCGTGGTGAAGGTTCCGGTTGAGAACACCACGGCATTGGGCGCAGTCGCCACTGGCAACATGAACGCGCACGAAGCACTCATGGCCGCCGGGATCATGAAGAGCACCGGGTCGAGGTTGGCGGCAACCGCTGCCGTCGCCAGTATGGGCATCAGCAGCGTGGTGGTTGCCGTGTTGCTGGTGGTTTCCGTGAGAAACGTTACGGCAAGGCAAATGCAGGCGATGATGCCCAAGGTCGGCAAGACGGAAAGCCCGGACAGTGCTGAACCGATGCTCGTCGATAAACCGGAACTCTGGAAAGCGTTGGCGATGGCGATTCCCGCACCGAACAACAGCAGCACGCCCCAGGGAATCTCCTTGGCGGTTTCCCAGTCGAGTAGCCGCTCACCCTGGCCGTTGGGAATCAGGAAGAGTGAGATGACACCTAGGAACGCGACCATCGCATCGTTTGCACCCGGCAGATCGAACCACACACTCCAGCCGCCGAACGGTTCACTGCGGGTCACCCAGGCCATGGCCACGATGGCAAAGACCGTGAGCACGCGACGCTCCGGCGATGTCCACGACCCCATCTCAGGCAACTCGTACTTGCCTCGATAGTCCAGGTTTCGCGTGAGCCACAACCACACTAATGGCACCATGATCAGCACCACGGGCATCCCTACCCGCATCCAGTCGGTAAACGTAAAAACCTTGCCGGTGGTCTGCGTGTAGACCCCCATGAACACCAGGTTGCCCGGGGTCCCCACCGGAGTCCCGATACCACCGATCGAGGCCGCATAGGCAATACCCAGAAACAGGGGTGCGGCAAGTTTTGGGTCCGGGCTCTTCTCCACCAGAGCGAGCGCAATCGGCAATAGCATCAGTGTCGTCGCGCTGTTGGATATCCACAGGCTGATCAGGCTTGAGGCGGCCATAAAGCCGAACACGACCATGCGGCTGCTGCGGCCGCCGGAAAGGCGCACCATGCCAAGTGCCAGGCGGCGGTGTGCGCCGCTGCGGGCGAGTGCGGTCGACAGCAGGAATCCACCCATCAACAGGAGTACCAGGGAATTGCCATACGCCAGCGCTACGTCCTTTTCGGTGATAACACCGAGCAACGGCAACAAAGTGAATGGCACGAGTGAGGTCGCAGGAATCGGAATGGGTTCGAAGATCCACCAGACGACGCACAGCAGTGTCACGCCGAGGGTGTTGGCGGTGGCCAGCTCCCAGCCGAACTGGAAGCGGAGTAACAAAGTCACAGACAATGCCAGTACGGGACCGGCGATGAGGGCGATGCGTGAAACGCTCACAATGGTTGGAACCGGCTCGGGAATGCGGGCGAAGACTAAAACGAAAGTAGTGGAGCCTCAAATCAGCACAAGACGCCCCTGTTGTGAGCCGCTGACAATCCACCCGCAGCCGATACTGCGAGTCGGAGCGGTGCCGTCGTGACCGGGTCGTTTTATTGGTATGACTTGGAAACATCCGGGACCGATCCGCGCTGGGACCGGATCGTGCAGTTTGCGGGCTTAAGAACGGACCACGAGCTGAACCCGATCGGTGATGAGTTTGTCACCGACGTGATCCTGCCGGACGATGTTCTGCCGGATCCCCGGGCCTCATGGATCACCGGGATCACACCGCAACGCACGCACGGTGGGCTGTCTGAGTGGGATGCGATTGGTCGGATCCTCGCGGCGATGTCTGTCCCCGGCACCTGCGTTGCTGGTTACAACAGTCTACGGTTCGATGATGAGTTCATCCGCTTCACGCTGTTTCGTAATCTTCGTGATCCGTATGGGCGCGAGTATCGTGGCGGCAACTCGCGCTGGGACATCATTGATCTGGTACGTGCAACTGGTGCGTTGCGACCTGAAGGTATTGAGTGGCCAAAGGACGCAGACGGCTGGCCGGTTTACCGTCTCGAAGAACTGGCGCGCGCCAATGGTCTGGAACACGGGTCAGCCCATGATGCGTTGTCCGATGTCAGGGCGACTGCGGCGCTGGCGCGGCTTATCCGTACGGCGCAACCCAAGCTCTTTGACTACTACTTGGATTCCCGGGACAAGAAGGGTGTTCGCAAACTGCTTGAGCCTTTTGCCCAGCGGCTCTGCGTGCATGTTTCCGGGATGTACCCAAAGGAGCGTTATCGGGTAGCGCCGGTGCTCTCGATCTGTCGCCATCCGGTCAACACGAATTCCATCATCGTCGCCGACCTCGGCAGTGACATCGAGCCACTCATCCGAGGCGACGAGACTGATCTTCGCAAGGCGCTCTTCACTCCGGGCAACAGCGACCGGCCACCGTTGAAAGAAATCCGGCTGAACCGTTGCCCATTCGTTGCCGACATTAGTGTGCTGACCGAGGCAAACCTCGAGCGGGCGCAGATCGACATGGCGACGGTGAACAGCCGCAAGCGCCGCCTGGCACAGCCGGCCATCCTGCAGAAGATCGGCAGGCTGTTCGCAGATCCGCGGACGATGAAATCGGAAGACGTGGATGCCTCCCTCTATGACCGGTTCATCCAGGATGAGGACAGAAGCCGGTGTGACCAGTTTGTTGGCGAGGTCAATGCGGGGAAGTGGCCGGACCTGGATTTTCGCGACAAGCGGCTGAAGGAGCTCGTAAGGCGCCTCAAGGGCAGGTCGTTTCCTTCGTCCATGACGGATCCCGAGCAGAAGAGCTGGGCAGAACATGTCCGGGAGCGGCTGACAGCCGCCAAAGCACCGTGGCGAACGCTCGCTGATTATGAAGCGGAAATCGAAGCCATGCGGGCAGAAGGCCTTTCGGCCGCCCTGCTTGACCAGCTCGCTGCTCACGGCGACAGCCTGAAAACGCTTTATCTCTGAGGAGGGCAGGCGTTTCGGGTTGTTCCCGGCGAGCAGGGAGACGTGATTGGCCGGTTCTCCATCCACGCCAGAAAAGCGTTGTAGCTGCAACGCCCGGGGTCGTAATCGATGTCAGCGGCTGGATTCAGCACTACACCGATGCGCCACTATTCCGCATCCTTGACGGATTCCGCGGCAACAAGGTTGTCCGCCCAAGGATAGTCTCCGGCTGAGTAGTCCTCAGGCGCATCGGTGTAGCTCATGAGTACGCAGCCTTGAGGCACCGCCAGAAGAATATCGTCAGCTACCCCCAGTTTTTCAGCGTCAGCGACACTCCGGTGAATGTCCTTCGGTCCAAAAACCAGAATGCGTATGGCACTGCCATCCGCGCGGAGCATGAGAAATCCGGTCGGATCGTCAATGAGGTAGTCCTCGACGATGTTGTGTTTCTGCATGACTCGCCGTATGGCTCTGGCTACATCACGATCGAGCAGGAAAAGGGGTGGATCGAGTGCCAGGGTATTGATGAGCGTGGCGGTGTGCTGGGTGAAGTAGTCATGCTGCAGTTCTTCGGAAAACGCCAGGATGTCGCTGATGGAGTGGCTGGTGTTCTTCGGGATGAAGCGGTTGATCAGTTTGGCGTTGAATGCCTGCACCGCGATTTTTTCATCGGCAACGCCGGTGAGCATGGCCTTCTGAATGTAGGGGTCAGTCAGTTCCGAACAGAATTCAGGCCCGTTCATGAGTGGCATCGAATAGTCCACCATGACTACGGAATTACGCGCAAAACGCACGAGGTGGTTGATCTCCTGTTCGATTATGGTGATGTCCAGGGTCATCGAGCGATTGCTCGTGCGGTCCCGCGAGTGCACGAAAGACCGGTCAACCAGTGGTGCCAGCGGTGGCGGGTGGTTGAGGAACTCGAGAGCCCGCTCCGGCTCAGCGAAAAGGCGATAAGCCCAGTGCGTCGGTAGTTCGAGATCGAGGCTTTTCAAAAAGCTCTCATCGTCATCGACGAAGATGACCATGGTTGGATGAAAGTACGGAGCTAGCGTGAATGACATGTTTTCGCCGGTCAGTTACTTCAGGAGATCGATCAGCGCCTGTTTCTTCGGCTGCGAGAGGCGCCGGAACAGGCGCACGATGAGTTGTTCTTCTTCGATCAACGCCCTGCGGAAGAGCGCATCCAAGGGCGCTTGCAACGGCGGCTCTATGCGGCTAGTTTCCGCCTCCCCGGCAGGCCACTGAAAGTCTGTTCGAGGCGCGCGACGATATCGGAGTTGATACTGCGCCGGTGCGAGATCGAAGCCTCAGCGAGCCGATCCCGCATTTCCGCCGGCAGTCGCACTACAAACCTGTAGGGTTTCAACTTGTCGGAGTCGTCGCTTTCTCCCTCCCGCATCGGGAGCCCCGGGTAGCGCGGGTCGTAGACTCTCGATGTCATCGGCGTTGCCCTCCCCAAGGCATTTAGGCATGGTGACAGTCCACCGACAAGCGCGATGTCAGGGTGATATCAGATGGGACCGATCCAGCGTGGCAACATCCGGCTTGCAGCAACTCTGCTCCTGCTGCGTGATGCTGCGGAAGGGCCAGAAGTATTCATGGTCAAGAGGCCCGGGAGTGTGGTCTTTCCGGATCTGCATGTGTTTCCGGGCGGCAAGGTCGATGACGGTGATCATCTCGAACCTGCCTTTGCGGACATCGAAGATGAGTTTGCCTCCAGACACCTAGGTGTCTCTGCTGGCGGCCTTCGTTGCTGGGTCGCTGCCATTCGGGAGTGTTTCGAAGAGGTCGGCGTCTTGCTCGCCTCACGTGACGGCCGATTGCTCGATTTTGAAGATCCGGAAGAACGTGCCCGGTTTGCTGTTTACCGGGCGGCGGTTGCAAGCGGTCGCATGACGTTGCCGGAGCTCTGTGTGAAAGAAAACCTGGTGCTCGCCTGCAGCGCACTCACCTATTTTTCCCACTGGTTGACTCCACCTTCTGTCGAGAAGCGTTTCGACACACGCTTCTTTGTGACCACCATGCCGCGCGGGCAACATGCGCTTGCCGATACGGAAGAAACTGCGGACTCGGACTGGATTACGCCGGCGCAGGCGCTGCATCGCCGGGCGCTCAATGAGTGGCAGATGATCCACCCCACTTGGATGACACTGGATGTCATCCGCAACTATCCGGACGTCGGCACTATCTTGAGTGCAGTTGCCGCTGAGTCCCACCTGCCGGTGCTGACACCAGATCTGAACGGTCACGGAATGCAGTCTCTGCGCTGATACTTGATGCTCATGATGGCTACGACCCAACCTGCACTTTGTATCCGCGGGCTTGTCAAAACCTATCGTGATGGCGCGGAGCAGCGAACTGTTCTGCAGGATGTGGGATTTGATGCATTCCCCGGTGAGTGCATCGCGCTATGGGGCCCAAGTGGTTCGGGAAAGTCCACGCTCCTGAACATCATCGCCGCGTTGCAAAGTGCGGATGCAGGACGGGTGGAGGTCCGGCCGATCGACGCGGATATCGTGATCCCGGTACAGTCGCTGCGAGCCGCTGAAGCGACCCGTTATCGGCGACGGCACGTGGGTTATGTTTTCCAGTTTTTCAATCTGGTGCCAACCTTGACGGTGGCCGAGAACATCCGCCTGCCTCTGGCGTTGAACAGTCTCGATAAGCTCTGGCCGGAAGCGCTCGCCCGCCTTGATCGACTGGGGCTCAGCGATCGGCTCGGAGCGTTTCCGGATGCACTGTCAGGTGGTGAGCGTCAACGGGTAGCGATTGCCCGCGCGCTGGCGCATCGTCCTTCCCTTGTGCTTGCCGATGAACCCACCGGAAATCTCGATGCGGCCAACACCGCGATGGTTGCTTCCATGCTCTTCGAGGTTGCGCGTGCGGAAGGCGTGACACTGCTGCTCGCCACTCATGATGCGTCTCTTGCCGGTCGTGCCGACCGGCGTGTCGATCTCACCGGCACCCGGTAGCAGTGGCGATGGTGGGGGCAATGCGACTGCTGGTGCTTGGCATGCTACGTTTCATGCGCGGCGCGCCAGGTTCCGCCCTGTCCGTGTTTGCAGGCATCCTGATTGGCATCGTGTCGATTACAGGGGTGCACATTCTCGGTGAACGAATCGGTGCATCCATGCAGTCTGCGCGGCCACCGTGGCTCGAAGGCGTTACCCACGTCGCCTCCCGAAGCGAACTGAACGTTGCCGACTATGCAGCGCTGCGAAACGTTTGGCGCGCCGGTGCAATGCCACAGGTCACTGGCCTCGTTCCCGTGCATGAGTTCGTGATGGCCGACGGCGTGCGGGTGGTTGGTACCGACTGGGTCGAGGTCTTTGATCTATCCGGCGCCAACATCGGACAGAGCGCGTTTGGGGCCGACGGAAATCTCGAAGGATTCCCCGCGATCACCCTTGGCCTTGAACACTCCAAGGGTTCGACGTTCACCCTCGCCGGTATACCACTTACCGTGATTGAGCGGCGTGATGCCGCAGACGGCCCACGGATGGTGTTCGTGGATATTGCAACGGCCGTAGAAATATCCGGACGCGATCCGGACCAGCTCGATGCGGTGTTCCTGTCGCAAGAGTCCGCCTGGGCGGACCTGGCGCTGATGCTGGAAAAGCTGATGCCGGGTATCTCCGCGGGGTTACCCGCCTCGCCTGAACCGGTGATCCCCGGATTCGAGGTACATCCAGTGGAAGCGGAGCTTGCAACTGAGGGTCTGATACGCGCGGTCCTGTTCAACCTCGGTGCGCTCGGTTCGTTATCCCTGCTGGTTGCGCTTCTACTCATGTACCAGACCGCGACCGTGTGGCTGCGCCGCCAACAACCGGTTTTCAGGTCGCTTTTTGAAGTCGGAGTACCCCAACGGTTGTTATCTGCTGCGTTTTTGATGGCGCTACTTCTGCTCGCAGTTCCGACCATTCTGCTGGGGTTGTTGTGTGGAGAACGGCTGGCAGCGCTGTTGCAGGCGGTGGTACTCGGCACCGATGCGGCTCCGTTTGTTTTTCCAGGCGCAGCCGTCAGCGCCAAAGGGTTTGTGTGTGGTATTGGTGTGGCGGTGATCGGTGGATCCATTGCCTGGTGGCGCGAATGGTCAACATCCACAAGTGGTTCTGTAAACGGGAGTGGCGTCGCGCGAATTCTCGTGATTCTCCTCGCTGTGGTCGGTATCTCGGGCTGGGTCTTTGATGCACCGGGGCTCACAGGAATTTTTGTCAGCATCTTCTGTATTTCGCTGCTCGCTGCGTTCGGTGCCATGCCGTTGCTAAAACGACTGCGGGCAAGAACCAATAGGCTCAGAGGGCCGCTCTCTGCGAGGCTCGGTCTGCGTGAGGCTGCGTGGTTTCCCGAGGATCTCGGGGTTG
>Ga0194132_10001500_pt1 | contig 46955 bp, 39 predicted proteins | sample TA2KigOf80mmetaG_FD_148612 | JGI IMG/M metagenome (GOLD analysis project Ga0194132, IMG submission 148612) | Freshwater microbial communities from Lake Tanganyika, Tanzania - TA2015054 Kigoma Offshore 80m | ecosystem: Environmental > Aquatic > Freshwater > Lake | place: Tanzania: Lake...
GGCCGGTCGGCCGGCCGGGCCGTCCGACGGCGGGCCAGATACCTGAAGGGCATGGCCGTGGCCGTCCGGCGGAAGATCGGTCGCGTGCCGGCAGTCCTGTTCGGCAGCGGCGGTCGGTTCGATAGTTAGAGAAGGCGCGACTGCCGGGGCACAGTGAGGCGGTTCGGCCGGGTGCCTCAACGGTGCCGGAGCGACAGGTCGTAGTCGGGAGCGGGGTTCGTCATGTTCGGTTCTCGAATGAGCGCGTCGGAGGGGATGCGGCTGCTGGAGCGGGCCAGGCGGCTGCGGCAGCGCGGTTGGCTTCGGATGGCGATTCGCGCCTATACCCGCCTGATCCTGTCGTGCCGCGACATCGGCATGCCCGGGACGCTCTACTTCGAGCGCGGTGAAGTCCACCAGGCCCGCGGGCGCCTCCTCGAAGCGATGGCGGACTACTCGGCGGCCATCTCCCTGAACCCGCACCCGTCGTTCTACGTGCGCCGTGTCAACGTGGCGGCGGCGCTCGGCTTCAGCGAAGACGTGACAGTAGACATGGCGGTGCTGCTCACCATCGCGCCGGACGACCCGACCGTGAGGGGGCTGGCGCAGCATTTCGGTCTGATGGACGACCAGGAGGCGAACGACACGGTGCTCCGGGCCCGTGACGCCAAGGCCGCCGGGAATCTCGACGAGGCGCTGCGCCTCTTCTCCGAGGTGATCGCCCGGCGGCCGGACATCGGGCAGCCGGGCGTCATCTACAGTGAGCGCGGGGAGGTCCATCAGGCGCTCGGCCGCCACGACGAAGCGATGGCGGACTACTCCAAGGCGATCGAGATCAACCCGCTCCGCGATCTCTACATCCGACGGGTGAACCTGGCGGCCGCGACCGGCCGGTTTGACGTCGCCGATCGGGATTTGGCGGCGATGAAAGAGCGTTTTCCGGGTGACGCCCTGGTGAGCCAGCTTGCCGCGGCGGTGGACAAGGCAAGGCCACGCTGAGCAGCATGGGGCATCGCGGCGACGGCACCGGGAACGGGAGGCCGGTGATCGGGTTTGCGGGCCTCTCGCACCTGGGGCTCGTCTCCAGTGCGGCGGCCGCGGACCGGGGATTCGACGTCATCGGGTACGACGCGGATGCCGGGCTGGTCCGGGAGCTGGCGGACGGGCGCACGGCGATCGTGGAGCCGGGCCTGCCGGACCTGCTGGCCCGGACCGATGAGCGGCGCCGGGTCACGACCGATCCCGCCGCGCTGTCGGCCTGCGACCTCGTGTACGTGTCGGTTGACGTGCCCACTTCCGATGCGCACGCGAGCGACGTCTCCCCGGTGGTTCGGCTTGTGGAGACCGTTGCGGGGGTCGCCAGGCCAGGGGCGTCGATCATCGTGCTCAGCCAGGTCCCGCCGGGGTTCACGCGTGCCCTGGTGCCGGCCGTGGACGCGGCCGGCCGGGGGCTCCGCCTGTTCTATCAGGTCGAGACGCTCGCCTTCGGCACGGCGGTCGAGCGGGCGCTGCACCCGGAGCGCTTCATCTTCGCGAGCGGCGATCCCGGCGAGGCACTCCCGCCGCCCGTCCGGACGTTCCTCGATGCGTTCGGCTGTCCGATCCTGCACATGCGCTACGAGAGTGCGGAACTCTGCAAGATTGCGATCAACATGTTCCTGGCCTCCACGCTGGCGACGACCAACATGCTCGCTGAGGTCTGCGAGGTGATCGGAGCGGAGTGGCGGGAGATCGCGCCGGCGCTGAAGCTGGACCGCCGGATCGGCCCCTACGCCTACCTGGCGGCGGGGCTGGGCATCGGCGGCGGGAACATCACGCGCGACATGGCGACGATCCGCCGTCTGGCGGGTGAGGCCGGCACGGCCGCGCGCATCGTGGATGCCTGGTCCGCGCACAGCGAGGTCCGGCGCGACTGGCCGTTGCGCCAGCTTGAAGCGCGGGTGCTTCCACGGGTGGAGCGCCCGGTCGTGGCCGTGTGGGGGCTTGCCTACAAGGAACACACGCAGTTCACGAAGAACTCGCCCGCGCTGTCGCTGGTCGCCAGTCTCCGGGGCTGCGAGGTACGCGCGTTCGATCCCGGAGTGGACGCGCGAAGTATTCCTGGGGTGACGGCGGCAGCCGACGCGCTCGATGCCTGTCGCGGCGCAGATGCGCTCGCCGTGATGACCGCGTGGCCCGAGTTCGCCGATGTGGATCTCGCGGAGGTCGCCGCGCGGCTGCGGGGGCGGGTCATTGTCGATCCGCTGGGGCGGCTCGACCTGGCGCGGGCGATGGAGTTGGGTTTCGAGTACGTGCGCCTGGGATCGCCGGCGGCGCCGGGCGCGTGACGGCGGCGCGGGGCGACCGGAGCGATGTCGCCATCGTGGTGCTCCTGCGCGAAGATGGCGCCGCGCTGCTGCAGCACCGCGACGACAAGCCGGGGATCAATCATCCCGGCATCTGGGCGTTTCCAGGCGGGCACCGGGACGCCGCCGAAACGGATGAGGCCTGCGCCCGGCGGGAGTTCTTCGAGGAGACCGCGTACCGGCTGGACCGCATCGCGCGGTTGACCCGGTTCCTCGACGACAATGAAGGACTGCCGGCGCCGGTCTGGGTCACGGTCTTCTGGTGCCGGTGGGACCGGCGGCAGCGGCCGGTGTGCCTGGAAGGACAGGCGCTGGAGTTCGTGCCCCGCGCGCGGGCGCGGGCGATCAGCATGCCGGACTACCTGGTGAAGATCTGGGACGAGGCGGCCGAGGCGGCCGGGGCATCGGGAAGGAGCGAACGGAATCGATGAGTGCGAGAACGTATGCCATTCTGGGCGGAAACGGCCCCTTCGGGGTGCACACCGCCGATTACCTGCTGAAGCACGCCGAGCCGCGGAAAGTGCTCTGTATCGGACGGAACCCCGAGAAGGCGGAACCGTTCACGCTCGGCGTCGGCAAAGGCGACTCACGCTACGCGTACCACCAGATTCACCTCGTCTGGGAGCTGGACCGGCTCTTCGAGCTGTTCGACCGCGAGAAGCCGAACGTCGTGATCAACTTCGCGGCGCTGGCCCACGGGGCGTCGTGGACGAAATCATGGCGGTTTTATGACACGAACGTCACGTCGCTGGCGAAGATGGTCGAGGAAATCGCGGCGCGCGACTACCTGGAGCGCTGGATCCAGGTGGGCAGTTCGGAGTTGTACGGAGCGGTGAACGAGCCGGCGACCGAGGAGCACCCGCTGACCCCGACCAGTCCGTACTCGGTGTCGAAGCTCGCCGGCGACCTGCACCTCGTCTCGATGTTCAAAGTGCGGAAGTTCCCGATGAACATCATCCGGCCCTCGAATGCCTACGGCCCCGGCCAGCAGCTCTACCGCGTGCTGCCCCGAGCCGTGGTCGCGGGTCTGTCGGGCCAGAAGCTGCCGCTCGAAGGCGGCGGCGGTGCGAAGAAGTCGTACATCCACGCCCGCGATCTCGCGCGCGCGCTGTACCTGATGGCGGAGAAGGCGCCGTTGGGCCGCATCTACAATGCCGGGCCGGACGAGCCCGTGTCGATCCGCCACATCGTCGAGTTGACCGCCGAGGAGCTGGGGATGCCGTTCGACGAGCTCGTGGAGATTCGCCCCGGGCGGCCGGGCGAGGATGCGCAGTACTGGCTTGACAGCTCGCTGATCAAGCGGGAGATCGGGTGGACCCCCGAGGTCAGCCTGCGTGACGGCGTCCGCGACATGGTGGCGTGGGGCCGGCGCTATCTCGATCAGCTCGTCGAGGTCTCGCCGGACTACGTGCTGCGCGCATGAGGCCCGGGGGTTGGGCTGCGCGCGGTGCGGGCAACAGGACAACGGACGTCTGCCACAGGTGAGGGTCGAGTGACAACTGCCACCACATTTCAGGTTCCCTACTCGGCGCTGGGCCGTCAGGCCGGCACGATCAAGACCGATCTGCTCGCCGCCGTCGACTCGGTGCTCGACAGCGGCCGGTACATCCTCGGCCCGAACGTCAAGGCGTTCGAGCAGGAGTTCGCGGCCTACTGCGGATCCCGCCTGGCCTGCGGGGTCTCGAACGGTACCTCGGCCCTGCACCTCACGCTCCGGGCGATTGGCCTGAAGCCGGGCGACGAGGTGATCACGGCCCCGAACTCGTTCGTCGCGTCCGCCTCCACGACCGTACTGGCTGGTGGGCGGCCCGTGTTCGCCGACGTGCTGGACGACATGAATCTCGACCCCGCCAGCGTCGAGGCGGCCGTCACCCCGCGCACGCGCGCGATCGTGCCGGTGCACCTGACGGGCCGTCCCGCACGCATGCCGGAGATCCTCGATGTCGCGAAGCGGCACAACCTGTTCGTGCTCGAGGATGCGGCGCAGGCCGTTGGCGCGACCCTGAACGGCCGGCGGGTGGGGCATTGGGGCGACGCCGCCGCGTTCAGCCTGCACCCGCTCAAGAATCTGCACGCCTACGGCGACGGCGGCATCGTGACGAGCGACGACCAGACGCTGATGCAACACCTGGACGTGGCGCGCAGCCACGGCCTGCCAAACCGTGACACGCTGGCGTTCTGGAGCTTCAACTCGCGGCTGGACGAGCTGCAGGCGGCCATGCTGCGCGTGCAGCTCCGGCACCTGGAGGCGTGGACCGAGGAGCGGCGGCGGCTCGCCTTCCGGTACAACGAGCGGCTGCGCGGATGCGTGATCGTCCCCGACGAGGGTGCGGGGGAGCGACACGTCTACCAGACGTACATGATCCAGGCCGAGCGCCGCGACGACCTGAAGCGGCACCTCGTCGAGAACGGCGTCGAGGCGCTGGTCCACTACGCGACCCCGATTCACCTGCAGCCGGCCGCCCGTGACTTCGGGTACACGGAGCGCGACTTCCCGATGTGCAAGCGGGTCGTGGATCGCATCCTGAGCCTGCCGCTCTACCCGGGCCTGACCGGGGAGCAGCAGGATCGCGTGTGCGAGCTGGTCGTGGCTTTCTACGGGGGGAAGTGAATGCCGGCGGTCACCATGCGCGTGAAGTACTCCTATCTCGACGACCAGTTCGCGCCGGATCAGGTCGAAGCGATCCTTCGCGAGATCCGCGAGGAGCTGATCCCGAGCGGCGAGTTCACGCTCGGGCCGTTCGTCGAGCGCTTCGAGCGGACGTTCGCCGACTACATCGGCGTGAAACACGCCATCGGCACCAATACCGGGACCGGTGCGCTTATCCTGGCCCTGCGCTCGCTGGGGGTCGGTCCGGGCGACGAGGTGATCAGCGTGCCGAACACCTTCATCGCCACGATCGGCGCGATCGTGGCGGTGGGGGCGCGTCCGGTGTTCGTGGACGCCGACGAGCGGTACCAGATGGACGCAGATCGGCTCGAGGCGGCGATCACTCCGCGCACGAAGGCGATCCTGCCGATCTACTGGGCCGGCCAGTGTCCCGACATGGAGCGGATCCTCGAGATCGCCGGGCGCCACGGCATCCCGGTCGTCGAGGACGCCTGTCCCTCGGTCGGCGCGAAGATCGGTGACCGCTTCGCGGGCACGTTCGGGCGGGTCAGCGCCTTCAGCATGCACCCGCTGAAGCCGCTGAACGTGATGGGGGACGGCGGCATCGTCGTGACCAACGACGACGCGATTGCGGCCTGGCTCCGGCTGTACCGGAACCACGGGCTCGAGGACCGGGACCACGTCTCGATGTGGGGCGTGAACGAACGGACGCAGCCCTTCCAGGCGATCGTGGCGCGGCACCTGCTCGGCCGGATCGAAGGGGTCATCGCGGCGCGGAACCGGAACGCGCGAGTGCTGGACGAGGGGCTGGCGCCGCTCCGCGAGTTCATCCGCACGCCCGTTCGTCCGGCGGGCCATCGCGAGGTCTACCAGCTCTTTCTCGCGAGCGCCACCCGGCGCAACGAGCTGCGCGACTTCCTGGTGTCGCGAGGCGTCGAGGTGAAGGTCCACTACCCGATTCCCGTGCACCTGCAGAAGTGCGCGCGGGACCTCGGGCACAAGCCGGGCGACTTCCCGGTCGTGGAGCGGCAGGCGGGCGAGGTGATCACGATCCCGTCGCACCAGCACCTCGGCCCGGAGCACATGCAGTACACGGTGGACTGCATCCGCGAGTTCTACCTGGCGTAGCACAGATGGCCTACATCGACTTCATCGAGAAGATTCACGGCAGCACGAAACGGAACTACCTCCAGCGCGTGGTCGAACACGACAAGGCTGCCTGCGCCACGATCTCGAAGCAGTTCGGGTTCGACTACTTCGACGGGGATCGGAAGTACGGCTACGGCGGCTTCCGCTACGACGGGCGCTGGCAGTCGTTCGCCCGCGACCTGGCGCGGCACTACCGCCTGGAGCCCGGCATGCGCGTCCTCGACGTCGGCTGCGCGAAGGGCTTCCTGGTCCACGATTTCCGGGAGCTGGGGATGGACGCGGCCGGCCTCGACGTGTCGGCGTACGCCATCGAGCACGCGATGGACGACGTGAAGCCGTTCGTGCAGGTCGGCTCCGCCGTGTCGCTGCCCTTCCCCGACCAGTCGTTCGACCTGGTGGTGTCGGTCAACACGCTGCACAACCTGCTCATCGGCGACCTGGTCACGGCCCTCGGGGAGATGGAACGCGTGTCCCGCGGCGGGAAGTACTTCATCGTGGACGGGTACCGGACGGAAGAGGAGAAGGTCAATCTCATGTACTGGCAGCTCACCTGCGAGTGCTTCTTCCGGCCGGAGGAGTGGGAGTGGATCTGCCGGCAGGCGGGGTACACCGGGGACTTCGCCTGCATCTACATGGAATGAGCCTGGCCGGCTGATTCATGGTGCACCACGGCAGTGCCGCGCCGGCCGACCCGCGCCGGGTGATCGTGCTCGGGGGGAGCGGCTTCATCGGGGGGGCGCTGGGCCGGGAACTCGCGGCGCGCGGCTGCGAGGTGGCCCGCCTGTCGTCACGCGATCTCGACCTGGCGACGCTCGATGCCGCCGGCCGGCTTGCCGCCATGCTGGACGGGAACACCGCCCTCGTGTTCGCGTCCGCCGTCACCCGCGAGAAGGGGCGCGACGCCGCGACGCTGCTCGGCAACGTGACGATGGCCGCGTGCGTCTCGCGCGCGCTGGATCACGCCGCCTGCGCGCAGGTCATCTACCTCAGCTCCGACGCGGTGTACGGCGACGAGGCCTCCAACCCGGTGACCGAAGCGACGCCCTGCAATCCCGGGGACCTGTACGGGGTGATGCACCTCGTGCGGGAGAAGGTGATGCAGGAGGTGTGCGGCCGGCGTGGCGTCCCGCTGGCGATCGTGCGTCCGTCGCTCGTGTACGGCCCCGGGGACACCCACGGCAGCTACGGTCCGAACCGCTGGGTCCGCACGGCCCAGGCGGGCGAGGGGATCGCCCTGTTCGGCGAGGGGGAGGAGCGCCGCGACCTCATCTTCATCGATGAGCTCGTGGCGCTCGTGATCGAGCTGTTGCGCCATCGGAGCGAAGGGATCCTCGGTGCCGCCACCGGCGTCTCGCACTCGTTCGCCGAGATGGCCTCCACCTTCATGGCCGTGACAGGTGCGCACCGGGCGCCGTCGCTGCCGCGGCAGGTGGCGATCACCCACCGGGAATACGACGTCGCCGTCCGCCGGCACGCGCTGCCGTCCGTGCCGGTGACACCTCTGCGGGACGGCCTCGAACGGACGTGGGCGGCGGCGCGGGGAGAGAAAGGACCAGCGTGACGACTGCGGAGTCCGGAGCGGCGTCCGGTTGCCACGTCTGTGGCGGGCGCCTGGAGGTACAGGCCGGGTACGGCGAGCTGACACGTGTGACCTCGGACTGCAAGCCGTGGCCCGCGGGTGGAACGCTGGGTGCGTGTATTGCGTGCGGCCTGGTGCAGAAGGTGCTCGACGCCCGGTGGCGGGCCGAGATCGACCGCATCTACGACGCCTACACCATCTACTTCCAGGGCGGGGGCGCCGAGCAGGCCGTGTTCTCGCCGGCGGGGGAGGCGCTGCAGCGCTCGGAGCGGCTCGTGGGTGAACTGCACCGCCGCGGGCTGGCAGCGGAAGGCCGGGCCGTGGACGTCGGTTGCGGCAACGGCGCGTTTCTCGCCGCGCTGTCGCGGGCGATGCCCGGCTGGTCGCTCGTGGGGACGGAGCTGTCGGACAAGTATCGGGACCGGATCGAAGCGATCCCGCGCGTCGAGCGGCTCTATACGGGCCCGCTCGACGAGATTCCCGGGCAGTTCGACCTGGTGTCGATGATTCACGCGCTGGAGCACATCCCGCATCCGGTGGAACTGCTCCGCTCCGTGGCGGGGATACTCCGCCCGGGCGGGACTCTCTTCATCGAAGTGCCCGATGCGGTGCGGAACCCGTTCGACCTCGTGATCGCCGACCACGCGTCGCACTTCACGCCCGTGTCGCTGACGTCGCTCCTGGCGCGGGCGGGGTACGAGGTCGTCTCGGTCAGCAGCGAGTGGGTGCCAAAGGAGATCAGCCTCGTGGCGCGCCCCGGTGGATCGGCCGCCGTGCCGGCAGGGCATGCGGAGGCCGGAGCGCTCGAGGGGCTGCAGTGGCTGCTCGGTGTGCGCGACGCGGCGAGGGCCGTCAGGGACGCGCAGGGCGGCGGGGCGTTCGGACTGTTCGGCAGCTCGATTGCGGCCACGTGGCTGTCGGCGGAGCTGGCAGGCGCGGCGGCGTTCTTCGTGGACGAGGATCCGAGCCGCCGCGGGTCGCAGTTCGCCGGCCGGCCGATCCTGGCCCCCGATCAGGTCGCTCCAGGCTCGCGCGTGTTCATTGGCGTGGGTGGTGGGCTGGCGCCGAAGATCGCCGCGAGGCTGACGCGGGACCACCCGGCCGTGCGTTGGACAGCCGCGCCACCGGAGCCGCCTGCGTGAGCGAGGCCGCCAGGGCATGACGTCGGCGAATCCGTCCGGCCGGCGACGGGCGCTCGTGCTCCTGATGTTCGTGGCCCTGCTGGCCGTCTCGGCGCTGATCGGCGTTGGCGTGTTCGACGCGTGGGCGCGCTGGACCGATCCCGCCGCCGCGGATCTCTGGTGGAAGTACCCGGCCCGGCCGATCCTGATCTCGAAGTTCCCGTTCGTCATGGCCGACAGCGACACGCTGGTGCGGGGCCTGTACCCCCACGTGGAACAGGACGGGGAGGCGCCGTGGGAGTCGCGAGGCCGTCGGCCGGATGGCACCGAGTACCGCATCACCAGCAGCCGTTACGGCTTCTTCACGAAGCACCCGATCGACCGGTACCCCCCGAAGGGGTCCGGGGAGGTGCGCATCATCGTCGTGGGCGGCAGTGGCGCGCAGGGGCACGGCGCCACGTCGTTCGATCGCACGTTCTACAGCGTGATGGAGCGGCAGCTGCAGGCGGCCGTTGCGCCAGCCGGGGGGACCGTCGAGATCATCAACCTGGCGATGGCCGGTGCCTTCGCCGCGCGCAATGCCGTCGTGATCGATCGCTACGGCCCGGCGCTCGACCCGGACCTGATCCTCCTCTACAACGGGGCCAACGACATCGCCCAGTTCACGCAGGAAGCGAAGTGGATCGAGTACTGCGATGAGTACCGGACCGCGTTCATCGATGCGACCTACGAGTACCCGGACGCGCTTCGGCCGTGGGCGGAGCGCCTGCCGTATCTGTTCAACGTGTACGGCTGGGGCCGCTGGTTGAAAGCGACCTTCTACCGCGAGTACTACGACGACCGGGCGCTGCGGCAGTGCTGGAAGGACAACGGCTACCAGCCGGCCGCCGACGGCTCGTTCGACAGCCACACCACGTTCGACCAGGTGTCCTATCCCTCGTTCGTGCGGGCCGTGCAGTCGATCAAGCGCGGCACGTGCGGGTTGCCGATCGTCTGGGCCCTGCAGGCCGTCCACACCGGAGAGAACGCGTTGTACGAGGGCTGGATCCGTCCCGGCATCTACGACGAGTTCTTTCACCGGGCCAGCCAGGAACTCGACGGCTACTACAACGACCGGTGGCGGTTCATCGACGTGAACCGGCTCGCCCGCGACCCGGCCCGCACGGACGTGGCGGACTACGTGGACACCTCCCTGGCGGTTCATCTCGACGACGCGGGTCACCAGGTCGTGGGCACGGTGCTCGCCGACGAGCTGGCGCCGCTGGTGCGGGACCTGGCCTCACGCCGACGGATGGCGTTCGCTGCGCGGTGTGCTGGTGTCAGTCCCGACTAGGAGTCGCCCGCCAGCGCTGTTCCCCGCGGGCAGGGATGGAGAGTCTTGTGGGAGCGGCTTCGATCGTGACTAGTACAGCGGGCTCGCCCGACGGTCGGCACACGGCGCTCTGGGAGACCGGTCCGCACACGTTGGCGCTGATCGACTGCCTCGGCCGGGTCGGGCTCCCGGTGTCCGTGATTCTGACGACGGATCAGCCACCGGGGGAGTTCAACGGTGTACCGGTGGTGAGGGCGGACGTTCCCGATCGTCCCGCTGTGTCCGGTCCCGTCGTGCTGGGCCACATCGGGTCCGGCAAGAGCACGGCGGCAGTCATGGGCGCAGCGCGGAGCGCGTTGGGCAGGCGTCAGGCGATTCTGCACCCCTGTGTACTCGTCGATTCCTTTCGCCGGGCCTCCGATCGCTGGCTCGTGGCCGGACTGCCCGGCTCGGGCAACGTGGTGCTGCAGGCCCTCCTGCAGGCTGTGGTGCCGCACTGGCCGGTGTCGCCCGAGGGTGACCTCGACGACCTCATGGTCGCGCTGGCATCCGACTACGTCAACACCGTCACCGACGTCCTCCTGGCCGAGTTCGACGAGGCGGGACGCGGTTCGTTCCTCAGGACGACCAGCCACCGCGATTTCGGCGCGGTCATGGTCAATCGTCCCGGTCACACGAACTTCGATGCGTGCTTCTACGGTCTCCCCCTGCGCGCGTCCGCGTGGCCGTCTCACTTCACGTCCAGCCACGAACCGGTTGGTGCAGAAGAGGTGACCTTCTACCGGTCTCGGGGGTACCGGGTGCTGCAGATTCTTCGGCACCCGCTCGACATCATCGTCTCGTGCGCAGCGAAGATCACCGAGGCTGGAGGGACGCGGGCGCCGGAGGTCCTGGTCGGGAACCTGGAATGGTTCGAGAGCATGGTGCACCCGATCGCAGACTACCTGGCAATGCTCGCCGGCGCGCGTGACCAGGTGTGCCTGGTGACCTACCGGCAGTTCCTCGCGGATCAGCTGGGCACGGCACGCCAGGTCTGTGAGGCGATCGGCATCCAGCTCACGGACAAGCAGCTCAGGTCCATCTGTCGGGGCGTACTGATGAAGCCGCTCTCGATCGCGCCGAAGGGGCACTTCTGGGCGCCCGGCGTGGGCAAGTGGCGGCGCTACCTGACCCGGGCGCACCTGGACGTCGTGCGGGCCTCGTCGCTGTGGGAGTTGACGCGCAGCTTCGGCTTCGAGATTGCCGGCGACCTTTCGGGGCCGGAGAGCCCCCTGGACCTCCCCCCTCTCAACTGGACGACGGTGGCGGCGCACGACCAGCGATTCAGCCTGATCATGGGCAAGAGGCCCGTCGTGCAGGCGGACGGGGTCGTCGTGACGAAGACGGACCAGGGCGTGCAGGCGATCCTGGAGGTGGACCCCACCGGCGGCGAGGATCGGTTTGCGGCCGCAGCGAGCAGGGTCCTGCGTTCCGAGCTGTTTCGGGACCTGATAGCCTCCGCGCATGCGGTCGTGTCCGAGGTCCCCAGCACATTGCCTGGTGTGCTCGATCGTTTCGGTCAGGATGCGGCATCCGTTCCGTCGGGCCCCGCGAGCGCGGCGCTTGTGAGGAGTACGCCCGCCTGACGAACCCATGAGCCGCAACGTGCCGGTGGGCGTCCACCTGACGCTCCAGGTGTGGGGTGAGGCCTACACCAGCCTCCTGCTGCAGCACTGCCTTCCGGCGCTCCTCTCGCCGGGGAACCTGCCGGCGCTGGCGGCCCGCTTTCCGTGCCGCCTCCACGTCTACACCACCGCCCGCGACGAGGCGCGCATCCGGTCGGCCGCGCTCTTCTCCGAGCTGGACCGACTGGCGACCGTGGCCTTCCACCGGGTCGAGTGGGATGCGGTGGACGACAAATATGCGGCGCTCACCAGCTGCAACGTTCGCGCCCTGGGGGAGGCGGGCGCTGCGGGTGCGCCGATCGTCTTCCTCGCACCGGATACGATCTGGGCCGACGGCTCCCTCGCCGCGGTGGCACGGGCGCTCGAGGCCGGCCGGCGCGCGGTGATGCAGACCGGCATCCGAGTCGTGGCGGGAACGGCGCTGCCCGTGATGCGTGAGCGCTTCCGCCCCGATGAGCGGGGGGTGGTCGTCGTGCCGCCGCGCGACCTGGTACGCATCGCGCTCGACCACATGCACGCGTACTACCGCGGATGGTTCTGGGACGCCGAACGTTTTAACCGCAATCCGGCGCAGTGCTACTGGCGTGTCGGTGACGAGGGGCTCGTGGCCCGCTGCTTCCACCTCCACCCCCTGATGCTGTATCCCGAGCACCCGATCGCATCGTTCGTCTCGACGCTCGATGACGACCTGCCGCTGCAGGCCATCGGGCGCTACGAGTCGATCCACGTCGTCGAGGACTCCGACGAGGTCTTCCACGTGGATCTTGCCGATGACACGTGGCGCGGCGGGTACAAGGAGCTGCCGGGTGGGTCGAGCGCGGCGCACCTGGCGCGATGGGCGCTGATCCGCACCAACCTCTATCACCGGCGGTTCCTCACGCACCGCATCCGGATCCACGACCGGGCGTGTTCCCCCGCCTGGGGGGCCGTGGAGGCCGCCTCTGACGTGGTGGTGCGCGACGTCGGGCGGCGCCTGGCCTGGCACGCGATCGGTCCGCGTGCGCGCGCCGCCCTTTTCGGGCTGACCCGGCGGCGCCTGGTCGAGGTCCTGCTGCGCCATCGACCCGGCACGCCTCTCGTCGTACCCGACAGGCCGTGGTGGTGGCGGCCCGCGCGGCGGGGGATCTCCTGGTTCGGCGCCGACGCCGCCGCGCGACTGGAACGTGCCCGCACCTCGGCCATCGACGCGGCCCTCGGTGCGTTGTTCGGCATCAACCTGGCCGCGCGCGCCCAGGGCCGGCGCCCGTCTGTCCGGAAGCCGTCCGCGCCCAGGTTCAAGCGCGTCCGGCGCAACCTCCGAGTGGCCGGGTCGCGGATCGCAGGCGCTGCGCACCGGCTGCGCCGCCGGATCACCCGCCGCCGTCGCCGGGCGATCAGGGCCGCCGGCAGGAGTCGTTAGTGGCGGAACAGGAACCGCTGGCACCGAACACGTTCCTCGTGCGGGCGGCGCCTTCGCTCCTGGTCTGCCGCCCCAACGGGCTGCAGTACGGCCACCTGGGCATGGAGGTAGTCATGGCGCTCGGGACGGCCCGCGAGGAAGGCTCGGCCGTGGCCTTCGTCAAGCCATCCCCGCTGGTCAATCCCGCGCTCATGGAGCTCGAAACCGATGCCGTCCGGATCGTGCGGCTCGGCAGCCTGGCCGACATCCGGTGGCGCATCTACTGGCGTGCGCGTGACCTGCGTGACTGGTGGCGCGATACGTGGTACGAGTTCCGGGAGTCGTGGGTCACCGAGCTGAAGCGGCTGCTCCGCGACGAAGCGCGGAACCCGGGGCACCCGGCGGGTCTGCGGCGTGCGCTCCGTCGCTGGAAGCAGCGGTTGTCGGGGTCCCGCGGCAAGCGTCCGATGACCCCCCGTCCCTACCTCTGGCGCCACGCCATCCGCGCCCCCGTGCCGGTGATCCTGCGAGCGGCGGTGGCCGAGTCCGCCCGGAGGCAGGCAGAGGCGGTGGGCATTCCTCCCGATGCGCCGATTGTCACCGTTCACGCGCGCGAGGCGGGGTTCAAGCGGGGCCGCGAGGTCCACGAGAAGCAGATCAAGGCGCTGTCCCGGCGCGACGACGGGACGAGGAACATCAGGATCGACAGTTACATCCCGGCAATCGACTACCTCGTGTCGCTCGGCTACACGGTCGTCCGCCTGGGCGATCCGTCCATGTGCCCGGTGTCACGGCCCGGCGTGGTCGACCTCGCGCTGGATCCGCGCCGGACGCCGGAGCTCGAGGTGTATTGTCTCCTCCGCAGCGAGTTCCTGCTCGCGGGGGAATCCGGTCCGGCCATCGTCACGCTGTTGACCAATACGCCGACGCTGACGCTCAATGCGACCGATCCGGTCAGCTCGTTTCCGATCCGCCCGGACTGGCTGTACACGGTCAAGCGGGTCATCGATCTCGACACCGGGATCCCGCTGACGCTCCGGGAGATGGCGTCCCCGCGGTACCTCGAGGCCGTGCGCGACACGGCGCGGTTCCGCTTCCTGTCGCATCCGCCGGAAGAAGTGCTGGAGGCCGTGCGCGAGATGCGGGCGTTTCTCGCGAACCGCGGCGTGGAGAGCGAGCGACAGGCCACGTACAAGGCGCTGGTGGCCAGGGCGGCAGAGGAGCTGTCGCCCCGCCTGCGCTACGTCCGCAAGTGGGCACCCGACAAGGGCGTGATGGGCGACGGCCGCGTCGCCTCGTTCTTCGTCGAGCGCTATCTGGATGATGCGACGCCGTCACGGGAGGCGGGCGAACCCCGCCGCCCCTGAGACGTGCCCGACCGGATGACGAACGTTCCCCCTCGATCGGCGAAGAGCGGTCCGACGCGCGTGCTCTGGGTGATGCAGCACGCTGGTTTCGTCCGCTACTTCGAGTCGGCGATCGAGGCGCTGGCCGCCGGCGGCCACCAGGTCCGCGTGGTGCTCGAAGAGCCGCGGAACAAGCTGGACGAGCGCACGGCTGCCGATGAGCTCGTGGCCCGGCTGCCGGGCGTGACGCTGGAAGACATGCCCCCGATCCCGGAGACGCGGAGCCGGGCGTACGCACAGGCGCTGCGCGCGATCCGGGACACGCTGCGATACCGCGGCCGGGAATATGACGCCGCTCCCGAGATGCGAGCCCGCTCCGAGCGGTTCGTGCCGGCGTCCGTACTGGGCCTCGTGCGGATCGTCGCCCTGGGAGGCCGCGCGGCCGTGTCACTGGGCGACCGGTTGTGCGCGGCCGTCGACCACGCGTTCCCGCCGCACCCGTTCTTCGCCCGGTTCCTCGAGGGGACCGGCGCGGATGTCGTCGTCGCCACGCCCAGTGTCAACTTCGGGTCGGATCAGAGTGACATCCTCCGTGCCGCCGCGGGTCTCGGGATGAGGACGGCAGCGGCGGTGCCCAGCTGGGACAACCTGACCACGAAGGGACGGCTGGCCTGGGTGCCCGACCGCGTCCTGGTGTGGAACGCGGCCCAGGTCGAGGAGGCTGTCACGCTGCACGGCGTGCCGCGAGAGCGGGTGGCACCCTGCGGGGCCCCGGTCTTCGACCACTGGTTCGACTGGGAGCCGTCGCGCGACCGCGAGGCGTTCTGCCGGGAGGTGGGGCTGGACCCGGCCCGTGCGTACGTGCTCTACCTCGGCTCGTCGCTGTTCCTGGCCCCGTACGAGTCGGAGTTCGTGGCCGAATGGGTGACCGAGCTGCGAGCGGCGCGCGACCCCGCGCTCGCGCGGGCCGGTGTGCTGATCCGGCCGCACCCGACCAACACGCAGCAGTGGAACAGCGCCGGGCTCGAGTTGTTTCCGGGCCTGGCGATCTGGCCCGCCAGACCCGGCAACCCGTCGACGCTCGCCTTCCGGCAGGACTTCTTCGACTCGCTGTTTCACGCCGCCGCCGTGGTCGGCGTGAACACCAGCGCGCAGATCGAAGCGGCGATCCTGCGACGCCCTGTGCTGGCCGCACCCGTGGTGGAGCAGACGCGGTTCGGTGCGCGCACACTGCACTTCGCGCATCTGGCGGGCGGTGGTGAGCCGATGGCGTGGACGGCGCCCGACTGGGAGACGCACTTCGAGCAGCTGAAGACGGCGCTCGGCACACCCGGCGTCGCGGACCAGCGCAGCGACCGGTTCGTGGCGCGCTTCGTTCGTCCGCACGGCCGTGATCGGACGGCCGGATCCGTGGTGGCGGGGGCGCTGCTCGACCTGGCCGTGGCGCCACTGGCCGCGAACGCGTCCCCGACGCCGGCGGCCTGGTTCGTACGCGCTCTTGCGTGGGGCCCCGGCGCACCGCTCGTCTGGCTGTTCGCCCACCACACCATCCCGGCGTGGACCCTCGCGCTCAGAACGCTGTTTGCCGGCGTCGTTGGCGTGGCCGCGCCTGCTTACCGAATCGTCGAGGCTGCGGGCGGATGGAAGGCGCAGGTACGTCGGCGCTGGCGGGATCGCCTCGTTCACCGCGCGGTGCGGCACCGCAGGACTCCCGGGCCTGGCGCGTCCGCCGGCCGGGCCGCGCGCCGGTCGTGGAGGGCCGTGTCGCGGCAGACGGAGCGGATGCCGAAGCGGATCGCGCGGGGGTGGCGAGTGGCCAGGCGGGAGTCGTCGAGGACGGCCAGTCGTGGCCTGAAACGGGTGCGTCGCGACAGCAGTCGCGTGGCCCGCGCGCTCGCGCGCCTCGGGGCGCGGCTGCTTCGCGCCAGGGCGGAACCGTGATGGTCCGCCGGGACCTACGGTACAATCCTGCAGATTCGTGCACCCGCTGATCCTCGACAATCTCGGCAAGCGGTACGACGTGGAGGCTGCTGCGGAGAGTCCTCCCGGCACGTTTCGCGAGCGGCTCGCGCGCTGGCGGGACCTGCTGCTCTTCAGGCGTGGGCTCCGACCGGCGAAGAAGGAGTTCTGGGCGGTCCGCAACGTGTCGCTCACCGTCGAACCGGGCACCATCCTCGGCATCATCGGTCCGAACGGCGCGGGCAAGACGACGCTGCTGAAGATCCTGGCCCGTGTCACGCCGCCGACCGAGGGTCGCGCCACGGGGCATGGTCGCGTTGTGTCGCTGCTCGAGATGAACGCCGGGTTCAACCCCGAGTCGTCCGCGCGCGAGAACATCCTGATGAACGCAGCGCTCCACGGCATTTCGAAGGCGGAGGCGCTTGCGAGGACCAGGGACATCCTCGAGTGGGCCGAGCTCGAGGAGTTCGCCGACCAGCCCCTGAAGCACTACTCGAGCGGCATGGCGGTGCGCCTCGGCTTCTCGGTGGCGATCAACATGAACCCGCAGGTGCTGCTGGCCGACGAGGTCCTGGCCGTCGGTGACATGGCCTTCCAGGAGCGCTGCATGCAGGCCGTGATCGAGAGCGGCAAGCGGGGGCTGATCGTCCTCTTCGTGTCGCACGACATGGAGGCCATCGAGCGGGTGTGCAACCGCGTGCTCTGGCTGCACAAGGGGCAGGTGCAGAAGGTCGGGAGTCCTGACGAGGTTGTGGCCGACTACGAGGACGCGGTCTGGGCGCACTTCGACGCCGGCGCGTTCGAGCGTGGCCGGCGCAGCAGCCGGTTCGCGGCGATCCGCGGCGCCAAGCTGCTGTCGTCAGCGGGAAGGGAGATCGGCGCCGCCAATGTCACCGAGGACGTGTTCATCGCCATCGAGATCGAGGCGTTCAAGGCGGTGGCCGTGAGAGGGGCCGTGGATCTCAACGCGAGGAACCAGCTCGTGTTCCGGTGCGAGGACGCCGACTTCCGGCGGGTCACGGCCGGCTTCTACCAGGTCCGCCTGCGCATCCCCGCGAACCTGCTCTCGGACATCAGCTACACGGCTACTGTCAGCGTGACGACGCTGCGCGAAGGCCAGACTCGGGAGTACCGGCTCATCGCGTACAACGCACTGACGTTCATGGCCTTCCACCCCGAACGGGAGGCGCGCGTCGCGGTCAAGGGCAAGCTGGGCAAGACCGGACTGATGGCGCCGAAACTGGAGTGGAGCATCGAGGAGCACCATGTCGCAGTCTGAAGCCGCGGCCAGCGCCGGCCATCTAACCGGCGCTGGTGATCTCCAGCCCTGGGTGATCGAGCCGATCCAGACTGGTTTCATCGCCGCCGTGCGCGAGTTCTGGAGCTACCGCCGCCTGCTGATGTTCTTCGCGCGCAAGATCGTCGTGGAACGGTACAAGAAGACGACCCTCGGCGGCTTCTGGCTGATCGCCCGGCCGGCGCTGCCCCTGGTGCTGAATGTCATCATCTTCGGTGCGATCCTCGGCGTGGCGTCCGACGGCTTGCCCTACGCGATGTTCTTCCTCGTGGGCGCCAGCGCCTGGATGATCTTCCAGCGCGGCCTGCTGCGCGTCACGCTCAGCGTGGATTCGCAGGCCGGTCTGGCGAAGAAGCTGTACTTCCCGAGACTGATCCTGCCGTTCGCTGGGATCGCGCCCGCCATCGTGGACTTCCTCGTGTACATCCTGCTGATGATCGTGCTGGCGCTGATCTACCTCGTCAAGGACGGCCACTGGTACCTGCTCTTCGGACCGCGCCTGCTGCTGGCCCTGTACGCGACGTTCATCATCATGCTGATGACGATCGGTGTCGGCCTGATCACGACGGTGTACCAGGTCAGGCATGCCGAGGTCCGGTTCGTGATCGGACACTTCACCGGTTTCTGGATGTTTCTGACCCCGGTGGTGTACCCGATGTCCCAGATTCCCGGTTCGATGCATTGGGCGGTGTACATGAACCCGCTGTCCGCGCCCGTCGAGACGTTCCGGTGGGCGATCCTCGGCGTTGGCACGCTGCCCGTGATCCCGCTGGTGCTCTCGTCGGTGGGCATCGTGCTGTTCACGGTGGTCAGCGCCGTGTTCTTCAACCGATCCCAGGGTTCGACTGTCGACGAACTGTAGGGTGAAAACGTCCCTGCTCCAGCGAGGGCTCGCGCGGTTCGGCCGGATGCTGCGGCCGCTGTTCGCTCCGGACGCCGAGGCCGATCGAGCGCGTTTCGAAGCCTTCGCGAAGGGCCAGCGCGAGGCCGTCGAGCGCCTGCAGCGGCGGGGCCACGCGCAGTCGGAGCGCCTGACGGAGGTGATGCGCGAGGTCGAGCAGCTCCGCAAGCAGACCTCCGGGCTGCGCGCGCGCCTCTCGCGGCAGCTCCAGTTCAGCGAGCGGGTGCTGAAGCGCGTCAGCGAGCGCAGCGTCGAGATCGGCGAAGAGCGCGTCTTCGATCGGCTGGCGCGGATCGGCCGTTCGTCGCAGGCCGTGCTCGTCGGCCCCTGGACGGGCGAAGTCGGCTTCGAGCTGATCTACTGGGTCCCGTTCCTGCGCTGGGCCCTCGGCCACGCCGGGATCGATCCCGCCCGCGTCACCGTGTTCTCCAGGGGCGGGGCGCGGCCGTGGTACGACGGGCTGGCGAACGAGTACGTGGACGCGCTCGACTTCACCACCGCCGACGAGTTCCGGACGCGAACAGCCGTCAGCCGGAAGCAGCGGGGGCTGACCGCGTTCGATCGCGATCTGCTCCGGCGGGCGTGCGCCGCCCGCGGCGGCGCGCCGGCCCTGATTCACCCAGCCATGATGTACGCGCTGTTCTACCCGTACTGGCGGCGCGAGGCCCCCCTGGCCCGTGTCCTCGAGTACGTCCGTCCGAGGCGCCACGAGCCGCCGGCACCCCCGGCGGTCCCGCTGCCGGACGACTACGTGGCGGTGCGGTTCTACTTCAGCGACTGCTTTCCTGACACCCCTGGCAACCGGGCGTTCGTCTCGGCGGTCATCGGCGCGCTGGCCGACCGTCACGACGTGGTCGTCCTGCACGCCGGGCTGGGCCTGGACGACCACGCCGACACGGCGGTGCACGGGCGGGACCGCGTCCACGTGATCGACGCGGGCGTGTCACCGCGCGACAACCTCGCCCTGCAGACCGCGATCATCGCCCGGGCGCGCGCGTTCGTCGGCACCTACGGCGGGTTTTCGTACCTGGCCCCGCTTCACGGTGTGGACACCGTCGCCTTCTATTCGGACCGGAACTTCCAGGTGTCGCACCTGCACATGGCGCAGCACATCAGCGCCGAGGTCGGCGGCGGCACGCTCGTGCCGCTGGATGTCGCCCACGCGGCGCTCCTGCAGGACGTGCTGCCCGGGAGCCGTTCGCCGGCGGTGGCCCGCTGATCAGGCGGGTCCGGTCGAGGCCGGTACGTGCCGGTTCGGGAGAGGGTGGCGCGTGAAGGTGTGCCCGTCGTGTTCATCGCGGTACAGAGCACCTGACTGGGTGTGCCCGTCGTGCGGCTGGGCTCCTCTGCGTCGCGGGGATCTCTGGGACGTCGTCGGCGATGCGCCTCTTGTGGACGTGGGGTACGAGGCGCACATGTTCGACGACATGGCCGCCGTCGAGGATGTCCACTTCTGGCACCGTGCGAGGAACGCACTCATCGTGTGGGCGCTCACGCGGTACTTCCCCGCAGCGGCCAGTATGCTGGAGGCCGGGTGTGGAAACGGACAGGTGCTGAGGGCCGTCGCGCGCGCCAGGCCAGGGTTGCGGCTGGCCGCCTCGGAGGTGTTCCTCGAAGGCCTGGAGACAGCCGCTCGTTCCCTGTCGGGGGCCGAGTTCGTGCGGGCGGACATCCGGGATCTGCCCTTCGACGCCGAGTTCGACGTCGTGGGCGCGTTCGATGTGCTGGAGCACGTGGATCGGCACGAGGACGCGATGCGGTGCCTCGTGCGGAGCGCACGGCCGGGCGGTGGAATCCTGATTACCGTGCCGCAGCATCAGTGGCTCTGGTCCGAGGTGGATGCGTACTCCGGACACTGCCGGCGCTACTCGCGCGGGTCGCTTCGTCGCCTCATGGAGGACGCAGGGCTGGACGTGCTGCGCATGACGTCGTTCGTGACGCTGCTGCTGCCGGCCATGGTGGCCTCGAGGCTGACGCAGCGCCGTGCGTTCGCGCCCGGCGCGGAGGCGCACCCCGGTTCGCTGGTCAGCGGGGTGGCGTCTGGTGTGATGGGCATGGAACGGGCGCTGATCAGGGCCGGCGTTTCGATGCCGCTGGGCGGTTCGCTGCTGGCCGTGGCGAGACGGCCGGCGACCGCCGCGTAGGGCGGCGAAGCCCGGAGAGCGCCGGCTCGCACGCCGGCCAGGTGGAGCCGATGCACACAAGGTGGTCGTGGTGACCGAAACCTCTCTTTCAAAGGATGACATGCCAGCCTGTATCGTCTGCGGCGGACGCGACTGGCGCCCGCTGCCCGATCCGCTGCCGGCCCGTTCGATCACGACGGCGGGGCGCATCGTCGACCAGCCACTGGGGAAGGCCCAGTGCACCAGCTGCGCCCTGGTCCAGCGCACGGGGGCGGGGCTGCTGGCCCGTACGGATTTCTACGAGAAGCGTTACAGCTTCTATCACCGTCCGGGAGCGGAACGGTTCGACCGTGGGCGATACGCGGCGATGGCCGCGTGGATCGCCGGTGTCCTGCCGGGCGCGCCTGGCCGGGTGCTCGATGCCGGATGCGGACGGGGCTGGATGCTGCAGGCCATGCAGGCCGCGCTGCCGGACAGCCGCTTCCAGGGCGTCGAGCCATCCGAGGAGGAGAGCGAGAACGCGAGGCGCCTCGGGTTCGAGGTGGTGACCAGCCGTGTCGGGTCGGCCTGGCAGGCCGACGAGGCCTTTGACCTCGTGTATGCCACCAACGTCGTGGAGCACACCGACTCACCAGTTGAGTTCCTCGCGGCCCTCGGACACCTGATCACGCCGTCGGGGCGGATTGTCATCACCTGCCCTGATGCGACGCTGCCCAACCAGGAGATGATGTTTGCCGATCAGAACTTCTCCCTCCTGCCCGCGCACTTCGAAGCGCTCGCGTCGGGTGCCGGGCTGCGGCTGCTCGAATGGCGTCCGCCACCGGGCGAGGTGAGCCTGCGTGACAAGCAGCTGATCGTGCTGGGCCGACCGGAGGCGGGGCCGCCAGGCCTGCCGCCCCCCGCCCCGCCTGATGCGGGCTCGCTGTACGACCGCCGCTGCGACTATCTGAACTCGTGGAAGAGGTGCGAGCGGAGACTGGCGTCCGCGTGCGCGGCGTCCGCGCGTGCGATCCACTTCGGCACCAGTACGTGGGGCTTCCTGCTGGCGGGCTACTGTCCGGCGTACTGGGATCTCGTGACCACCTGTACCATCGACGGCGGAACCGGTCAGTTTCTGGGGAAGCCGGTCGCTGACACCGATGAGTTGCGGGTGCAGGCCGGCGACGTGGTCGTGCTGGGTGTGGATCCTGACAAGCAGGCCTCGTTCGCGCGGCGGTTCGAGCCGGCGGGTGCGACGTGTGTCACCTGGGCTGACCTGATCGTCAGGTAGTGCCGCCGGCCGGCCGGATCCGGTTCAGCAGTCCAGCCAGCAGCCTGGCCACGTCCGCGGGGGCTTCGCGGTTCATGCCCGCCCACAGCGGAAGGCGAATGAGGCGTGCTGCCCGATCCTCGGTGACCGGAAGGGGACCGGCAGCGCGCCCGAACCGCCGTCCGGCCGGGGACTGGTGCAGCGGAACGTAGTGAAAGACCGCGTTCACGCCATGCCGATTGAGCTCCGCGAGCACCTGCTCACGCGGGGTGCCGGCCGGCAGCACCAGGGCAAACAGGTGCGCGTTGTGGGTGACGTCCCCGGGCACGACCGGCCGGCGGACGCCCAGGGTCTCGAGGGGTGCGCAGGCATCGTAGTAGGCCTGCCAGAGGTGCAGGCGTTCCGCAGTGATGGCCGCCGCCTCCTCGAGCTGGGCGTACAGGAATGCGGCTGCCAGCTCGCCCGGGAGGAACGACGATCCGACATCCACCCAGGTGTACCGGTCGACTTCACCCCTGAAGAACCGGGAGCGATCCGTCCCCTTCTCCCACAGGACCTCCGCCCGCTCCAGGAAGCGGGAAGCCCGGATGGCCAGCGCCCCTCCCTCGCCGCAGGTGACGTTCTTGGTCTCGTGGAAGCTGAGCGCGCCGAGATGGCCCAGTGAGCCCAGTGGCCGACCGCGATAGGAGGCAAGGAGCCCCTGCGCGGCATCCTCGATGACGAGAAGACCGTGGCGATCCGCGATCGCCATGATCGCATCCATGTCGCAGCCGACCCCCGCGTAGTGCACGGGAACGATCGCGCGGGTGCGGGGCGTGATCGCGTCTTCGATGAGCCGCTCGTCCAGGTTCAGCGTGTCGGGTCGGATATCCACAAAGACGGGTGTGGCGCCGCGGAGGACGAAGGCGTTGGCTGTCGAGACGAAGGTGAACGACGGCATGATGACCTCGTCGCCGGGGCCGAGGTCGAGGAGCAGGGCGGCCATTTCCAGCGCCGCCGTGCAGGAGTGGGTGAGCAGGACACCGGGTACGCCCAGTGTGCTCCTGAGCCAGTCGTGGCAGCGACGCGTGAAGCCTCCGTTTCCGGCGAGCTGTCCCGAGTCAATGGCTTCGCGGATGTAGGTGAACTCCCGGCCGGTCAGCATGGGAAGGTTGAAGGGCAGGATCTCGCGGTCGCTCATCACAGCGCCTTCATGTAGCGGAGGGCGTCCGGCCCCTCACTGAACAGGAGGTCGAGCGCGGTGACCGCGTGGTCGAACGGAGGATGGGGCTGCGCGTATTCCGGGTACCCCGAGTAGTCCACGAAGCGCACGGCGATGCCGGCGGCGTTGAACGCTGCCTCGTCGAGATAGCTTCTCGCGCTGGGGCCCGAGAGGTACTCCGTCGCGCCGGTGGCGAGGCACACGTCGATGAGGCGCTGGTTCCGTTCGGGTCGTGTGGGATAGTCGAACGACCACGAGAGGGGCGTGGAAATGCCGAGCGCGTGACACGTGGCGGTGATGAACGCGTGGTTGACGATGCTCAGTCTGTTCGAGGGCGGTTGCTCGAAGAGCGGCTGAAAACGCGGCGCGTACGTGTCGAAGAACGGCGCCCGGGCGTAGCTGTTCCGGATCCGGGCCCAGTGGGCATGGCCCCAGTCGGCGTCCGCGATCCTGGTGTCACGGATTGCCTGGAGGTAGCGTCCCTTCGAGGCGATCGGGAGCGACAGCCACGCCGGACCGTCCTTGGTCTTGATGCGGTTGCGGCTGCGCCAGTCCCGTCTCGTGAACTGCACGTCGTCGAGCAGGATGAACTCATCGACGGCACGGATCAGGTCGAAGTAACCTTTCCATGGCAGGTAGCTCGACTGCACAATCGCAACTCGCTTACGGGGGCGGCCGGGCATGCGGTTCGTCGGGGCACGCCAGCGTACCACACGGCCGGCGCAGCGGTTCCCGCCGCGAACGGTCGTCGCTATACTCGCGTGCTGATGACTGTCGTTCACGATGCCTGAACGTTCCATGCCCGCGCTGTCCGTCGTTGCGACGCTGTTTCGTTCCTCGGCGCACATCCGGGAGTTCCATCGCCGGATGTCGGCCGCGGCGTCCAGGGTTACACGTGACTACGAGATCGTGTTCGTGGACGACGGCTCGCCCGACGACTCGCTGGAGATCGCCACACACCTGGTGGCAAGCGATCCCCACGTGAAGGTGGTCGAGTTGTCAAGGAACTTCGGGCACCACCGCGCCATGATGACCGGGCTGAGCCACGCGCGGGGTGCGCTGGTGTTCCTGATCGACGTCGACCTGGAAGAGCGTCCCGAGTGGCTCTCGGAGTTCCACGAACGGCTGCGGGCCGATGGGTCCGACGTCGTGTACGGGTACCAGAGCACGCGCAAGGGACGGGTGCTGGAGCGGGCCGGCGGGGCGCTGCACTGGTGGCTGATCCGGTGGCTGGCCAGCTACCCGGTGCCGTCGAATCTCACGACGGCACGGCTCATGACCAGGCAGTACGTACGCGCCCTGCTCCGGCACAGGGAACAGAGGACGGCGCTGGGCGGACTGTTCGCGCTCACCGGGTTCCGTCAGCAGGGTGTGGCCGTATCGAAGGGGAGTCGCGCCGAAACGTCATACACTGTGCTGAAACGTGCGGCGATGGCGCTGGAGGGTGTGACCGCGTTCAGCGAGAAGCCGTTGGTGCTGGTCTTCTTCGGCGGAGCCGTCATCTTCGCCCTGTCGCTCCTGGTTGCCGCGTACCTCGTGGGCAGGAGACTGACGGGGACGATGCTGCCGGGATGGGTATCCGTCATCGTGTCGGTCTGGATGCTCGGGGGGCTCGCGATCGCCAGCATCGGCGTCGTGGGCCTGTATGTCGCCCGTATCTTCGTCGAAACCAAGCGCCGGCCGTACTCCATCGTGCGTCGCATCCACGCACATCCCGACGCCGCGACAGATGAACAGACTTGACCACTTGATACGCGAGGTCTTCGAGGATGAGGCCGGCACGCTGGGTGACGACACCCCCTTCGCCGCCGCGGGCGGCTGGGACTCCCTCAAACACGTGCACCTCGTCGTGGGTGTCGAGTCCAGGTTCGGTGTGGAACTGACCGCCGACGAGGTCGCGCACCTCACGTCGAAGGCTGCCGTGCGACGGGTGCTCATGGACCGCGCGGTATGGCCGTAGAGCGCCCACCGGTGGCGCTGGTCACCGGCAGTGCCGGCGAGATCGGCGACCATCTCGTCCGGCACCTGCTCGCCCGCGGCTGGATCGTCCTTGGCGTCGATCGGCGCGAGCGACAGTCCGGAGCCCCGGATGCGCTGGTGTTCAGGCGGTGCGATCTGGAGGACGCCAACGAGGCAGAGACGGTCCTCGGCGAGCTCGCCGCGTTGCACGGCTGTGCCGACGTGCTGGTGAACTGCGCGGGTCGGATCGCCAGCGCGCCGCTGGTGACCCGGACGTCCGGCGGCTGGACCGCGCACGACTTCGGGCTGTGGCGCGACGTTCTGGGGGGGTGCCTGACCACCGCCTTTCACGCCAGTGTGATCACGGCGAGGAACATGCTCGCCGCACGGCGGCGCGGTGTCATCATCAACATCAGTTCGGTGTGCGCCCGCGGGAACGCCGGGCAGGCGGCGTATTCGGCCGCGAAGGCCGGTCTCGACGGGCTGACCCGTGCGATGGCCAAGGAACTGGGGCCGCTGGGGATCAGGGCCGTTGGACTCGCGCCGGGGTACTTCGACACGCGTTCGACACGCGATGCCCTGTCTCCAGAGAAGCTCGCCAGGGTCGCCGGGGCGGTGCCGCTGAAGCGCCTCGGCGCGCTCCCGGAACTGGCGCGCGCGATCGACTTCGTCATCGACAACCCCTACGTGAATGGCACCATCGTCGAAGTGGATGGCGGACTCGTCCTGTGATGGCGGCGGGCACGCCCTGCCCGCGGCGGTGTTCGCGCACGTGGTCCGTGCCGCGCCGGAGGGCGAGGCGATCCGGTGGTCCCCGGACGCCGTCACCACCAACGCAGAGCTCGACCGGCTCTCGAACCGTCTTGCCAGAGTGCTTCTGTCTGCGGGGGTCGGCAAGCGCGATACGGTCGGCATTCAGCTCGAGAAGGGGCTCGTGGCCTACGGGGCCATGGTGGCGTGCCTGAAGATCGGCGCTGCCTACTTCCACCTCGACCCGTCCAATCCGCCCGCCAGGACCGCGCTGATACTGGATCGGTGTCGCCCGGCCTTCGTGTTCCGGGAGCCGAGTGCGTTCGACGGCATCGAGGGCGATGATGGCCCGCTGGTGCTCGACTGGACGGTGGACGGTGCGGATCCGGCCTACGTGATGTTCACCTCGGGGTCCACCGGCACCCCGAAGGGCGCGACCATATCGCAGAGCAACCTGGCGCACTTCATCAGCTGGGTCAGGCAGCAGTACGGCATCGGGCCGGGCGACCGGGTCAGCAATCTCAACCCGCTCTTCTTCGACAACAGCGTGTTCGATGTCTACGCAGGGCTCTTCACCGGCGCCACGCTCGTTCCCTTCACCGCGTCCATGCTGCAGGATCCGGCAGGCGTGCTCGCACGACTCGACGCGCTGGGCTGCACGGTGTACTTCTCGGTGCCGTCGCTCCTGATGTACTTCCAGCGCCTCAAGCTCGTGGACTCGGACTCGTTCCGCTCCGTGAGGCAGATGCTGTTCGGGGGAGAGGGATATCCGAAGCCGATGCTGCGAAGGCTCCACCACGCGATCGGCCGGCGTGTGGCCCTGCACAACGTGTACGGTCCCACGGAGTGCACCTGCATCTGCTCGTCGTACCGTGTGACGGAGGACGACCTCCGGGAGCCCGACGGCTACGCTCCGCTGGGCCGGCTGGCGCAGGGCTACTCCCGCGAGGTGCTGGACGGCGAGGGGCACGTCACCCCACCGGGGGACATCGGAGAACTGTACCTGGGTGGTCCGGCGGTAGGCCTCGGATACTTCAACGCGCCAGAGCAGACGGCGGCGGCGTTCGTGCAGAACCCGACCCACCAGCGATTCTTCGACAGGATGTACCGGACGGGGGACCTGGTCCGCCAGGATCCAGTGGATCACAAGTTGTACTTCGTGGGGCGCCGCGATGCGCAGGTGAAGCACCAGGGGTACCGGATCGAGCTTGGCGAAGTCGAGCACGCCGCTGCAGCTGTCGCCGGTGTTGAGGAGGTTGCAGCGGTGTACGTGGCCCGCGACGGGGCGCCGGGCATGATCGTCCTCGCGGTCGGGGCGAGCGTGCCGGTGAGCGTGGGGGCCGTCAAGGCCGCGCTGGCAGACCGGCTTCCGACTTACATGCGACCGGCGCGAGTGCTGGTCATGACCGACCTGCCCAAGAACGCCAACGGCAAGGTCGATCGCCTGGCCCTCCGCGCCATGGCGTCCCCGCAGGTGCCCTGACCGTCGGGATGGAGGCGAGGGTGGCGAACGTCGAAGACGGGTACACGGCACGGTATACGGAGCGGCGTGGCGGAAAACGGTATCCCGTCGAGTTCGTCGTCCGGATGTTCCTCGGGTCGTACCCGGGGCTTCGGATGTCCAGGGCGGACTACGCGGGATCGGCGCTGCTCGATCTCGGTGCCGGGGACGGACGAAACCTGCCACTGCTGCACGATCTCGGGTTTCGGACGAGCGCGGTGGAGATCACCGAGGAGATCTGCATCCAGCTTCGAGCGCTGTCGGATGAACTGGGCCTCGGCACCGACGTCCGGAAAGGGTCGAACGCCGCGATCCCGTTCGACTCTGGTGTGTTCGACTACGTGGTGTCCTCCCATGCGTTGTACTACGTGCAGCCCGGGCAGCACTTTGGCCGGACCGTGAGCGAAGTGGCGCGTGTGATGCGGCCGGGCGGCGTGCTCGTTGCCTCGTTGCCCAAGAAGTACGACCGCTACATCCTTCGGGATGCCATCCCGGCCGGGGACAACCATCTGGTCGTGACGCGAGATCCGCTCGGCATCCGCAATGGCATGGTCTTCCGGGTGTTCGAAACCGAACAGGAGATCCGCGAGACGTTCGCCCCCGCCTTCCACGACCTGCAGATCGGCTGGATTGAGAACGACTTCTTCGGGATCGAGGAGCGCCTGTGGATCGTGAAGATGATCCGGGCCTAGCTAGGGTGGCGCTGATGGCGAGAGTCGTGATCTTCGGGACCGGCCGTGGCGCCGACACCGCGTATCGGTACCTGTCCCGCGACACGGGACACGACATCTGCGCCTTCACCGTGGATGCACGGTTCGTGAGCGACCGCACCTTCCACGGCCGTCCGGTCGTGCCGTATGAGGAGCTGCTGCACCGGTTCCCGCCAGGGGACGCGCACCTCTTCGTGCCGCTGGGCTTCCAGCAGATGAACCGCCTCCGCGCGGCCCGGTATCTCGATGGCAAGGCGAAGGGGTACACGTTCATCAGCTACGTGAGCAGCAGGGTGTCGTCGCTCGAGCCACCGCAGGTGGGCGAGAACTGCCTTGTCCTCCCTGGCCAGGTGTTCGATCTCGACGTGACGATCGGCAACAACGTCACGCTCTGGTCGGGGAACCACATCGGTGACCGCAGCGTGATCGAGGATCATGCCTGGCTGTCCTCCGACGTGACGCTGGCCGGGGACGTCCGCATCGGCGAAGGCGCCTTTCTGGGTGTCAACTGCAGCGTCTCGAACGGGGTGACGATCGGTGCGCGCACCTTCGTGGGTGCCCAGGCGCTGGTCGATCGGGACACGCCGCCGGACAGCGTCTGGCTGGCGCCCGCGGGGCGGAGCGTGCCGGTGCCCTCGGAGAAGTTCCTGGCGATGCTGCGCCTGACCTGAGAGTGCTACGGCTCGAGGACGGCCAGGCCGAAGCCGTCGCGTCCGTAGCCGTTGCCGGAGTACAGCAGGTACCTGGCGCCGCCGTGGTCGAAGACGAAGGGATACTCGATCATCTCGGAGTCCCATCCCCCACTGGAGACGGCGATGGCCCCGGGTTCGTCCAGGCGCATCCAGCGGATGCCGTCCTGTGACTCGGCGTACCGGACACGGTACGATTCGCCGCGGGCGCAGAACCACATCCGCCACCGGTCGTCGTCGCGCACGACACACGGCTTGCAGATCGCGTACTCCGACGGATCGGCGAAGTCGATGGCGATCGCGCCGCCGCGCGACCAGCGAATGCCGTCGTCCGACTCGGCGTACTTGAGCAGGTGCCGCATGTCCTCTTTCCGGGGGCCCCAGGCGACGTTCGAGCCGTACCACATGCGGAACCCACCGGCGTCGCGCATGACCCAGGGGTAGGACAGCGTGTAGGGGTCGGTCTCGTTGAGCTCCAGAATCGGGAAACGGGACAGGCGCTGGAAGGGTGCACCGGGTCCCTCGCTGACCGCCAGGCCGATCGCGTTCTGCCAGGGGACCGCGACCGTGAGGTGCCAGCCCATGTAGTACAGGTACCGCTGGCGGCCGACGGGGACGATGCAGCCGATCGAGACGCCGCAGTCGTCGAACATCGCCAGATCCCCCGGGCCGAGAACCGGCGTGTCGGCGACGGCGAGCACCTCACGCGTGGTGAGATCGACGTCGACGAAGGCGATGGAAGAGCGGTTGCGATCGTCACGGCTCGAGAAATAGACGCGCACGCGGTCGCCGTCGAGCGCCTCGGCGACAGGGTTGGCTGCGTGCGTACGCATCCAGGGCGTGCTCCCGTCCGGGACGAAGAGCCGGCCGAGCTTGCGCCACCTCACGGCTTGGAGCGATCCCCGGCGGTGGCGGCGTCGCGGACGACGCGGTCGAGCCAGGCGTGAACACTCAGGCCTTCGCGCGCCGCGGCCTCGTGCGCCAGGGCCTTGGCATCGACCGTCACGCCTTCGAGGCGACCGTAGTAGCGGCTCCGCATCGTGCCCCCGCGCCACCCCTGGTGGGGCAGGTCCAGGTCGAGGGGCGGCGGCCCGTCTCCCCTGTCGAAGACGATGACGTAGAAGCAGTTGCCGATGATCCACCGGCAGGTGACGTCACGTGCGCAGGCGGGCAGGACGTCGAGCGGCGTGTCGGCGGAGAACAGGGGGTTGTTGGTCGTGACGACGTGGTCGAACTCCGATCCCTTGAGCCACGGTGCGACGGCTTCATCGCCAATCAGCACGCGGCCGCCCCGCCGCACCACGCGGGTCAGCTCCGCCGCGCCCCGCCGGAGGTCACCGAACTGGTTGAAGCCGCCGAAATGGAACACGGCATCGAACGCCTCATCGGGGAAGGGCAGTTCGAGGGCACTGGACACCGAGTAGTCCAGCGTGCAGGAGACGCCCTCACGTGCCATCCGCCGCGCGCACACGGCGGCCATCGCGGGCGACAGATCCTGCAGGTGCAGCAGCCCTTCGGCGCCGAGGCGTCTCGCGAGGCGGACCGAGTCCCGACCGGTGCCGGAGCCGACCTCGAGGACCCTTGCGGACGGCGTGAGACACAGCAGGTCGACCATGGCTTCCCTGACGGTGTGTTCGTCTTCCTGGAATGCCGCGAACTGCCAGTCGACGGCCGTGTCGTAGATGCCTTCCGCGACGCGTTCGTACTCGGTGCGCGTCTGGCGCTCGTGATCGGTGAGGGCTGTCGAGTCGGTGAAGTCGGGGATGCCATTCCGGATGGGGTACGACTGTCCCGACTCGGAGACCAGCGCACCGGACACGATGCGGCCCTCCGCGACCACGCGGTCGGTCACGCGAAGGTGGCCGCCGGTTCGCGGGCAGCGCAGCAGGGAGACGGCTTCAGGGCGCATGGGCAGTCCACGATGGCGTCATGCGCCGACTAGCATAGCGGACGTCGAGCAGAACGCGGCGGGTCAGGACGTGGCTGACGCTCTCCGTGGCGGCGGCCCCGCCCTGCCGGCTGCGCGGTAGACTGGCGTGTCCGTGCTGGTGAAGCCGTCGTCGACTCACGGCGTCGGTGGCGGATGCGGGGAACCGCGGGGTTGCAGCTCCCGGACGCGGGAGGGACACCGCGTCGTGATACCAAGGAGACAGAGTGCCAGGCTTCGATGCCAGGAAGCTCGTGATTGTGGCGGGCATGCCGCGGGCGGGAACCACGACGCTGTATCACCTGCTCGACCGGCATCCGGCCTGTTTCGTGCCGTTCCGGAAGGAGACAGCGTATTTTTCCTACAACCACTACAAGGGTGCGGACTGGTTCACGGGGCTGTATCGCGAGCGCCGCACGGATGTACCGCTCCTCGATATCAGCCCACAGTACTTCGCCGACCTCCGGTCGATAGAACGAATTCGTGCCCTGGCACCGGACGCGCGGGTCATTCTCTCGGTGCGGGACCCGGTCGCGTGGATCGTGTCGCTGTTCTTCCAGATCAACAAGTTCGAGCACAAGCCCAGCTTCGCCGCGTTCCTGGACGGATACACGATCGCCACGCCTCGGGAGCCGATGCACTGCGCTCTGGCCGATGGCTTCGTCCGCCGCGCCATCGAGGCCTTTCGCACCGCGTTCGGGAAGAACCTGCTGCTCTACCGCTTCGAACTCTTCCGCGACAATCCGGTTCGGGCGCTGCAGGCCATCGAGCACTTCGCAGGCATTCAACCCTGGTTCACGGACACCACGTACGCGCCCGTCAAGGTGAACGCCACCACGCAGTACCACTGGCGATGGCTGACGTGGCTGCTCAGCAGGGAGAGCGTGATTTCCGCGATTGACACGCTGTTTCCTCGTCCCCTGATTCGACGGGTTCGCCTGGCTGCGGACAGCCTGACCATGCCCGGTGGCGATCGGCCCGGTCCCACGCTGGCCGAGGCGGATCTGCAACTTGCGGAGGCCCGCCTCGGAGCGGACAGGGACTGGGTGAACAGCCTGTTCGCGGATCATCCGGTCCTGCTTGGCGACGGCCGGCCGTTCGAACCGCCGTGCCCCCTCCGACCCGCCGGGGCACCGGTCGCGACCACGGTGGAACCGGAGACTGCATGAGAGTCGGCGGGTGGAGCGTACTGGTGCTGCACGCCGCAGTGGTGGCGGCGGTGTCCCTGTGGGTGTTCCCACGCACCCCGGGGATGCTGTTCGACGGCCTCGACGGCTCGTACATGCAGACGACGCTGCAGCACCAGTTCGCGGCAACGTCACCCGCTCTGGGCTTCGCGATGAACCCGCTGCAGGGGCTGGGTGATCTCTGGTTCAACTTCAACGCCTGGCTCAGCCCCCCGCATGTCCTCGTTCACGGGCTCCTGCCTCGCGCGCCGGCGTCCGGTGTCCTGTTTCAGGCGGCGGTCTACGCCGCGCACGCCGTGGTCCTGTTCGTGGCCGTCGCCGTCACGATGGCGTCGCTCGGCATGGCCTGGGGGCACGCCATCGCCGGAGGGTGGGTGCTCCTGCTGGGCCTCTTTCCCTACTTCGGCCAGCCGCTTGTCTACCCGATCGTCCAATTGCAGCCCAACACCGCGCTGACCATCGCCGTCACGCTCTTCGCGATCGTCATCGTGGCACGCATGGGTCGGCGTGGGCCCGGGGCACCGTCGAACAGCGGAGTGGATATGGCGTGGCTCCTCGTGCTGCTCGCCCTGGCGGCGCACGTCGTGCTGATCTCGCCGTCGGCCGTCATGCAGGTGGGGCCCCTGGCGGCGCTCGCGACGCTCGGCCTGGCGGCCGGCGCGGACACGAGGCGGGAGGCTGTCGTCAAGCTCGGGGGACCCGCGCTCGTGGTCGTCGTGTTGGCGGCGCTGGGGTTCGCACAGTTCGCCTACGGCGTAGTCGCGTACACCGCCGTGAACGTCTGGGGCGGGGAGTTCGAGCCCACCGCGACGACGTGGTACCACGTCTCGATCCTGTTCCAGCACAGCACCCACGGGCTCGGGGGGCCGCTTCTCGCGGGGGTGGGCCTTGTCGGTCTCGGGTACTCCTCGATCGCCGACGCCGGCCAGCTGAAGTGGGTGGCGCGTGCCGGCCTGGCGCTGGTCGCCTCGAGCGTCCTGTTCGGCGCCGCCGCCCTCATGTTGGGCTTCTGGAAGGGCCCTGCCGCGGTCAGGTTCGAGGCGCCGCTGTGGGGGCTCTACGCCGCTTTCGGCGCCCGCGTTGTCCTCGTTGCGCTGGACGCGCTGCGCGTCCGGCTGCCTGGCCTTCCCGGGAAGATGCCGTTGGGGCCTCGCGTTCTGGCGGCCTTCGCGCTGGTACCGGCTTCCCTGGTTGTCACGGTGGCCATGGTCAACGGGCGTGGAGGGGAACGAAGCTGGAGCTTTCCTCCGTCTCGACCGCCGATGATCGAGACGCTCCACGAGCGCATCGGCCTGGCACCTGGCCGCGCGCTCAGAGGGCGCGTGGCGACGTTCCAGCTCCTGCAGGAGGCCGGATCGACGACGTGGTTCAAGTTCCACGAAGCGGATGCCGCCCGCATGCGCGCGTCCGGGAACGATTTCAACACCGTCGGCCTGTGGTACTTCGACATCCCCACGGTGCTCGAGTACGCGCCGACGATCTCGCCCGCGCTCTACCGCGCGACGACGAGACTGCTGGCCCGGCCGGAGGACGAGCAGATTCGCAACGTGCTGGTGCTTCGCCGGATCAACGTGCCGGCCCTGGCGGCCCTGGGTGTCAGCCACATCATCACGGATGCCCCGGTCCCGTCCCTGCCGCTGGCGGCGACCGAGCAGACGCATGCCGACGAGACGCTGTATCTCCATGAGATCCCCGGTGCCATCGGAGGCGGGGCCTCGCCGACGAGCGTCGTCACGGTCGGCAACTTCGATGCCGCCCTGGATCGAATCGGGGACGAGGGGTTCGACCCGCACGAGATGGTTGCGGTGATGCCCCCGGACGTCGATGGCACGGATCTGGACGGTCTGTCGAAGGCGAGTGACATCAGCGTCCGGATGATCCGCAGCGGCTTCGAGGTGTCGGCTTCGGCGGGAAGCCGGGCTCTGGTCGTGCTGCCGTTGGAGTTCAGCCGCTGCCTGATCTGGACGCCCAGGGATCCGGCGTCCGGTGCGGCCACGCTGTTCCGGGTGAACGCGCTCGAAACGGGTGTGTTGTTCGAGAAGCAACTCGACGGCGAGCTGCGCTACTTCACCGGGCCTTTTTGGAATGCCGGGTGCCGTCTCCAGGACGCCCGGGAGTTCAGGGCGGCACTCGCACCGTGAGCCACATGGAATCGACCGGCCGTGTACCGTCCCTGCCGGTGCCCGGTGAAGTCCTCGTGGTGATGTACCACTACGTGCGCGACAGCGGGCGCACGGGCTTTCCGGCGCTGAAGGCGCTGGCCGTGGACGACTTCGTGGCCCAGCTCGACTGGCTGGCGTCGGCCTGCACGCCGATCGGCCTCGATCGGTTCGAGCAGGCGGCCGCGTCGGACGCGCTGCCAGCCGGTGCCGCGCTGCTCACCTTCGACGACGGCTTCGTCGATCACGCGGAGACGGTGTGGCCGCTGCTCAGGGCCCGGGGATGGTCCGGCGTGTTCTTCGTGTCGGGTGCCGCCGTCGCGGATCCCCCGCGGCTGCTCAACGTGCACAAGACGCAGTTCCTGCTCGCCCGGCTGGGCGCGGACCGCTTCGCCGCGGAGGTGCTGTCGGCGGCGGGGCGCGACCTCGCGGCGGGCCTCGATCGTCGGGCGGAGGTCTATCGCTACGACCAGGCGCCCGACGTGGCCGCCAAACACCTGCTCAACTACGAATTGCCGGCCGACGAGGCCACGCGCGTGCTGAGCAGGCTGTTCGCGCGCCACATCGGGGACGATACGGCCTTCGCGCGGAGCCTGTACCTGTCGCAGGACCAGATCCGCGCGATGGCCGCGGGAGGCATGACCTTCGGCTTTCACACCGAGACGCACCCGGTCCTGTCCCGGCTGGACGCGGCCTCGCAGCGCCGGGAGGTCGAGCGGGGCGTTGACCTGCTGCGCGATCTGACCGGTCAGCGATCGGTGCCGTTCTGCTATCCCTACGGCCACCCGCACACCTACAACGCCGACACGCTCGCCGCCCTGGCGGCCGCCGGCTACAGCGCGGCCTTCACGACGACCCGGCGGCTCGCACGTCCCGAGTCGGACCCGCCGTTCGAAATTCCGCGGTACGATACGCGCGACATCCCGCGCGCGGACGCGTAGGGTCGCGCAGAGCGACGCTTCAATCGGCAATCGCCATTCGCCAGTAGAATCCTCAATCTTCAATCATCAATTGTCATGCGCCGCATCTGCGTTGTCATCGGGTCCCGCGCCAACTACGGCAGCATCAAGTCGGTGATGCGCGCTGTCACTGCGCACCCGGACCTCCAGCTTCAACTGGTCGTCGGCGCGTCCGCCGTGCTCGACCGGTTCGGATCCGTCGTGGACCTGATCGAGCAGGACGGGTTCCGGGTCGATGCCCGCGTGAACCTGATCATCGAAGGCGAGACGCCCGTGACGATGGCGAAGTCGACCGGGCTCGGGCTGCTGGAGCTGCCCACCCTCTTCGACCTGCTGAAGCCCGACGTCGTGGTGAGCGTGGGCGACCGGTTCGAGACGATGGCGACCGCCGTTGCGGCCGTCTACATGAACATCCCGGTCGCGCACACGATGGGCGGCGAGGTCAGCGGGACGATCGACGAGAGCATCCGGCACGCGGTGACCAAGCTGGCGCACCTGCACTTTCCCGCGAATCGGCTGGCCGGGGAGCGCATCGTCCGCATGGGCGAAGATCCGGCGTCGGTACACGTGGTGGGCTGCCCGCGGATCGATCTCGTGGCGGAGATCGTGACCGCCGGTGACGGGCTCGACGCCGTGTGGCTCGAGCGCGAAGGGGTTGGTGGCCACGTGGACCTCTCGACGCCCTTCCTGCTGGTGTCGCAGCACCCGGTGACGACGGAGTACGGGGAAGGGGAGGCGCAGGTCGCCGAGACGCTGGCGGCGCTCGACGAGCTGGCCATGCCGACGATCATGCTGTGGCCCAACGTGGACGCCGGCTCCGAGGACGTGGCGCGCGGGATGCGCAAGTTCCGGGAGCGCCGGCGCCCGGACCACATCCGCTTCTACAAGAACTTCCCGGTGGAGCTGTACACCAGGCTGATGCGACGGGCGGCCTGCCTCGTGGGCAATTCCAGCGCGCCGATTCGCGAGGGGGCGTTTCTCGGCACGCCCGCCGTGAACATCGGCACGCGGCAGCAGGGCCGCGAGCGAGGGGCCAACGTGGTGGACGTGCCGCACGAGCGGGCGCGCATCGTCGAGGCGGTGCGCGCGCAGGTCGCGCACGGCCCGTACCCGTCGGAGCACATCTACGGCGACGGGCAGGCCGGGTCGCGCATCGCGGAGATCCTCGCCGGCGCGCCGCTGAAGCTGCAGAAGCAGATCGCGTACTGAGCCAGGGCCGGCTGAAGCCGGCCCGGCGGGGAACTGTCATGAGCCCGGGATCCACTCGCACCATCGGCATCATTCCCGCGAGAGGCGGTTCGAAGGGGTTGCCGGGCAAGCATCTGTTGCCGCTCGCCGACCGTCCGCTCATCGACTGGACGTTCCAGGCTGCGCTGGCGAGCCGGCGGCTCGATCGCGTGATCCTCAGCACCGATGCGCCGGACATCGCCGCCGCGGCGCGGGCGGCGGGCATCGACGTGCCGTTCGTGCGGCCCGACGGGCTGGCGCGGGACGAGACGCCGATGATCGACGTGCTCGTCCACGCGGTGGCGCAACTGGAGCAGGCCGGCGACCGGGCGGACGCGGTCGTGCTGCTGCAGCCGACCTCCCCGCTGCGGACCGCCGGACACATCGACCAGGCGGTCGCGCAGTTCGAGGCTTCCGGTGCGGATGCGGTTGTCAGCGTCGTCCAGGTGCCGCACCGGTACAGCCCTCCTTCGGTGCTGTCGCTCGACGGTGATCGGCTGACGCCTTTCCTGCCAGGGCCTGCCGCGACGCGCCGTCAGGACAAACCGGCCGTGTACGCGCGCAACGGTCCGGCGGTGCTCGTCGTCCGCCGGGACGTGCTGATGGAGCAGCGCAGCCTCTACGGCGTGGACACGCGCGCGTTCCTCATGAGCGAGGCCGACTCGGTGGACGTTGACACGGCCTGGGACCTGTCGGTCGCCGCGCTGGCGCTCGCCGGGCGCGGCGCCGCCGGCCAGTGAGTGATGCGGGTCCTCTTCTGCGCCCGTCACTTCGGCGCGTTCCGCAACTACGAGACCCTTATCGCCGAGCTGGCCGGGCGCGGCCACGACATCCACCTCGCCGCAGATGTCGAGGACGTGCTCGGCGGGCAGGCGCTCGTCGAGCGGCTGGCCGCGTCACTGCCCGGCGTGACCTGGGGCATGGCACCGTCGATCGAAGGCTGGCTGTGGCAGCGGACCACGTTCCAGGTGCGCCACGGGCTCGAGGCCGTTCGCTTCGCCGCGCGCGCGTACGACGCCCTCCCGAAGTACCGGCACCGCTCGGCGCCCAAGGCCCCGTGGCTCGTGCGGCGTCTCGCCGGCACCGAGCCAGGCCGCCGGGTGACCGGCCGGGTGCTGCGGGCCGTCGAGCGGGGCATCCCGCCGCCGCCGGCCCTCGTCGGGTGGCTGCGGGACCGCGAGCCTGAAGTCGTGCTGCTGGCGTCGGTGACCAACGACGGCGCGCCGCAGATGGATCACCTGAAGGCGGCGCTCTCCCTTGGCATGCGGACGTCGCTCCCGATCTACAGCTGGGACCACCTGTCGGGCAAGGCGCCGCTGCACATCGCCCCGCACCAGGTGCTGGTGTGGAACGACACTCAGCGCCGGGAGGCGGTGGACCTGCACGGGCTGCCGGCCGACCGGCTGGTCGTGACGGGCGCCTACGGATACGAGCCGTGGCTGTCCGCATCCCCGTCGAAGACGCGCACCGCGTTTCTGGAGGACTGCGGGCTCGACCCGGCGCAGGCCCTGCTCGTGTATGTCTGCTCGGTGCTGTCGCGGCCCGCGCCGCCTGAAGCCCCGTTCGTGCTGGAGTGGGTGCGTGCACTCCGCGCCTCGGGCGATCCACGCCTGCAGGCGGCCAACGTGATCGTGCGGCCGCACCCGGAGCGGCTCGGGGAGTGGGACGGGGTCGACCTGACCGGCCTGGCCCCGATCGCCGTGCGCGGGCGCAACCCGATCGACGCCGAAGCGAAGGCCGAGTACTTCGACACCCTGCACCACGCCGCGGCGGTCGTGGGCATCGTGACGAGTGCGTTCATCGAGGCGGCGGCGGCCGGCCGGCCCGCGCTGACAATCGAAGCCCCCCGGTTCGTCGAGCACCAGCGGGGTGCTCCCCACTACCACTACCTGCGCGACGACGAACACGGGCTGCTGGTCGCGGCTCCCGATCTCGCCACCCATGCCGGGCAGCTCGCCGCGGTGCTGTCAGGCGCCGACGGCGGGGCGGCGGCGGTGCGCGCGTCGCGATTCGTGGACCGGTTCGTGCGGCCGCCCGGGGGCGCGATCAACGCCAGGGCGGCGTGCGCCGCGGCGGTGGAAGCACTCGCCGGTGCGGCGGCGCCGCGGCCGCAGCCGTTCGGCCGTGGCGTGGCGGGGCTGTGCGCCCGGACGATGCGACTGCTCGATGCCACGCCGATCCTCGGCCGCAGCCTCTGGAACGACCACGACCGGGCGGTGGCCGGCCGCGACGCCGAGGCGCGGCGCGAGAAGGACGCGATTGTGGCTGGCCGGCGGGAGTACCAGGCGCGCGAGGACCGCGAGCGGGCCGAGCGGGAGCGGCTGAAGGCCGTCCGCGCGCGGGAGAAGCAGGCGCGGATTGACGCCAGGGAACGCGGCCGCGCGCGGGAGAAGGAAGCCCGTCTGGAGGAGCGGCGGGTGCGCGGGGCGGCGAAGGTCAGGCGCGAGCGGGCCCGTCAGGCCGCCCGGGAGCGGGAACGGCTGAAGAAGCGCCTGTGGCGGACGGCACGCCGGCTGTTGAGGCTCGGGTCGTGAGCGTCCGCGTCGTCGTGCTCACCAGCACGTTTCCGCGTCACCGGTGGGTCGCCGCCCGGCTCGCGGCGGCGCTCGACGTGGCAGGTGTGTGGCAGGAGGAGAAGTCGTTTCAGCCGCTCCGCTACGCGGGGAACGACGACGAGCAGCGGATCATCGGCGAGCACTTCGCCGCCCGCGACGCATCGGAGGCTGCGTGGTTCGGCGCGACGGATATCGCCGCCGCTCAGGGGCCGCGAACGCACCGCGTCCCGCCTGGCGGCTGCAACGATCCGGGGGAGGTGGCGTCGATGACGCGGCTCGCGCCCGACGTGGTGCTGGTGTTCGGCACGGGCATCCTGAAGCGCGACCTGATCGACGCCTTCGCCGGGCGGATCCTGAACCTGCACCTGGGGCTGTCGCCGTACTACCGCGGTGCCGGCACCAACTTCTGGCCCCTGGTCAATCGCGAGCCGGAATACGTGGGTGCGACGATCCACTACCTCGACGAGGGGATCGACACGGGGCCGATCATCGAGCACGTGCGGCCGGAGATCCTGCCGGCTGACGGGCCGCACGACCTGGGCAACCGGACGATCGTGGCCGCCGCGGAACGGCTGGCCGCCGCGGCGATCGCGCACGTCGCCGGGCGACTGCACGCGGTGCCGCAGTGGAGTGGCGGCCGCCTGTATCAGCGGAAGGACTTTTCCGCCTCCGCCGTGGTCCGGATGCACGAGCAGTTCGCCTCCGGCATGATCCCCGAATACCTGGCCCGGCGGACCGCCCGGGATGCCCGCCTGCGGCTGGTCCGGACCCCGCCTGCCTGATCACCCCACAGAAGCCCTAAGCTGTTGAATACACGGTAGGATCCGGCTACACTAACCCGGTTGCGCACGACCCTCGGTCCACCCCGCGCCCGGGTGTTTCTCTCGTCAGTCGCTCTCACTCGTTTGTTGCCGTCCGGGCGGGCCGGAGGGGGCGGACGTCCCTGTACCGGCCTTCGGGATCTGGGTTGAGGCGGGCCCGGCCCCTTCGGGCCGGTGCCAGGAGAATTGGAGCCGTTTCGCGCGCCTGCCCTGTAGGCGAGAGGGCGGAGCGTGTACGAGTGGTGGATCTGACACTCCGTTGAAGATTCTGTTCTCGGTTTCGCACTTCGGCTTCCTCCGCAACGCGGAGCCGGCGCTCGCCCGGCTGGCGGCGCGCGGGCACCGGATCCATCTGCTCGCCGATCGCCGGGACTCGCTCGGCGGCGAGACGACGATCGCCAACCTGATGGCCGACTACCCCGATCGCTTCACGTTCGGGTACGTCCCGTCACGCAAGGCGGAAGCCTTCCAGCCGCTGGCGACTGTGCTCCGGCTGTCGCTGGACTACTGGCGGTATCTGGACCGCCGCTACGACGATGCCGTGAGCCTGCGCGCGCGGGCGGCGCGCCAGGCCCCCGCGTTCGCGGTGCGGCTGGCGTCGCTGCCGATCGTCGGTTCACCGGCGGGGTCGCGTGTCCTTCGCGCGATCGTCCGGCGCGTCGAGCGGGCGCTGCCGTACGGCCGTGTGCCGGACGCCATCCTCGACGAGCACCAGCCGGACGTGCTGCTGGTGACGCCGCTGCTCTACTTCGGATCGGCGCAGGTGGACTACGTGCGTGCCGCACGGGCGCGGGGCATCCCCACGTGCCACGCGGTGGGCAGCTGGGATCACCTGACGACGAAGGGGCTGATTCACGAGGTGGCCGATCGGATGACCGTGTGGAACGAGGCGCAGCGGCGTGAGGCGGCGGAGTGGCACGGCGTGTCTCCGGACCGTGTGGTGGTCACCGGGGCACAGGCCTACGACCGCTGGTTCACGCAGGCGCCGTCCACGTCGCGGGACGCATTCTGCGAGATGGTCGGGCTGCCCGCCGATCGACCGATTCTGCTCTACCTCTGCTCATCTCCCTTCATCGCCCCGCAGGAAGTGCCGTTCGTCCGGCGCTGGCTCGAGGCGCTGCGGCGCGCGGCTGACGCGCGGGTCTCCGGCGCGGCCGTGCTGGTACGGCCGCATCCGCAGAACGCGGAGCAGTGGAGCGGCGTGGATCTGTCGGAGTACGGCGCCGTGGCGATCTGGCCCCGCGCCGGGGCCAACCCGCTCGACGCCGCGTCGCGCGCCGTGTACTTCGATTCGATGTACCACGCCGTGGCGGTGGTTGGCGTCAACACGAGCGCGCAGATCGAGTCGGGCGTCGTGGGCCGGCCCGTCTGCGCCATCCAGGACGGGACGTTCGCGGGTACGCAGGAAGGCACGCTGCACTTCCGCCACCTGATGAGCGTGAACGGGGGATTGCTGCACCTGGCCTCGACGCTGGGCGAGCACGTCGAGCAGCTGGCGGCGATTCTCGCGGCGCCGGACGAACACGCGGCGCGCAGCCGGTCCTTCATCGAGGCGTTCGTGCGCCCACGGGGCCTGGAGCAGCCGGCCGCGGAGCACTTTGCCGCGGCCATCGAGTCGATGCCGCGCACGGTGCCCCGGTCCACCGCGCGCCCGCTCGATCGTCTCATCGCGGCGCTGGCGGCCCCGGTGGCCGCCGCGCTGGGAAGGGCGGCCGCACGCAGTCGCGCCGCCCGCAAGCAGGCGGCCGGCGCGTGAAGGTTCTCTTCGTCGTCGCCTCGCCCGAGTACCTCCGGTACTACGACTCCGTCCTGCGGGAACTGGCCCGGCGCGGCCACGACGTGTCGATCGCCGTCAACCAGGTCAAGGAGCAGAAGCAGGCCCGCTTCGAAGGGGTCAGCGACGTGGTCACGGTGCTTGGCGTCGTGCCGCCCAGAGACGACCGGTGGTCGCGTCTGGCGAAGGGGGTACGCGGCACGATCGACTTCGCGCGCTACCTGCACCCCGACTACCGCGACGCGGCCGCACTGCGCGACCGCATGCGCCGCAAGGTGCTGCCGCGCGCGATGCGCTGGCTCGATCGCATCCCGTCGCTGGGCGAGAGGCCGCTCGGCCTGCTGACCCGGGTTCTCGGGCAGGTCGAGCGGGGCGTCCCGGTGTCGGGCCGGCTGACCGCGTTCCTGGACGCGCAACGTCCCGACGTGCTGGTCGTGTCGCCCCTGATTGACGCGGCCTCGGATCAGGTGGACCTGGTGCGCGCGGCCCGGCGCCTGGGGATCCGCGTGGCGGTCGGGATTGCGAGCTGGGACAACCTGACCAACAAGGGGCTGCTCCGCGTGATCCCCGACCTGCTCCTCGTCTGGAACGAGGCGCAGAAGGCCGAAGCGGTCCGCTTCCACGGCATCCGGCCGGAGGCGGTGGCCGTCACGGGCGCGCAGTTGTTCGACCGGTGGTTCGAGCGGGTGCCGAGCCGCGGCCGCGAGGCCTTCTGCCGCGGGGTGGGGCTGCCGGACGCCCGCCCGTTCCTGCTCTACACCGCCTCGTCGGTCTTCATCGCGCGATCGGAGCTGGAGCTGCCGTTCGCGCGGACCTGGATCGAGGCGCTGCGGCGCTCGGCCGATCCGGCGGTGCGTGACGTCGCCGTGCTGGTCCGGCCGCATCCCTACAACTGGCACGCCTGGGAGAACGCCGACCTGGGCGACCTGGGTCCCGTCCAGGTCTGGCCGCGCGGTCCCTACAACGCCATCGCCGAAGAGACGCGCGCCGGGTACTTCGACTCGATGTTCCACAGCGCGGGCGTCGTCGGGCTGAACACCAGCGCCATGCTGGAGTCGGCGATTGTGGGCCGGCCGGTCTTCTCGCTCACGAGCGGAGACTTCGCCGGCACGCAGGAGGGCACGCTGCATTTCCACCACCTGCTGCCGGAGAACGGCGGGTTCCTGCGGGTGGCGTCCACACTCGACGACCACGTCGCACAGCTGTCGCAGGTGCTCCGCGATCCCGCGGTGGCCATCGAGGAGACCAGGCGCTTCGTGGCGTCGTTCGTGAGGCCGCACGGCGTGGATCGGCCCTGCACGCCGATCGTCGCAGACACGCTCGAGGCGTTCGGCGCGCGCCCGGTCCCGCCGCCCGAGCGGGATCGCCCGGCCGATCTGGTGACGCGGACGCTGCTGCGTCCCGCTGCGGCGCTGACCAACCTGACGCCCGGCTCGAAGCAGGCCCGGAAGAAAAAGAAGAAGAGCCGGCAGACGGGACGGACAGCGAAGGCCGGGCGGGAGGGCACGCCGGGGACGACGGCGGCCGCCCCCAGAGATCCCTGGAGCACCTACGCGGAGGTGCGCGATCTGGTCTGCCGCATCAAGGCCGATGACGCCAGCGGGGAGGCCGGGGTCGCGTCACCCAGCGCGTACTGGGCCGGAGAACTGGGCAACATCGACTACATGATCGAGGCGACGCCGCTCGTGGTCGCCAAGCTGCGCCACCACGCGTCCCACATCACCGGACTGCGGCCGTACGACTACCGCGTCCAGACCGACGAGAAGCGGGCGCTCTTCGAGGAGCGCCTGCGTGCGCTGATCCGCCTCGGGGGGAAGAAGCTGGTCGTCCCGGAGCACCCGGCGCTCGGCGGCTTCGGTTACGAGATCGATGGCCGGCTGTTCAACCTCGACACGCTGAAGTTCCTGGAAGTGCTGGTGGGGCTGCAGCGATCGGGTGTGCTCGACGAGCTGCGCGGGCCCGGGAAGCGGCCGGTCGTGTGGGAGATCGGCGCCGGGTGGGGCGGGTTCGCCTGCCAGTTCAAGACGCTGGTGCGCGGCGCGGTCTACGTGATCACGGACCTGCCGGAGCTGTTCCTCTTTTCCGCGACCTACCTGCGCACGGTGTTCCCCTCGGCGCGGACGCTGATCTGGCACAAGGGCCTGAAACCCGCGGAGCGCGCCCGCTGGCGCGAACACGACTTCGTGTTCGTGCCCAACGCGTGTGCGGGCGAGCTGGCCGGCTTCGATCCGGACCTGCTCGTGAACATCGCGTCGTTCCAGGAAATGACGGCGGCTCAGGTCGCCGGATACGTGGACCTGGCCGCCCGCGCCGGGTGCCGGCACGTCTACAGCCTGAATCGTGAGCGCTCGCGGTACAACGACGAGCTGACGTCGGTCGGTGACCTGCTCCGGGAGCGCTACGACCTGACCGACGTGTCACCGCTCGAAACCGACTACACGACGGCGATGAAGAAGCCGGCTCGCCCGCAGACGACGCCGGTCGAGGAGGCTCGCGCCCGGGAGGCGCTGGTCTACCGGCACCTGCTCGGCAGGCTGCGGACGGTGGAGCCCGCCGCGGTCGACGTCCACGAGGAGGCGGCGGCCCGGTGAAGATCCTCTTCGTCGCGCGGCACTTCACCTACCTTCGCAACTTCGACTCGGTGCTGTCCGCGCTGGCCGAGCGGGGCCATCACGTCCACGTGGCGGTGGAGCAGGACGAGACGTTCGGCGGCACGGATCTCATGGGGCGCCTCGTGCGCCAGTACCCGGACCGGATCACGGCGGGGCCGGCGGCCCAGCCGAAAGGGCGGTGGTACACGCTCGCGGTTCGCCTGCGGTTCGGCGTCGACTACCTGCGCTACCTCGAGCCGGCCTACGCCGAGATGCCCCGCCTGCGGCTCCGATCGCGCGTGCGTGCTCCGGTGGCGGTGGTGCGGCTGACCGACCGCTGGCCGTTCCGCACCGGACCGCTGCGGCGGGCCCTGGCCCGGCTGCTCTCCGCGATCGAGCGTACGCTGCCGCGCAGTCCGGAGGTCCGGTCGTTCCTGGAGGCTCAGGCGCCCGACGTCGTCCTGTTCACGCCCCTCATCGGCGTCGTGGCCTCGCCGCAGCTCGACCACCTGTACGCGGCGCAGACGCTGGGCCTGCCGACGGCGCTGGCGGTGTGGAGCTGGGATCACCTGTCGAGCAAGGCGATCATCCGCACGGTCCCCGACCGGGTGATCGTCTGGAACCCGACCCAGCAGGAGGAGGCCGTTCGCCTCCACGGCGTGCCGCCTTCGCGTGTCGTTGTCACCGGAGCTCAGTGTTTCGATCGCTGGTTCGACCGGGAGCCGTCACGCCCGCGGGCCGGGTTCGCGCGCCGGGTGGGGCTGCCTGACGACCGGCCGTACCTGCTCTGGGTGTGTTCGGCGCTCTTCAAGGGCAGCCCGCCGGAGGCCGGGTTCGTGATGCGCTGGATCCGCGAGCTCCGGGCGAGCGGGCATCCCGAGCTGGCCGACGTGCCGATCCTCGTGCGACCGCACCCCTCGCGCCTGGCCGAATGGCAGGACGTGGACGTATCGCGGGAACCCGGGGTTGCGCTCTGGGGCAGCAACCCGATCGACGCGGACGCCCGCGCCGACTACTTCGACTCGCTGTTCCACTGCGCCGCCGTGGTCGGCCTGAACACGAGCGCGTTCATCGAGGGCGCGATCGCCGGCCGGCCCACGTACACCATCCTGCTGCCGGAGTACTTCGAGAACCAGGAAGGCACGCTGCACTTCCACTACCTGCTGGACGGGCTGCTGCACGCCAGCCGCTCGTTCACGGACCACGCGGCCCAGCTCGCGGCCGCCGTGCGGGGAGAGGGCGACGCCGATCGAAGCCGGCGGTTCGTCGAGCAGTTCGTGCGCCCGCACGGACGTTCGACGGCGGCCACGCCGCGGTTCGTGGACGCCGTCGAGGCCCTGCCGGGCGTCGAACGGTCCGCGGCCGCGCCGGTCGGCCTGCTCACGCGCCTGGCGACGCGGGCGTTCGTGGCGGCCACGTGGACGAAGACCGGGTGGCTGCTGATGTACGACGAGGCGGGCGCCGCGAAGGAGAAGCGCAGGGAGGCCGAGCGTGCGGCCACCGGACGTGGTGGGAAGGCGACGGCCGCCTGATGCGCATCCTCTTCCTCGTCCGGCACTACGCCTACCTGCGGAACTTCGAGTCCGCGGTGCTCGAGCTCACGCGCCGCGGACACGAGGTCCACGTGTCGGCCGACAAGTGGGAGCTGCTCGGCGGCGAGCAGCTCGTGGGGCGGCTGGCCCGGGAGTCCGGGGGACGGCTGACGTACGGGTGGACCAGGGGGCGCGAGGCGGGGGCGTGGGCGGAGATGGCGCGGCGGTTGCGCCTGGCGCTCGACTGCCTGCGGTTCGTCGATCCGCTGTACGACGCGACGCCGCACCTGCGGGCGCGGGCGCGCGAGCGCGCCCCGCGCATGCTCCTGCGACTGATGCGGCTGCCAGGGCTGGGCGGTCCGGTCGGCGCCAGGCGCCTCGAGCGCCTGCTGCGCTGGCTGGAGTCCGCCGTCCCGCGAAGCCGGCGGCTCGACCGGTTTCTCCGGGAGCAGCGGCCGGACGTCGTGCTGATCACACCGCTCATCGAGCTGGGCACGCCCCAGCTCGATCACCTCGTGTCCGCGCGGGCGCTCGGGATGCGCACCGTACTGGCTGTCGGAAGCTGGGACCACCTGTCGAGCAAGTCGCGGCTTCGCGTGCTGCCGGACCTGGTCACGGTGTGGAACCCGGTCCAGCAGCGCGAGGCGGTCGATCTGCACGGGGTGCCGGAGGATCGTGTCGCCGTCACCGGCGCGCAGTGCTTCGACCAGTGGTTCGACCGGGCACCGTCGCGATCCCGCGAGGCGTTCCTCGACCGTGTCGGCCTGCCCCGCGAGGGGCCGTTCATCCTCTACGTCTGCTCGTCGCTCTTCCGCGGCACCGGCAGCGAAGCACGCTTCGTCGAGCGCTGGATTCAGCACCTCCGTGCCAGCGGCGACCCGGTCCTGAGCCGGGCGCCGATCCTGGTGCGTCCCCACCCGCAGCGGACGGAGGAGTGGGCGGGCGCGGACCTGTCGTCGTTCCGCGACGTGGTGCTGTACGGATCGCACCCGATCGACACCGAGTCGAAGAACGACTACTTCGACTCGATGCACCACGCCGCGGCGGTCGTCGGCCTGAACACGAGCGCGTTCATCGAGGCCGGGTGCGTCGGGCGCCCGGTCTACACCGTGCTGCTGCCCGAGCTGTCGGACCGGAACCAGGAAGGCACGCTGCACTTCCGCTACCTGCTCGACGTCAACGGCGGCCTCCTGCACACCGCGCGCAGCCTGGAGGACCACGCGTCGCAGCTGTCCGCCGCGCTGGCGGGCCGCGCCACCGACAAGAGCCGCGCGTTCGTCGAGGGCTTCGTCCGTCCCTACGGCCTGGAGTCGCCGTCCACGCCGCGCTTCGCGGACGCGATCGAGGCGCTCGGGGCGCGCCCGGCGCCGGTGCCCGACGCGGTGCCGCTCGCGCGGGTG
>Ga0194132_10001502_pt1 | contig 46919 bp, 46 predicted proteins | sample TA2KigOf80mmetaG_FD_148612 | JGI IMG/M metagenome (GOLD analysis project Ga0194132, IMG submission 148612) | Freshwater microbial communities from Lake Tanganyika, Tanzania - TA2015054 Kigoma Offshore 80m | ecosystem: Environmental > Aquatic > Freshwater > Lake | place: Tanzania: Lake...
CCACTTCGTATACGTGCGGCAGTAGAAAAGCAGTCGCACGATCTGCGCCCACCATTTTACTTGCCACAGATGGGGGCCGTCAGATTCGACACTCTGGGAAATCAGGCGTTCGAAGAGGCCGATGTCCACCGCCGGAAGGATCTCCGTTTCGCTGGTGGTTCCGAATTCCTGTTCGAGGGTTGCGCGATAAGCCTTGAAATTGTCTGGCGCTTCGAAAACGTAACACTGGTCCCATTCACCTAAGAGGCGCCAGGAACCGAGAACCTTCGCTTCCCAGCGTTCGAGTACGTTGCAAATGGTCGTCGCACGCGCCGGATCCTCGCGCATGGCAGCGAGGCCACTGGAATGGTCGCGCATGAGGAGAACGTATTGCGGCACGGATCAGCTCCGCTGTTGTTTCTGTTTTATTTTTTGGGAGTGGGTTGAGTCATCATGTCGACATACTGATCGATGCCAATGGCAGGCAGTGTCGTGACCTTGATGGTGCCCCGAGCGCCGAGTTCTACGGCGATGCGGGCCATCACTTCGTTGGAAGGTGCTTCGATGATGTTGACGAAGTCGTAGCCTCCGAGCACAGCGTACTGGCCCGTCACGCGGGCGCCCATCCCTTCGAGTTCCTTGTTGACCTCACGCAGTCGTTCGGGCCGTTCCTTGAGGGTTTTGCGTCCCTCGTCCGTCAGCGTGCTGAGCATGATGTAGGTGGCCACGTCTGTATTCCCCCTTTGTCGCTCTTTATTTTTACCCTTTGGATCCACGCCGCTACGGAAACGATGGTGCGCCAATGAACTGCCTCTGACAAGAAATCACATCGCAAGTTGGCGGCGGTTGGTGTTGAGGTGAGGTTGAAGCGGAAAACGATTGAAGCGAGTTGCGTGGACTGATTTGTGAGACCGGTGGCCACAAGATTGGGAGTATTGCAGCGCAACATCCGGTTGACCCGGTCCGGGACATTGGCGAGACTCAGGTTACACACGAGTGACAGCCGGGCGGTAAAGATGGCGGCGGAAGTGCTGGCGGATTCGGACAGATCCCGAAGGGGGGATGTCGCGATGGAGTCACCTCCGACTTTTGCATCATCCCAGCCTTCGTCCGGACGCCCCGCGCTTTTCAATTCCCTGTTCGAGTTGCCGCGGGTGCTCTTTGAGGCCACGTTGCTCGGTGTCAGCTGGAGCGTATTGCGTGCCCAGGCTCCGAAGGGCGACGGGCACCCGGTCATGGTTCTGCCCGGATTCATGGGCGGCGATGAGTCCACACTCCTGCTGCGGCGCTTCCTGACCTCGCTTGGCTATCAGGTATTGCCTTGGCTGCAAGGTCGCAATCTCGGTCGACCGGAATTGCTGGAAGGCGCGATGCGGCGTTTCTATCGGGCTTGGCAAGCGTATGAGACGCCTATCTCGCTGGTTGGGCAGAGCCTGGGTGGCGTGTTCTCGCGGGAGATCGCGCGCCAGTTTCCAGAGGCCACCCGTTGTGTGATCACGCTCGGCAGCCCGTTCGCAGCTACAGAACATGGCAATACCAATCCGTTGGTGGCGAAACTTTTCGAGCAGATGTCCGGGCTTTCCGTGGAAGAGATGCGCGCCCGATTTGGGGCGACGGACCCGAGGGCTCCGCTCGCCATGCCTGCAACTGCCATCTACAGCCGCCAGGACGGTATGGTTGCCTGGAAGACCTGCATCGATCTTGACAGTGATCGTACCGAGAACATTGAAGTGCTTGGCAGCCACAGCGGCATGGCCGTGGCGCCTGACGTTCTTCATGTGGTCGCGGACCGGCTCGCGGAACATCCAGTAACCTGGAAAAAGTTCGATCGTGCACAGGGTTTGAGGTGCCTCGTCTATCCAAAGCCTGCAACCCTAAGTTGATTCGACCCGTTTTCTCCCTTCGCAGGTGACTCCCGCGCGCGGTCGATGCATGCTGCACCGAGGACCCCGTCTAACTCGGTAAGAGTCCACGTCGATATTCACAAGGCATGCGGCGCCTGGGGCGTTGCGGCCGCTGCGGCTGATCACATGCACAAACTAAAAAAGTATCCCAACCGACGCCTCTATGACACGACGGCCAGCCGTTACGTCACCATGGAAGATGCGCGTGACCTGATCGTGCGCGGCGAGAGCATCGAAGTGACCGATGCCAAAGATGGCAGCGACATCACCCGTTCGGTACTCCTGCAGATTCTTGCGGAGCAGGAAGCGGAAGGGCATCAACCGATCCTCACCAACCGGGCCATCGAACAGATCATCCGCTTCTACGGTGATCGCATGGGCGGTGTGGTCTCGCGCTACATTGAACAGAGCATCGTTTCGTTCCTGGACCACCAGGAGCAGTTCCGCTCAAATCTGCGGGCGCTCAGCGAGATGAACCCGCTTAATCTGATGCGGCAGGCCTTTGAGGCGCCCTTTCGGCCACGGGGTGCGGACACACGCAAACCCGCGCCTGAAGAGCCACCACCGGATATCGATGACATGGAACCCCCTGAGTCCGGCAAGCCGCCACCCGGGTGATCGTCGTAAAGAGAAGACAAGAACACTGTGCAGCGTGGGCGTGAACGACGAAGTAGGGCTTGATGGAGGGGGGAGTTATGGAAGACCGCACATTCACTGCCAGTGACGGCCATATCGTCGCGGCATATGGATGGGATCGCGCCGATCCGGTGGGGATCGTGCAGATCGCCCACGGCATGGGTGAACATGCGAAGCGTTATGCGCCGGTTGCAAAGGCACTGAATGCGGCGGGGTATGCCGTGTTTGCCACGGACCATCGTGGCCACGGCGGCACCGCCACCACACCACTCGGCTGGATGGGCGGCGATGGCTGGAATCGCGCGCTCGCAGATACTTTCGAATTCGGACTGAAACTCAAGGACCGTCATCCGCAGAAGCCCCTGGTGCTTCTTGGCCACAGCATGGGCTCCATGCTGGCGCAGCAGTTTATTACCCGTTACGGGGCGTCAATCGACGCGTTGGCGCTCTCCGGTTCACCGGGATTCAAGAATGCGTTCGGAAGGATCGTGCCGAAGATCATTGCCCGCATCGAGTCGTGGCGACAGGGTCCGGATCAAGCCAGCACACTGCTGCAGTCCCTGCTCTTCGGCAACTCCAACAAGCCGTTTGAGGGGCCCGCCAACACAGGTCCAAGCAGCATGGGGTTTGAGTGGCTGTCACGCGATCCGGTGGAAGTAAAGAAATACGTGGACGATCCGCTCTGTGGCTTCGTACTGACCACTGGCTCGCTGGTTGATCTTTTCGCCGGCGCCGCTGCGGCGCAAAGTGCGCCTTGCATCGCCGTTATCCCGAAGTCGTTGCCGGTGTACTGCTTCGCCGGCAGCGAGGACCCGGTACATACTGGCAAAGGGGATATCGAACGGATGCTGGGGATGTGGCGCGCCGCCGGCATGAATCATATCGAGCATCGCTGGTACGAAGGTGCGCGCCACGAAGTTTTTAACGAAACCAATCGCGACGAGGTCGTGCGTGATCTTGTTGCCTGGCTGAACAAGGTAACGGCAGGGTGAGGACATGGGCAGCATCGCAGTACTCGGACTTGGCAACTTCGGCACGGCGCTCGCACGCAACTGGCTGCAGGCGGGTCATACGGTGCGTGGCTGGACGGTTGAGCAGGAAGTTTATGAAAGCCTGCGCGACACATCGATCAATTCCAAATACCTGCCAGGGATCGTGATGCCTGGTATGCAGGTAACCATGTCGCTGGTTGAAGGGGTGCGAGGTGTCGAGATCATCGTGCTCGCCCTGCCGTCCGGTGTGGTGCTTTCAGTGGTGGATGATCTGGTTCCGTTGCTCAGCCCATCGCAAGCGTTGATCGACCTCGCCAAAGGGCTGGCGGAAGGAGACCGCCTCATTTCGGACGTCATCGAAGACAAACTGCATGCTGCGGGTAAAAAAAATCTGCTCTGCGTGATGATGGGGCCGACGATTGCACCGGAGCTCGCCAATGGTGTGTACACCACCGCATTGGTTGCAAGCCGGCATGGCGCAGAGGCGCGGCGCCTGGCGGCATTGCTGACGACCAAGACACTCAAGCTCGCCCCCGCGGCCGATCCGCTCGGCGCGGAGTACTGGGGCGCATTCAAAAACGTGATTGCGCTCGCCTGTGGTGTCGCGGACGGGCTCAAGCCGAGTGGCCTCGGTGGTGACAACCTGAAGGCTGCCATCTTCACAGCGGGATATCGCGAAGCGGTTGGCCTGCTGCCCAAACTCGGTGCCGACCCGGCAACAGCGCTGACGGCAGCGGGCATCGGTGATCTTTTTGTGACTGCAACCTCACCTCATGGCCGCAACCGGGAAATGGGTGAGCGTCTGGGCCGGGGTCAGAGCCTCAAGGAGGCGCAGGGATCTATGGTGATGGTGAGCGAAGGGGTGCGTGCGGCCCGCATGTTCCGTGATGTCTGTGGCAGGGCGGGTTACCCGGCACCGTTTGTGGCGGCGGTCTGTGCTTTGCTCGATGGTGAACTGAACGTGGACACCTTTCTGGAAGCGATTGCGACGGCGTAATCCGGGCGATCAGACTTGGCGGCCACCACTGGCTACGCAGGCGGCCATCGTAGGTTTCGAAACGTAGATTTTGGTTTTCCAGTAGTCCGCGTGTTTGGTGGTCAGACAACGCCCGTCCATCGTTTTCTTGACTGGCGACGCCGGTTGTTTCGTTGATGCTTCAAGGCCAGGACTCATTACCAGGCCCGCAACGAAGAGCGCCAGCGTGAGGGTCAGAGCCCTTTTGAACGGGGGGTTCGCTGGTGCGGGTCGGATTCCCATCTCGGCCTTCTCCTCGATCCGGCTTGGCCAGTTGGGATTTATACCCCAGCGGCGAGTTCCATTGTGCCCCTGTGTTCCTTTCGCAAATGTGAACCAGCCCGCGTGAACGTGCTGGTCTATGGTTTGTTCATGCGACAGCTAACCGAACATCCCGACAGTTTCGGTAAAAAATGCTCTGGTAGCATAGTCGGGCCGGATCACCACAGCATGATGCGCGCGGGATAACGCCGGCCATTCAGGACAGCAGCTGATGAACACTCTATGGTCTGCATACGAAGGCCATCAGCACTACGACGAGCTGATCGGGGACGATGGTACGCCGCGCCGGGTTGCGGTGCCGCTCGTCAATCATCTCCAGGCCTTGTCCGAGCGCGGCCTTACCTCGCGGCAGGCAGCGGCAGATCGGGCCATCATGGAGATGGGCATCACCTTCACCGTTTACGCAGACGGCGAGAACATCGACCGGGCCTGGCCGCTCGACATCATTCCCCGGGTCATTCCGCTCACCGAGTGGACACGCATCGAAGCCGGGCTTAAACAACGACTGCGTGCACTCAATCTGTTCATCGACGACGTCTACCACCAGCAGCGGGCGCTGAAAGAAGGTATCGTTCCCGAACACGTTATCAAGAGTTCACGCGACTATCTGCCGCAGGCGATGGGCGCGAACCCGAGACACGGTGTGTGGGCCAATGTGTGCGGAACAGATCTGGTGCGAGACGGTGACGGCAGGGTGTACGTGCTCGAAGACAACCTGCGGGTCCCTTCTGGCGTTTCCTACATGCTGGAGAACCGCAGCGTAACCAAGCGGGTTTTTCCTGAACTCTTTCGCGATCAACGTATCCGGCCCGTGGATGCCTACCCGTCACAGCTCTTCGACATGCTGGTCTCGCTGTCTCCTCGTCCGGGAGATGATCCGGAAATCGTTGTGCTTACGCCCGGTATCTACAACTCAGCGTATTTTGAACACGCATTCCTGGCGCAGCGCATGGGTGCGGAACTGGTGGCGGGCAGCGATCTCATTGTGCTGGACGATGACTGTGTGTACATGCGCACCATCGAGGGACTACGCCGTGTCGATACGGTCTATCGGCGCATCAATGACACGTTCATGGACCCGGAAACGTTTGACAAATTTTCCATGCTGGGTACGCCGGGACTCTTTCGCGCCTGGTACCGGGGTAACGTCGGTATCGCCAATGCTCCCGGTTCAGGTGTTGCCGATGACAAGGTGATCTACAGCTACGTGCCTGACCTGATCCGCTTTTACCTTGCTGAAGAACCGATCCTTCCCAACGTCCCCACATGGCGCTGTTCAGAACCGGAAGCGGCGCGTTATGTTGACGCACACCTTTCTGAACTTGTTGTAAAACCCGCCAACGAATCCGGTGGCTACGGCATGCTCGTGGGTCCTCACGCTTCGCGTCAGGAAATCGAGGCCATGCGTGGGCAGGTTCGCGCCAACCCGCGCAACTACATCGCGCAGCCGACGTTGTCCCTCTCCACCGTACCCACAGTTTGTGATGGCGTGATCGAACCTCGCCACGTGGACCTGCGGCCATTCATTCTGCAGGGCGCGCGCATGGCGGTGACTGCAGGCGGGTTGACCCGGGTCGCCCGGCGCAAAGGCTCGCTGGTGGTCAATTCCTCCCAGGGTGGTGGCAGTAAGGACACCTGGATCGTGGAGGATCAGTGATGCTCTCGTCGATCGCCGGCCGGTTGTACTGGGTGGGTCGCAATCTCGAACGGGCGGAAAATACCGCCCGGCTCATCAACGTGTTTTCAGATCTGCTGCTCGATCTGCCGAAAGATGCGCCGGTGAGCTGGCACAACCTGATTCGGATCAGCGGCAGCCAGACGGGATTTTCACAGCAGCGCCAGACACCCCTCGCGACGGCAGCGCCTCGTTACCTCGCGGCATCTGCGGACAACGGCAATTCCATCCTGAGCACGATCCGCATTGCGCGCGAGAACATGCGCACCTTGAGAGACGTGGTACCCCGGGAATCCTTCGAGTCGGTCAATGATCTGTTCCTTTACGCCAACAAGAAGCTTGGTGGCGCATCACTGCGGCGAGTCACCTATCCGGTGCTCACGGAGATCATCCGCCACTGTCAGCAGATCGGTGGTCTCTTCTCCGGAACGATGAGCCGTGGACCCGAATACGAGTTTCTCTTGCTCGGCCGACATCTTGAACGTGCGGACATGACCACACGGATTCTCGACGTCGCCGGTGAGCTGCTCGATCAGGGTGATGAAACCGTCAACGACTACGACACCATACTGTGGGTCAGCGTGCTCCAGTCAGCTTCTGCCTATCAGATGTACCGCCGTTCCGTGCGCAGCCGCGTTACGCCGGTACGCGTGGTGCACTTCCTGCTGAGCGACCCGGACTTTCCGCGTTCGGTGCGGCACTGCCTGGCGCAACTGCAGTATTCGAGTCGGCGACTGCCACGTTTCCCGGCGCCGGTTGATGCTGTTCGTCGCCTGCTCGGTCGCATGGATGCGATGACTCTGCGCAAGCTGGTCAGATCCGAACTGCATGCAGCACTGGACGATTTCCAGCGTGAATTCATCGGCATTCACCAGGCGATTGAAAATACCTGGTTCGAGCCCTACGACGTCAAGGTAAACCCCGCACTCGACCAGAGCTGATGGCGGGCGCCCGGCTTGACCTGTGCAGGTGAGCGCCTCAGAGTCGCGTCCCGTGCCACTCGACCCTGCTTCGTGCAGCACCCGACCCCGTGAGGGATCCTGATGAACTACAAAGCGCTTGCCATTGATCTCGACGGCACGCTGCTCACTGGTGATGACCTGCCTGCCGAGAACATCCGCGCGGTCCGTGCGGCCAGGGATCGGGGAATGCGGATCATCATTGCCACAGCGCGCTGGTCGCACTATGCGCTGCGTGTGGCCAGGGCACTTCAAATCGAAGGGCCGGTGATCGCCTGTTCGGGGGCGCAGGTGCATGACGCAGCGCTTGGTCGAGACATCTTTGATGAGCGGATTCCCTTGCCGTGTGCTGAGACGCTCTATGCCATCTGTAACGCGGAGCGCTGTATCGCCACGGTAACAGTGGATCAGCGGGTGCAGTTGAAACTCGAGGGTGATCCCGCGACGGAACTGGATCCGGAATTCCAGCCGGTGCGTTCCCTTGTTGCGGATGCCGGCAACCTGCCGCGGGTGGCAGCCATCCAGGGAACCCGCTGCAACCAGCGTATTCGCTCTGAACTCGAAGAAGCCTTCCGTGAATCAGTCAACGTCTTTGATTCCATTGGCCCGACCGGAAAACTGGTGCTGACACTCACTGGAAAGTCTGCGAGCAAGGGGCTCGCGCTGGAAGCCGCCTGCAGGCATCTCGGCATCAAAACCTCCCAAGTGGTGGCCTTTGGTGATGCGGAGAATGATGTTGAGATGTTCCGTCGCGCCGGTGCATCGGTCGCCATGGAGCAGGCGGATGAAAGGACGAAATCAGCAGCAACGTGGGTTTCGCTGCGTAATGACCAGGCAGGTGTCGCCCATGCGATTGACCGTCTGCTGGCGCGGGGAGGATTCTGATGCGCCCTCAGTTCACTGCTTTGTTGAGGAGTCTGCTGGTCTGCCTGTGCCTGCTGTTCGCGCAGGCCGCGACTGGTAACAGTCTTGATCCGCGTCTTGGTCGGGCGGATGTTGCACGCCAGCGCGCGGATGCGGCAGAAGGTGCGCTGCTCGCACCCGGTGTATACAAACGCGGCATGGACGCTTTCAATCGTGCCAAGGAGCTCGTCGGTGATGAAGGCAATCCTGAAAAGATCCGTGAAAGCCTAATGATCGCCATCGACCGGTTTGCGGAAGTGGAAGAGTTGAGTCTGCGCGCTCGAGAGGTGCTGGTGGATGCACTCGCTGCGCGTCGCGATGCAGAGTCGGCGGGTGCGAAGTCACCGGATAGCCGTCTGTGGAAAGAAGGCGAGAATCAGCTGCGTGCAGCGGTAATGCGCCTGGAACGTAACCGCGAAGCCGATGTAATCAAACCTGCAGACAAGGCGGAGACCGCGTTTCGTGCGGCGGAACTTGCCGCCATTGAATCGACACTTTTTGCTGAGGCTGACAAACAGATCGCATTCGCCCTGGACATGGATGCAGACGATGTCGCTCCAAAGGGCGTTGCCGAAGCACAACGCCTTATCGCCGCAGCACGCACGCGACTCATCCAGGACCGGTATGACACCGATGAGCCGCGTGATCATGCAACGCTCGCAACACACCACGCCTTGCGGGCCCAGTACATCGCCCGGGCCATGCGCGCGCTCGATCGTGAAGACATCACACCGGAGGATTTTGTCGGCACCTGGGAAAAGGAACTGACCCATATCGGCGAGCTGATGGGTGTAAACGTCTATTTCGACGATGGCCCAGGGGAAGCAGGTACCCAGCTCTCGAGTGCGGTTGCGGATCTTCTGCTGGCCAGGAATCGTCTCGAAGACCAGGTGTCCGAACAGCAGCGCTATTCAATGACGCTGCAACAGGAAATCGAAACGTTGCAAACGGAACTGGGTGGCCAATCCAAAGCGCGGGCACGGTTACAGGCGGAACTTGAACGCCAGGAGCGCATGAAAGAGAAAGTGCGCAGGGTTGCGGGCATGTTCAAGGCGAATGAGGCACAGGTGCTCCGTGTTCAGGATCGCCTTGTGCTGCGCATGATCGGCGTCAGCTTCGGCAGTGGCAGTACGACACTTGAAGCGCGTCATAACACTTTGCTCGGCAAGGTTCGAACCGCACTCGCCGAGTTTCCCGATACACCGGTGATCGTGGAAGGCCATACGGATTCACACGGTGCCGACAACACCAACCTCGAACTTTCGCGCAAGCGCGCCGAGTCGGTGATGCAGTATCTGCTCAAGGGTGGAACCATCGCTAGAGAGCTGCTGACGACGGTCGGGTATGGCGAAACACAGCCGATTGCCAGCAACGAATCCGCAGAGGGGCGGCAGAAGAACCGCCGCATCGATGTGGTGCTCTATCCGCAGTGGTAGGAGTCTGCCGAGCGGGCGGCGGCAAAGCAGCCTGCTGGCGCTCAGCGCAGAGTCAACGTTGTATAGACCTTGGTCAAAGCTTCAGGCAGATCTTCCATCTCGTCGATGATCAGATAACGCGCGTCCGGGCACATGCGTTTGAGATAGTCGTGCTCGGAACGATCCACGGTGATGCAGAAGGTCTCGATGCCTTTGTTCGCGGCCTCGGCGAGTGCCCTGGCCGTATCTTGCAACCCGTATTCATGGTCACCGCGGATGGGGCCGTAGTCGCAATCCTGCGGAAAACCATCGGACAGTACGATGAGAATTTTCATGGACTGGCCGGCGCTGACCAGTTTGGTGATGGTATGCCGGATCGCCGGCCCCATGCGGGTGCTTCGTTTCGGTTGCATCGCCGCGATGTTGTTCAGTACCTGCAGGTTCAACGCTTCGTCGGGCTCTTTGGCAACAAAGTACTCCACGCAGTCGTGGCCATAGCCTGAGAAGCCGTAGATACCGAAGCTGTCACCGAGCACATCCAGTGCTGAGGCCATCACCAGCATAGCTTCACGCTGGATATGGATGATCTTGCGCGGTTCTTCCTGCGGTTCGGCATCGATTGGTTCGTAGTAGGGATCGCGCAGATTCGGGATCTCTTCATCCGTATCTTCCGGTGCCGGTTCCGGAGGATTGATCGGATCGTCGGTGGATGCGGACAGATCTACCAGAAAGGCCGCACAGATGTCCCGTTGAACACGATCCCTGCGACTGTAAGTCCGTTCATCAGGTGAAATGCCGGCGCGGATATCGTGACGCGCATTCAGCACTGCATTGAGGTCGAGTTCATCGCCATCATGCACACGGAAAACGCGCTGCAATCCCATGGGTTTCAATTGGGCGAGCTGGGATTTCACCTGCGCCCGCCATTGCCGAATCACCTTACGTAGTGCTTCCACGTCGGCAGCGCCTTCCGGCTGAATCCGTTCTTCGTAGAGGCGGCAGTAGCGTTTGAGATAACGGTGTTCCAGCCAGTTCCATTCGTCGTAACGGAAACTGCGGGTGTGACCTTTGGGGATGCCCACCGCATAACGTAGTGCCGCACGCTCCATCTCCACACGACGAGCGAGATTGTCGCGCTCGTTCTTCATGGCGTAGAGGGTCTGGCTGGTGTCGCGCGTTTCCCCGTCGAGTTCATCTCCATCACGAAGCAGTGCGTCTTCCGCCTGCAGCATTTCCATGGCGAGCAGCTGGCGGGATTTTTCTTCGAGATCATCCTTCCAGTCTTCGAGACGCGCTTCGCGCTGCATCCATTCGGTACCCGAAACTTCCGCGTTGATGGCGTCGAGAACCAGATCGCGATCGTGATAGAAGTGTGGGTACAGCCTTACCAGCAGGTCTGCGGTAGTGAAAACGTTTGCCGAGAGTGATTCGAGGGCCATCAGGTCATCGCGGATTCCACTGCACGCTTCCCGATCACCGTTGACGAATGCAGTGAGCAGATCGAAGGGCGCCTCAGACGGAACCTGTGCCGACAACAGCAAACTCTGCCACTCATCGAGATAATGTGCGGCGCCGGGATAGGCGCGACGAACGTGGGCGTTGATGCGCAGTTCTTCGAGCAACAGGAAAAGGCGGCGCGCCACGGCCGGATTGGCAAAGGTATCGAACAGTCTCGTGAAGTCGCTGTCCCGATCGGGTTGAACGTGAGGTTTCTGCGGTGGTAACTCACGTCTCGCATATTCACACCAGGCGCGATAGTTGAAGGCGAAAGTACCGCACTCCCGGTAGCCGAGCTGTTGCAGCACCAGAACCAGGTACGTACTGCGATCGGCACTCGGCAGCTCCTCTGGCAGGTAGATCGCTTCTGCGGATTGCTCCGTGCGCAGCGGATCACTTCGTTCACCGGCTTGTTCACCGGAGGTCTTGATATGGATGTAGCGCCCGGCCAGGCCTTCGGCGAAGAGTGCGAGTGACTCCTCGACCTGTTCGAGTGCAATCACGGCAGGATGACGTCGATGATGTCCCTGACCGCTTCCTGTACAGCGCGGTCGTCCGAGATGGCGGTGGTAATGGCGAGCTCTCCGGCTCGCCGTGGTGCGATACCCTGGCTGATGAGCTGACCGGTGTAGATCAGAAGGCGGGTGCTGACACCTTCTTCAAACCCATGATCACGCAGATTGCGCACCCGGGATGCGACGGTGGCCAGTCGTTCGGCGATGGTCTGGTCCGTGCCGCTCTCGTGGGCAATGATCTCGGCCTCTTTTTCAAAGGCGGGATAATCAAACTCGATGCTCACGAACCGCTGCCGGGTACTCGGCTTCAGATCCTTGAGTACGGACTGATAGCCGGGGTTATAGGACATCACCAACAGGAAGTCAGGATGGGCGTGGACCAGTTCGCCGGTCTTGTCGATAGGCAGCAGGCGGCGGTGATCACTCAGCGAGTGGATCAGAACGGTGGTGTCCTTCCGGGCTTCAACAATTTCATCGAGATAACAGATCGCGCCGCTGCGCACTGCCCGGGTCAGGGGGCCGTCCCGCCACACGGTTTCATCCCCCATGAGGAGATATCGACCGACCAGATCGGTGGCGGTCAGATCTTCGTGACAGGAAATCGTGATGAGAGAAGGGTCGGCGGTGAGGGCCCCGGCCCGCTCGAGGCGCCACGCCATGTGTTCCACGAAGCGGGTTTTGCCGCAGCCGGTCGGACCTTTGAGCAGCACCGGCAAACGGGCAGCGTAGGCTGCTTCGAACACGTCGATTTCATCGCCGACGGGCAGGTAGTACGGTTCCGCCGGAACCCGGAAAGACGAAGTCATGAAGTTGTCACTGAATGGATTCCCCGCGAGCATACCAAAGGCGCTTGTGTGTATGCTCCGGCGGGCTTAAAGGGGAATCACGTGATGGGATCGTCGCCAATGGAACCGACAGAAGAACAACTGTTTGACGCCATCGTCGCCTTGTTGCCACCGCTGCTCAGCGGTCTCGATGTGCTGGCCAAAGCCCGGCGGCACTTGCATCCCCCGGATCTGGCGGAACTGATTGAGTCGGTTGCGCCATACCGCGTCCCTTTGGCTGAACAGATCGCACCGTTTGTGGCACTGCGCTGGCCTGAACATCTGAGAAACTTCGAAGCATCGCTCAAGGACGCAGCCAACAATGTGTTGAAGGGGCTCGGTGGCTTCATCGATTCCGCGGAGCACAGCAATCCCGTGATAGCGGCGTATGGAGCACTCCGCTACCAGACCCGAGCGCTTGAGGCACTCTATCCGGTAACTTCGATGCTGCTGCCGGTAAGCCGTTTCTTTCTCGATGCCGATCACCAGGATCACGATGAACTTCTGGCGCGCCTCGCTGCGCCACGCGAACCGGGGTTTGATACCGGTGTGCTGCATGCCGCCAATGGCACTACGGAGCGTGGTGGCTTCTCGGTCTATGCGCCGGAGTATGCAGAGCCTAGTGTGCCCATGCCGTTGATCGTCGCCATGCATGGGGGTAGCGGCCACGGACGTGGCTTTCTCTGGACGTGGCTGAGAGAGGCGAGGAGTTCTGGTGCGATCCTGGTTTCACCGACTTCGGTTGATCGAACCTGGTCATTGATGGGGCCGGATGAAGACACGCCGCTTCTGCTGCGTATGCTCGAATTCGTGAGTTCGCGGTATACCATCGATCCGGATCGCCGGTTGCTCACCGGCATGTCTGACGGTGGCACGTTTTCCTATGTATCAGGCATCCAGGAAAATTCACCGTTCACGCACCTTGCACCGGTGTCGGCATCTTTCCATCCGATGCTGCTTGAGATGTCGACTGCCGAGCGTTTGTCCGGGCTTCCGGTGTTCATTACTCACGGGGCGCTCGACTGGATGTTCCCGGTGGACATGGCGGCGATGGCCGCGCAGTCGTTCCAGGCAGTGGGCGCGAAGGTGCGCTTCGAGGCTGTTGAAGACCTCTCTCACACCTATCCGACGGAGATGAACACCACCATCATGCAGTGGTTTCTCGGCTGATCGTGGCAGGATCGCGCAGCGCGATCCTGCCACGCTGAAGGCTTGGGAGTCAGGACGGCATCTGCACTTCTTTGGCTTCATAGAAGTGTGCAGTGACGCCACGTGGTGGATGCGCTGCCATCGCCGCACGGAACTGCGCCATGTGGGGTGTGGCGAAATGTTTGACCAGAATGTCCATGCTCGCCCAGCGTTCAGTAATCCGCATGACACCTGGGTTGCCGAGTTCGACGCTGAAGGTGTAGTCCTCACACCCAGCTTCAGCGCGGCTGGCCTTTTCCATGGCCAGAATGGCGGGCTTCATTGCCGTTATGGTTTCCGGGCTGGCTTCAATTTTTGCGTTGACGACGATCATCGGTGCTCCTCGCTGGTGGATTCGACACTGGTGTGTTGGATAGAGGTGTGGTCCATCGTTGCGGCGTGAACCGCGTGCCGATGGGCACGAAGCGTTGCGAAATGATGCATGGAGAATTCCACCCTCTCGTCGACAGAGACGGGGAAATCATCCAGTGATTCAATCAGGCGAAGCCTGGGCAACAGACCCACGCCGTTGGCGATCTGCACGGCAAGACCTGGTCGCGCATTTAGCTCGAGAATCAGAGGACCTCGCGCTTCGTCGATAACGATGTCACAGCCGAGATAACCGAGGCGGGTAACTTCGTAGCAGCGCGCCGCCAGTCGCAACAACTCTTTCCAGTTGGCGATCTGGATCTCCGACAGCAGTTTGCCGGTGTCCGGATGATGCGTAACGCGCTTGTTGTGTTGCACCGCCATCGATGCCCGCCCGGTGGCGAGATCGAGGCCCACACCGACAGCGCCCTGGTGCAGGTTCGCCTTGCCATCTGATTTCTGGGTGGCGAGGCGCAACATGCCCATCACCGGGTAACCCTTGAAGACGATGATGCGGATGTCAGGCACACCTTCGTAAGAGTACTGTGCGAAATAGTCACTGACGTGAATCAACGTTTCGATAAAGGCGACATCAGGCTTGCCACCGAGCGAATGCAGTCCACTCAAGATGTTGGTCATGTGGCGTTCGATGTCAGCGAGGTTGATACGAACGCCGGAGCTCTTGATGAACTGATCATCTTCTCTGCCGATGATGACCAGAATGCCTTTGCCACCGGAGCCGTTGGCCGGTTTCACAACAAACTGTGAGAGGTTTTCGATACGCGGCGCGATGTGTTCGATCTCGTATTGGGCGCGTACCACATCAATCAGTTTCGGTGCCGCGATCCGCGCCTTCTCCACTACTTCCTTCGTGAGCAGCTTGTTGTCGACCAGCGGATAGCGGCTGCGGTTGTTGTATCGGGAGATGTAATCAGCGTTGCGCCGGTTCATGCCAAGGATGCCGTTGTCCTCGAGATAACTTACGAGCGCCCAGCCCTTGAACCAATTCAACACGGCGTCCTTCATGGCCGGGTCACGTGGCGCTGTCGCTGGTCGCTGATTTGAACGCGGCAAAACGGCGCAGCTCACTCAAGCGGTAACCGGTGTAGCGGCCGAGCAGAAGAATGGCGGCGAGCACCACGAGATGCAGTTCCGGGAAATTGAACGCCAGGTGGCTGACCGTGGAGGTGCTCATGAAAAGGAAAGCGATCACCGCCACCAGAAGACTGCCACCGCCCTGCACCACGACTTCCCGTGGCCCCGCTTCTTCCCAGGTGATGGACATGCGTTCGATTGTCCAGGCCAGAATGATCATCGGGAAGAACGTGAAGTTCAGGCCCTGGATCAGGCCGAGGCGATAGGACAACACACTGAAGATGGTAATGATGCCGATGACGATGAGTACGAGTACTGCGATTCGCGCCACCAGCAACAGGTTGAGACTCGAAAGATAACTGCGGATCGCGAGCCCGACCGCGATCACTATTAGAAAACTCGACAGGCCCGGCAACAGATCCATCTGCAGGAAAGCCATCGCGATCAGCACCGGCATGAACGTACCTGAGGTTTTGAAGCCAACGATGATGCGCATGAACACGACCACCAGCGCACCGATGGGCAGCAGCATGATGAGTTTGAACATGCCTTGCTCGGCGATCGGCAGGCTGTAGAGGCTGATGTCGAAGTCGCCATGTTGTTCCCGCGACACGGCAAGCGCCGGTCGCACAGATGAAATCATCGAGAACGACACCCGGCTATTTTCGCCGCCGACGACATCGAGTACAGAAGGCGCGTCGGTGAGCCACAACAAGAGACCGGACGTATCCAGGATCCGACCGGTCTCCGGATCAAACAGATGCCAGAGGTCGTCCTGCCAGACCTGCACATAGGTGGTGAGATCCTGCCGGCGGCGGCCATCTTCGAGAGCGAGCGCCTGAACAGTCCGGGCGGGAACATCGGCGGTGAGCAGCAGATTACGAAGCAGCTCAGCCGCACTGTATTCGCCAAGCAAAAGTCCTGCGTTCTGGTCGTCCCGCTCTGCACTCATGAGCTGAGAGAGCTGTTCCGCCATGGACACACCATCCGCGGAAATGGGGCCCGCGGTGTTAATGAGCTGGCGTGCTGCTTCCCCGTAGGGCTCGCGCCATGAAGGTACTGTCAGGAGTGCTGGAGCCGGGCTCGTGACTGCGAAGGTCTGGTCGGCCACGACTTCGATTTTGTAGAAGAGTGTCTGCTCGCCGATGACCTCGCGTTTGGTCCAGTGCGCCTGGAGTCGTCCGCCGCGAACCGCGGGCGCGTAACCAAATCCCGACGAGGCACGGGCGGCATCCACCATGCGAAAGCCGCTCTGCTCCGGAGGCAGCGCGAGATACACGTTGGTGGGTTGGCCGGTGCCCTCGAACTGCACCCGCGCTTCAACCTGCCAGACGAGCTGCTCAGCATCCGGGCTGAATGGGATTGAGTAGGTATTGTGGCGATAGACAGCGATGCCGATGCCGGCGATCACCAGCACCAGAATCATGAAAAAGAATGGTCCACGGTTCACCATATCGAGGACTGGAGCTTATTTCTTGGAGGCAGGCTGAATGAACTTCCGGGACACGTCAACGAGCGTCAGGTCGGTGAGGAAGCTGCGACCGAGCAGTACCTCGTTCTCGAGATGCGATCGGTCGGCGAGGGTGAACTCCACTGATTCATCGATCTCCCCGAGGGTCAATCGAAGCGCCACCACCGGACGGCGTGAACCTTTCGGATCAGCCTGTTGAACGACGCGCGCGTAACGGACGATGGGGGCTTCAACGGTGGCTACCCCTTCATCGCCTTCCAGCGAGAAGCGCACCCAGTTGGCTCCATCACGTTCGAACTGCACGATGCTGTTCGCATGCAGAGAGCTCGAGGTTGCGCCGGTATCGATACGAGCGACGAAGGTCTTGCTCGGAGGGTCGAGGCGAATACGTTCTTTTTCGCCGACGATGGTCTTGCCGTGCAGAGTTTCGTTGGCGGGTTTGACCGGTTCCTTGCACACGGTTTTTGGTTTCACCGGTTTGGGTTCGGGGCATTTGAGATCAATTCGTTCCGGAAGCGCTTCGATACTGCGGTGCACGCTGTCGAGGCGCAGCTCCACCGCCCGGTCCGAGTTTTCCCGGGACGCGTTGCTCGTTTGCAGTGACGCACGGGTTCGTTCGACTTCTGCCTTCATCGCCTGCACATCGTCCCTGAGCTGCTGCAAGCGGGTCTCAACCACTGTCGGCTGAGGCTTTGGATTCAGACTGGCGCAGGCGGCCAAAAAAATTGCCGCTCCGGTGATGATCGAGAGCCTTCCGGTGTTCATTGTTCTTGTGTGTCCTTGCCCGGAACGGGCGCGGCTAGTCTAAGGCAACTCAGGTGACTTCGCTGCCTACGAATCGTGCCTATGCAGGCTTCGACCCGCTCACCTTGCATACTACTGTATTTATATACAGACTCCGGTTTGAGTATTGGTGAGTGGCAAGAAAGCGGGATGCAGCGGTGAGTTACCCGGAAGGATCAGTCAAGGGGCGAGGTGCAGTCTCCAATCATCCAAGCCGCTTCCTGCCCGCGCATACCTTGGTCGCGGATGATGGCTGGGGACGGGATCCCGCTGACGAAGCGCCGCGTCTCGAAACCACGGTCCTGCCGGACAGGACGAGGCAGCTCATTACCCGCAACCAGTCATCCGACGTGCCGTTTGATCACTCTATCAATCCGTACAAAGGCTGCGAACACGGCTGCATCTACTGTTTTGCGCGGCCGACCCACGCATTCCTCGATCTGTCCCCTGGCATGGATTTCGAAACCCGCCTTTTTTTCAAGACCGGAGTGCGTGAACATCTGACGGATGAACTCTGCCGCAAGGGTTATGTGCCAACACCGATGGCACTCGGTACGAATACAGACCCGTACCAGCCTATCGAGCGTGAGCGCCGGGTCACGCGGGAGATTCTCGAGGTGCTGCTTGAATGCCGCCATCCGGTGACACTCGTGACCAAAGGAGCCGGGGTGCTCAGAGATGTTGATCTCTGGTCGGAGCTGGCGCGGCTTGGCCTTGCCCAGGTCAAAGTGAGCATTACAACCTTGAAGCATGACCTGAAGAACAAACTGGAGCCCCGTACCGCGTCTCCCGAAGCCCGGCTCAAGGTGCTGAAGACACTGCATGAGGCGGGTGTTCCTGTCGGTGTACTCGCCGCACCGATGATTCCTTTCATCAACGATCACGAGCTCGAGGATATTCTCGCCGCGGCGCGGGAGTGTGGCGCAACCCACGCCAACTACATCCTGTTGCGATTGCCGCTCGAGGTGCAGGCGCTCTTTATGGAGTGGCTTGACGCCCACTATCCGGGGCAGAAAGAACGTGTGCTCGCCGCGATTCGTGATACGCGTGGCGGGGCGTTGTACCAGTCAGGGTTCGGCCAACGCATGCGAGGCACCGGCCCGATAGCCGAGCTGCTCGGAAACCGCTTCAAGATCGTCATCTGCAAACTCGGCCTTAGTCGCGAGCGAACCGAGTTGTTGCGTCAGGACCTCTTCCGACCGCCATCCCCACAAGGTTCACTGTTCTGACACCTTCAAAAAGTGCTTGGCGAGCGGTGGGTCAGCCCTTCGGCATACGGTTGTACCAGGTCCAGGTCACTACACCGACGAGGGACCAGGCGAGCAGCACTCCCCATTCGTATGGCCATACCAGCGCCGATGGGCTGCCGGGCAGGAATGCGCAGAGCAAAGCAATCGACAGGATGATCGCGCCCCAGCCAACGACATTACCCGCAGCGACCCGGAAGGGTCGCGGCATCTCCGGCTCCCGCCGTCGCAACACCATGAAGGAGATCGAGACGAACAGGAACGCCAGCATCACGCCAAAACTCGAGGTGTTGATCAGCCACACCAGGATGGTTCGACCACACAGCGGTGCGAGCATCGACAAACCGCCGATGACCAGAATGCCTGCCCAAGGCGTTTTCCAGCGCGGGTGCAATCGACCGAACACTGCAGGCACCTGGCCGGCATGCCCGAGCGCATAAAGGACCCGGCTGCCACCCACGATGAACGCGTTCCAGCTGGTGACAATGCCCGCGATACCGCCAAGCACGAGTAGCGCTCCAGCCGAGGGGTGACCCCACACCGCAGTAGCGGCATCGGCGGTTGCCATGCTGGCTGCAGCACGCGCGGGTGAGTCCAGTGCCATCGCGACAGCGAATGAAACGGCGACGTACCAGAAGACGGCGATGATCACGGAAAACACGAGGAGCTTTCCGATCATCGCGTTAGGCAGATCAATCTCCTCCGCGGACTGGGGAATCACATCGAAGCCGACCAGCATCGCCGGAACCATGATGAGGACCGTGAGAATGCCGGTGGCCGGTATCGCGATCCATGGGGTCGCGTTGTCGAGGGAACCGAAACTCACTGCGCCCGTGATCAGAACCAGCCCCGACAGCAGGATCAGTCCGGTGGCGATGGTCTGAAAGATGGCTGCGGCCCGAATGCCGAGAAGATTGACGAGCGTCACCACGGCAGCGAAGACCACACCGACGAGCACAAAACCGAGATCCACATCCGCGCCAAGTACGTTCCATAACGTGCCCATGCGGATTTGCGGGATCAGATATTCGATTGCTGTGGGCAGGGCGACGGATTCGAAGAGGCTGACGTTCGTATACGCAAACAGGATGGCCCACGTACACACAAAGGACCAGTTCCGGCCAAGCGCGCGTTCTGTGTAGACATGTTCGCCGCCTGCCCGAGGCATAGCTGATACGAGCTCGCTGTATGTCAATCCGACCAGGGTGATGGCAAGGCCACCCAGGGCGAACGCGATCAGCGTGCCGAAGGAACCTGCGCTCTGCACCCAGTGAGCGGTCATCAGTACCCAGCTCCAGCCAATCATGGCGCCGAAGGACAAGGTGAGTACTTCGCGGCGCCTGAGCACGCGGGCAAAACTGGATGGGGATGAATGCTCACTCATCGGCAGGTAAAGTCGCATGAAGAGTGGTTTCGACAATAACACTATGCGCGGCATTGAACTCAAGCACCGCCACAAGACCTATCACTTGTTTATCCGCCTGTCCGGAGCACTCGAACTGCACATGGACCGCTGTCTGCGCAAGCGGCGGGAAACGCAGGCCGCTGAACCCCAATACGTCTGGACCAACGTCGAGCTTGAGTGGGAGGAACACCACTACATCGAGGCGCGGTATTTTCAAAGCCGCGATGAACTCATCATCACTGTAAACCGGGATGAGGTCTGGCGCGGCTCACCACCGGTGTGGAATGCCGACACCGTGTGGCTGCGAGATGACGAGCCATTCGAGTGAGAGGGAAGGCAGCTTCCAGATGATGGGGAACCCGCCGCAGGGCGCAGCCGGCTGTTTCAGAGATCCTGTCTATGCTTCTGGAGTGTTAAACGTGGAATTTGGGTGTAGCCGCAGGTCATTCGCTGCTCGCCAAATTGCTGGTGCCGTTGGTGGTGCTGGCGGTACTGCTTTGCACGTTGCTCTTCTGGATAGTGTCTGCTGCCCAGTGGGACATTCTTGCAGGGGAACTCGCAACCCGCGCCCGGCTTGTGGTGGCGGGGCTTGAACACGACCTCAAGCTGGCCCTTGAAGGATCAGATTATGCGATGTTCGTCTTCGATAACCGTACCGGAGAGACGCATATCTCCGACAATGTGTGGCAATGGTCGGGTCTGGAATTCAGGAAGTTTGAGGATGTCGATCAGCTGATCGGCGCCGTTGAACCGGAGTACCGGGATGATCTCATTGCACAGCTTGACACCAACGGAACCGGAGAGCGCGAGTTCAATCTCGAACTCTGCACATCGGGTGAACGCCGCTGTATCTATCTTCGTGGCCGGGCCTGTTTTGGTGAGAACGGGAGGATTGAACGCCTTATCGGCTTCGCGGCGGATGTAACCCGTCGGAACGTAGCCGAACAGGAGCTGCACCGGGCGCTCGAAGACGCGCAGACCGTAACCCCTGCGAAAAGCGAGTTTCTGGCCACCATGAGCCGTGAAATCCGCACCCCCATGAACGGTGTGCTTGGGATGACGCAGCTGTTGCTTGACTTGAACCTGAGTAGCGAACAACACGAAACCGCCTCTTTGATTCTCAGATCGGGCGAGGCATTGCTCACCATCATCAACAACATTCTTGATTTCTCGAAAATCGAGGCTGGAAAACTCGAGCTGGAATCGGCGCCGTTCGACCTTGAACAGGCTACGCGGGAAGTCATGGAACTGATGTCCGACACGGCTCGTGGCAAGGCGCTCGATCTGTATGTTGATTTTGACACCACTATTCCATACCACTATCTCGGCGATTCCGGCCGCACTCGTCAGATCCTGCTCAATCTTGTAGGTAACGCCATCAAATTCACTGAGAGCGGACACGTGGTAGTATCGGTCATTCGCAGTGCTGAAGGTTTGGTCCGTTTCGCAGTGCGGGATACCGGTCCAGGCATCGCGGAAGTATCACAGGCGAAACTTTTTCAGTCGTTTACCCAGGTTGATGCGCCACGACACGGAAGTTTGGCGGTACCGGGCTCGGCCTTGCGATCTGCCGCAGACTGACGGAGCTGATGGGTGGACAAATCGGTGTGCAGAGTGCTTTGGGGCAAGGTTCGACCTTCTGGTTTGAATTGCCACTTAAAACAGCCAGCGCTTCGGACGACGGTGCGCCGACAGCCGACACAGTGTCCGTTGTACAGGGGGTATCGGTCTTGGTTGTGGATGACAATCCAGTAGGCAGGGAGATCCTGTGCGCAATGTTCAGCGCGTTAGATGCGGTAACGCAGTCAGCGGAGAGCGCCGCAGAGGGATTCAGTCTTGCGATCGATCTGCAACCGGCGTTGATAGTCGTTGATTATCACATACTGAAAATGGACGGCCTCAGCCTTATCGAGCAGCTGCGCGCGGATCCGCGGACGGCGCATCTCAAAGTCATCTTGCTGAGTTCTTCGGATCTGCCCGTTGATTCGAAAGCAGCCAGGTTGCTCGATGGCTTTGATACCAAGCCGGTGATGAAACGTGGACTGAAGCGACTTTGTGAGGATGCGCTGCTTGGTCGCCCGATCATCCATCCGATTGCCGAGGCTGAAACCGAAGAGCGTGATTCGGGGGCCGGGCCGCAGCATGTTCTTCGCGTGCTACTTGCGGAAGCCAACGTGGTCAACCAGAAGGTGGCTATTCGCATGCTGGAAACACTGGGATGCCGCGTTGATGTTGCCACCAACGGTCGGGAAGCGGTGGACCTGTGGAAACAGTTTCCGTATGCGATGATTTTGATGGATTGCCAGATGCCGGAGCTGGACGGTCTCGCTGCCACGCGACTGATCCGCGAAGGCGAACGTCAGGGGCAGGACATTCCGATAATTGCGATTACCGCCAACACGATGGAGCGTGATCGGGAGGAGTGTCTGCGGGCCGGCATGGACGATTACGCCAGTAAACCGGTAAAAATCGATCTGCTCGGTGAGCTAGTCGCCCGCTACTCTTCGGGCAAGGATCGGATCAGCGCCAGCCCTCCACCATGATCTTGTCGTGATCGGTGGGCTTGCGCAATATGGTAAACGCATCCGCCACTTCATCAAGCCCTACCTGGCCGGTGACCAGTCGGCCGACATCAAAACGCCGATAGGCGATCCGGTGCAGGCTTTCCACAAATTCCGGAACGGAATAACCCAGCACAAACTAGACGGACAGTTCCTTGTTGATACCGATCAGCGGGCGAATATGATCGGTCTGCAGGCAGACGCCTACAACGATGATCCGCGCGTTGCGGGGCGCCTTGAGAAATATTCCGTCGAGTATGCCAGGCACACCGACACACTCAAACACGACGACATTTTTTGGACGGTTGAGTTCTGGCTGTAGTCAGGGATCTTCTGCGGCGGGATCGATGACCAGGTCCGCGCCTTGCAGGGCCGCCAGTCGCCGCCGCTCAGGAGAAAAGTCAGCCGCGATCACTGGCTTAACGCCTTCGCTGCGCAGCGCCGTGATAACGGTCAAGCCTACCGGTCCGCAACCCATCACCAGCGCCGCATCGCCGGATTCGAGCCGGGCCTTGTTGACGGCGTGATAGCCCACCGCCATGGGTTCGGTGAGTGCGGCTGCTGTCGCCGGTGTGCCGGCAGGAACAGGAACCAGCATCGATTCGGACAGCACCATGTATTCTACGAAGCCGCCGGGATATTCATTGCTGTACCCCACCGGCACCATCGGATCGCGCAGGAGTACGGGGGCTGAGCAGACCAGTGAGCCAATCGGTAGTTGGCCGCGCGTTTCCGGACCGTAGGCCAGCACCTCAACGCAGAACTCGTGGCCGAGGACCACTGGATCGAGCGTGGTGAGTTTGAATGTGCCACCCGCTTCCTGGCTGGTCTTGACGAACTCATGGGTGTGCTGCGCGGCGTGCAGGTCAGAACCACAGATGCCGCAGGCGATGGATTTGACCAGGACCTCGCCCGGCCCGGGTTCCGGATCGGGGATCGTGTCCACCCAGATTCGTCCTTCCTGCATGAGTGCAGCCCGCATGGCTACCTCCGGTATAGTGCGTTCATCTTGACCTGAGTGTACGCAAGGAGAACCCATGAACACAGCCGCGACACAAGCCGCTGACCTACCTGCAGACAAGACAACAATGCAGGCCGCGCTCGATGGGATGCGCAAGAGCTGGCTTGCCGAAGGCGAAGTGACCCACGCCGTGCGTCATGACCGCATCGAACGGGCGATCAGTTTGCTCATGGACTACAAGGATCGGCTGGTGGACGCGATGTGTGCCGACTTCGGCCACCGCAGCCGCACCCAGTCACTGTTTACTGATGTGGCGGCCTCGGTCGGCCCCCTCCGTCATGCACAAAAGAACCTGAAACACTGGATGAAGCCTGAAAAGCGCAAGGCAGGCCCGTTTCCTCTCAACCTGCTGGGTGCCAAGGCGCGCATCGAATACCAGCCATTAGGTGTAGTGGGTGTAATCAGCCCGTGGAACTTTCCCGTGAACCTCACCTTCACACCACTCGCCGGTATTCTCGCGGCGGGGAATCGGGTGATGATCAAACCGAGTGAATACACACCAGCTACTTCCGCGCTGTTGGCGGAGATGTTTGCTGCGACCTTCGATCGCAACGAGATCTCGGTCTTTACCGGCGGGCCGCAAACCGGCGCGGATTTTGCGGGGTTGCCGTTTGATCATCTCCTCTTCACCGGCGCCACATCGGTGGGCCGCCATGTCATGCGTGCCGCGGCTGAATATCTTGTGCCGGTAACGCTGGAACTGGGTGGCAAGAGTCCGGTGGTGGTGGGGCGTTCCGCCGATATCGAAAAAACCGCTGAAGCGATCATGGCCGGCAAAATGATGAATGCCGGCCAAATCTGTCTCGCTCCGGACTACGTGTTTGTACCCGATGAACGTGTGGAGGACTTTGTTGCAGCGACGAGAAAATCCGTCGGCAAGATGTTCCCGACGCTGCTCGACAATGATGACTACACCTCGGTCATCAATCAGCGCCATTACGACCGCATCCAGGGATACGTTGAAGAAGCCCGGACTCGTGGGGCACGGGTCGAAGAGATCAACCCTGCCAACGAGGACTTCCGTCAGCAGCCGTACCACAAGATTCCGCCCACGCTGATCATCAATCCCGCGGATGATCTGGCGGTGATGCAGGACGAGATTTTCGGGCCGGTGATGCCGGTGAAGAGCTATCGCAAGGTGGAAGAAACGATCGACTTCATCAATGATCGCCCACGCCCACTCGGGCTTTATTACTTCGGTCAGGATGATGCCGAGGAACACCGGGTGCTCGCTCACACCACCTCAGGTGGTGTGACGGTCAATGACGTCGTAATGCATGTGGCGCAGGAAGATCTGCCGTTTGGAGGCGTAGGTCCTTCGGGTATGGGCAGCTATCACGGCATCGACGGATTCCGGCGCTTCAGCCACGCGAGGTCCATTTTTACTCAGAGCCGCATCGACGTTGCCGCGCTAGCCGGGCTCAGACCGCCTTATTCCGAGAAGACACTGAAGTCGATCGCCATGCAGATGAAGTAAGCGCGACAGAAGTCATGCGGCAGAAGCAGGTGTCGATGTCGAGGTGATGTCCACGAATCCCCACAACCGGCGCTTGCCGCTGCGCACGAAGCTCGCCTTCGCCTCGGGGTGGCTGAAAGAACCGATGGACGATGCAGCTGGCATCGCCACTGTCAGCACCGCTCGGTGAGATTCACAATACCAGGGTTCTCGACACCTACATCGCCGGCGAACACGTGTATTCCGCCGATGCAGCGGCGGCAAAGTAACGCCGGCGCCGTTGGCGGATCTGAGGGGAGGGTGGTCCCCGGTCTCAGACGGCTTTCCCGGGAGAAGTTGCCGAAGGCGATTTCGATACAGATGAAGTGAACCGTGATCGCGTCAGATCAGCAGCGACGACGTAGAGCACCGGGACCAGTATCAGCGTAATCACGGTGCTGAACACGATGCCGAAGGAAAGCGAGATCGCCATCGGCATCACCATCTGCGCCTGCACACTGGTTTCGGCGAGCATCGGCGCGAGTCCGAAGAACGTCGTTAGCGACGTCAGCAGGATGGCGCGAAATCGGGCCATACCGGAGTCGATGGCGGCACTCACCGGGTCCTGCCCCTTTGCCACAGCCGTGTTGACGTAGTCCACCATCAGAAGACTGTCGTTCACCACGACACCGGACAGGGCGATGATGCCGAACAGGGAGATTGCGCTGATGGCCGCATCCATCACGAAATGGCCAAAGATCGCTCCGACGATTCCGAACGGTATGACGCCCATGATGATCAGCGGTTGCGCGTAGGATTTGAGCGGAATCGCCAGCAACGCGTAGATGCCGAACAGGGAAATCATGAAACCGACGAGGATCTGGTCGAACGCCAGCCGTTCTTCTCGCCCCGATCCAGTGAGCGACAGGTCTACTTCCGGATACCGTGACTGCAGTTCCTCCACGAACTCTGCCTGCACCTTGCGCATCACTGCGGCAGGTTCTGCGATCCGCTCGTCGGAGCGGGCGGTGATGGAAAGTGCCCGTTGTCCCTCGATACGCTGGATCGTGGTCACGCCGCGATCCATCGTGTAGTCCGCAACCGCTGCAAAAGGCAGCTCCCTCCCGTCGGGGGTGCGTATCCACATGGACTCGAGATTGCCCAGGCTCACGCGCGCTTCGCGTGGATAACGCACCATCACCTTCACTTCATCATTGCCGCGCTGCACCCGTTGGGCTTCGGCGCCATAGAAGGCGACTCGAACCTGACGAGCGAGATCCGCGAGAGTGAGACCGAGTGCCTCCGCTTCCGGCTTTACGCGCAAACGAATCTCCTGCGGGCCACTGTTGGCCGTTGACTCAACCTCGAACACACCGCTCACCTCACGCAGGTAACGGCTGAGTTCTAACCCGGCGGCATCCACTTGGGTGTAGTCAGCACCGGAGATCTTGAATGCGATGGGTGGTCCGCCACCGGTATGCATGGAAGACTCGAAACGCACAGATCGGGCATCCGGTATCTCGCCGACCGCGTCGCGCCAAGTCTTTTCGATCACCTGCGGTGTCAGCAGCCGGTCTTCACTTCGCGCGAGTTCCACTTGAAACCGCACCCTCTGCGCGTTCTCGACGAAGGCGAACACGTGTTTCATCACATCGCCACCTTCTGGGACCTGCTTTCGAAGCGTTCCATTGACGGCCTCGAGCGTTTGGTTCATGTGGGTGACGATTTCGATGGCGCGGTCTTCATCCACACCTTCGTTCAGCTCAACCGTAGCGTTGATGTAGTCGCTGCCCATTTCCGGGAAGAACACATAACGCACATAACCACCGCCCACGGCACCGGCGCTGATGATGAGCGCGGCGAGAAAAGTGGCGATGGTGAGATAACGATATTCAATCGCCCGGGTGAGCAGGGGTCGATAGTACGTTTGTACGAAACGTTTCAGCCTGCCATCTGAACGGGAGATGCGGCCGCTCTGATGATGCACAGGCGTGGTAATGGCGAGGTGGGATGGCAGCATCAGCTTCGATTCCACCAGCGAAAATAGCAGGCAGAGGATCACCACCCAGCCAATGGCGCCGGCCATGGCCTGCACCGGTCCGGTAACGAACAGCATCGGCAGAAACGCCATCACGGTGGTGAGCACGCCAAAGGTCACGGGCTTCGCAACCCGTTTCGCTGCGACGATGATGTTATCGAGGTTCCAGCCCCGGGAACGCGTTTCAGTATGGACAGCCTCGGCGACCACAATGGCGTCATCGACGATGATACCGAGCACCAGGATGAACCCAAACAACGACAGGGCATTGATGCTGACGTCGATCCCCGGCAGTGGCAGCAACATGAAGGCGCCGAGGAACGACACGGGCAGACCGAGGATCACCCAGCCCGCGACCTTCACGTCGAGAAAGATCCACAGGATCACGAACACCAGGAAGGCACCCATGATCATGTTGCCGGTCAGCATCTCAATGCGACCGTTGAGGTAATACGTATTGTCAGCCCAGGGCGTAATCTCGATACCCGGTGACAGCGAGCGTGTGCGCTCTTCCACATAGTTGCGCACCGCCGCGGCGACATCGATCTCGTTGTCCGTGTCGTTGGCGAAGACCGCGATGCCAAGGCTGGGTTTGCCGTTGAAATAGGCGTGGCTATGGGTTTCGACGAAGCCGTCAGTGATCGTCGCCACATCGCTCAGCCGCAGACGGGTGCCGTCAGGGCGGGTCAACAGCACGATGTTGGCGAACTCATCACCCCGATACGCCTGCCCCTTGGTACGCAGCCGGATGTCGCCACCTTCCGCCTTGATGATTCCACCTGGCAGGTCGAGAGACCAGGTGCGCACTGCCTGCGCCACTGCCTCGAGGGTGAGCCCGTATTGACGCAGGGTATTTTCGTGGACCTCGATGGCGATTTCATACTCGCGGCCGCCCCAGACATCAGCGGCGGACACTTCGGGCAACGCGACGATTTCATCGCGAAGCCTGTCGGCCGTGCTTTTCAACGACGCCTCATCCAGGGCGCCCCAAACCTGAACAGTGATCACCCCGCGCCGGTACCGGAAACGGCTGTAAACCGGTTTCTCCGTTTCGCCGGGAAATGTGGAGATGCCATCAACCGCTACCTTGATGTCATCCATGACGACGTTGATGTCGTAACCATCGAGCACTTCAACAGTCACTGCGCCGAGTCCTTCTGCTGCAGTGCCGCGGATCTCCTTGACGCCTTCGACATTGCGGACGGCGTCCTCGATCTTTACCACCACACCTTCTTCGACTTCCTCCGGTGCGGCGCCGAGATAAGGAACCCGTACGATCACCTGATCGAACACGACGTTGGGCATCGTCTCGGTGCGGATGTTGGTCAGTCCGAAGATACCCAGCAGGATGATGCTGACCATGAGCAGGTTCGTGGCCACATGATTGCGCGCGAACCAGGCGATGATGCCAGCGTGAGGGTTGAGGTGGGGTGTTTGCACCGGATCATACGGAGCCACCGATTCAACGGGCGGCGACCTCGTATCCGGTTGTGGCAGGGATTGATCGTCAGACATCGCTGACCCTGACGATCATGCCGTCAACGGCACCGGTGATGCGCGTCATGCAGATGCGATCACCTTCGTCGAGTCCACGATCGACATAAACCTCATCACCGTGCCGACGCACGATGTTGATTTTCACAGAGCGCAGGCGCTCTTCCGCATCGATGATCCAGACATGGTTATCGTCAGCGAGAGCGGTACGGGGAATGCGATAGAGAAGACCGGCATCCCGGCCAGTGATGGACGCGCTGACAAAGGTGCCCACGCGCAAGGGTTCAGCATCTGAACCGAGCGCATAAGGGTCGTCCACACGCGCCACGCCATAGAGCACACGGGTCTTCGAATCGAATACGCCTTCAGAGCGGACCAGTGCGGCTTCCCAAATGTGAATCTGGACACCAATAGTGGCGGTGAGCCGCACGGGGCTGGCTGCCCGGTTGTCATCAACGGCGGGAAGATCCAGCCAGGCGAGATCTGCGGCAGTGAGCGGCAGGCGCACTTCCGCGTGATCGGTGGCGAAGATCTCCGCCACCGGTGTGCCGGTGTTGATGTACTGGCCTGTGTCCGCACGTTTGTTGCGAACCATGCCGGCATAAGGCGCACGGATGACAGTTCGTGCCAGGTCATCGCGGGCTTTTTTCAGGTCCGCCTCGGCCGCTTCAAGTTCTGCCATGGCCGCAGCGAGTTGGGGTTTGCGCAGGGCGAGATCGGAAGCCTCGCGCTCAGTGGCACGCAGCTCACGGAGGCGTTTCCAGTCATCGAGCGCATAACCGGCGAGTGCATTTTCGGTGGCGATCTGGGTGCGGGCTCGGGCTACTCCCGCTGTTGCCCGTTGTACCTGGGTTTCATAGTTGCGCGGGTCGATCCGCAAGAGCACATCGCCGGCGGTGAAGGTGCCACCTGCAACGAACGCCGAAGATGTGTCGAGAATCTGCCCGGAGACTTCCGTAACCAGCACGGTTTCGGTTCGCGGCAATACTTCACCCTGCGAATCGACGGTGAACGTGACCGGTTCACGTCGGGCAGGGATGATGTTGACCAGAACCGGAGGTCTCGCCTGGGGTTCCCGCGCCGGGGACGGGCGATTCGCGATCAGGAGCCCTGTCGCGCCCACGGCGACGATCAACAGGATCAGAGGCAGGACGTATTTACTGAACATCTGCGGCTACGGCCGTGAAAGGACGTCCTGAGTCTAACACGGGCATGCTTCTCGCCCTGCAGTTTGCCGGCTCCTCTCTGTTACGCAGTATTGCCTGCCATGCCAGAAGTGAGGCGTCAGTCGCCTCTGGTGGAATAGCTGGGTGGCAATTGTTGTTTGCCGGCACGTGCACAGGGCCGCAGCTTCTTCTATTGTCGCGATTCCTGATTTCAGGCACGGTTATCCACTGGCGGCATGTCATGAATCTTGCAGAGAAACGGTCATTGGCAGGGCAGTTCTACGAACAAGGTTTTGTAATCCGTCGCGGGTTCTTTCCCGAGACGATCCGGAACGAAGTGATCCGGTCGATCAATGGCCAGCTCAATCCGGTGCTGGCGCCGGCTGAATTCGAAACGGATGTGGGCTACCCCGGTGCCCCTTCTTCCCGGGGGACGACGGGTGGAATGACACCCAGACGACTGCTCGCTGCCTGTTCGCGGTTTCCGGTGCTGCGCGACTTTGCGCTCAGTTCAGATGTGGCTGATGCGATCCGTGAGCTTTTGGGTGAATCCGCGATTTCCCTTGCCCAAGCCCACCACAACTGTGTGATGACCAAGGCACCTGATCATTCGAGTGCAACCCTCTGGCACCAGGATGTGCGCTACTGGAGCTTTGATCGTCCTGAGCTCGTCTCGATGTGGGTGGCACTGGGTGATGAAAACCTGCAAAACGGTTGCCTGCGGGTCATACCCGGAAGCCATCGTCAGGAGTTCGACCGGGGGCGGTTCGATCACGCGCTCTTCCTGCGACCGGATGTGCCGGAGAACAAGCCGCTGCTGCGCTCCGCTCATCCTGTGGAACTCAGTGCCGGTGACGTGCTGTTTTTCCATTGCCGACTGCTGCATGCGGCAGGGTCGAACCGGAGCGATCAGGTGAAGCTCGCGGGCGTGTTCACCTATCACGCAACGCACAATCAACCGATTCCGGGCACCCGGTCGGCGCAGTACCAGAGCATTGAACTGTCGTGAAAGACGGGCGAGAACCATCGACATCTGATGCCGCTGCGCTGTTTCGCGAAGCGATGCAGGATGTGAAGCCGTTGCAGAAGTCTGCGCCTCTGAACCCGGCGGTGCAGGACAGGGTGCACGGACCACCGAGTGAAGCCCAACTGCGGGCACGTTCCGCTGCTCTGGGCGAAAAGAAACCGGAAGCGCCGGACTACCTGACGCTTGGTGAAGTACCGATTGTTGCACCCCGTGATTTTGTTGCCTGGCGGCGTGAAGGTGTCCAGGAACTGGTGACTGACAGACTCCGCAAGGGGCACTACGTGCCAGCGGATTCGCTCGATCTGCACGGCGAGAAAGTGCGACGAGCCCGTGACATGGTGCACGACTTTCTGGTGGGAAGTCTCAGCCACGGTCACCGGTGTGTGCGGATCGTGCACGGGCGTGGCGAGCAGTCACCGGATCCGGCGCGCCTCAAACGTTATGTCACTGCATGGCTGCAGGTACATCCGCTGGTGAACGCGTTTGTCAGCGCCACACCACTCATGGGTTACACAGGTGCGGTCTTTGTACTGCTGCGCAAGTCAAAAGAAGCAAAGGCCCATAACCGTGAGCTGCATGGTGGCGGGTCGCCGGACGACGAAACCTGAGCCTGGTCCTTTCAAAGGCGGCCCTTGCCCAGATCAAGATCGCCGCGCACGAGATTAAGGCGCAGCACGTCGCTCGCACCTTCAGCGAGTCGTAACGAGCGGATCTCCCGGTAGAGCGACTCGAGCGGATGCCCGGTCACCAGTGCGTTGCCGCCCACGAGCTGGATGGCGATGTCGACAACCTCCGTCACCGCTTCGGTTGCGAAGACCTTGCAACAGATCGCCTCGTTGACGATGTTCTCTCCGGCTTCCGCAAGGCGAGCAGTACGGTACAACATGGAACGGGCAGCAAAGGTGCGAATGCGCATGTCGGCGTAACGCATGCGTACACCTTCTTTGGCGGCGCGTGGTTCGCCACTTCTGTCCGGTTGCAGGATGTGACTGCGCACCAGATCCGTCGCGTACATCATCCAGCCCGTCACGTTGGCGGCGATGAGCAGGCGGGTGTCACCGATCTGTTGCATGGCGCGTGGCATCCCTTCACCCGCTTTGCCGATGATATGGGTCGCCGGAACCCGCACGTTGGTGAACGTGAAGGCGGCGTGGTGGCTGCCGTCAACGGAAGAGAACCTTCGGGTCAGCGAAACACCTGTGGCGTTGGTATCGATCACCACCAGCGCAGGGCCCTTGCCCGGGATGGTGCAGAGTGTGTTGATGAAGTCCGCGTTGCCACCACCCGTGACATAGGACTTCTGGCCGTTGACGATCAGCCAGTCGCTGTCCTGCACAGCGGTCGTTGGTGTGGGCGCGTCGTCCGGCTCGGTGAATCCGAAACCACCACGCTTCTCACCGGCAAGAAGTGGTGCGAGGTGTGTTGAGCGCAGGGGTTCTTCCACCCGGGCGAGCACGCCTGGACCCGGACCAAAGACTGAACCCAGATGCGGCGCGTGCCTCGATGCGAGCGCTTCGCGCACCACGGTCATGGCCAGAGGGCCGGCTTCCGTACCACCGAACGCGCGCGGCTGGGACATTGGAAAAAAACCCAGACGTCTGGATTCGGCAACCACATCTGCATATGTGAGTTCGCGGGAACAGAGGAAGTCACCTGCGAACGACATGGCCCGTTCGCGCAGTTCAAGCAGTTCAGTCGACAGTTGGTCCGGCATGACTATTCCCAGCAGATTGGTCAGGAGATTTGGAAAGAGAAGATCCGGGCATCATCCGAGAGCCGGTCCCGCGAGGAACAACGCAATGATCAGCAGCAGGATGAGCATCACGCCCAGAGAGTAAAGGATGAGTGTTTCCCGTTTGCTATGTTGTTTGATCAGTGCTTCAACCTCTTCCGGTGTTTTGCCTGCCAGTTGGCTGCTCAACCGATAGCGGGTTAAACCGTCCGGCCGTTTTGGCACTCGAATGAAGAGCTCTGGTGTATCGGCAAGACGTGCCGAAGCTTCCTGCATGGAACAGTTTGCCATCCTCGCGACTTCCATCGGATGCATGGCATTGCCGCCGTTGTCCTTGAACGAAAGGTAGATATCGAAGAGTCGCCGCACCTTGCCGCGATACCTGAATCTGAAAAAAGGCAGGTTCAACATAAGAGCACCGGGGCTGCGTCAGGCGCGGTGAGCGGCCTCGACTTTCTGTATCGATGGCCGCGCCGCCATCTGGTCGTGGAAGGCCTTCAGCTTGGGAAAACGCCGGATGTCGACGCCGTCACCTTCGAGCCAGGTAGACAGCACGTAGAGGTAGATATCGGCAATCGAATAAAGATCACCCAGAACCCATGGTCCTTCGAGCATGCCGTCTTCAATGAGCTGAAAGCAGTCCGCCATGTTCTGCGGAACCTTCACCTTGAGGGCTTCGATCGCTGCGGGATCGTCGGTCCAGCGTGAGCCGCGAAAGCGATGCGCATGGGCGACGTGGACGGTTGAACAGAGATAGCTGTTGAACGCCTGCATCTGGGCAAACCGGAAGGGATCGTTCAGAGGCGCAAGACCCGCAGCCGGTGCGCTATGGGCGATGAAGGCGAGAATCGCGGGTGTTTCGGTGATGATGCCGCGAGCAGTAACCAGTGCGGGGACGCGCCCTTTGGGGTTGATGGCGAGGTAGTCCGCGGAACGCTGTTCATTGCGCCTGAAATCGAGCCGGCGGGTATCATAGGTCAAGCCAGACTCTTGAAGAGCGATATGCGAGGCAATGGCGCAGGAACCCGGTGCGTAGTAAAGGATCATGGGAAACATCCGCAAGCTGGTATGCCCCATCTTCGCCCAGGGCGACGCGGTTGTCAGGGGGCAGCCACGGGAGCAGTTACACTCTTGCTGTGATCGAAGTGTCCTTCGGTCAGAAAGTGCCGGGTTTGGCGCATGACTTCAGCGTCGCGCATCATGAACGTGTGGGTCACCGGCAGTGTGATGAAATCTCTCATCCCGTCTACCCGGGTTGCCGCGACGCTGACTTTGCCATCGTCCGCATCGGGCAACATGCTCGACAGTAGTGCATTCATTGAATCGGTACCGGCGATGACCCCTAACTCGAGGTTTACAGGGCCGAGGGTTTTAGGCACCGAAGCCGGATCTGTCCCGAGTTGTGCGCCCGCAGGTCCATTCACGGCTGCAAATCCGGGAACGTCCCGAAGTGTATCGACGATCTCGCTGCTCTGGTTGGGTGGTCCGAGCATGACCACACGACCGAGTTCTGGAATGTCGTGATCGCGCAGATAGATGCGTGTGAGGATGCCGCCGAGAGAGTGAGTGACGATGTGGTAGTCCATGCCGGACAGAGCTTCTGTCAGTCGTCTGCACTCGGCGACACCGTCTTGCAGCGCCAGCGGAGCCAGTTCTTCGATGGGGTGTTCGCGGGAAGGGTAACCGATGTTGGCGATCTTGAAGCCCACGTTATCGAGGTGTTGAGCCATCGCTCTCATGGAGTCCGGGGGACGAATCAATCCGTGCAGCAGAATCACACAGTCAGCGGCGATCACTGCAGGCAGTATCGCGGTCAGCAGGCACAACATAAGCAGTGACTTCGCGGCGAAGTGTGCTTTCATGCTGCGGCCGCGTCCGATCGGGTGGCGATGAAGATGGCACGAACCGGAGCGGGATGGCCTTCGATCGTTCGCGACGGATCGTTCGGATCAAGCGCCTCCGGCAACGATTCAAAGGTCATCCAGGGTGTGGTTCGTTGTTCCAGCACCGTGATCGGAGTGATGTCGACCACCCGCGGACCATGTAGACCTGCTGCCGACATCCAGCCCTCAACAGTGCGAATACTAGGGATCACACTGACGTTGCGCATGCGCGCATATCGACCTTGTGGATAAAGAGATGACTCGCCGGAAACGATCAGTGTTTCGACGATGCAGGTTCCTCCAGGAACACAGCACGCGGTCAGATGTTTCATATGTTCCAGTGGATCTTTGCGGTGATACAGAACGCCCATGGACAGCACAGCGTCGAAACAGGTGATGTGCGGGCTCTCTTCCAGAGTAAGCGGCAGAACCCAGTTGTTGGCCTCACCGAGGAGCTTGACCGCTGCGAGATGCTGCATGCAGTACAGCAGTGTTGGATCGATGCCGACTACGAAATGTGCGCCCGCATCGAGCATCTGCCAGCCGAAGTAGCCGTTGCCACAGCCGACGTCGAGGATGCGGGCACCGCGAAGTTGTGTGAAGTGGGGCTTCAGACGTTCCCACTTCCAGTCGGAACGCCACTCAGTATCGATGTGAAGGCCTCCTAAAGCCCAAGGGCCCTTGCGCCAGGGCATGAGCGCCCGCAGCGCAGTTTGTGGGTCCTCCCCTGCGACCAGTTGTTGGACTGCGGCACTCCAGGCGGGAAAGTCGCCATGCATCGTGGCCGAATATCGGGATGCACAGTCGGCAATGGCGTCCGCCCACTCCGGCAGTACCGCAGTGCAGCGATCGAGTTCAGTTTCGAGAAATCTCTCGAAGCTCATCCCGATGGTCACGTGCGTACGATCATCGATAGCCAGTTGAGACAGCGGAACCAGGTGGTTACCTCGGCAAAGCCGGCGGCGTGCAGGCGCTCATGGTGCATCGATTCCGTATCAACGATCATCACGTTTTCGATCGCCGCGCGTTTCTGCCGGATTTCGGTGTCGCTGTACCCGTTTGCCGACTTGAACCCGTGATGAGTCTGGTTCATGAAATGTTCGAGCCCGGGATCTTCGTAGCGGATTTTCTCCGAGAGCAACAGGAGACCGCCATCGCCGAGGGCTACGCGAATCTTTCGCAGCAGAGCCAGCCGGTCATCCGGTTGAACGAATTGCAGAAGCCAGTTGGACAGGATCACACGGGCGGAGGCGAACTCGAGATCCCGTACATCGGCTTCGATGAAATGCACCCGTGGATCGATCACCAGGGCACGGGCCCTGGTCAGCATCGCCGCGGACTGATCGACTGCATTCACCTCACATGGTGAATCGCCGAATGCGGCCAGCAGAGCAATCGTGGTGGCGCCCAGCGAACAGCCGAGATCATAGACGCGATCACCCGGGGCGAGATGGCGGGCGGCGATCAGTCCTGTCATCGGCACCACCAGCTCATAACCCGGGACGCTGCGCCGGATCATGTCGGGGAACACACCCGCCACGCGTTCATCAAAGACGAAGTCAACAAGGTGAGGAGCGTCGTGGCGGTAGATTTGATCCTTCACGATCAGGTCTCGATCACCTTCAATCCGATGGGCATATGCGACAGGAAGCCGATCTCCTGCTTGAGGTCGAGCCGCGTCAAGGGGTGCTGATCGAGCCACGCACTCGGCACCATGATCTGCAGCACTTCATCACTGGCCTTGAGGTGGATGTCCGGCACCTCATCGTTTTGACGCGAGCGCCGGAATACCACGGCAAGGCGGAGCAGTACGGTCAATCGCAAGAGCGCCTGCGCATCTTCACCGGTGAACAGATCAGCAGGGATCTTACGACGGTGGGAGCGGACCAGGGTGGCGAGCCGTGATTGGTCACGTTTCGAGAAGCCAGGCATATCCATATTGAGCAGCAGATAGCTACCATGTTTGTGGTACTGGCTGTGGGATATGTCCATGCCGATTTCGTGCAGGTCCACAGCCCATCGCAACAGCACCACATCGTCGGCGTCGGCGAGTTTCCATGCCTTTGCGACCTGGGCGTGGAGCTTTACAACAAGATCGCGGACACGATCTGTATGGCTAGGTTCGATGTGGTAGCGGCCACGCAAGCTGGCCACGGTCGCTTCACGGATGTCAGCGCGGTGCACACGGCCGAGAATGTCGTGGATAAGGCCTTCGCGCAGTGCGCCGGTTGAAGCGTGCATGAAGCTGATATCGAGTTCAGCGAAGACCGCCGCAAGGATCGCCACACCACCGCAGAACACCGGTGCGCGTTCAGCCGAGAGCTGCGGCAGATCAACCAGATCGATTTGTCTTGCTTCTATCAGGCGGCCGATCAGCCACTCGAGACCTTCGGCAGTGATGACGCCGTGCGGGAAGCCATTACCCGACAGTACTTCTTCGATGGCGAGTACGGTGCCGGAAGCACCGATGGCGGTCTCCCAGGTTCCGGGATGAAACAGATAACTCACCGGCTCGAGTTCCTGACGACCCAGGTTGACCGCCAGTTCGAAGTTGCGGCGTCCGGTTTTGCCATCCGGAAAACAGCGGCTCGACATGGCCACGCAGCCCATGTGCACACTTTCCATGATGTCGGGTTCGAAGTGGCTTCCGATGATGAGTTCGGTGCTGCCACCACCGATATCCACCACCAGCCGCCGGTCGTTGTTGTCTTCAAGGCTGTGCGAAACGCCGAGATAAATCAAGCGAGCCTCTTCGCGACCACCAATCAGTTCGATGGGATGCCCGAGTACTCGTCCGGCTTTCTCAATGAATTTTGCTGAGTTCTTGGCCTGACGAAGGGCGCTGGTACCAACGATGCGGACGTTTTCTTCCTGGAGCCCGCGCAATCGTTCCGCCAGCCGCTCCAAACAATTCAGTGCCCTTGTTTCGGTTTCCTCCGTGAGGTTGCTGTCTTCATCCAGACCCGCAGCCAGCCGCACCATCTCCCGGTATTTGTCGACCACCTGAATGTGGCCGTCGCGTTCATTGACCACCAACAGATGAAAACTGTTGGAACCGAGGTCGAGCGCAGCGAGTTGTCTACGCATGTGCACTGACCTGGGCAGGGACTGGACAATCCAGAGCGCCCGCCAAAAGGTGGAGCAAGGCGTTTTCCAGCTTGTCGATCCCGTTGCTAGCCGCCAGGGTTTTGACCATGGCCTTCAACACCTTCGGTTTCTGCAGTGGTGCCAGCATTCGTAGACGGGAGAGTGCATGGCTCACGGCGTTGAAGTCTGGGTTCGGCAGCGGCTGGTTTGGCAGCTTCAACCCGATCTGGGCAAAGGCTTCATCAACGAGTGTGCGCCGGGCGCCGGTCTGGGATTCGGCTGTGGCAGCAAGGGATGCAAAGAGAGAAAGCAGTTCCACCTGCACCTGTTTGCTCGAAGAGAACCGCACACGCCCGCTCGAAACCCCGGTGAAGTGCGGAGTGAGGTCCTTGATCAGCGTCACGCAGACCAGCCATTCGAAGAGATCGAGGGATGTATCGTGGTTCGCAAGACGTGCAATCTGCTGCTGGAAGAGGCGGTACTGGGCCGTGGACTGGGTCTTGAGCGCCGGAATCGACATGGCGAGCAGCGTGATCTTCTGATCAGGGTGGATGTTTCTCATGACATCAAAGTGGCGCAGGCTGTCCTCTACGGTGTGGGGCCCCATCTGGGCGGCCAACTGGCTGAGTTGCTCTGTGCGGATCGCATCATCCGCCGACAGCAGCATGGCGTACGTCAGCGTCGTTGCCGACAGCACTTCATGTGTCGCCTGGGTCAACGCCTTGTCGGCAAGCTGCAACAATAGTCGTGCGCGGGTCAGTGCGGCATCATCCGGATTGCCGATGGCGCTGACGATCGCATCAGAAACCTCAGACGCTTGAATCGCAGAGTGCTGCTGTGGAGCGAGACCGCTCGTACGTGCGTCCTCGGGGGTTTTGAAAGCACTGTCCGGCAGTTGCGTGGTGACCGGGAACTGACCGCTCCAACGTGGTTCAATGCTTCGGATTCGCACGTCGAGTGGTGGGTGAGTAGAAAAAAAGCCACTCAAGAAACGCCGTGCCGCCACCGCTCTGAAGAAGAGGTGACTCGCTTCATTGGCCTGGTTGTTGTTGACAGTAGAGCCTACCGAGAACCCGCCAATTTTTTTCAACGCCCCGGCGATCCCTCCCGGATTGCGTGTGAACTGTACTGCCGCTGCATCGGCGAGGAACTCGCGTTGGCGGCTGACCGCGGCCTTGATTACGTTGCCGAAAAAAGTTCCCCCGTAGCCGATGACGACCAGACTGAGACCAAGGCCGATCGCGGCGATGCCGTTCTTGCGGCTCTTGCCGCCCGCGCGTGCGATGGCGCGACCGATCAGGCCGATGAAAAGAATGCCGTGCAGTACCGCGATCAGGCGAAGGTTGAGGCGCATGTCGCCATTGAGGATGTGGCTGAACTCGTGCGCGATGACACCCTGCAATTCATCTCGGGTGAGCGTTTCCACGGTACCTCGGTTCACCCCGATCACCGCATCTTCGATGGAATGACCCGCGGCAAATGCGTTGATCCCCGGCTCATCCAGGACATAGACCGGGGGCACCGGTGTGCCGGAGGCAATCGCCATTTCTTCAACCACATTGAGCAGAAGGACTTCCTTGAAATCCGCCTGCTCGCGGGTGACGAGGCGACCGCCGAATGATTCGGCAACAACACGCCCGCCGCCGCGCAGCCGAAAGTACTTATAGAGCGTGGCAACACCCACGATGCCGAGTACGCCAACGGTGATGAGGCCCCACGTCCCGGCGGGAACCGCGCCAAGCAAACCTACGGTGGACGTATCTGCCGTCGGTAGAGCGCCATCCCCACCCAGGAAAAACATGAACCCGACCAGCAGATTCGTCAGCAGTACAAGGGTCAGAACCGCTGCAACAAACAAGAGGCCGAGCTGCCAGGTACGGCGCCGCGCGGCATCCTGGGCCTTGAAAAAATCCACTGATCAGTCAGGTCAGAACGAAACCTTTGGTGCGGCCTGCATGGCCTCGCGATCCTGGTATTCTAGGAGCTGAACCTCCACCTGAGCGAACGCGTTCTTGAAGCGATTCTTCAGGGTAACCAGCTTGTTGTAGATGGAGACCAGCCAGAAGGCGAGTGCTGCTACAACCACGAGAATGATGATCAGTTCCATAGTCCGGTCCTTGAGTTGAGCGGGTGTTCAGGCGAGCTGTCAGTCCGGCAGACCGAGTACACGTTTGGCGATGACGTTGAGCTGTACTTCGCTGGTACCGCCTTCAATGGAGTTGGCTTTTGACCGCAGCCATTGGCGTGGGGTAACCAGTTCCTTTTCATCAAACTCAGCGCCTCCCCAGCCGAGGCTACGGGTGCCCATGAGGTCAAGCATCAGATCGTACTTGCGCTTGTTCTGTTCGGTTCCATAAAACTTGAAGATGGATGCCAGGTTCATGTCGGCCTTGCCGGCTTTGGCTTCTTCATAGGAACGCCCGAGGGTGAGCTGGAAAGCGCGGTCGTTCTGGCGGTGATTGATCACCTTGTCGCGGAAAGCCGGATCGGCGATGCGTCCGTCTGCGGTCTTGCCGATGTACTCGCGGGCGATGTCATGCAGTTGCCTTCCGGTACCACCAAGCGCTGAGTTGCCGCCGATGCCGGAAATCATCTGCCGCTCGTGCTGCAACAGTGCCTTGGCAATGGTCCAGCCATGATTGAGTTTGCCGACCAGCTGATCCTTCGGCACCTTGACGTTGTCGAAAAACGTCTGGCAGAACGGTGATGAGCCGCTGATGAGCGGAATCGGCGAAGTGGTGACGCCGGGTGATGTCATGTCGAAGAGCAGGAAGCTGATGCCTTCGTGTTTCGGTGCCTTGGTGTCGGTTCGCACCAGACAGAAAATCCAGTCCGCATAGTTGGCGTAGGAGGTCCAGATCTTCGAGCCATTCACCAGCCAGTGGTCACCCTTGTCTTCTGCCTTGGTCTGTAGCCCGGCGAGATCCGACCCCGCACCGGGTTCCGAATAACCCTGACACCAGCGGATCTCGCCCCTCACGATGGATGGCAGGAAACGCTGCTTCTGTTCTTCGCTGGCGTATTCGAGCAGGACCGGGCCCAACATCCAGATGCCAAAGCTCTGCAGCGGCGAGCGGGCATTGATGCGACGCATCTCTTCTTCGAGAACCTTGTTCTCTTCCGCGGTCAGGCCACCACCACCATAGGCCTTTGGCCAGCGGGGTGTGGTCCAGCCTTTTTCCGCCATACGATCGAGCCAGAGTTTTGAATCCGGATTGGCATAGGCCGCATTGCGGCCACCCCAGACGGCCTCTTCTTCGCCGCCCGGTGTGCGCATGGATGCAGGACAATTGGCGTCGAGCCAGTTCTGTGTTTCCCGGCGGAACGTTTCGATATCAGCCACGGTGAGCTCCCTGTGAATCCGCCGGATTTTAATTGAAGCGGATGCGGCGTTATAGTCGCGGGCTTCCTCGGCGTTGCCAACAATCGACAGGATCACACCATTTGAACGCTTTCCTGGATCTTCAGTACGCACGCCAACATGAATGCAAGCATGGTTAGTTGGGACAGCCGCACCTTTCGCAACACGATGGGGCAGTTCAGCACGGGCGTAGTCATTGCTACCGGAATGTTGCGAGGAGAACCCGCTGGCTTCGCCGCCCAGTCGTTTGTATCCCTCTCACTGGATCCACCACTGATTGCGGTGTGTCCGGGCAAGACCAGTACCAGCTGGCCGAAACTGCGTGAAGCCGGCAAGTTCTGCATCAACGTGCTTGCGGCAGATCAGAAAGCGGTGTGCGACACCATGGCGAAGAGCGGCATCGACAAGTTCGCCAGCATTCCCTGGCGCGCTGGCACAACCGGCTCACCGATCATCGAGGGTGTGATTGCGTGGATCGACTGCCAGCTTGAAGCGGAACATGAAGCCGGGGATCACACCATTGCTGTGGGTCGAGTAGTCAATCTCGGCGTTGATGCCCCAGAAAAATCGCCACTGCTGTTTTTTCAGGGCCGTTACGGTTTGTTTACGGGGTTGTAGCCATTGAAGTACCTCGCGAGTGGCGCGAGGCTCAGACCCTTCAACGGATAATCGCTTCCAGTGCCTCCCAGTGCAGATCACCGAAAGTACCATTCGGATTGACTGGCTGAATACAGATGTGATCCGCACCCGCGTCGAAGTGCTCCTGGATACGGGCCTTGATGCGATCCACATTGCCCCAGGCGAAGGTGGCATCGATGAACTTGTCAGAACCGCCGTTACCGAGATCATCTTCGGTAAATCCCGACCGCAGCCAGTTGTTGCGGTAGTTGGGCAAACCGAGATAGATCGAAGCCACCGGTCGAGCGAGCTTGCGTGCGGTCGCTGCATCTTCACATAGGACCACCTTCTGCTCCACACACAGCAATGGCCCTTTACCCATCACTTTGCGCGCCATGGCGGTGTGCTCGGGTGGGGAGAAGTAGGGATGCGCGCCGTTGGCCTTCATCGCGGCCAGTTCCAGCATCTTCGGTCCGAGCGCAGCGATCACGGTCTGGGGTTTTTCGGCGGGCTGTGCGCCTTGATAGGGAGAAGCGGCCATCTTTTCAAGATAGGCGCGCATGGTAGGTACAGGTGCCGCGTATTTGAGGCCACGTACGCCTTCAACCAGCGGTTTGTGCGATACGCCGAGCCCGAGCAGGAAGCGTCCCCCACTCTGTTCGGCCAGCGCCATCTGTCCTGCCAGTGTCACGCCGGGTTCGCGGTGATAGATGTTCGCGATGCCGGTGGCGAGATTGAGGGTCTTCGTATTCGCAAGCAGCCAGCTGGCCGTCACAAAGGGATGTTTGCCGACGGTTTCCGGGATCCACAGTGTGCTGTAGCCAATACGTTCGATCCGCTGCGCAGCTTCTGCGGCTTTTGCGGCTGGCAAGCCATCAAAAAAATACCAGACACCCAGTTTGCCGGGATTCATGTTTTTATTTCCCTGTGAAGTTGCCGGGGCGACGTTCAGACACGGAGCGGATGCCTTCCTGTGCATCATCAGTTGCCCGCAGCCACTTCTGCTCGGAGAGTTCGTGTTCGGTCGCCTTGACCACCGCGTCATAGAGATCGCCGCGCATGGTGGCGCGCACGGACATCAGTGCGAGCGGCGCGTTTTCGGCAATCTCCTTCGCGAGGGTCATCGCTGCGGAGCGCAGCTGGTCATGCGGCACCACCTGGTCTGCAAGACCCATCTCAAGGGCTTCCTCCGCACGCACCCGGCGACCCGTGAGCAACATGTTCATGGCGTTCTGCTGACCGACGATGCGCGGCAGTGTCACTGATATGCCGAAACCCTGGTGGATGCCGAGCTTGACGAAGTTTGCGGCGAACTTGGCTTCAGTGGATGCAATCCGGAAATCCGGCACCAGTGCAAGGCCGAGACCGCCACCTACCGCCGGACCATTGATGGCGCCGACCACCGGCTTCTTGTTGCGAAACAGGCGCGCTGCTTCCCTATAGAGTTTGCCGGTGGTGTTGCGGAACCCTTCCTCGGTAAAATCTTGGCTGCCCGACCCGTCTGATCGCCCCGTCCCGAAATTTGCGCCTGCGCAGAACGCCTTGCCGTTTGCAGTGAGAATCACCACGCGGCAATTGTTGTCTGCGTCCATCGCATCGAATGCATCGGCAATCTGTCCGATCAGGCTGTAGTCGAAGAAGTTGTTGGGCGGACGCTGGATCTCAACCGTAGCCACATGATTTTCCAATGTCACCGTAATATCGGTGTAGCCGCTCATCAAAAGGTCCCCCAACAGAAGAAGTGAATGGAATCCCAGGATAGTAACAGCAAAGAGGAAGGCGCTCACGGGAAGGTCAAGCGTCCGGGCATCTGGCAACTCGCGTTCCCATCCATGCTTGGCAATCTCTCGTACACCATCGTTGGCATGGTGCAAACCAAGTTCGTCGGTGATCTTGGAGCGCAGGCGATCGCCGCGGTAGGTGCCGGTCAGCGGGTGTTCTTTGCCATTCAGGCGATCCTCATGGCGGTCAGCGCGGGGACTACGGCGCTGGTTGCCCGCGCATGGGGTGCCGGTGACTTCACCGAAGCCAGCCGCGTCACCATGGCATCACTTGCTGTGGGTGTCGTTCTGTCGCTCCTCATGTCCACACTTGGATTGTTGTTCGCCGATTCCATGGCCGGTGTCTTCGGGCTTGATGCGGCAACACTGCATCTCGCGGCGGACTACATCGAGTGGTTGTGTATCTTCAACATCGCGTTTGCAGCCAACTACATCCTTGGCGCCGCATTACGCGCATCCGGTGACGCCTGGACTCCGCTATGGATCGGTTTTGCAGTTAACCTTGTGAACCTGCCGCTTCTCTATGTGCTGGTTTTCGGCAAGTTTGGTTTTCCGGAACTGGGTGCCAGTGGTGCAGCGGTGGCAGGCGGTTTTGCATTCGCCTTTGGTGGTGCGGTGCTGCTCGTCATGTGGATCAAACAGAAGTTCCGAGTGCGCCACGTCGGTGGTGGCTGGTGGCGGCGGGAACGCCTCAAACGACTACTCGATATCGGTTATCCCGCCGCGGTGGAGCAAGGTGTTTTTCAGGTCGGCTTTTTCATCTTTCTGATGTTGATCGGCCGCAACTATGGCACCGAAGCTTTTGCCGCCTACAACGTGGGTGTGAACCTGCTGATGGTGTGCATGACCGTTGGATTCGGCTTTTCCATTTCCGGATCCACACTCGTTGGTCAAGCACTCGGTGCGAATGATCACGCGGCGGCACAACGCGCCGGTTACCGATCGATGTGGCTGGCCATCGTGTTTATGGGGCTGGTGGGTGCGGTGATCTGTTTCTATGCGTGGGAGATGGCGGACTTCTTCCTGAACGATCCGGTGACGATCGAACACACGGTTGAATTCACCTATGTGCTTGGTGCGATGATGCCCCTGATGGCGATCGACTTTGCCATTGGCGGATCACTGCGTGGAGCCGGCGATACTCGCTTTCCGCTCATGGCGACGTTTGCGGGTCTCATCGGCATGCGGTGCGGCCTGGCAATTCTCGCCACCTGGTACGGATTGCCAGTGGTGTGGGTGTATGCCGCACTGGTTGGCGATTATCTGCTCAAGGGCGCGATGTTGTTGTGGCGATTCCAGAGCGGTCGCTGGCGTACGGTGGTGAAGTCCTACGACACGGGCTTGCACTGACAGGGCTCCGAAACAGGTTACTTCTGCGGCGGTCCATCGTTGCGATCACCCTGCCCGACGACCTCGAAGATAAGACCAGAGAGCGGAGCCACACGCGTGACCCGGAAAATGAGACCCGAACGCGACATCGGTCGTACCCGTCGCACCTCCTGCAGGCGGCGAATGAACCCGCATACTGTAATCAGACGCGCGACACCGGAGATGATGAACACCCCGTAGAGCGGTGTGAGCCAGGTAAACACCTCTCCGCTGAAGCTCACTTCATTTGGCAGGTGTGTTCCGAGCCAGGCGCCGATGAGCGCACCGATGAACGTCCCGCTTGCTGCGATGACCCCATGCACGGCCATCAGCGTGACGCGGCGATCACGTGGTGTCAGGTCATAGACCATATTGCCTGCACTCAACGTGAACCCCGCCCAGGCAAGACCGGAGATCGCCTGGACGATAAGCAGATAGACGTAGTGCGTCGAGAACACCCACAGCACTGGCATGAGCGGAATGATGAAACCGGTTGTCGCGAGGATCAGACGATTGCCGAAGAGATCCGAGAGTCGCCCCCAGCGATTGAGTGTCAGGAACTGGATGCAGACGGACGCTGCCGTGTTGAACATGAAGGCGAGATAGGAGAATTCGAGATCACGCAGCATGTAGAGCGCAAAGTACGGAGAGGCGATCGCCACTGACAGCTGCATGCAGGCGAAAAAGGCGGTAAACGGCAGCAGTCCGGATTCCCGATAGACCTTCCGCAGACCCCTGAAGCCGGTATCGATTGCCGCAACCTGGCCGGGTGGGTCTACATCTGCCCGAGATGCCACGCTGACAGCGCCCTGAAGAGGCTTGCCAGCGCGAAGATCGTGATGAAGCCCCACGCAGTCAGTTCCCAACCTGCGAAGAGATGCAGGATCAAACCGGCGAGGCCAAGCGCCGTGAAGTTGGCAAGACTCGACAGTTGGGTGCGCAAGGCGAAGAACCGGCCACGCCGGCTTTCCCGCACCAGGTCTCCCATAAGTGAACCCCACTGTGGTGAACCGAGATTCGGTCCAACGAAATAGACGACGGCAAAGAGGATGAGCAGTGGCAATGCGAGATCCGGATACCAGATTGGCAACACCGTGAGCGGCAGCAGCGACAGCGCCTGTAACAACGCTCCGGCGACGATGATCTCCTTGCGTTTGCGCAGCCGACGGCCGAGCCAGGCTGAAGCAACCTGGGAGAACGATGCCAACAGCGGCGGCAGTGACGCGAGAACGCCTACCTGCGTTGTGGTCGCTTTGAGGAAAACCGCAAACGCAGAGAAATAGTTTTCAGCGCTCCCCATCATCGCCGAGTAGTACACCCCGTCGCGCACGGAATGCTTGAGCGAACGGTCGATGACCGGATCAGGGTCGAGGGTGTTCTGGGGTTCCTGTGGCATTGCCACGACTAACTCAAAGCTCTGGCGCGTTATCGCGCCGGGATCATAGATGCAGTAGAGCCTACGATCACGATCAATCGATGATGTACAGAACTGAGGACGCTCATGCACTTTCTAACTGAAAACAAACAGAGACTCTTCTGCTGCAGACCGGCATTGTAGCGACCATGCCTAGCAACTTTTGAGTTTCAGTGCTAGCAGGTTCTCTTACATGCGATTTCGATAGAGCCGTGCATGTCTGGCCCTTTCACGATCTTGCTCAAATTAATCATCCTCCGGAACACACGGGGCGGATAGTGGTATTAGCGTGTGTTCTTACCGCGCCCAATCTTCACAAGTCGTAAAAATAGCAGTCGCCGCTGACTGTCTCCCCGCTCTCAGTTTCAGCTCCGTCCAGCTCAGCGTAATTTTCTGAGTAGCGGTAGCATTCGCTCGAAACAGACTAGCCTTCATCCATTTCAGCTCCCTCAATCTCTCCGTGTACGTCACTGTACATATAGCACTCTCCGGTTACGCCACTGCCGCTTTCTGTCGTAGCGCCATCTAGTTCGCAGTATTTTCCCTCGTAGGATTCAGCTCGGAGTGTTGGCGTACAAATCGTTAAAATAAAAAATATGTGGGCGGTTGCTACCTTCCTCATTTTCGTACTCGGCAGTTGTAGAAGCCTAACCCTTAACATAGGCGCACAATCCGTGGGAGTCACACCTTCTTTCGCCTTGATTCTTGCTGAGAAAAAGTCGTTCAGTAAAAAGTGAGGCTAGAAATCGGATGCAACATGGAGGCACGGACTATTCTGT